>Ga0208013_1000019_pt1 | contig 317646 bp, 263 predicted proteins | sample 16_taG_FD_184091 | JGI IMG/M metagenome (GOLD analysis project Ga0208013, IMG submission 184091) | Marine viral communities from the Subarctic Pacific Ocean - 16_ETSP_OMZ_AT15313 metaG (SPAdes) (version 2) | ecosystem: Environmental > Aquatic > Marine > Oceanic | place: Pacific Ocean...
CGGCCAGGCGGCGGGCGTCCTCTTCGGCGCGTTCGGCGAGCAAGGCGGCGGCGTCGGCCTGGTGCCCGGCGGCGCGGGCCAGGGCCGCGTCGGCGCCGGGCCAGCGCAGGCGCAGACGCGGCAGAATCTCGGCGCGCAGGTAATTGCGGTCGAGGTGCAGCGCCCGGTTGCTGGGGTCCTCGACCCACGACCAGCCGCCCTGCTCCGCCAGCCCGCGCAACGTCTCGCGGGAGACGCCGAGCAGCGGCCGCCACAGGCGGGTGCTGCCGCGCCGGCTGTGCTCGCTGATCGCCGCCAGGCCGGTGGCGCCGGCGCCGCGCAGCAGGCGCAGCAGCAGGGTCTCCGCCTGGTCGTCACGGTGGTGGGCGGTGATCAGGGTGGCGTCGCCGGCCAGCCGGCAAAGCGCCTGGTAACGGGCCGCGCGGGCGTTGGCTTCCAGGCCCGCGCGGCCGGCCACGTTGACGCTCTCACGGAAGAACGGCAGCGCCAGCGCGCTGACCACCGCTTCGCAGTGCGCCGCCCAGCGCTCGCTGTCCGGGTGCAGGCCGTGATCGACATGCACCACCGACAGCCGCGGGCCGAGCCCGGCCTGGACCAGCAGATGCAGCAACACGGTGGAATCCAGGCCGCCGCTGAACGCCAGCCACAGGGGGCCGGCCGGCGCCCGGCGGGCGAGGCTCCGCACGGTGGTGGCGAGATCGGCGGAGACATCGGGGTCAACGGGTGGCATGGCGCGGGCCGCCGGCACGGGGCCGGCGGTTTATTCGTCGGCGGGGTCGGTGAGCACGTTGCCGTAGCTCATCAGACGCTGGTAGCGGCGCTCCACCAGGTCCGGCACGGCCAGGCCGCGCAGCTCGTCGAGTTGCTCACTGATATTACGGCGCACCGCATCGGCGGCCTGATCGTAATCACGGTGGGCGCCGCCCAGCGGTTCCTTGACCACCTGATCGACGATACCCAGTTCGTGCAGGCGGCCGGCGGTGAGGCCCATGGCGGCGGCGGCCTCCGGCGCTTTGTCGGCGCTGCGCCACAGAATCGACGCGCAGCCTTCCGGGGAAATCACCGAGTAGGTGGAGAACTCCAGCATTTGCAGGTGATCGCAAACGCCGATGGCGAGCGCGCCGCCGGAGCCGCCCTCGCCGATCACCGTGGCGATGATTGGCACTTTCAATTGCGACATCACCCGCAGGTTGCGGGCGATGGCCTCGGACTGGCCGCGCTCTTCCGCGTCGATGCCCGGGAACGCGCCCGGGGTATCGATAAAGGTGAGCACCGGCATCTTGAAGCGTTCCGCCATCTCCATGAGACGCAGCGCCTTGCGATAGCCCTCGGGCTTGGGCATGCCGAAATTGCGGCGCACCTTTTCCTTCACCTCGCGGCCCTTCTGGTGGCCGATCACCATCACCGGCTGGTCGTCCAGGCGGGTGACGCCGCCGACGATCGCCGGATCGTCGGAAAACGACCGGTCGCCGTGCAGCTCGTCGAAGCCGCCGAACAGGCGCTGGATGTAATCCAGGGTGTAGGGACGCTTGGGGTGGCGCGCCAGTTGGGAAATCTGCCAGGGGCTGAGGTTACCGAAAATGTTTTCGGTGAGCGTGATGCTCTTTTCCTGCAGCTTACCGATTTCTTCCGAGATATTGACGTCGCTGCCGCTGCCGACGAGACGCAGTTCCTCGATTTTCGCTTCCAATTCCGCGATGGGTTGTTCAAATTCGAGGAAATTCGGATTCATAGGGCACCCCTTTCTTTGGTGGGGTAAGTGTAGCGCCAAGGCCGGGACAGCGTCGAGCGGCCCGCCCCGCGCTATGGTTGCAAGTTGTTACCGGGCTCAATATTCCAGCGTCACCGAGCTGTCCCCATAACGCCCCCGCAGGTCGTCCATCAGCGATTGGTGGGGAATCACCTTCCAGTCGTCGCCCAGGGCCATGGCCGCGTCCGCCTCCCGGTGGGCCAGTTGCAGCGTCACCGGGGTGCCGCCACCGTTGCCGTTGGCGCGGTACGGCGACAGGGTGCGACCGAGGGTGTCGGGCAAGGCGTCGTCCACCGGCACCCTGACCCGCAGGCGGCGGGCGAACATTTCCCGCGCCTGGCAGATGTCCATCACCTCATCGGCGACCAGGTTGAAGCCGCCGGTGTAGTCGTCCATGCGCACGCCGCCGCGCACCACCAGCAAGGCGTCCTTCTGGATGCGCTCGCCGTACTGGGCGAAGGTGCGGCCGAACACCGACACCTCCACCCGGCCGGTTTTGTCGTCCAGGGTGATAAAGCCCATGCGCTCGCCGCTGCGTTTGCTGCGGGTGATGCGCAACGCCACCACCAGGCCGGCGACGGTGGCGGCTTCGCCCTTGGCGGTGGGCTGCAGGCTGTTCAGGCGGCTGCTGACGAACTGGCGCACCTCCCCTTCGAACTGGTCGATGGGGTGGCCGGTGAGGAACAGGCCCAGGGTGTCTTTCTCGCCGTTGAGGCGGATGTCGTCGTTCCAGTCGCGGCCGGGCTTCCAGGCCACCGCCGTGGCGGGGGCGTGCTCGTCCTCGCCACCGCCGAACAGGTCCATCATGCCCGCTTCCTGGTTGCGGGCGTCCTGCTCGGCGGCGGCGATGGCGTCCGGCAGCGTGGCCATCAGCACGGCGCGGTCGCGGAAATGCCGGTTGGGCCCCAGCTTGTCCAGGGCGCCGGCGCGCACCAGCGCTTCCAGGGAGCGCTTGTTGATCTTCTTCAGATCAATGCGCCGGCAGAAATCGAACAGGTCCTCGAAGGCGCGCTCCTCGCCGTTGTCGCCGCGGGCGCTGACGATCGCCTCGATCGGGCCTTCGCCGAGGCCCTTGATGGCGCCCAGGCCATAGATGATGTCGCCTTCCGCGTTGACGGTGAAGCGGTAGCCACAGGAGTTCACGTCCGGCGGCAGCACCCTGAGGCCCATGTTTTTGCTTTCATCGATAAAGGTCACGACCTTATCGGTGTTCTGCATATCGGCGGAGATCACCGCCGCCATGAACTCGGCCGGGTAATGGGCTTTCAGCCAGGCGGTCTGGTAGGCGACCAGCGCGTAGGCGGCGGAGTGGGATTTGTTGAAGCCGTAGCCGGCGAACTTCTCCACCAGGTCGAAGATCTTCATCGCCAGGTCCGGCTCGATGCCTTTTTCCTTGGCGCCGGACTCGAAGATCTCACGCTGTTTGGCCATCTCCTCGGGTTTTTTCTTACCCATGGCCCGGCGCAGCAGGTCCGCGCCGCCGAGCGTGTAGCCGGCCAGCACCTGGGCGATCTGCATTACCTGTTCCTGGTACAGAATCACGCCGTAGGTGGGCGCCAGGATCGGCTTGAGCCATTCGTGCTGGTACTTCACATCCGGGTAGGACACCGGCTCGCGGCCGTGCTTACGGTTGATGAAGTTGTCCACCATGCCGGACTCGAGCGGGCCGGGCCGGTACAGCGCCACCAGTGCGATGATGTCCTCGAACTGGTCGGGCTTGAGCTTTTTGATCAGCTCTTTCATGCCTTGGCTTTCCAGCTGGAACACGGCGGTGGTGTCGCCCTTCTTGAGCAGGTCGAAGCTGGGCTTGTCGTCCAGCGGGATGCGCTCGATGCTCAGCGGGCCCTCGCCTTCCCGTTCGCGGCGCACGTTGGCGGCCTTCACCGCCCAGTCGATGATGGTCAGCGTCTTCAGGCCGAGAAAGTCGAACTTCACCAGCCCGGCGGCTTCCACGTCGTCCTTGTCGTACTGGGTGACCAGGTTGTCGCCGTTTTCGTCGCAGTGCAGCGGCGCGAAGTCGGTGAGCTTGCCGGGGGCGATCACCACGCCGCCGGCGTGCTTGCCCACGTTACGGGTGAGGCCCTCGAGCTTGAACGCCATCTCCATGATTTCGTTGGCGGATTCCTTGTCGGAATTGCCGTCGTCCTCGAGGAATTCGCGCAGCGGTTCTTCCTGCTCCAGCGCCGCTTTCAGGGTCATGCCCGGGGTGCCCGGAATCATCTTGGAGAGCCGGTCCGCCAGGCCGTAGGGCTTGCCCTGCACCCGCGCCACGTCGCGCACCACCGCCTTGGCGGCCATGGTGCCGAAGGTGATGATCTGGCTCACCGCGTCGCGGCCGTATTTGTCGGCCACGTAGTTGATCACCCGGTCGCGCTTCTCCATGCAGAAGTCGACGTCGAAGTCGGGCATGGAGACCCGTTCCGGGTTGAGGAAGCGCTCGAACAGCAGGTCGTACTGGATCGGGTCCAGGTCGGTGATGTCCATGGCGTAGGCCACCAGCGAGCCGGCGCCGGAACCCCGGCCCGGCCCCACCGGCACCTGGTGCTGTTTACCCCACTGAATGAAGTCGGCAACGATCAGGAAGTAGCCGGGGAACCCCATCTGGTTGATGATGCCCAGCTCGAACTGCAAACGCTGATCGTATTCGGCGCGCCGTTCCGCGTAATCCGGCGCGTCCGGGTCGAGAATGCCGGCGAGCCGCTTTTCCAGCCCTTCCTGGGCCACCTTTTCGAAGTATTCCTCCAGGGTCAGCCCTTCGGGAATCGGGAACTCCGGCAGAAAGTTCTCGCCCAGGCGGATGTCCAGCGTGCAGCGCCGGGCGATCTCGACGGTGTTTTCCAGGGCCTCCGGCAGGTCCGAGAACAGCTCCGCCATTTCATCGGCGGTTTTCAGATACTGCTGTTCGGAGTACTTCCGGGTGCGGCGCGGGTCATCCAGGGTGTTGCCGTCGTGGATACACACCCGCGCTTCGTGGGCCTCGAAATCGTCGCGGTCGATAAAGCGCACGTCGTTGGTGGCCACCACCGGGATGCCCAGCTCCGCCGCCAGGGCCACGGTGGCGTGCAGGCACTGCTCATCGCCGGGCCGCTCGGTGCGTTGCACTTCCAGATAGAAGCGGTCGCCGAACACCTGCTGGTACTCGCGGGCCCGCTCGGTGGCCTCGGCGGTCTTCTCCGACACCAGCAGCCGCCCCACGTCGCCGGCGCGGGCGGCGGACAGCAGAATCAGCCCTTCGTTGAGCTCCAGCAGCCACTCGCGGCGGATCATCGCCCGGCCACGGTGCTGGTTGCTCTGCCAGGCGCGGCTGATCAGCAGGGTCAGGTTGCGGTAACCGGTTTCGTTCTGCACCAGGCAGCACAGGTAGTAAGGGGCGTCTTCCGGGTCGTCCGCCTGCACCCAGAGATCGGCGCCCATCAGCGGCTTAACGCCGGCGCCCATGGCGCCGGAGTAGAACTTGATCAGGGCGAACAGGTTGTTTTCGTCGGTCACCGCCACCGCCGGCATACGCTGCTCGACGCAGGCCTTGACCAGTTCCTTGACGCGCACCACCCCGTCGGCCAGGGAGTAGTCGGTGTGCACGCGCAGGTGTACAAAGCGGGGATCAGTCACTTCCAGCTCCTGTCAGCAATGCCGCCACCGGCGCGAAGGAGCGGCGGTGGTACGGCAGCGGACCGTGGGTTTTCAGGGCCGCCAGGTGCACCTTGGTGGGGTACCCCTTGTGGCGGTCGAAGCCATATTCGGGGTGGCGCTCGTGCAGCGCCACCATTTCCCGGTCGCGGGCCACCTTGGCGAGGATCGAGGCGGCGCCGATGGCCGGCACCCGCCCGTCCCCCTTTACCACGGGCTGCGACGGGCAGGCGAAGCGCGGCCCCCGGTTGCCGTCCACCAGCACCGCGTCGACGCGCAGGGCGAGCGCCTCCACGGCGCGCACCATGGCCAGGTGGGTGGCATGATAAATATTCAGCCGGTCGATTTCCTCGGGCTCGGCGCGGCCCAGGGCCCAGCCCAGCGCCTGCTCGCGGATCGCCTCGGCCAGGGCCTCGCGGCGTGGCGCGCTGAGGGTCTTGGAATCCGCCAGGCCGGGCACCGGCCGGGCCGGGTCCAGCACCACCGCGGCGGTGACCACCGCCCCCACCAGGGGGCCGCGCCCTACTTCGTCGACCCCGGCCAGATGCATGCCCGGAAAACAGTCGAAGCTGGACGGGATGAACGGCTCCGCCAGGCCGTATTCGGCGAACGGATCATGCATGGTCTTGGGTTCCCGTACCCGGGGCCAGCAACGCCGCGATGGCGTCGGCGGCCTTGTCGTTGGCACCGCCCCGCAACTGCTCGTGGACCCGGGTGAAATCCGCCTCCAGGGCGGCCACCCGCTCGGGACTATCAAACCAGACCTGAACCGCCTCGGCCAGGGCGGCGCCGGTGAAGGCGTCCTGCACCAGCTCCGGCACCAGCCGTTGGCGGCACAGCAGGTTGGGCAGCGCCACATGCTCGCTTTTCACCAACCGCGAGACGATCGCGAAGGTGACCGCGCCCAGCCGGTAGCCCACCACCATGGGCTTCTTCAGCAACAGGCCTTCCAGGGTGGCGGTGCCGGACGCCATCAGCACCACGTCGGCGGCGGCCATCACGGTGCGGCTGCGGCCGTCGGTGACGGTCACCGGCAGCGCCGGCGCGGCGGCCAGCGCCGCCCGGATCTGTTCGCCGCGGGCGGCGTTGGCGGCGGGAATCACGAAGCGTAGCGCCGGCCGCTCCCGGTGCAGGCGCTGCATGGCGTCCAGGAATTCCGGCATCAGTTGCGCCACTTCCCCGCCCCGGCTGCCCGGCAGCACCGCCAGCAAGGGGCCCTCGGCGGCCAGCCCCAGTTCCGCCCGGGCGGCGGCGGCGTCCACGCTCAGCTCGATCATGTCCGCCAGGGGGTGGCCGACGAACGCCACCGGCACCCCGTGTTCCTGGTAGAACCGGGCCTCGAACGGGAACAGGGTGAGCATCAGGTCGATGTCCCGGCGGATGCCCTTGATCCGGCCCTGGCGCCAGGCCCACACCGAGGGGCTGACGTAGTGCACGGTTTTCAGGCCGGCGGCATGGACCCGTTTGGCCACGCCCAGGGTGAAATCCGGGGAATCAATGGTGATCACCACGTCCGGGCGCCGCGCCAGCAGGTCGTCCACCAGCCGGCGGCGCAGGCGGAACAGTTCCGGCAGATGGGCGATCACCTCGGTGATGCCCATGACGGACAGTTTTTCCATCGGAAACAGGGAATGCTGGCCGGCGGCGGCCATGTTCTCGCCGCCCACGCCGATAAAGCGGGCGCCGGGGAAACGCTCGCGCAGGGCGCCGATCAGGCCGGCGCCGAGCAGATCCCCGGACGCCTCGCCGGCGATCACAGCAATGAGAGGCGCCGGAGAGGAGTTCATAACAGCGCCCTATCAGCGGGTAATGCCGCGCTCCGAAGCGCGCAGGGAGTCCACGAACATGGCCAGCTGCGGGCAGGTCGCCACCTGCGGCTCAAGCTCGGCGAGCGCCTGCTCCAGGGTCAGGCCCTGGCGGTAGACGGTCTTGTAGGCGCGCCGCAGGATAGCCACCACGTCCGCGTCCCAGCCGCGCCGCCGCATGCCCTCGAAGTTCATGCTGCGCGCGCCGGCCGGGTTGCCGCTAACCATTACGAAGGCGGGAATGTCCTTGAGCACCAGGCTGCAGCCGGCGGTCATGGCGTAGGAGCCGATGCGGCAGAACTGATGCACGCCGGTCATGCCACCCAGGATCACACCGTCGCCGATGTGCACGTGGCCGGCGATGCCGGTGGTGTTGGCGAAAATATTGTCGTTGCCGATCATGCAGTCGTGCGCCACGTGGACGGTGGCCATCAGCAGGTTATTGTCGCCGATGCGGGTCAGGCTCTGGTCCTGAACGGTGCCCCGGTGAATGCTGCAATGCTCGCGGATAACGTTGTTGTCGCCGATTTCCAGGCGGGTCGGTTCACCCTTGTACTTCTTGTCCTGGCAGTCCTCGCCCACGGACGCGAACTGGAAAATGCGGTTGTTCTTGCCGATCACGGTGGGGCCGTTGATCACCACATGCGGTCCGACCACGGTGCCCGCGCCGATGCGCACCCGGGGCCCGATGATGGAGTAAGGACCGACCTGAACGTCGTGGTCCAGCTCCGCCGTCGGATCGATAATGGCTGTGGGATGAATCGCTGCGGGGTGAGTCATTGTTATGCGCTTTTGCCCTGGCGTTTTGGTGTGCTGGAGTATACGCGAGGCCGCCGCCCACGGCGACGGCCCCATCAACGGATCAGCTACGCTGCTCGGCCACCAGCAGGTCGGAAACCGCGACCACTTTACCGTCCACTTCCGCGCGGCAGGAAAACTTGGCGATGTTGCGACGCAGAGTGAGCCACTCCGCGTGCAGCGTGAGCCGGTCGCCGGGCACCACCTGGCGCTTGAAGCGCGCCTTGTCGGTGCCCACAAGGAGGTAGATAAAGCCGTCGGAAGGCCTTTTGTTGGCGGTCACGAACCCGAGAATGCCGGCCGCCTGGGCCAGCGCTTCGACGATCAGCACACCGGGCATGATCGGCTCGTCGGGGAAATGACCGTTGAAGAACGGCTCGTTGATGGAAACGTTCTTATAGGCTTCGATGCGTTTGCCCGGCTCGACCGAAACCACGCGGTCGACCAGCAAAAAAGGGTAGCGGTGAGGCAGATACTCCCTCACCTCATGGATATCCATCATGATTGTGTTTTCCAAAAGTGACGCTGGCCGCCGCCCGCGGCCGAGCTACTCGGCGTCGCGTTCCAGCTTTAGGACCCGGCGGTAGAGTTCATCCAGATGCCGGAAACGGGCCACGTTCCGGCGATAACGGTCCTGTTTGTCCACCGGCAGGGCCGACCCGTAGGTGCCCGGTTCGGTGATCGAGCGCGACACCAGCGACATGCCGAGAATCTGCACCTTGTCGCAGATCTCCAGATGCCCGGAGATCCCGGCGGCGCCGCCGATCATGCAATAGGCGCCGATCCGGCTGCTGCCGGCGATGCCGACCTTGCCCGCCACCGCGGTGTGATCACCGATCACCACGTTGTGCGCCACCTGAATCTGGTTGTCCAGAATCACGCCGTCGCCAATCACCGTGTCGTCGATCGCACCCCGGTCAACGGTGGTGCCGGCGCCGATTTCAACGTCGGCGCCGATGCGCACCCCACCCACCTGGGCGATTTTGCTCCAGCCGGACGCGGTGGGCGCGAAGCCGAAGCCGTCGGCACCCAGGACGCAATTGGCGTGTATGATAGAGCGCGGTCCGATGTGGACACCATGGTAAATTGTAACATTTGGCCAGATACGGCAGCCGTCGCCCAGGCTGCTGCCGGCGCCCACCACGCTGTTGGCGCCGATCACCACGCCCTCGCCCAGCACCACGCCGGCTTCGATCACCGCGTTGGGCCCCACCGAGGCCGACGCCGGCACCACCGCGTCCTCGGCCACGCAGGCCGCCGCGTGAACACCGGCCGCCGGCACCGAAGCGGTGTCGAAGAAGTGGCTGGCCTTGGCGTACGCCAGATAGGGATCCTTCACCACCAGCGCCGCCACCGGACAGACGTCCAGCTGGTCGGCGCGCAGCAACACGGCGCCGGCCTGGCTGTTCTCCAGGTGCGCACGGTAGCGGGGGTTGGCGAGAAACGTGAGTTGGCTCGGGCCGGCGGCGCCCAGCGTACCCAGCCCGGTGACCTCGAGGTCGCCGGGTCCGTGCAGCTCGGCGCCCAGTTCCCGGGCGAGAACGTCGAGGCGGACCGTCTTCGGTGCTGTCACAGGCATCCGATTACTTCATCGAATTGAGTTGTTTGGTGACGGCCTCGGTGATGTCCATATCGGACTTCACGTAGACCACCGCCTGGGCGTTCAGCACCATATCCAGGTTTTCCCGCTCGGCCACGGTTTCCACCGCCTGCTTGAGCTTGGGCTCCATCACCTGAAGGATCTCCTGCTGGCCCTTATTCAGCTTGCGCTGCGCGGACTGACGCAGGTTCTGCAGCTCGATCATCTTCTGCTGACCCTGGGTCTGCAGCTGTTCGCGCTCGTCCTCGCTCATGGTCATGCCCTCTTTTTCGAGGCGACCACGCAGGTTCTCCACCTCACCGCCGAGACGGTCGAGACGGTTTTGTTCGTCTTTCAGCGAGGATTCCAGCTTGCCGAAACGGTCCTGAAATTCCTTGGCTTCCTGCAAAGCGCCGATCGGGTCAACCACCCCGGTACGGCCTTCGGCCTGGGCGAAAAGCGGCAACATCAGTGCAACGGCAAGCAAATATTTTTTCATAATTAACTCCTAGAAAGTTTGCCCCAGGGAGAACTGGAATACTTCCGTGTCATCACCGGATTCATCGTTGATCGGTGTGGCCAGGTTGAAGCTGAGCGGACCGATGGCGGTCAGCCAGCTCAAACCGATGCCCACCGAGGAACGCAGTTCGGTGGCGTCGAAGTCCTGCATGATATCCTGTTGCCGGGTTTCGAACACGTTACCGGCGTCCACGAACAGGAAGGTTCGGATGCTGCGCGATTCCGGCGCGAACGGCGTCGGGAAAATCAGCTCGATGCTGGCTTCGGTGAGCAGGTTACCACCGATCGGATCGGGATCGGGGTCGGCCACCGACGAATCGGCGTAGAACAACGCCGGCGAGCGCGGGCCCAGGGAGCGGGATTCAAAGCCGCGCACCGAACCGATACCGCCGGAATAGTAGTTCTCGAAGAACGGCAGGCCGTTGTCGTCGCCGTAACCGTCGCCGTAGCCCACTTCACCGCGCGCCCGCAGTGTCCAGTTACGGGTGATCGGGAAATATTTCTCACCGTCCCAGCTGGCCTTGTAGAACAGGTAATCGGAACCCGGCACCGCCGCTTCCAGATTGAAGGTGCTGGCCCAGCCCCGGTCCGGCAGGATGCCCCGGTTCAGGGTGCTGGTGCGCAATGACGCGTTGAACTTGAACTCGTCGAACTCTTCCCCTTCGCGCTGCAGGAAGTCGTCGATGGCGACGGCAATGTAGTCACCGCTCTGCACGTCGGTGCGCTCGAAGGTGCCGCCGAAGCTGAGACGGGAGTATTCGGAAATCGGATAACCGAAGGTCACCGAGCCGCCGGAGCGGTCGGCGGCGTAGGAGGAAATCCGTGTTTCATCGAAATCGATTTCCGAATGGAACAGGCTGAAGCCGCGGCTCACGCCGTCCAGCGTGTAGTACGGGTTGTAGTGCGAGAAGCTGTAGGAGTCGCGGATCGCACTGCGGCTCAGGGAGAACGACACCCGGTTACCGGTGCCCCGGAAATTGTTCTGGCTGACGTTGGCGCCGAAGATGGCGCCGGAGGCGTCGGAGTAACCCACGTTGGCGCCGATGGAGCCGGAGGGCTGCTCTTCCACTTCGTATTCCACGTCGACCAGGTCCTCGGAGTCGGGGACCCGCTCGGTGTCCGCCTGCACGGAGCTGAAGTAGCCGAGACGCTGCAGGCGCTCGCGGGACAGGTCGATCAGCGAGGTGTTGGCCGGCGCGTCCTCGAACTGACGCATTTCACGACGCAGCACTTCGTCTTCGGTCTTGGCGTTGCCGACGAAGCTCAGGCGGCGCACGTAAACGCGGCGGCCCGGGTCGACGAAGAAGGTCACGTCCACGGTGTTGCCGTCGCCGGTTTCCTGCTCCACGCCGCGCACCTCGGCGAAGGTGTAGCCCTCATTGCCGAGACGGCGCTTGATCAGGTCACTGGTGTAGGTCACCAGCTGCTGGCTGAACACCTGGCCTTCCTGCAGCACCAGCAGGGGGGTCAGCTCGCTTTCATCCACCACCAGGTCGCCGGACAGCTTGACGTCGTTGACGCGGAACTGGTCGCCCTCGGCCACGTTGACGGTGATCAGCACCCGCTCCCGGTCCGGGGTCACCGACACCTGGGTGGATTCGATCGAGAAGTTGATATAGCCGCGGTCCAGGTAATAGGAACGCAGGCGTTCCAGATCACCGGCCAGACGCTGGCGGGAATACTTGTCGTCGCCCTTGATGAACGACCAGAAGTGCGAGGAACTGAGCTCGAAGTCTTCCAGCAACTCTTCGTCACTGAACACGGTGTTGCCGACCACGTTGATGTCGCTGATGCGCGCGGCCTTGCCTTCGTAAATCTGGATGTCCAGCGCCACCCGGTTACGCGGCAGCGGCACCACCTCGGTGCTGATGTCGGCGCCGTAGCGGCCCTGGGCGATGTACTGGCGCTCCAGCTCCCCGGAGATCGCCTCCAGCGTGGAGCGCTGGAACACTTCGCCCTCCGCCAGGCCCGCCTGGGTGAGGCCCTGGCGCAGGTCCTCCTCCTCGATCTGCTTGTTACCGTCCAGATCGATGCGCGCGATGCTGGGGCGCTCGGCCACCACCACCACCAGCTCGTCGCCATCGCGGCCGAGCTGCACGTCTTCGTAGTCGCCGGTGGCGAACAGCCGCTTGACCGCCTGCACCACGTCGTTCCGGTTGACGGTGTCACCGGGCTGGATCGGCAGCTCCGCGTACACTCGCTCCACCGGGATGCGCTGCAGCCCCTCGACGCGGATATCGCGCACCTGGAAGGGCAAGGCGCCACCGCCGCTTTGCGCGCCGACGGTCACCGGCGAGAAGATAAGAACCAGGGCCAGGGCCCCGCTGAGCAGGGTTTTAGTGGTGTTTCCGAAATTCATGAAAACTGTCGCACCAGGTCGTTATAGATGGCCAACAACATGAAACTGACCACCAGCGTCAGACCCACACCCTGAGCGGCGACAATAAACCGCTCGGGCAGGCTGCGCCCGCGAATCATTTCAATGATGCCGAAGAGAATCCAGCCGCCGTCCAGCATCGGTATCGGCAGCAGGTTGATGACCCCCAGAGTAATGCTCAGGTAAGCCAACAGCATAAGAAAACTGGCGACGCCCAGGGCGGCGCTGTCGCCCGCCACCTGGGCGATGGTCACCGGTCCGCCGAGACTGTCCAGCGGCAGATGCCCGGTGGCCAGCTTCGCTACGCTGGTAATGATCACGTTGACCTGCTGGCCGAAACGGTCGCCGGCGGCGCCCACCGCGGCCAGCGGGTTATAGGTGTGCTCCACCAGGCCGCCGGAGCCCACCCCCAGTTGACCCACGGTGACGCCGTCCTGTTCCACCGGTTGCGGGTAAAGGGTGAGATCGACGATGCGGCCGTCGCGCAGCACCCGCGCCGGCAGCGCCTCGCCGGGGCTGGCGCGCAGCTGCTCGCTCCAGCCGCCCCAGCCGGTGACCGGCTCGCCGGCGGTGGACAGTACCAGATCGCCGGGGCGAATGCCGGATTGCACCGCGCCGCTGTTCTCGGCCACCTGGCCGATCAGCACCGCCGGACGCAGCCCCAGCACGGTGAGCGGTGATTGCTCGGGGTCTTCGGACCAGGCGGCCAGCGGCAGGCGGCGTTCGGCGGTGTCGCCGCCGGACTGGCGCACCCGCACGCTGACCGGCTCGTCCTCGCCCAGGTAAAGCACCAGCTCGCTGACCGCGTCCTGCCAGCCTTCCACCGGCTTGCCGTTGACCGCCAGCCACTGATCGCCGGGCTGGAAGCCGGCTTCGGCGGCCGGCGAGTCCGGCGCCGGCACCCCGACCACCGCCAGGGCGTCGCGCTGGCCGACGCTCATCATCAGCAGCCAGTAAATAATAAAGGCGAGAATAAAGTTGAACACCGGACCGGCGGCATAGGTGATCACCCGCTGCCAGGCCGGCTTGCCGGAAAACTCCTCGTCCATGTTGGCGTCCGGCGGCATTTCCGAATCGCGGCGGTCCAGCGGTTTGACGAAGCCGCCCAGGGGGATCGCGCTGATCACCCAGTCGGTGCCTTTTTTGTCGGTGAAGCGGGCGATGCGCGGGCCGAAGCCCACGGAGAAGGTGAGCACGCGGATGCCGAACGCCCGCATGGCCAGGAAGTGCCCCCACTCGTGGAAGGCCACTATGACCACAATGGTGACTATAAAGGCCAGCACCGTCAGCATGCCCACTCCCTAATCAGCGACCGCGCCAGGTCTCTGGCACGGGCATCCACGTCCATCACCGCGTCCACGTCGGCGCACCGCGAGGACGGCGTACGTTGCAGGGTTTCCTCCACCACGGCGCCAATGGCGTTAAAGCCCAGCCGGCGATCCAGAAACGCGGCCACCGCCTCCTCGTTGGCGGCGTTGAGCACCGCGGTGGCGGCGCCGCCCTCCTCCATCGCCTGCCGGGCCAGGCCCAGGCAGGGGAAGGCGTCGTTGTCCGGGGCCTGGAAATCCAGGCCCGACAGGGTCGCGAAATCAAGACGCGACGCCCCGGACTCGATGCGCTCCGGCCAGGACAGCGCGCAGGCGATCGGGGTGCGCATATCCGGCGTGCCCATCTGCGCCAGCACCGAACCGTCCAGATACTCGACCATGGAATGCACCACGCTCTGCGGGTGAATCACCACTTCAATGCGTTGCGGCGCCACATCGAACAGCCAGCACGCTTCAATATACTCCAGCCCCTTGTTCATCAGGGTGGCGGAATCGACGGAGATCTTCGGCCCCATGTCCCAGTTGGGGTGGCACACCGCCTGCTCCGGCGTCACCGTGGTGAGCTGCTCCCGGGTCCAGCCCCGGAACGGGCCGCCGGAGGCGGTCAACAGCAGGCGCCGCACGCCCGGGCCGACGCCTTCCGCCGGCAGGCACTGGAAAATGGCGTTGTGCTCCGAATCCACCGGCAGCAGCGTGGCGCCATGGCGCTTGACCGCCTCCATGAACAGGGCGCCGGTGACCACCAGGGTCTCTTTATTGGCGAGCAGTATCTTCTTGCCCGCTTCCACCGCCGCCAGGGTCGGCCGCACACCGGCGGCGCCGACGATGGCGGCGACCACGGTGTCCGCCTCCTGCAGGGCGGCCACCTCGGCCACGCCGGCATGACCGGCCAGGACCTGGGTGTGAGACCCGGCCTCACGGAGATGGTTCCGAAGCGCCTCGGCGGCCTGCTCGTCGGCCAGGGCGGCGAACGGCGGCCGCCAGGTCAGGCAGTGCTCGGCCAGTTCCCGCCAGCGGTGTCCGGCGGTCAGGCCCAGCACCCGGTAACGCTCCGGGTTTCTCGCCAGCACATCCAGCGTCTGCCGGCCGATGCTGCCGGTGGCGCCGAGGATGGTGACCGTTTCCAGACTCCGGTCGGTCATCAAAACGTGCCTCCAGGGAGAGCGAACCAGTTGAGCCCCGCCAGGGCCACCGGCAGGGCCGCCGTGACGCTGTCGATGCGGTCGAGCATGCCGCCGTGGCCCGGCAGCACGGTGCCGCTGTCCTTGATGCCGCGCTGGCGCTTGGCCATGCTCTCGAACAGGTCGCCGAGCACCGACGCCAGCACGGTGAGCAGCGCCACCACCATCAGCGCCGGCAGCGACGCGTCCAGCCAGCCGGTGTAGAACACCGCGGCCACCACCACCAGGGCCAGCGCCACGCCGCCCAGCAGGCCTTCCACGGTCTTGCCGGGGCTCACCGCCGGTGCCAACTTGCGGCGGCCGAAGGCGCGGCCGGCGAAATAGGCGCCGGTGTCCGCCGCCCATACCCAGACCAGCACGAACAGCAGCGCCCAGGGCCCGGCCAGCCCCAGCGCGCCGTTGTCCTGCAGTTCCACCACCGCCATCCAGGCCGGCACCAGCAGCAACCAGCCCACCGGCACCAGCACCGCCGGGCGGAACCAGTGGCTGGCGGTGCGCGGGTAGCCGAGCACCGCCACCAGCGCCAGCAGCCACCACAGCGGCAGCGTGTTGAGCACCCAGGCCGGGCGGAACACTTCGGCCCCCAGCATCAACAGCGCCAGGGACAGGCACCAGAGCAGGCGTGCCGCCGTGGAGAAACGCGCCATCATCGCCGACCATTCCCAGCCGCCGATCAGGAAAAACGCGCCCGCCACCAGGGCGAAGGGGCCCCGCTCCAGGCCGAATACCGCGCCAAGAACGACCGGCAGCAGCGCCAGAGCGGTGATCACCCGCAATTTAAGCATTATTGTTCTCCCTTGAGGCGCTCCACCTCTTCCCCGGAACGACCGAAACGACGCTGGCGGCCGGCGTAATCCGCCAGGGCGGCATCAAAAGCGTCGGCGTCGAAGTCCGGCCACAGCACCGGGGTAAAATAGAATTCACTGTACGCGCTTTGCCATAGCAGGAAGTTACTGAGGCGCTGTTCGCCGCCGGTGCGGATCAGCAGATCCGGCGCCGGCAGGTCCGCCATGCTGACCTCGGCGCCGAGGGCCTGGGCGTCGACCCGCTCCAGGGCCAGTTCGCCGTCGCGCACCCGGCGCGCCAGCTCGGCGGCGGCCTGGGCCAGATCCCACTGGCCCCCGTAATTCACCGCCACCACCACGGTCATTCGCTGGTTGCCGGCGGTGCGCTGCTCGGCGTCGGCCATGCCCCGGCGCAGATCCTCGCCGAACGCGGCGCGCTCGCCGATGAAACGCAGCCGCACGCCGTTTTCCTGCAGCTCGTCCACCCGTTCGCCCAGGGCGCGCACGAACAGCCCCATCAGATGGTTCACTTCCTCCGGGGGCCGGCGCCAGTTCTCGGAACTGAAGGCGAACAGGGTGACCACTTCCACGCCGCGCTGGCCGGCCCGGCGGATCACCGTCTGCACCGCATTCTCGCCGGCCCGGTGGCCTTCCACCCCGGGCAGATCACGGCGGCGCGCCCAGCGGTTGTTGCCATCCATAATGATGGCCACATGGCGGGGAACGGCGCCCTGATGGGAGTCGATATCGGGAGCGGAGGAGTCGGCTTTGCTGTCTTCCATAAAAAAACATCGGGCTGCGGTGGGCCCGCATCCCGAATTCACCCGTACAGTGTGTTTGGACAACGGTCGGCGGGCGCCCTTGCGCCCCGCCACTTATACCGTCATCAACTCCTCTTCCTTGGTTTTGAGCATGGCGTCGGCTTCGGCCACGCTTTTATCGGTGAGCTGCTGAATCTGCTCTTCGCCGTAACGGGCTTCGTCCTCGGAGATTTCCTTCTCCTTGAGCAGGTCTTTCAGGTCGCCGTTGGCGTCACGGCGGATATTGCGGATCGCCACCCGGGCGTGCTCGACTTCAGCGCGCACCACTTTCACCAGGTCCTTGCGGGTTTCCTCGGTGAGCGGCGGCAGCGGCAGTCGGATCACCGTGCCGGCGGTGGAGGGGTTCAGGCCCAGGTCGGAGGTCATGATCGCTTTCTCAACCTCCGGAACCAGGGAGCGGTCGAACGGCGACACCACCAGGGTGCGGCCCTCTTCCACGGAAATGTTGGCCAACTGGCTGAGCGGCGTGGGCGAACCGTAGTAGGCCACGGTCACCCCGTCCAGCAGGCTCGGATGCGCCCGTCCGGTGCGCACCCGCTTGAGTGCCACGTCGAGCGATTCCAGACTCTTCTTCATGCGCGACTGGGCGTCCTTCTTGATATCCTCGATCACCTTTATTCCTCGCCTTCTTTGTCAGCCACAACCAGGGTGCCTTCGTTGCCGCCCAGCATCAGGCCGAGCAGCGCGCCCTGCTTGTTCATGTTAAATACCCGCAACGGCATGCCGTGGTCACGGCACAGGCAGATGGCGGTCAGATCCATCACCCCGAGCTTGCGGTCAATCACCTCGTCGTAGGTGAGGTGATCGTACTTCTCAGCCTGGGGGTTCGTCACCGGGTCGTCATTGTAGACGCCGTCCACCTTGGTGGCCTTGAGCACCACGTCGGCGCTGATCTCGATACCGCGCAGACAGGCCGCGGAATCCGTGGTGAAAAACGGATTGCCGGTGCCGGCGCAGAAAATCACCACTTCGCCGTTCTTCAGGTGCCGGTTGGCGTTGCGGTGGTCATAATGCTCCACGATGCCGCTCATGGGAATGGCCGACATCAGCCGGGTGCGGATATTGGACCGTTCCAGGGCGTCACGCAGCGCCAGGCCGTTCATCACCGTGGCCAGCATGCCCATATGATCGCCCGCCACCCGGTCCAGGCCGGCGGTTTGCAGGGCGGCGCCGCGGAACAGGTTGCCGCCACCGACCACCAGGCCCACCTGAACGCCGATGCCCACCAGCTGGCCGATTTCCAATGACAGGGTGTCCAGCACCCGCGGGTCGATTCCAAACCCCTCTTCGCCCGCCAGCGCTTCACCGCTCAATTTCAGCAGAATACGGTTGTAGCGCGGCGAGCGCTCCTTGTTCTTGGCCATCTCTTGATCTCCGCCACTCATGAATACCCGCCGTTCATCTCAATCCATTCAGCACACTACCCCGCCGGAGGCAGGATGCAAGTCGAAAAAAACGCCTTGCTGGTCAGGCCAGCAAGGCGTTTTGTGGCTTCCGCACAACCGGCTTTACCGGAACGGCGCCGGAAGCAGGCGCCACCAGTCGCGCTGGTCGTGCTGCGAAGCGGCTTACCCGGCCAGGCCGTGCCGGCCATCCCTGGCGCCACGCCATCGCATTCGGAAAGCCCGGCCCGGCCATCCCTGGCCGGTCGCTGATCGCGCTGCGAAGCGGTGCTTCGGTCGCGATCAGCCCTTAGCCTGCGCCATGACTTCAGCCGCGAAGTCGACTTCTTCTTTCTCGATGCCTTCGCCGACCACCAGACGCTCAAACGCCAGCACTGCAGCGCCCGCGTCCTTGACCAGCTGACCCACGGTGGTGTTGGGGTCCTTCACGAACGGCTGATCGGTGAGGCTGACTTCCTTCAGGAACTTGTTGATCCGGCCACCGACCATCTTCTCGACGATCTCGGCGGGCTTGCCTTCCATGTCCGGCTGGGCGCGGATGATTTCACGCTCTTTTTCCAGCACGTCCTCGGGCACGTTCTCGGAGTTCACCACCATCGGCGCCACGGCGGCCACGTGCATGCACACGTCCTTGGCCAGCTCCGGCTCGCCGCCGGACAGCGCGGTCAGCACGCCGATCTTGCCGCCGTGCACGTAGGAACCGACCACGCCGTCGGTGGCGTTCAGGCGCACCGCGCGGCGAACCTGGATGTTTTCACCGATTTTCTGAACCAGTGACTCGCGCGCCTGTTCCACGGTGGAGCCGTCTTCCAGGCTCAGCGCCACGATCTTGGCGGCGTCCACTTCGTCCGCGTCCAGGGCGGCCTGGGCCACCTTGTTGGCGAAGCCCAGGAAGTTGTCATCACGGGCCACGAAGTCGGTTTCGGAGTTGATCTCCACCATCACCGCGCGCTTGCGGTCTTCGGTGGTAGCCACCATCACCACGCCTTCGGCGGCGGTGCGGCCGGCTTTCTTGGCGGCTTTCGCCTGGCCGGATTTGCGCAGATCGTCGATCGCGCGCTCAATGTCACCCTCAGCGGCGACCAGGGCCTTCTTGCACTCCATCATGCCGAGACCGGTGCGCTCGCGGAGCTCTTTAACCATTGAAGCAGTTACAGCAGCCATGCTTACCTCTTTAAATCTTTGAATCGGGGAACAACCCCCGGTGTCGGGGCGGGCCACGCCCGCCCCGGCGTCATCAACCCTCGGCTTTCTCGCCTTCGGCGTCCTCGACTTCAACGAACTCGCTGTCGCCGCCGGACTGGGTCTGGGCGTACTCACGGCCTTCCATGATCGCGTCAGCGGCCGCTTTCACGTACAGCTGGATGGCGCGGATGGCGTCGTCGTTGCCCGGGATCACGTAGTCCACTTCGTCCGGGTTGGAGTTGGTGTCGACCACGGCAACCACCGGAATACCCAGCTTGCGGGCTTCCTGGACGGCAATGTCCTCGTGATCCACGTCCACCACGAACAGAGCGTCCGGCAGACCGCCCATGTCCTTGATGCCGCCGATGGAGCGCTCCAGCTTCTCCATCTCGCGCTGACGCATCAGGTGCTCTTTCTTGGTCAGCTTGCCGAGGGTGCCGTCCTGCTCCTGGGCTTCCAGGTCGCGCAGACGCTTGATGGACTGACGGATGGTCTTCCAGTTGGTGAGCATGCCGCCCAGCCAACGGTGATCCACGTACGGCATGCCGCAACGCTTGGCTTCTTCACGGACCGCGTTCTGAGCGGCGCGCTTGGTGCCGACGAACAGGATCTTGTTGTTGCTGGCCGCCAGCTTGTTCAGGAACGACAGCGCGTCGTTGAACAGAGGCAGGGTGGTTTCCAGGTTGATGATGTGAATCTTGTTACGGGCGCCGAAGATGAAGGGCTTCATCTTGGGGTTCCAGTAACGGGTCTGGTGGCCGAAATGGACACCGGCTTTCAACATATCGCGCATCGTTACGCTGGACATGGTCTTTCTCCAATTGGGTTAGGCCTCCACGATTCCCGCATGACCCAACCCCCTCTACTCTGTGCCGCCGCGCTTTCGTCGCGGTGACAGTGATCAAGCAGGAAGGCACCCAGGGCCATGTGACGGAACGTGTGTGATTTCCCTTCGCCGACACCGAGCGGGTACAATGTTGCACCGCCCATGAGCGACAAAGGCGCGCGCTTTATACCACAAGCGCCCCTGCCGGGCAACGGAAAAGCGGTATACAAGACACCGCCCCGCCCCCGCATTTGCCGCCCAAGACACTGAAAACGCTGGAGTTTCTCTGATCAACATGAACGTCACCATAAAAACCCCGGAAGACATCGCGAAAATGCGCGAAGCGGGCCGCCTGGCCGCCGAAGTTCTGGAAATGATCGGCGAGCACGTCCAGCCCGGGGTCACCACCGAGGAACTGGACCGCATCTGCCACGACCACATCGTCAACAAGCAGAACGCCGTCCCCGCCTGCCTGGGCTACCGGGGCTTCCCGAAGTCGATATGCACATCGGTGAATAATGTGATCTGCCACGGGATTCCCAACGAGAAAAAGGTGCTCAAAAAGGGCGACATCCTTAATATCGACGTCACCGTCATCAAGGACGGCTGGCACGGCGACACCAGCAAGATGTACTACGTGGGCGAGCCCTCGGTGCTGGCCCAGCGGCTGGTGGACACCACCCGCGAGTGCATGCTGGCCGGCATCAAGATGGTGCGGCCCGGCGTGCGCCTGGGCGATATCGGCCACACCATCCAGAAACTGGCGGAGTCCGAGCGCTTCTCCGTGGTGCGCGAGTACTGCGGGCACGGTATCGGCCAGGTGTTCCACGAAGATCCGCAGGTGCTGCATTACGGCAAGCCCGGCACCGGCCTGGAGCTGCAGGAAGGCATGGTGTTCACCATCGAGCCGATGATCAACGCCGGCAAAGCCCATAATAAGGTGCTGCCCGACGGCTGGACCGTGGTCACCAAGGATCGCAAGCTGTCCGCCCAGTGGGAGCATACCCTGGCGGTCACCGCCGACGGTTACGAGGTACTCACCGCCCGTCAGGAAGAATCCGATCTGTACTAACGCCGTCTTTAACGCCGTTGCCGAGGCCGCCCCGTTATGAACCTGGATCCGCCGATGAGCCAAGACTCGCTGCTCGACACCCTGCGCGACAGTGATCAGCCGGGGCTCGCCGCCCGGGAGTTCCTGGAGGCCGGCCAGGCGCGTCTCGACGAGGCCTTTCACGAAGCGCCGATCACCGAGCTGGTGCACGGCCGCGCCCGGCTGGTGGACCGGGTGCTGATCGCCGCCTGGTCGCTGTTCGGCCTGGACCGCTTTGACGAGACCGCCCTGGTGGCGGTGGGCGGCTACGGCCGCGGCGAACTGCACCCGCACTCCGACGTGGACCTGATGGTGCTGTTCCGCGACGCCCCCAACCCGGAGGCCTGCTCCGCCCTGGAAGGCTTCGTCGCCTTTCTGTGGGACATCGGCCTGGAAATCGGCCACAGCGTGCGCACCCTGGACGAGTGCGTGAGCCTGGCGGGCCAGGACATCACCGTGGCCACCAATATCATGGAAGCACGCACCCTGGCCGGCGACGACCGGGTGCGCGCGGATCTCGCGGTGCTCACCGGGCCGGACGCCATGTGGCCCAACGACCGCTTCTTCGCCGCCAAATGGGAAGAGCAGACCGCCCGCCACCGCAAGTTCAACGACACCGAATACAACCTGGAACCGGACATCAAGAACGCCCCCGGCGGCCTGCGCGACGTGCAGATGATCGCCTGGGTGGCAAAGCGGCATTTCGGCGCCGACAGCCTGGAAGCGCTGGTCGACGCCGGCTTCCTCACCGCTGACGAGCACCGCGTGCTGAGCAAGTGCCTGGAGTCGCTGTGGCGGATCCGCTGGCAGCTGCACGGCCTCACCGGCCGCAACGAAAACCGCCTGCTGTTCGATCACCAGCGCCAGCTCGCCGAACGCCTCGGCCACAAGGACTCCGACGCCAACCTGGCGGTGGAACAATTGATGAAGCGCTTCTACCGCGTGGCACTGGCGCTTTCGGTGCTCAACGAGATGCTGCTGCAGCTGTTCGACGAGGTGATCCTGCGCGCCGGCGAGCCGGAGAACGTGCGCCCGCTCAACCGCCGTTTCCAGGTGCGCAACGACTATCTGGAAATCAGCGCCCCGGACGTGTTCCGCAAGCACCCCTCGGCGATCCTCGAGGTGTTCGTGCTGCTGGCCCAGAACCCGGACCTGAAAGGGGTGCGCGCCGCCACCGTGCGCGCGCTGATCGAGTCGCGTCCGCTGATCGACGACGCCTTCCGCCAGGAACCGGCCCACACCGCCCTGTTCATGCAGCTGCTGCGCAGCCCGCACGCGCTGTTCTCGCAACTGCGCCGCATGAAACGCTACGGCATCCTCGGCAAGTACCTGCCCGAGTTCGGCCGCATCATCGGCATGATGCAGTACGACCTGTTCCATATTTACACCGTGGACGCGCACACCCTGCTGGTGATCAAGAACATGCGGCGCCTGCGCTACGACGACCAGCGCGACGAATTCCCGGTGGCCTGCGAGGTGTTCTACCGGCTGCCCAAGCCCGAGCTGCTGTACGTGGCCGGGCTCTACCACGACATCGCCAAGGGCCGCGGCGGCGACCACTCCGAGCTGGGCGCCGACGACGCCATCGCCTTCTGTCAGCGCCACGGCCTCACCAACTGGGACGCCAAGCTGGTGGCCTGGCTGGTGCGCAACCACCTGACCATGAGCGTCACCGCCCAGCGCAAGGACATTTCCGACCCGGACGTGGTGCATGAATTCGCGCGCACCGTGGGCGACCTGGTGCATCTGGATTATCTCTATGTGCTCACCGTGGCCGACATCAACGCCACCAACCCGGCGCTGTGGAACTCCTGGCGCGCCTCGCTGATGCGTCAGCTCTACCTGGAGACCAAACGCGCCCTGCGGCGCGGTCTGAACAACCCCCAGGACAAACAGGACTGGATCGACGAGACCCGCGACGACGCCCTCAAGCTGCTCACCGAGCGCGACCACGACCCGCACGCCATCGAAGCGCTGTGGGCCAACATCGGCGACGAATATTTCCTGCGTGAAACGCCCTGGGACATCGCCTGGCACACCGAGGCGCTGCTGGAACGCACCAACAAGGAAGACCCGCTGGTATTGATCCGCGAGTCGGAAACCAGCCCGGGCAATCTGGAAGGTGGCTCGCAGATCTTTATCTACACGCCGGACACCCGCAACCTGTTCGCCGCCACGGTGAACGCGCTGGACAGCCTCGGGCTGACCATTATGGACGCGCGCATTATCACCAGCGCGGACGGTTTCAGCCTGGACACCTATATCGTGCTCGACGAAAACGGCACGCCCATCGGTAACGACTGGCCGCGCATCGAATACATCCGCAAAACGCTCACCGAAACGCTCAAGCAGCCGGAAAATTTCGGCGCCACCGTGAGCCGGCGCATGCCGCGCCGCCACAAGCATTTCGATGTGCCCACCCAGGTGATGATCAGCAACGACATCGTCAACGACCGCTCGGTGGTGGAGGTGCAGACCCTCGACCGCCCCGGCCTGCTGGCGCATATCGGCCGTATCTTCGTGCAGTTCGAGCTGCTGGTGCAGAACGCGCGCATCGCCACCCTGGGCGAAAAAGCGGAGGACGTGTTCTTCGTCACCGACCTGGAAGGCCAGCCGGTCTCCGACCCGGAGCTGTGCCAGCGCCTGCAGGCCACGCTCAAGCAGGAGCTGGACGATTACAGCAAAACCGACCCCATGTCGGTCACCATTTAATTACCTTTGCGCCGTATTTAAGGAACACCATGAATCCCGATCTGGAACGCCTGCATCCGTATCCGTTCGAGAAGCTGGGCACGTTATTCGCCGACCTGCCCGCCAGTGACAAAAGCCCGGTGGCGTTTTCCATCGGCGAGCCGCAACACCCGGCGCCGGATTTCGTACAGCAGGCGCTCCGCGACAACACCGCCCTGCTCGCCAAGTACCCGGGCACCGCCGGCCTGCCGGAACTGCGCGCAGCCATCGCCGGCTGGCTGACCCGGCGCTTCAAGTTGCAGCAGGTCAGCAGCGACCATCAGGTGCTGCCGGTGAACGGCACCCGCGAGGCGCTGTTCGCGTTCACCCAGGCGATGCTGGACCGTCAGCGCAGCCCGCTGGTGCTGATGCCCAACCCCTTCTATCAAATCTATGAAGGCGCCGCCCTGCTCGGCGGCGGCGAACCGGTGTATTTGCCCTGCACCGACGCCACCGGCCTGCAACCGGACTTCGACGCCGTCGACGAAAGCACCTGGCTGCGCACCCAGGTGCTGTTTATCTGCACGCCGGGCAACCCCACCGGCGCCACCCTGAGCAGCGCGCAGCTCAAGGCACTGATCGACCTGGCGGACAAGTACGACTTCGTGATCGCGTCCGACGAATGTTATTCGGAAATTTACCGCGAGCGCGCCCCCGCCGGCCTGCTGCAGGCCTGCGCGGAGCTGGGCCGCCATGATTACCGCCGCTGCGTGGTGTTTCATTCGCTGTCCAAGCGTTCCAACCTGCCCGGCCTGCGCTCCGGCTTCGTCGCCGGCGACGCGGAAATCCTGCGCCGCTTTCTGCGCTACCGCACCTACCACGGCTGCGCCATGCCCAACCATCACCAGGTGGCGAGCATCGCCGCCTGGAACGACGAAGAGCATGTGCGCGCCAACCGTGCCCTGTACGCCAGCAAGTTCGACGCCGTACTGGACATTCTCGGCGAGCCGCTTAAGGTTAGCGCCCCGGACGCGGGCTTCTACCTGTGGCCCAAAACCCCGGTGGACGATGAAACCTTCGCCCGCCGCCTCAAGTCCGAAGAGAACGTGACCGTACTGCCCGGGCGCTATCTGTCGCGCACCGTGCAGGGCCGCAACCCCGGCAAGAACCGGGTGCGCATGGCGCTGGTCGCGGAACTGGATCAGTGCGTGGAAGGCGCCAAGCGCATCCGCGCCCTGATCGAACGTCTGTAAACGTGCCCCAGGAGGAAGGACCCCATGGCGATAACCGTCTACGGCATCAAGAACTGCGACACCATGAAGAAGGCTCTGAAATGGCTCGACGAACAGGGCCTGGAGTATCATTTTCACGACTATAAAAAGGACGGCGTGCCCGAAGCCCAGCTGCGACGCTGGATCGACGCCCTGGGCTGGGACACCGTGATCAACCGGCGCGGTACCACCTGGCGCAAGCTCGATCAGAGCACCCGCGACAACATGGACGCGGAAAGCGCGGTGGCCGCGGCACAGGACAACCCGTCCCTGATAAAACGCCCGATTCTGCACAGCGACAACATTATCGAAGCCGGCTTTGAAGAAGGCCGCTGGAAAACACTGCTGGGCTGAGCCACCGGCTCCGCCGCACCGAATGACAGAGAGGCAAACATGAGCAATATTTTCGCAATGGCACTGGGCTGCGGCAGCAAGAACCGCGACGACCAATGGCTGGAAGTGTTCTACCCGGACCCGGTGATCAACCCGGACAGCAAGCTGGTGGACGTGGTCAGCGAGGAAGTCGGCTATGAAGGCGGCAACGCGGCCCTGGAACTGACTCACCGGCAGATCCAGCACCTCGCCCGGGAATGGCGCGAGGCCGGCTTTGAACACGAAGCCAGCTACGCGGTGGCGTTCCAGGAATCCGAGCGCCCGGTGGTGCTGACCATTCTGGAAAGCGACGCAGAGCCGGCCTCCACCCCGGAAGCCTACCTCAAGCTGCACCTGCTCTCTCACCGTCTGGTGCGCCCCCACGGCGTGGTGCTCAGCGGCATCTTCCCGCTGCTGCCCAACGTGGCCTGGACCAACGAAGGCGCCGTGGACCTGAACGAACTGCCCGAGCGCCAGCTTCTCGCCCGCCTTAACGGCAAGGTGCTGGAAGTGAACAGCGTGGACAAGTTCCCCAAGATGACCGACTACGTGGTACCCGCCGGCGTGCGCATCGCCGACACCGCCCGCGTGCGTCTGGGCGCCTATGTGGGCGAAGGCACCACCGTCATGCACGAAGGCTTTATCAACTTCAACGCCGGCACCGAAGGGCCGGGCATGATCGAAGGCCGTATCTCCGCCGGTGTGTTCGTGGGCAAGGGCTCCGACCTGGGCGGCAGCTCCTCCACCATGGGCACCCTCTCCGGCGGCGGTAACATCGTGATTTCCCTGGGCGAGAACTGCCTGCTCGGCGCCAACGCCGGCACCGGCATCCCGCTGGGCGACCGCTGCACCATCGAAGCGGGCCTGTACATCACCGCCGGCACCAAGGTGGAAGTGCTGGACCAGAACGGCAAGGTGGCGGACACCGTCAAGGCCCGTGACCTGGCCGGCCAGTCCGACCTGCTGTTCCGCCGCAATTCGGTAAGCGGCGCGGTGCAGTGCCAGACCAACAAAACCGCCGTGGCGCTCAACGAAGAGCTGCATAAACACAACTAAAACCGGAGTGTCCGTGAGCAGAACCCTCGAGTACGCCAAGGAACTGATCCGTCGCCCCTCGGTCACCCCGGAGGACGAAGGCTGTCAGGACTGGATGATCGAAAAGCTGGAGGCCCTGGGCTTCCAGTGCGAGACGCTGTGGTTCGAGGAAGTGCGCAACCTCTGGGCGCGGCGCGGCAGCGACGGCCCGCTGCTGGTGTTCGCCGGACACACCGACGTGGTGCCCACCGGCGACGCCGGCAAATGGCGCTTCGACCCGTTCGAGCCTACCGAGGACGGCGACCTGCTCTACGGCCGCGGCGCGGCGGACATGAAAGGCTCCATCGCCGCCATGCTGGTGGCGGTGGAAGACTTTATCGCCGCCCACCCGGACCACCGGGGCAGCCTCGGCTTTCTGATCACCGCCGACGAGGAAGGCCCGTCGGTGAACGGCACCGTCAAGGTGGTGGAAACCCTGCAGGAACGCGAGGAGCACATCGACTACTGCCTGGTGGGCGAGCCCTCCTCCACGGACACCGTCGGGGACGTGATCAAGAACGGCCGGCGCGGTTCCCTGGGCGGCCTGCTCACGGTAAAAGGCGTGCAAGGGCACGTGGCCTACCCGCACCTGGCCCGCAACCCGGTGCACGAAGTGGCACCGGCCCTGGCGGAGCTGGCGGCGGCGGAATGGGACCGGGGCAATGATTTCTTCCCGGCCACCAGCTTTCAGATTTCCAACATCAACGCCGGCACCGGGGCCACCAATGTGATCCCCGGCGATTGCCAGGTGCTGTTCAATTTCCGCTTTTCCACCGAAGTCACCGATTTCGAACTGCGCCAGCGCACCGAAACCATTCTGCAAAGCCACGGCCTGGATTACGAGATCGAGTGGAAGCTGTCCGGCCAGCCGTTCCTCACCGACCGCGGCGCCCTGGTGGACGCCACCGTGGCGGCGATCAAGGAACGCACCGGCGCCGACACGCATCTGTCCACCGCCGGCGGCACCAGTGACGGCCGCTTTATCGCCCCCACCGGCGCTCAAGTCGTCGAGCTGGGTCCGGTCAACGCCACCATCCACAAGGTGGACGAGCACACCCCCATCTCCGAACTGGACACGCTCACCGGCATCTACCAAAGCATCCTGAAAAACCTGCTTGCCGGTTAACGCCCGCTACTTCGCGGGCCGGGTGCCCAGCACCACCAGATAGATCAGCCCGACAATCGGAATGAACGCGGCCACGAAACCGGCCGCGGCGGGCAGCAGCGGTTTCATGCCTTTGTTGCGCGCGATCATCAAACTCAGCAGCGTGCACACCACTACCCAGGCGCCGTAGAACGGCAGCCACGCATTGATATCCTCGATCATCGTTTCTCCTTTTTTATCCGTCGGTCAGCATAGCAAAGTTTGACAGCGGCGCCGCTCACAGCGGCGGCATCGCCATTCCCCGGGCCGGGGGCGTATGCTTCCATTATCGTTTGTCACCCACCCGTTTTATCGTCCATGGCCGGAGCCACGAGATGACCGTCACCGATATCAACCCCGCCACCGGCGCCGCCGTGGCCGAGCTCAATGAAACCGATCTCGCCGGCATGCCCGAGCGCATGCAACGGGCCCGCGCCGCCCAGCGCCAGTGGGCGGCCAAGTCGTTCAAGGAACGTGCCCGCCATATCGAGCTGATGCGCCGCTATATCGTCGACCGCGCCGAGGACCTGGCCGCCACCGTCAGTGACAGCAACGGCAAGACCCGCATCGACGCCCTGGCCACGGAAGTCCTGCCCTGTGCCCTGGCGTGCAATTGGTACGCCAAAAACGCCGGCAACGTGCTCGGCCCGCAAAAACGCGCCGCCGGCCACCTGCTGTTCGCCAACAAGCGCACCGAAGTGAGCCACCTGCCGCTGGGCGTGGTGGGCATCATCAGCCCCTGGAACTACCCGCTGTCGATCCCGTTCGGTGAAATCGTCATGGCGCTGATGGCCGGCAACGCGGTGCTGCTCAAAGTGGCCGCCGCCACCCCGGCGGTGGGCCGCGCCATCGAACGCATCCTGGACGCCGGCGAACTGCCGGAGGGCCTGTTCCAGCACATCGTCGGCTCCGGCTCCAAGGTGGCCACCGCCTTCTTCGAAAACGGCATCGACAAACTGTTCTTCACCGGCAGCGTGCCCGCCGGCAAGACCCTGATGGCCCAGGCGGCGCAGACGCTGACGCCGGTGTCCCTGGAACTGGGCGGCAACGACGCCATGATCGTGCTCGCCGACGCCGACCTGGAGCGCGCCACCAACGGCGCCGCCTGGGCCGGCTACCAGAACGCCGGCCAGAGCTGCGGCGGCGTGGAACGCATCTACGTGGAAGCCGCCGTCTACGACGACTTCGTGGAACGGCTGGCGAAGAAAACCCGCGCCCTGCGCCACGGCCCCGGCCACGGCAAGGAGGTCACCGCCGACATCGGCAGCCTGACCACCGAGGGCCAGCTGCGCACCGTCCAGCAGCACCTGGAAGACGCCCTCGCCAAGGGCGCGCGCATCCAGGCGCAGTCACAACCGGTGGGCGACGTGGACAACGGCTTCTTCTTCCCCGCCACCCTGCTCACGGAACTGTCCGACGACATGCTCACCGTGTGCGAGGAAACCTTCGGCCCGATCCTGGCGGTGGAAAAAGTGGCCAACGCGGAACAGGCGCTGGAGAAAGCCAACCGCTCCAACCTGGCGCTCACCTCGTCAATTTGGACCGGCGACAACAAGCGCGGCCGGGAACTGGCGGCGCGCCTGGAAAGCGGCGTCACCACCATCAACGACCACCTCTACACCCACGGCCTGTCGGAAGCGCCCTGGGGCGGCTGGAAGGAATCCGGCATCGGCCGCACCCACGGCCCCGAAGGCCTGCTGGAAATGACCAACGCCAAGGTGATCAACTGGGACCTGCTGCCGGCCAAGCGCAACCTCTGGTGGTACCCGTTCGACCAGGCCACCTACAAGGGCCTGCTCAACGCCCTGCGCTTCGCCTTCCCCACCGGCGTCGGCCAGTGGCTGGGCGCCAGCCTCAAGCTCACCCCCTTCCTAATCCGCAAGATGTTCACCGGCTGGAAGGCGGACTAGGTTTTGGGCAGGCGGCCTCCGGTGACCACCAGGAGGCCGCTGACCACGATCAGGGCGATCCCGGTCCAGGTGAAGGCGTCCGGGAAATCGCCGAACACCAGCCAGCCCACCGTCACCGCGGACACCATCTCCATATAGCTGACCGGCGCGAGCGCCGGCGCCGGGGCGTATTCGAAGGCGCTGATAATCAGAAAGTGCGCCAGCGCGCCGACGCTGCCCATGATCAGCATCAGGCCCCAGCCGCCCAGGTCCGGCGTGGTCCAGAACGGCGCCACCACCAGGCTGAGCACGGCGAAGCCGAACACCGAGGTATAGAACAGCGTCACCGAGGCGCGGCCGCTGCCGGACAGACGGCGGGTGGTGAGCTGATAGAGCCCGTAGGACACACCGGCGGCCACGCCCAGCAGCGACGCCCATTCGAACGCCGCCCAGCCGGGCCGGATCACCACCAGGGTGCCGCTGAAGCCCACCACCACCGCCAGCCAGCGGCGCGCCCCGGCGTGCTCGCCGAGCAGCCAGGGCGCCAGGGCGGTGCTCACCAGCGGGCCGATGAACGCCAGCGCCAGGGCGTTGGCCAGGGGCAGGAAGGCAATGGCGCCGAAATAGCAGAGCGTGGTGGACAGCAAAAAGGCACTGCGCACGATCTGCAGGCCGAGGCGCCGGGGAATCAACTCACGCAGCGGCAGCCGCCACAGCAGTAACGCCGCCAGCAGCACGAAATGGAACAGATAGCGGGCCCAGGTGACCTGCACCACGTGGTACTCGGCGCTCAGGTGCTTGGCCAGCCCGTCCATCACCGGCAGGATGCCCACGCCCAGCGCCATCAGGGCCACGCCCAGCAACGGACGGGCGGCGGTCTGGACGCGGTTGTCGGTGCTCACAGCGCCGCCAGCCACTCCCGCGTGGGCGCATACCACCAGGCACCGGTCACCGGCTGGGTGAAGTCCAGCAGGCGGTCGCGGACGCCGTCGTCGGTCAGGCCGTACATGCGGCGCAGCAGATAGTCGAAGCGGTCCAGCTCGCAACTGAACGCAATAAAATAGAGCCCGTATTCGGTGGTGTTGCCGTAGGGCACCGAGCGCCGCCAGATTTTTTGCGGCACGCCGTGGTAGTCCACGTCGGTGCGCCCCACATGGGCGTTGACGGGCATGCGCTCGTCGTCGAATTCCACCGCGTCCGCCTTGGTGCGGCCGAACACGTTCTCCTGCTCCGCTTCCGGCAATTTATGGAAGTCCTCGAGACCGGTATGCACCCATTTCTGGCTCAGCACCCAGCTGCCGCCGGCCGCCGGGTGCGGCTCGGGGATGATGGCCGCCTCCTTGGCGCGCTCGCCCTCCGGGTTGCCGATGCCGTCGACAAAGCCGGACAGGTCACGCAGGTCGTGGTAGACGAACGCCTGCACTTCCAGTTGCAGATCCAGCTCACGCGCCAACAGCCGGTGCACCCGCAGGCCGGCATCGAACAGCGCGCTGCGGTTGTCCGCCTGAATCCAGATCAGCAGGTCGCCCTGGGTAGCGGGCACCATGCCCTCCAGCGAGAACGGCGGAAAGTCGAAGCCCTCGCCGAGCCGGTCCCACAGCCCCGGGCCGAACGCCATCAGCACCGGGGTGCGTTCCCCGGCCACCGCCAGCGCCTCGCGCAGGGCGGCGCGCACCGCTTCAACCGAATGGCCGCCCCCCAGGGCGAATTCCAGGAACAAATGCTCGGTGAAACTGCGGTCGAAAATACCGGCCTGATGCTCGGACACGTTGGACTTCCTCTGCAAGCAATGGAAAGACCGTGATTGTAGCAACATCCCGGGCCCCGGACAGGGGCCACACCGGCACCGCTCAGGCGTTCGACGGACGGTAACATCTTGCAATATCCGGTTATGTCCGGGGGCCCGCCCTTTAGGTAGAATTCACAAACCTTTTCCCACAGTTTCGGCCCTTATGACGCCCTGGTTAGGACTTGATCGACTCTTTTTCCTGCTGATTCGCGCTTTTATGCGTCTGTGCACGCGTATCCGCGCGCTGCCCGGCGACCCCGCCGAACTGCAGCTGAACCCGGACATACCGGTGGTGTATGTGCTGCGCGACCGCTCCCTGGCGGACGCGGCGGTGGCCGACCAGGCGGCGCGCCGGCTCGGGCTGCGCGCCCCCAAGGCGTCGCTGACCCTGGGCAAGCAGCATCTGTCGCGCAGTTACTTCCACCTCTACAAGCGGGAAACCACCATCAGCCGTCAGCGCCGGGCGATCACCCCGGCGCGACTGCAGCGGCTGGTGTCCGGCCTCAAGCACAACCCGGAACTGGATGTGCAGCTGGTGCCGGTGTCGGTGTTCTGGGGCCGCCAGCCGGAAAAAGAGAATTCCCTGTGGCGGATTATCTTCTCCGACAACTGGTCGCCGCCGGGCTTTATCAAGAAATTCTTCATCGTGCTGACCCAGGGTCGCGACCTTTACGTGCAGTTCAGCTCGCCCATGTCGCTGCGCCAGCTGGTCGACCAGTGCCGCTCCGACGACCAGGTGGTGCGCAAGACGTCGCGGATTCTGCGCGTGCACTTCCGCCGCCAGCAGGAAGCCGCCATCGGCCCGGACCTGTCCCACCGGCGGACGCTCACCAACTCGATCATGGAAGCCGCGTCGGTGCGCGAGGCGATCCAGCACACCGCCGAAGAGAACAAGGAAAGCGAGGACAAAACCCTGGCGCGGGCGCGCGGCTACGCGATGGAGATCGCGGCGGACTATTCGCACACCACCATCCGCGCGCTGGAGCTGTTTCTCAACTGGCTGTGGAACCGCCTCTATGACGGCATCCGCCTGTATAATCTGGACAACCTCACCCAGGTGGCCCGCGACCACGAAATCATTTACGTGCCCTGCCACCGCAGCCACATCGACTATCTGCTGCTGTCGTTCGTGGTCTACCGCAACGGCCTGGTGCCGCCGCACATCGCCGCCGGCATCAACCTGAACCTGCCGGTGGTGGGCACCATCCTGCGCCGGGGCGGCGCTTTCTTCATGCGCCGCAGCTTCCGCGACAACCCGCTGTACGCGGCGGTGTTCTACGAGTACCTGCACAGCATCACCACCCAGGGCTTCTCCATTGAGTATTTCGTGGAAGGCGGCCGCAGCCGCAGCGGCCGCATGCTGCAGCCGCGTACCGGCATGCTGGCGATGACGGTGCGCAGCTTCCTGCGCGACGCGCGCAAACCGATCGCCTTCGTGCCGGTCTATATCGGCTACGAAAAAGTGATCGAAGGCGGCTCCTACATCGGCGAACTGCACGGCGGCAAAAAGAAAAAAGAATCCGTGGGCGGCCTGATGAAATCGCTCAAGGTGCTGCGCAGCCATTTCGGCCAGGTGCACGTGAACTTCGGTGAGCCGATCAAGCTGGTGGACTACCTGGACAGCCACCGGGAAGGCTGGCGCAACGAAGAGCTGTCAGTGCACGAAACCCCGGACTGGTTCAAAACCACCATCAACAACCTGGGCCGCGACGTGGTCACCGGCATCAACGCCGCCGCCGTCGCCAACCCGGTGAACCTGATCAGCCTGGCGCTGCTGGCCACGCCCAAGCACACCATGGACCTGCAGCAACTGCGCCAGCAACTGCAGCTCTACATCAACCTGCTCGATCAGGCGCCCTACAGCGACACCGCGCGGCTGGCGGAGAACGATCCGGACGTGATCATCGAGTACGGGCTGGAGCACGAATTCCTGATCCGCGTCGCCCACCCGCTCGGCGACGTGGTCACCACCGACCCGAAAACCGCCCTGCAGATGGCCTATGTGCGCAACAACAGCCTGCACCTGTTCGTCCTGCCGGGGCTGATCTGCTCGCTGTTTCTTAACGCGCGCAGCATCCGCATGGACATGCTGCAAAGCATGATCGCCCTGCTCTACCCGTTCTTCCGCAACGAATACCTGCTGCACTGGCGCGAGGACGGCGAACTGCCGGCGGCGGTGGAGCGCATCGCCTCGGTGCTGGAAGAGCACGGCCTGGTGAGCCGCGAGGACGACTGCCTGCACGGCGCCGCGATCCACACCTATGCGTCGGACATGCTGGCGCACCTGGGGCAGACGGTGATGCCGTCCCTGGAGCGCTTCTACCTGACCATCCGGCTGCTGGTGCAGTACGGCAGCGGCAGGCTGGACGCCGACGCCCTCAGCGACCTGGCCCACCACACCGCCCAGCGGCTGTCGCTGCTGTACGAATTCAATTCCCCGGAATTCTTCGACAAGGTGGTGCTGCGCAACTTCATCAACCAGCTGCGCGATACCGACCTGGTCTGGCAGGACGATGACAAGGCGCTGTGCTTCGGCGACAACCTGCGCGCCCTGGACGACGAAGCCCGGCGCATCCTCAGCCCGGACATCAGCCAGGCGATCCAGCGCGTCACCCGCGTGCCCGAGCTGGAACGGGCGCTGGCGGAAACCGCCGAGCACGACGCCCAGGACGACGGCAACACCGCCAAAGGCACCGAAGCGGACAAATGAATCAGTTGACAGTTAATAGTGAACAGTTAACAGCTAACGTCAAAAAACCGTTGCAAAAACGCATGACAAACACTGCTATCGCGCAGACGTCGGTCGGTGCGCGCTGTTTTCGCTGTTAACTGTTAACTGTTAACTGTTAACTGTTAATTGTTAACTGCCATGCCATTGTGGACGTCGAAGCGGACGGTCTTGCCTTCCAGGACGTGGTGCGGGGCGCGGCCGGCCAGGGGCGGCGCGCGGCGGGGGCGTTTGATGACGACTTTGCGGGCCGGCACCGCCAGCGCCACGTCCAGCAGGCGGCGCTCTTCATCGTCGTCGGGATAGGGGCAAAGCTGCTGCAGCCACTGCAGGTCCTGCTTCACCGCCGCGCTTTTGCCGCGGGCCGGAAACATCGGGTCCAGGTAGACCGCGTGCCAGGGGCCGGCGGGCAGCGTCAGCGTGGCGGCGTCGCCGTTGTCCAGCAGCGTCAGTAAGGCGGCGGCGCCCTGCCCCTGGGCGCGCGCCAGCGCATCGGCGATCAGCGCGTGCAGCACCGGCTGGCGTTCCACCATGCTGACCGGGTAGCCGGCGGCGGCCATCAGCGCCGCGTCCCGCGCCAGGCCGGCGGTCAGGTCCAGCACCCCCTGGACGCCGTCCCGGCAGCGCCCCAGTGCCTTCACCAGCCGTTCGTGGCGGGCCCGGTCGGCGGCCAGCCGGTAGCCCTGCCGGCCGGCGAGGAAATCCACGCTCAGCGGCGTGGCGCGGTCCGCCGGGTCCCACAGCGATAGGGCGCCGCCGTCACCGGCGGGGCCCAGCACCAACGCCTGACCGCCTTCGCGGGCGGCCTGCGGCGACACCACCGGCACGGTGCCCGCCACGGCGGGGGCACCGGGCAGACCACCGACAACACTCACACGAACCACACAAACAGCACCGCCCCCAGCAACAGGCGGTAGAGCATGAACGGCAGCATGCCGACGCGGTCCAGCAGCCGCAGGAACAGCATGATGGTCAGGTAGGCGGTGACCGCGCTGACCACCACGCCCAGGGCCATGTGCCCCCAATCCACCGGCACCGTGCTTTCCAGCAGGTCCTTGGTTTTCAGCAGGCCGGCGCCGAGGATCACCGGAATCGACAGCAGGAAGGAAAAGCGGGCCGCGTCCTCGCGGCGAAAGCCCAGCGCCAGCGCGGCGGTGATGGTGATGCCGCTGCGCGAGGTGCCGGGAATCAGCGCCACCGCCTGGGCCACGCCGATCAGCAGCGCGCTGCCCACGCCCAGCTCCGCCACCGCCCGCTTGCGGGCGCCGTAGACGTCGGCCAGCCACAGCAGCACGCCGAACACCACCGTGGTGACGGCGATCACCGCCGCCGAACGCAGTTCGTTTTCGATCAGGTCCTTGGCGAGAAACCCCGCCGCCACCGCCGGCACCGTGGCCAGCACCACCAGCAGGCCGAGACGCAGATCCGGGTTCATGCGCCGCTGCATGACGCCGTCGCCGGCGCCCCGGGTCATCGCCCAGAGATCCCGGCGGTAGTAGGCCACCACCGCCAACAGCGTGCCCAGGTGCACCGCCACGTCGAACGCCAGGCCCTGATCCGGCCAGCCGAACATCTGCGCGGGCAGGATCAAATGCGCCGAGCTGGAGATCGGCAGGAACTCGGTGAGGCCCTGAACCAGGGCCAGAATCAACGCCTGGACATTATCCATTCAAACGGATTCCTGCGCCGTGGGCCGGTAGCCGGTCAGAAATTCCGGGGGCATGCGCCGGGGTTTGCCCGAGTCCAGCGCCACGCACACCCACTTGGTGCGGCCGCGCAGCAGCGTCACGCCGTCGCTTTCGCGCACGATCTGGTAGCGGCGGGTGATGCTGATGCGCTGGTCGTTGTCGACGATCCAGGTGCCGATCAGCAGTTTTTCGCCTTCGAACGCCGGCGCCAGATAGTCCACTTCGGTGCGCCGCGCCACCATGCAGCGGTTGAGCCGCTGGTACTCGTCCCAGCCCAGGCCCAGCACCTGGGTGTGCTGCCAGGCGATCTTTTCCATGTAACGCAGGTATTCGGTGTTGTTGACGTGGCCGAGCACGTCGATGGATTCCGGCGCCACCACCACTTCGATCTGGTGCACGTCCGGCAGGTCCCAATGGATCATCGCGATTACTCTCCCTTTTTTGTGCCGCGCTCCGGCGGCTTAATTCACGACACGGTCGCGCAGATAAACCGGTTGCGCCTGTTCCGCCGGCACGGTGCGGCCCTGCGCCACCATCGGCAGTGCCAGACGGGCCACGGCGCCGGCGCGGGGCGCCACCTCGGCGTCCACCTCCGCCAGCCGCACGCGGGCCGCGATCTGTTCCCGGTAGACGGCGCCGGAGCCGGCCAGCAGCCAGTCGTCGCCGTCCAGTTCCGGCACCGCGTCCGGGTCGAACAGGCCATCGGCGAGCAGCGGCACCACGCCGTCCGGGCCGCATTGATACGCACCCAGATAGAGCTCGCCCATGCGCGCGTCGAACGCGGCCAGCACGCGGGAGCGGTGCGGGTAGCGGTCGAACGCCGCCAGGGCGCAGGCCGCCAGGGTGGACACGCCGGCCACCGGCAGGTCGCGGGCGAAGGCCAGGCCCTGCACCACCGAGGTGGCCACCCGCACCCCGGTGAAGGCGCCCGGCCCGTGGCCGAACGCCAGCGCGTCCACCGCCGCCAGCGTCACCCCGGCTTCCGCCAGCAGCTCGTCCACCAGCGGCAGAATGCGCTCGGTCTGGCGCCGCGCGCCGGGTTCGAAACGCTCCTGGATGTCGCCGTTACGGTAGAGCGCCACGGAGCAGGCGTCGGTGGCGGTTTCAAGGGCCAGAATGCAGGTCATTGAAGGTGCTCGCGGTTGGCAATGTAGGTGAAAAACCGTTGCACGACCTCGGCCTTACGGGTGCGGGTCATGCCCGGTAGGCTGTCCAGAAACAGGCGCCCGTAGCCCTTGGTGATCAGACGCGGATCGCCCACCACCAGCAGCCCGGTATCGCTGGGGTCGCGGATCAACCGGCCGGCGCCCTGGCGCAACGCCAGCACCGCCTGGGGCAGCTGGTAATCGCGGAAGGCGTTACCGCCGCTGCTGTTGATGTGCTCGATGCGCGCCGCCGCCACCGGGTCCCCCGGGGAGCCGAACGGTAACTTGTCGATTATCACACAACTGAGGGTTTCGCCGCGCACGTCGATGCCTTCCCAGAAACTGCTGGTGCCCAGCAGCACCGCGTTGCCGAGGCTGCGGAAGTTGTCCAGCAGCTCGCGGCGGCCGGCCTCGCCCTGCACCAGCAGCGGGTACTCGAGCTGCGCCTGGCGCAGCAGGCCGGCGGCCTCGCGCAGGGCCCGGTGGCTGGTGAACAGAAAGAAGGTACGGCCGCCGGCGGCGCGGATCACCGGAATCATCGCCTTGGTGAGGGTGGCGGTGTAGTCCGGCGAGGACGGCGCCGGCATGCCCTCGGGCACATAGAACACCGCCTGGCGTTTGAAATCGAACGGGCTTTCCAGGCGCAGGGTGTCCGCTTCCTCCAGGCCCAGCCGCTTTTGCAGATGCTCGAAGCGGCCGGCCACCGACAGGGTGGCGGAGGTGAGAATCCAGGTGCAGGGGTGCTTCTCGCGCTGGGCACGCAGCTGCGCCGCCACCGACAGCGGCGTGCTGTGCAGCACCAGGGTGCGCCGGAAGGTCTCGAACCAGTACACCCGGTTGGGCGCCGACCCGTCGAGAATGGTCTTCAGGGTGATCACCTGCTCGGCGGCGCGCCGGGCGCAGGCGTCCAGCCCGCGGCTGGTTTTCGCCTGCGGCGCCAGGGACGCTTCCAGATCCACCAGCGCATCCAGCAGCGCCGTGCCGGCCTCCACCACCGCCGGGCTGTCCTGCACCTCCGACCAGGGCGCGCGCCGTTCCGCTTCGCCGAGGCTCAGACGCAGGTCCTGGCAGGCCTTGTCCACCGCCGCCACGGTCTGGTTCAAGGCGGCCAGATCCAGTGCCGAATGGGCCGCCTCGGACAGGGCGTCGCGGCCCAGCTCCTGCACCTGGCGCGTGCTCAGGGAGTCGCCGAAAAAGTTGGCGGCGATCTCCGGCAACTGGTGGGCCTCGTCGAAGATCACGGTATTGGCGCTGGGCAGCAACTCGGAAACGCCCTCGCCGCGCAGCGCCGCGTCGGCGAAGAACAGATGGTGATTGACCACCACCAGGTTCGCCTCCTGGGCTTCCTTGCGTGCGTTCATCAACGGGCATTCGCTGTATTTCGGGCATTCGGTGCCCAGGCAGTTGTCCGCGGTGCTGGTCACCCAGGGCCACACCGGCGCGTCCTCGGGCAACTGCTTCAGCTCGGCGATATCGCCGGTGCGGGTGCGCCCGGCCCAGTGGGCCACCACCTGCATCTGCTCGGCGGTTTCCCGGGTGAGAAAACGGGCTTCTTCCTGGTGCAGCTCCAGGCGGTAGGGGCACAGGTAGTTGGCGCGGCCTTTCAGCAGGGCCGCCTTGCGGGCCATGCCCAGCACCTTGAGGACCATGGGCAGGTCCTTGAAGAACAGCTGGTCCTGCAGGCTTTTGGTGCCGGTGGAGACCAGCGTCGGGCCGTCGGACAACAACGCCGGCAGCAGATAGGCGAGCGTCTTGCCGGTGCCGGTTTCCGCTTCCACCAGCAGGGTGCCGCGGGCCTCGATGGCCTCGGCCACCGCGTCCGCCATGCGCAGCTGCGCCTCGCGGGGACGATAACCCTCCAGCAAACCGCCGAAGCGGGCGCTGTCGTTCAGGTAATCGCGGGCACTCTGGAATTCACCGACGCTGTTCACTCACTGTCTCTCGGGTCTCGCCATGCGGGGAAACACCCGCTTTCGGGGCTGAGAGGATAGCGGATAACCCGGCCCGCGCCCAACCGCGCGGCGCAAAAACGACAATGCCCGCACGGGGCGGGCATTGTCATTCACCGAGAGAGATGAAGAAAGCAGGTTCAGGCGGTAATGTCCTGGATCTGCTTCATCAGCTGCTTCTGCTCGTCGGTGGGCTGGGCGGACTGCAGCGCCATCAGCTTGCTCATGTCGCCTTCGATCTTGATCTGACCGCTCATGAAGCCCTGCATGCCGGCGGACTGGTCGCCTTCGATGAAGATGCGCTTGGCCAGATCGGCGGGCAGGATCAGCGTGGTGGGCGCGTCGTCGTGGTGACCTTCCTCGATCATGCCACCGGCCATCGCCATGTGCTTCTCGCCGTCATCGGTTTTCACGGTGATGTTGATCACCAGGTCCGCGAGCGCCGCGGGCGCTTCCACGTCGCCGGCGGAATCACGGATTTCCTTAACCTTTGCAAACCACTCGTCGGACAAAAATTCCAGGCTCATTGTTATCTCCTTGGTTGCGATGGTCTCGACGCCCGGGTCGATGGGCCGCTCGATTCGCCTGAGCGATATTCAAACGAGCGTTCGAAACTTTCCTGTACCTTATAGAAAGGCCCCGGGGCTGACAATGTCTTCCTGGCACTCGGAATGAGCCAAAAAGTCATATCGACGACCCGGCCCGCGCGCCGCGAATCCAGTGCCGGCCGCAGGCATCGATTTCGCGCACCAGATTGAGCACGCTGATGCCCTCCGCGCGGGCCGCTTCCACCGCCTGGTAGGCCTGCCGGGTAAGTTGGGCCATGGCGCGGCCGTGGGCGGTCTCGTCCAGAGCGGCGCCGTGCGCCAGCGCCGCCGCCAGCCCCCGGTGCAGGGCCGCGTCCAGCGCCACCAGAGCCGGCGCCCGGCTGTCATGCAGCGGCGCCAGGTCGTCGACCACGTCCTTGATCGCCTTGCAGGCGTACACCCACTCGCTCAGACACTGGCGCACCCTCTGCAAGCGCGCGGTCTGGCCGGCGTCCAGCGGTTGCTGCCCGACGCGGTTCAGGTAGGCCGTGATACGCATCTCGCGGTCGGTGATCGCTTCGTAGTCCCGATAGAAAGCCGGCAGCGCGCCCCGGTCCGGCCAATCCAGACAACGCCGCCGGATGGTCTCGCCGAGCCGGGCGACACTCTGCTCCACCACCAGCAGCGCCGGCTCCACCGCCTTGGGGTCCACATCCTCGAACGGATCCGGATCCCGCGCACGGCGCCCCACCCATCGCACCAGCCCGCGCTCCAGAGGCGCCAACCAGGGTAGGAACAGAAACACACCGAGCAGATTGAAGGTGCTGTGGAACGCGACCAGCCCCAGCAGCGGATCATTCCAGCCCAAGGCCGCCAGCAGGCGGGGCCAGAGCGGCAGAAGCACAAGAAACGCCAGCAGAGCCGTGGCGACGTTGTACAGCAGATGGAAGGCCGCCACCTGGCGCTTGTCGGCGGCGCCTTTCACCGAGCCCAACAGCAAGGTACTGGTGGTGCCCAGGTCCGCGCCGATCATGAATGCCAGCGCCTCCGGCAAGCTCACCAGGCCGCCGTTGAGCGCCGCCAGACTGATCAGCATGCTCGCCGAAGAAGACTGAATCAGCGCCGTCAGACCAACACCGACCAGCAGATAGACGATCGGCGGCAGCCCCTGCAACACCGCCAGATCAAAGCGGGTGCCGACCACCTCGACCGCGGTCTTCATGGTATCCAGGCCGAGCAACAACAGGCCTAGGGCGAACACGAACCGGCCCAGCGACCGCTGCCCCTCCGGCAGGGCGAGGGCGAGCAGCCCGCCCAGGCCGGCCAGCGGCAGGCCGGCTTCCCCCAGGGACAGCTTGAAGCCGAGCACGGTGACCAGCCAGCCGGTCACGGTGGTGCCCAGGTTGGCGCCCAGCATAATGGCCAGGGCATGGCGCAGGGCCAGCACCCGCACCGTGACCAGGGCCAGCACCAGCAGCCCCACCAGGGAGCTGCTCTGCATCAGGGCGGTCACCGCCACCCCCAGCAGCACGCCCTTCACCGGGGTGCCGGCGGCCTGTTGCAGCCAGCCGGCGGCGCGCCCGGCCAGCAGGGCGCGCGCGGCGCTTTCCAGCTGCGACATGGCGAACAGGAACAGGCCCAACCCGGCCAGTGCCTGCAGCAGGTTGGTCAGCGCCAAGGCTCAGTCCTCCTCGCCGCGCAGCAGCGCCCGATAGTGCTCAATGCAGTCAATATCCTCGCGGGGGTATTCCGGCGCCAGGCTTTCCAGCAGGTCCGCCAGCAGGCCAGCCACCCGGGCACGGGCGGACGGCTTGTCGTCATTGGGGATCAGATGCCAGGGCGCATGGTCGGTATGAGTGGCAGTGAGCGTCTCGTTGACCAGCGCCAGATAACGGTCGCGGGCACGCCAGCTTTGCATGTCGGAGGGGTCGAACTTCCAGCGCTTGCGCGGCTTGTCCAAACGTTTGAGCAGCCGCCGCCGCTGTTCGTCCTCGGAGGTATTCAGCCACACCTTGATAAACCGCGTGCCTTCCCGGTGAAGATGCCCCTCGAACTCCTTGATTGCCCGGTAGCGGCCGCGCCAGTCCACACCGATGTCGCTGGTGGGCCAGAGCCGCTCCGCCAGCACCGCCTCGTAGTGGCTGCGGTTGAAGGCCACCACTTCGCCCTGCTCCGGCAGACGCCGCCAAACCCGCCATAGAAAGTCATGGCGGACCTCCTCGCCGAGCGGGCGGGCGAACGAATGGGCACGGAAAGCGGCCGGGTCCAAGGCCCGGGCAAGGGTGCGGATCAGACTGTCCTTGCCGGCGGCGTCCAGTCCCTGGACCACCAGCAGCACACCATAGCGGCGGCCGGCATAGAGCCGACGCTGATACTCATGAATACGGTCAAGGCTGTCCGCCAGGGGCGCCACGCCCTGTGCCGCCACCGTGGTGGGCAAGTGGCGAACGTCCAGGGCGCCGGCGCGGGGCCAGCCGTAGGGGTCCAGATCCAAGGGAAGCTCCTAGTGGGACGGTTACCCCGAGCATACTGGACCCCGGCCGGTGGCGTTAGATGTCGTAGCCGCGCTCTTCGTGCAGCGCGATATCCAGGCCCTGCGCCTCTTCCTCGGCGGTGACGCGCAATGGCGTGAACAGGCCCACCAGCTTGAGCAACAGGAAAGTGACCACAGCGGTGTAAACGAACGTCGCCACGACACCCAGCGCCTGCACACCGATCTGATCAAGCATGCCGTACTCCGGTTTGGCGAAGCCGTAGCCGGAGAACACGCCCAGTTCGGTGGAGGCGAACACGCCGGCCAACAGCGTGCCCAGCACGCCGCCGATGCCGTGCACCGGGAACACGTCCAGGGAATCGTCGATGCGCCACTTCTGCTTGACCACCAGCACCATGTAGAAGCAGATCACACCGGCGGCCAGACCGATCAGCAGCGCGCCGCCGGGGCCCACGAAACCGGACGCCGGGGTAATGGTGCCCAGGCCGGCCACCATGCCGGTGGCAATGCCCAGCGCCGAGGGCTTGCCGAACTTGATCGACTCCAGCGTCACCCAGGCCAGGGAGCCGGCGGCGGCGGAAATATGCGTCACCAGCATGGCCATGGAAGCGTTGCCGTCGGCGGCCAGGGCGGAGCCGCCGTTAAACCCGAACCAGCCCACCCACAGCATGCCGGCGCCCATCACCGTCATGGTCATGTTGTGCGGCTTCATGGCCTGGCCGGGCCAGTCCTGACGGCGGCCCAGCACCACCGCCGCCACCAGCGCCGCCACACCGGCGGTGATGTGCACCACGGTGCCGCCGGCGAAGTCGTACAGGCCCAGTTCGGCGAGCCAGCCGCCGCCCCACACCCAGTGACAGATCGGCACGTACACGCCCAGCACCCACAGCACCGAAAACGCCAGCATGGCGCCGAAGCGCATGCGCTCGGCGAAGGCGCCGACAATCAGCGCCGGGGTAATGATCGCGAAGGTCATCTGGAACAGACCGTGCAGGCTCTTGGGCAGGCTGCCCTCCAGCGTGTCGCGGCCGATGCCGTCGAAGAACACGTGGCTGAGGCCGCCGATCCAGGCGTTGGCCGCGCCACCGTGGGAAAACGCCAGGGAGTAGCCCACCACCAGCCACACCAGCGACACCGCGCAGGCGATGGCGAAGCACTGCATCAGCACCGACAGCACGTTCTTGTTACGCACCAGGCCGCCGTAGAACAGCGCCAGACCCGGCAGGGTCATGAACAGCACCAGCGCGGTGGCGGTGAGAATCCAGGCGCTGTCGCTTTTATCCAGGGTGTCCGCCAGCGCCAGAGACGGCGTCAGGGCCAGCAGGCCCGCAATCAGATATCGCATGGGGCCTCCTTACAGGGCGTCGTTGTCGGTTTCACCGGTGCGGATACGCAGAGCCTGCTCCAGCGCGGTGATGAAGATCTTGCCGTCGCCGATCTTGCCGCTGCTGGCCGCCTGGGCGATGGCTTCCACGGCCTGGTCGACGCGCTCGTCCACCACCGCCAGCTCCAGCTTCACCTTGGGCACGAAATCCACCACGTACTCGGCGCCACGGTACAACTCGGTGTGGCCCTTCTGACGGCCGAAGCCCTTTACCTCGGTGACGGTCATGCCCTGAACGCCGATCTGCGCCAGGGCGTCGCGTACGTCATCCACTTTGAACGGTTTGATTACCGCCGTGATCATTTTCATAGCTATAGGTCCCTAGTCCTCGCGGCCGCGAACGGCCCGGATTGCACCAGCGGGAAGCAGCCCGCCGGAATTGCACCGGCTAAGGGCATACAAGAATCGGGCCAGGACAGGGAGCGCCAGAAAACGGGGCATTGGGAGGGTAAAGATGTGCGGAGACGTCTATTTTGCACTATTGTCGTGCACAAATTAGGCCGAAGTCACCAATGCTGTGCACGACCAGTGTGCAGACCTGCGCCATCTGAAGGCAGCAGGCTCTGTAGGAAGCGGTCCTTGTGGGAGCGGGCCCCGCCCGCGAAAGGGTGGCTTTAGCCACCCGGCAGGATCCCAGAGACCTGATTCTTCAGGTGTCCGGTGCTCCGTATCCGAGACGCGGTGCAATGGTGGTGCCTTCCGGGACCGCTCAAGCCCCGCAAGCCGGCCCGGCCACCCATCACAGATGGGCGGCGTTCGGCGGCGCGCGAAGCAGTGCTTCGCAACACGCTTGCCTCACCCCTGGCCGCTGTTAGTTTGGCCATCCCTGGCCAAACAGCTCCCTCCAGGCACCACCATTGCCCCGCTCACTTAGCAGCGGAACCGCCACGGGTCATAACACCGCCGGACCCTCCAGGGAGGGGAGCTTGGAATCTTCCAAGGAGCACCGGGATCGGGTGTGCCCATCCAGGACCGTATTTGGCCAGGGATGGCCAAATCCGAGCTTACAGGGATGTACTCGCAGCGTGTCCTGGATGGGCACACCCGATCCCGGTGCGGGCTCTCTGGAGAGAAAAGTCTCTGGGATCCTGCCGGGAGCTTCGCTCCCTTTCGCGGGCGGGGCCCGCTCCCACAGCCCGCTCTGAAGTGGCCTAACACAGACCCGCGCCCCCGCTGGAGGGCCCCAGCTCCCACACACCGGCATCCGCCGATGGAAGGGCCGGGCGCTTAGTAGAGGTAGGTGAACATCTTGCGGCGATACTCGCTGGCCAGCGGGTCGCCCTTGGGCAGGCACTCGAACACTTCCAGCAGCGCCGAACGGGCCACCCCGTCCTGGTAGTCGCGGTGATCGCGCAGCAACCGCAACAGCGCGTCCAGGCCGGCCTGGAACTGGCCGGCGGCGGCGGCGCGCAGGCCGTAGGCGTGCAGGTCTTCCGGCTTGCCGTCTTGCTCGATGCGCGCCTGCAGCTCCTTGAGGCCGACGCCGTCATTGTCGAGCTTCTCCAGCAGCGCGAAGCGGGCCCGGAACGGGCGCAACGCTTCCACGTCCTCGGTGACTTCCGCCAGCACCGACTGCGCCTCGTCGGTGCGGCCTTCGCCGAGCAGGTACTCCACCAGCAGCGCCCGGAAGGCGTGCTTGTCCGGCTGCTCGGAGAGCATTTGCCGCAACGCCTGCTCGGCCTGGGCGCCCTGCCCGGCGTCGATCGCCATGCGGATTTGCTCCAGGAAGCCCTCTTCCTGCTCCTGCTGGGCGGCGTCCGGGTCGACCACCGGGGTGAGCCATTGGCGCACCGCGCTTTCGGTTTGCGCGCCTTCCAGTTCGCTGACAAGCTGGCCCTGGTAGACCATTTTCAGGGACGGCAGATCGCGCACCCCGAACTGGCTGGTCAGGTTGGCCTGCTCGTCGGCGTTGACCTTGGCGAGGACGAACTTGCCCTGATATTCCTGGGTCAGTTTCTCCAGCATGACGGTCATTTGCTGGCTGGGCTGGCTCCAGGACGCCCAGAAACCAAACAGCACGGGCACCTGGCGTGAGTGCTCCAGCAGTTGCTGAACGTTTTGTTCCGTGACGTCGATAGTGGCGGCGTTGTCCTGCACGGTTGCTCCTTGAAGCGGCTTGCTAAGCGAGTGTGAGTTGCGCTGCATTGTACTCAAATGGGGCTGTGGATACAGGATGCAAGTGGCCGGATTAAATACTGTTAAATCAAGACGAAAGCGGCATCATGGGCGTTAGTATTCTCTTAGGGGTCAGGAACAGGCGTTCACGTGCCGTACATGCTCGCTCGGTACCCTGATGTTTAATTCGTTACGATACCCACGCCCGCCCGGAGGCGTATTTCCGGTTCATACTTGTGATCGACAAGTGAAGTCCTGGCAAAGGAGATGACCATGCTGAGCCTTTTGGCCCTGGTAATTCTGGTCGCGACATTGACGACCATTTTCTACATGCAGTTATCCCTGACCGTCGGCAGCGTTACGTTCGCCGTGGTCTGGTTACTGTGCGGTCTGTTGGCGTCCTGGTTGTACAACCCGATTCTTCTGATTCTGCTGGCCGGCGCGCTGGTGGTGCTCAACCACCCCGGCCTGCGCCGCAAGCTGATCAGCAAGCCGGTCTATCAGACGCTCGGCAAGATGATGCCGCCGATCGGCGACACCGAGCGCGAGGCCATCGAGGCCGGCGCCACCTGGTTCGAGGCGGAGCTGTTCAGCGGCAAGCCCGACTGGGATGACTTTTCCAAGGTGAATTTCACCCAGCTCACCGAGGACGAGCAGTCGTTCCTGGATAATGAAGTCCAGGAACTGTGCGAAATGCTCGACGAGTGGAAGATCTACCACGAGCACAAGGATCTGCCCGAGGAAGTCTGGGACTATCTGAAGACCAAGGGCTTCTTCAGCCTGATCATTCCCAAGGAGTACGGCGGCCGGGACTTCAGCCCCTACGCGCAAAGCCGCACCATGAGCAAGATCGCCACCCGCTCGCTGACCACCGCGGTGACCGCCATGGTGCCCAACTCCCTGGGCCCCGGCGAGCTGCTCGCCAAGTACGGCACCGAAGAGCAGAAACAGCGCTGGCTGCCGGGCCTGTCCTCCGGCGAGGAAATCCCCTGCTTCGGCCTGACCGGCCCGGAAGCCGGCTCCGACGCCGGCGCGATCCCCGACAAGGGCGTGATCTGCAAGCAGACCGTGGACGGCGAGGAAGTACTGGGCATGCGCCTGAACTTCGCCAAGCGCTGGATCACCCTGGCGCCGATCGCCACCGTGGTGGGGCTGGCCTTTAAACTCTACGACCCGGAGCACCTGCTGGGTGACCAGGACGAGCTGGGCATTACCTGTGCCCTGCTGCCCGCCGACACCGAAGGCGTGGAAATCGGCCGCCGCCACAACCCGGGCGGTTCCCCCTTCATGAACGGCCCGATCAACGGCAAGGACGTGTTCGTGCCGCTGGACGCCATCATCGGCGGTCCGGAAATGGCCGGCAAAGGCTGGCGCATGCTGATCGAGTGCCTGGGCGCGGGCCGCGGCGTTTCCCTGCCCGCCCTGGCCACCGCCAGCGGCGAGATGGGCTACCGCATGACCGGCGCCTTCTCGCGCATCCGCCGCCAGTTCGGCACCGCCGTGGGCCACTTCGAGGGCGTGCAGGAAGCGTCCGCGGAAGTGGCGGGGCTGGCCTACACCCTGGAAGCCTACCGCCACCTGGTCACCCGTGGCCTGGAGGAAGGCACCATCTCCGTGGTCACGGCCATGGCCAAGTACCACTCCACGGAAATGATGCGCGTGCTGATCAACAACGGCATGGACATCGCCAGTGGTCGCGCCGTGCAGATGGGCCCGCGTAACTTCATGGCGCTGGCCTACCAGTCCATTCCGGTGGCGATCACCGTGGAGGGCGCCAACATCCTGACCCGCTCGCTGATGATCTTCGGCCAGGGCGCGATGCGCTGCCATCCGTACCTGTACGACGAGCTGCAGGCGATTCAGGACGAGGACCAGGAACGCGGCCTGGACACCTTCGAAGGCCTGTTCTTCAAGCACGCCGGCCACACCCTGGGCAACATGAGCCGCGGTCTGGTGCACGGCCTGAGCGGCGCCGCGCTGGCGGAGATTCCGGCCAACGCGGACAGTTTCAGCGCCCCCTGGTACCGCCTGATCACCCGCTACAGCGCGGTGCTGGCGAGCTTCTCCGACGTGGCGTTCGCGCTGCTGGGCGGCGACCTCAAGCGCCGCGAGATGGTGTCCGCGCGCCTCGGCGACGTGCACAGCCAGCTGCTGATCGCCTGCGCGGTGTTGAAGTTCCACGCCACCCTGCCCCGCGACGAGGCCAACGACGCGCACGCCCGCTATGCGCTGCAGCACGCGTTCAGCCAGATCCACGACGCGGTGGAGGACTTCGCCCGCAACTTCGGCTACATGGGTGTGGCGCGCATTCTCAAAGGCGTGTTCTTCCCGTTCGGCCGGCCCGCCGGTGCTCAGAAGCCCAGCGACGAGCTGATCCGCACCCTGGGCGAGCAGATCATGAACCCCAGCAGCGTGCGCGATGCGCTGGCCGCCAACGCCTACATCAGCGTCGATCCGAAAGACAGCATCGGTCGGGTGGAAGTCACCTACAACAAGCTGCTGGAAGTGGAGCGCGACTACGAAGCCTTCCTGAAGGCGGACGGCAAGGGCAAGCTGGAGGGCGAGACCATCCAGGCCAAGCTGGAAGACGCCGCCGCCAAGGGCATCATCCCCAACGACCAGGTACAGGCGATTCTCGACTACGACGAGATGCGCTACGACTGCCTGCTCACCGACGCCTTCGACAAGGAGTTGAAGGAAGTCGACATGAACACCCAGCGGCCGACCTGATTGCGGCCCTGGTAAATCCTCAAGAGCCGCCCTCCGGGGCGGCTTTTTTTTGTTCGATCGATCCCAGATCGGCGAAATTTAACAATGGCGGGCCGCCGCGCCGCTTTCACCGGCTACCGCTTTCGACTAGGCTTTCTGCGTCTCGCCTTCGGCGCCAACCCATATTCATAAAGATCCCCCGTAATGACAGTGGCATTCGAGGAAAAGGCGGTTCTGGAGTTCAAGGGCCGCATGCTAATGATGACGGTCCTGCTGCTCAAGGACCTGGACCCCAACACCCTGCACCGACAGGTCAGCCAGCGGCTTGAAGACGCCGCCCAGTGGCTGCGCGACGCGCCCGTGGTGGTGGACCTGGCACAGCCCGAGGGCGCCGACCAGGTGGCCCTGATGGCCGCCGTGGACACCCTGCGCGGCCTGGGCGTGAACCTGGTGGCGCTGGCCCGCAACGAGCACCTGGACAGCGACACCGCCGCCATGCTCGGCCTGGGCAGCATCAGCCTGGCCGGCGGCCGGGACGTGCCGCGCAGCGCCGAACCGGCGCCGCAGGCGGAGCAACCGGCCGACGCCGGCCACACCCTGGTGATCGACCAGCCGGTGCGTTCCGGCCAGCAAATCTACAGCCGCGGCGATCTGATCGTGCTGGCGCCGGTGAGCACCGGCGCGGAGCTGCTCGCCGAAGGCCATATCCACGTCTACAACACCCTGCGCGGGCGCGCGCTGGCCGGTGTGCGCGGCGATCAGAGCGCGCGCATCTTCTGCCAGAAACTGGACGCGGAGCTGGTCTCCATCGCCGGGATTTACCGGGTCGCCGAAGACCTGCCCGAGCAACACCGCAAACAGGCGGTGCACATCACTCTGGACGGCGACGCCATGCGCTTCGCGGACCTCAAATAAGCCATACCCGACAGCAAAACCTAGGAGACGAGATCGTGACAAAAATCGTGGTCGTAACATCCGGCAAGGGCGGCGTGGGTAAAACCACCACCAGCGCCGCGCTGGCAACCGGCCTCGCCCAGCGCGGCCATAAAACCACGGTCATCGATTTTGACGTGGGCCTGCGCAATCTGGATCTGATCATGGGCTGTGAGCGGCGCGTGGTCTACGATCTGGTCAACGTGATCAACGGCGACGCCAACCTCAAGCAGGGTCTGATCAAGGACAAGCGCGTCGAGGACCTGTTCATCCTGCCCGCCTCCCAGACCCGGGACAAAGACGCCCTGACCCTGGAAGGCGTGGAAAAAGTCCTGGAAGGGCTCAAGGACATGGGCATGGAATACATCATCTGCGACAGCCCGGCGGGCATCGAAAAAGGCGCGCTCACCGCCGCCTATTTCGCCGACGAAGCGGTGGTGGTGACCAACCCGGAAGTGTCCAGCGTGCGCGACTCCGACCGCATTCTCGGCATTCTCTCCAGCAAGACCCGCAAGGCCGAGCGGGGCGAAGGCGACATTCCCGCCAGCCTGCTGCTGACCCGCTATTCCCCGGAACGGGTGGAGCGCGGTGAGATGCTGTCCGTGGAGGACGTGAAGGACATCCTGGCGATCGACCTGCTGGGCGTGATTCCGGAATCCCAGGCGGTGCTCAACGCCAGTAACAGCGGCGCGCCGGTGATTCTCGACAGCGAATCCGACGCCGGCAAGGCCTACGAGGACGCGGTCGCCCGCTTCCTCGGCGAGCAGCGCCCGCACCGCTTCCTCACCGCCAATAAGAAAGGGCTCTTCGGCCGTCTGTTCGGAGCGCAATGATGAGCATTTTCAGCTACCTGCTTCCCAAGAAAGAGAAATCCGCCTCGGTGGCCAAGGAGCGCCTGCAGATCATCGTTGCCCGCGAGCGGGCCACCCGCGGCGGCCCGGACTACCTGCCCCAGTTGCAGGAAGAGCTGCTGATGGTGGTGCGTAAGTACGTGGAGGTGGACCAGGACGCCATCAACATCCAGGTGGACCGGGAATCCGGCTGCGAGATTCTGGAACTGAACATCACCCTGCCCGACGAATAGGTCGGGCTTCGCTTGACTACTGTTCGGATGTACAGTAACTTCGGTGGTCCGGTGAGCCCTCCTCAGGTTTTCTTTTCTGCGACCCCTCGGAAGGCCTGATCGATCTCCAGGCTCCAAGGATGGAGCCGGGCTCCCGGACCTTATTCCGCTCTCCCCTAGCCCATGTGCCAGCCGTGGCTGACCACGACGGACTGGCCGGTTAACGCGGCCGAGGGGAACGCCGCCAGCGTCACCGCCAGCTCACTGATGTCCTCCACGGTGGTGAACTCGCCGTCCACGGTGTTCTTGAGCATCACATTGCGGATCACTTCCTCTTCCGAGATGCCCAGCTCGCGGGCCTGCTCCGGAATCTGCTTGTCCACCAGCGGCGTGCGCACGAACCCGGGGCAGATGATGTTGCTGCGCACCCCGTGTCCGGCGCCCTCCTTGGCCACCGCCCGGCACAGCCCCAGCAGGCCGTGCTTGGCGGCCACGTAGGGGGCTTTCAGCGGCGAGGCCTCCATGGAGTGCACCGAGCCCATGTACAGCAGCGTGCCGCCCTGCCCCGCGTACATATGACGCAGCGCCGCGCGGGTCAGCAGGAAGGCGCCGTCCAGGTGCACGCTCATCACCTTGCGCCAGTTTTCCAGCGCCAGCTTGTCGAGGGACTCGATATGCTGGATGCCGGCGTTGGCGAAGGCGATGTCGAGCCGGCCCCAGGTGTCCACCACCCGCTGAACGCCGGCGTCCACCGCCTGTTCGTCGGTGACGTCCATGGCCAGCGCCAGGGCCTCGCCGCCGGCGTCACGGATCGCCGCCGCCGCTTCCTCGGCGGTGGCGCTGTCCAGATCGGCCACCGCCACCCGGGCACCCTCGCGGGCATACCGCTCGGCGATCGCCCGGCCGATGCCGCGACCGGCCCCGGTGATCACCGCGACGCGTTGTTCAAGACGCATGACTACGACTCCTGTTTCAGGGACGACGCCGCCGGCGTCTTATCCGCTTTCCGCTCCCGGCGCCGTTCCGCCCAAAGGCGCAACTGGCCGACGATACCGGCGGGGAAGAAATACACGCTCAACACGAACAACAGACCGAACCACAGCAGCCAGCGGTCCGGGCCCGCCAGCTCGGCGAACAGGCTGCCCGGCTCGGCGTTGCTGACCAGCAGCCCGAGCAGATCCTGCAGGTAATTCTGCGCCAGCAGGAACACGGCGGTGCCGACCACGGCGCCGTACAGGGTGCCCATGCCGCCGATCACGCACATCAAAAGGATGAACACCATCAGCTCGAAGTTGAGCGTGTTCTCCGGATTCACGTAACGGTTGATCAGCGCGAACAGCACGCCCGCCAGGGTCGCCAGCACCGCCGACACGATCACTGCCGCGGTGCGGTAGAACACGGTCCGGTAACCCAGCGCCTGGGCGCGGAACTCGTTCTCGCGGATCGCCTGCAGAACCCGCCCGAACGGGGAATTCACCATGCGCAGCAGGAACAGGAACACGCCCAGCGAGATCGCGAAGGTGATGTAGTACATCAGGTGCCGGCCGCTCACCCGCACCTCGAACACGGCGTCATTGAACGCCTGGCCGATACTGCCCTGGCCGACCACACCGGTGATGAAATCGACCACGCTGAAGCCCGGCAGCGAGGAATCCAACGGCCGGAACGCCGGGCCCAGTTCGCGCGGGCTGCGCACCGCCAGGCCGTCTTCGCCGCCGGTGATGTTGTAGAGCTGGGTCACCAGACTGAGAAAGGCGAACGCCACCGCCAGGGTCACCAGCGCGAAGAAGATCGCTTTCACCCGCAGCGACAGCAAACCGAGCAACAGCGACAGCAGAATGCTCATCACCACGGCGCCACCGATGCCGATAAATACGGCGCCGAAACCGGAGCCGAAGGCGTCCGTGGACATCGCCACCCCGTAGGCGCCGATGCCGAAGAACATGGTGTGGGCGAACGACACGATATGGGTGTAACCCAGCATCAGGTCGTAGGACGCCACCACGATAATGAACACGCAGATCATGCCGAGCATGGAAAAGGCGCGCACGCCGGGAAACAGGAACGGCCCCAGGGCCAGACACACGCCGATCAGCACCAGCAGTGCGGAGAGCGCCCGGCTACGCGGATAGTCGCCGGAAAGAATACGATTAAACATGGCGCGCCTCCTCAGACTTTGATGACCGGAATCAGGCCCTGCGGACGCCACATCAGCACGCCCACCATCAGCCCCACCGTGGCCACCGCGGCCAGACGGGGCTCCAGGTAACCCACATACAGATTGATCAGGCCCACCAGCACGGCGCCGTAGAAGCAGCCCTTGATGGAGCCCAGACCGCCGAGGATGATCACCACGATCACCGAGATCATCAGCTCATCGCCCATGTGCGCGGTGATGATCTCCCGGTACATGGCCCACATGGCGCCGCCCAGGCCGGCCAGCGCCGAGCCGGCCACGAACACGCCCAGGAACAACAGGCGGATGCGGTAGCCCTGCACTTCCACCATCTCGCGGCTCTCCACCCCGGCGCGGATCAGAATGCCGACCCGGGTGCGCTCGATGATCCAGGTCATCAGCCCGTAAATGGCCAGGCCCAGCACCACCGCGATAAGGCGGTATTTTTCCAGCGCCACGCCGCCGATCACCGGCAGCGCATCGGGCAGCAGAAAGGCACCGGTGAGCGCCTCCGGGCGCGGCACCGGAATCTCGTTGGGCCCCCACACCACATGGATCAGCTCCATGATGATGATGGAGCCGCCCACCGTGACCAGAATCTGCTTGAGGTGGTCGCCGTACACCGGCTTGATCACCAGCCGCTCGAACACCAGACCCAGCAGCCCCGCCACCACCAGGGCGAACCCCAACGCCGGCAGAATCGCCGCCAGATTGATCAGCAGCGACGGTTCGCTGGCCTGCGCACTCAGCCATACCAGCACGCTGGCACCGGCGAACGCGCCCAAAGAAATAAAGGCCCCGTGAGCCAAGTTGAGGACGTTCATCAACCCAAAGGTGAGCGTCATGCCCGAGGCCATCAAAAACACCATGGCACCCATCGCCAGGCCGCTGATGGTCAGCAGTACCCAGGTGCGCGGGTCCATCATCAACAGGGCCACCGCCATCATCAGCAGCAGCAGAAAAATATGCGGCTTGTTTTCGCGGAACGCGGCAAAGCGCGCCAACACGCCTTGCGGCGGCGTTGCTTGACCAATCATTTCGTCGTGCGCCGACATGGTCTTACTCCTATTCTTATTGGTGCTCGCCGAGCCCAAGACCCAGCAGCTCGTGCTGGAGATCATCGTTGTCGGCGAGTTCGGTCATCTGGCCGGACCAGACCACCCCGCCATCGTTCATCACCGCCGCGGACTGACCCAGGCGGCGGGAAAAATTAAAGTTCTGCTCCACCAGCAGCACCGTGACCTGCTGCTGTTTAAGCTGCTCGAAGGCGCCGGCCAGGTCGTTGATGATCGCCGGGGCCAGGCCCTTTGTGGGTTCGTCCACCAGCAACAGCTCGCGCGGCTCGATGATCGCCCGGGCGATGGCCAGCATCTGTTTCTGGCCGCCGGAGAGGTTGCCCGCGGCCCGGTTCCAGAATTTTTTCAGCGGCGGAAACAGGTCGAACACCCAGTCCAGGCGGGCCGGGTCCATGGGGCCGTCCACCGCCGCCAGCACCATGTTTTCGCGCACCGTCAGCAGGCTGAAAATGCCCATGTTCTCCGGCACGAAGGCGATGCCCTTGCGGGCGATCCGCGGGGTGGGCTGGCCGGTGATGTCCTCGCCGCGAAAACGCACCTTGCCCTGGGTCACCGTGGTCAGGCCCATGATGGTGCGCAGCGTGGTGCTCTTGCCGGCGCCGTTACGGCCCAGCAGCACGGTCAGTTCGCCGGCGGGCACTTCCAGGTCCACGCCGTGCAGAATGTGGTATTGATCGATGTCGGCGCGCACGCCGGACAGGGAAAGAATCGATTCGGCCATCGTTCAGCCCTCCTCGCCGGCGGTGTCTTCCTGGGGCGCGCCCAGATAGGCTTCCTGAACAATCGGCGAGGCGATCACCTCGGAAGGTTCGCCGTCGGCCACCAGTTCACCGTTGTGCAGTACCACGATGCGGTCCGACAGGGAGCGCACCACGTCCATTTTGTGTTCCACCAGCAGAATCACTTTGTTCTGCTTGTTCTTGATGTCGGCGATCAGATCCAGAATCACCGGCACCTCGTCCACGCTCATGCCGGCGGTGGGTTCGTCGAACATGAACACCTCCGGCTCCAGCGCCAGCATCAGCGCCACTTCCAGTTTGCGTTGATCACCGTGGGGCAGATTGGCCACCGGCGTGTCGGCGCGCTTGCCCAGGTTGACCTGCTCCAGATAGGCGGCGGCGCGGTCGCTGATGTCGCGGCGGCGCGAGGCCATCTGCCAGAACACATGGCCGATGCGGTAGCGCGACGCCACCGCCAGGCGCACGTTCTCCAGGGCGGTCAGATTGGGAAACAGGTTGGTGAGCTGGAAGGCGCGGCCCAGGCCCTTATCGGCCCGGGCGGCGGCGCCCAGCGCGGTAATGTCCTGATCGAACAGATGCACGCTGCCGGCACTGGCGGCGAGCTGTCCGGAAATAAGATTGAACCAGGTGGTCTTGCCCGCACCGTTGGGGCCGACGATGGACGTCAGGGTGCCGGCGTGGAACGCGCAGGAGACCTGATTCACCGCCACGTGCCCACCGAAGTTGATGGTCAGCCCGCGGGTTTCCAGAACCGGTTCAGAGGCGGATTGGGGGTGCAAGGAGGCCATGGGAGGTCCCTTTTTATTGGAATATATTCTAGAGTTTTTCGGAAGCAACAAATCGCACGTGGAAAGCGGCAACCTGAAGGGCGTGGCCCGCGAAGGCCACGCCCTTGGCGTTAGCGCTTGTTGCGAATCGGAATGTTCATTTCGTCGACGCCGATCTTGCGGATCAGCTTGGGCACGCCCGCTTCCACGGTGCGGTCGGCGAACCAGTCGTCACGCTTTTCCACTTCGGTGCGGAAGTGATACATCTCCTGCATCGCCTGGTGGTCCTCGTCACGCAGCACCATCTTGCCCTTCGGGGTTTCGAACACCAGCCCCTCGAAGGCGTCGATCAGATCCTCGGTGTCGGTGGAGCCGTCCGCTTCACGGATCGCCGCGGTGATCGCCATGGCCTGGGAAAAGCCCTGGGCGGTGAAGAAGTCAGGGGCGGCGTTGTAACGCTCCATGTGCTGCTTCACGAACCAGTCGTTGATCTCGTTCTTGGGGGATTCGAAGTAGTAGAAGCCGGCGCCTTCCATGCCGGGAAACTCGGAGTAGCTCACCAGTGCCGGCAGAATGTTGCCGCCGGTGGCCAGCTTGATGCCGAAGCGGTCGGGCTGCAGGTCCTGGATACGGCTCAGCGGATTGGCGCTGCCGGCCCAGATGGCGAAGATGTATTTGCCCTGCTCACAGCCGTCGCGGTCCTTCAGGGCGCCGAACAAACGCTGCGCGGCGGCGGTGAAGTCGGTGGCGTCGGTGGGCAGGTATTCTTCGTGGACCACTTTACCGCCCTGGGTCTCCATGGCCTCTTTATAGGCGGCCACGCCGTCACGGCCGAAGGCGTAATCCTGGGCGATGGTGGCGACACAGACGCCCGGCTCGCCGAGTGCCACGGCATTGGAAACCGCGTCCTGGGAAGAGTTACGGCCGACCCGGAACACATAGCGGTTCCAGTCCGCGCCGGTGATGGCGTCGGCCACGCCCTCGGGCATGATGATGCGCTCGTACTGCTGGGCGATCGGCAGGGTCGCCAGCGCCACCCCGGAAGACACAGGCCCCACCACGATGTGGGCGTCGTCCTCGGCGTAGGCTTCTTCCACCAGCGAGCGGGCGCGCGCCGGATCCAGCTGGGTGTCTTTATCGATGATTTCGACCTTGCGGCCCTCGATTTCCATGCTGCCGTCGGTGGCGTATTCGAAGCCCATCTTCATACCCACGCTGAGCTGCTCGGCGTAGGCGGACAACGGGCCGGTGAAACCGGTGACATGGGCAATACGGATGGAATCGGCCGCCTGCGCAAGAGGCGCGGCGGTGAGGGCGGTGAGCGTGAAGGCCGTCGCGGTGATGAGACGCTTCATAGGAATCTCTCCCTTATTTTTCGGCCTGATGGCCGTCTTGTTGTGGTTATGGTCCCCTTCAATATGACTCCCGATTCACCTTTCCGCAAGAGGGTTTCGAAAAAAATTCCACAAACGTGGAATTACCCGCCCGGACCGGTCACGCCACCTGCAAATACCGGAATAACGGGCCTTTGAGGCGTACTCCACCGTTCAGGAAGGCCGCGTATGGCATGCCTTCGACCCTGTCCTGGTTGACACCGGGGGTGCGCAAACTTAATTTAGTTGAATACCGATTCATATTTCATACAACAAAATCACAGACCCAAGAAGCCCGCCATGACCACTGCCCCCCAGACCAACGCCGCCCAGGCACCGGCCGCCAGCGGCGGGCCCGGCGCCCCGAAAACCGCCCGCGGCGCCCGCACCCGGGCGCGTATTCTCAAAGCCGCCGAACACACCTTCGGCACACTCGGTTACCACCGCGCCGGCATTTCCGACATCACCCGCGCCGCCGGCGTCGCCCAGGGCACCTTCTACACCTACTTCGCCGGCAAGGAAGAAATCCTCCGCGAACTGGTGCGCGATATGGGGCATCAGGTGCGTGCCCATCTGGCGGCGGAAATTCTCGACACCGACAACCGGCTGGAAGCCGAGGAACGGGGCCTGCGCGCCTTTCTGCAGTACCTCTACGAGAACCCCTCGCTGTACCGGGTGCTGCAGGAAGCCCAGTTCGTCGACGAAGCGATCTACCGGGATTACTACGAAGCTTTCGGCAAGGGCTATGTGCGCATGCTCGCCAACGCCACCCGCAAGGGGGAAATCCGCCCCGGCAATAACGAGGTTCGCGTGTGGGCCCTGATGGGCATGTCCAACTTTCTCGGCCTGCGCTACGCGCTCTGGGAGCAGGACGTCTCCTTCGACGAGATTGTCGAGACCCTCTCCGACCTGTTCCGCAACGGCCTGACCCTGGACGGCAAGGAGAAGCCATGAACACGGCGGTGCACTATCAACTGGACGGCGAGCTGGCGCGCATCACCCTGAACCGTCCGCAGCGCCACAATGCTCTGGTGCCGGAGCTGCTCGACGGTCTGCGCGCCGCTCTGGCGCGCTGTCGGGAAGACCGCCCGGCGGCGCTGATCCTGGACGCGGAAGGCCGCTCGTTTTCCACCGGCGGCGACGTGGGCGGGTTCTACGACACCCCGCGCGCCGAACGGCACGACTACGCCAGCCGCGTGGTGGGCACGCTCAACGCGGTGATTCTGGATCTGCTCAGCCTGCCGCTGCCCACGGTGGCGGCGGTGCACGGCATGGTCACCGGCGGCTCGGTGGGCCTGGTGCTGGCCTGCGACATCGTCGTCGCCGGCCCGCGCGCCAGCTTCGCGCCCTGGTACACCCGTGTGGGCTACAGCCCGGACGGCGGCTGGACCGCCCTGATGCCGGAGCGCATCGGCCGCGCCCGCGCGCTCGACATTCAGCTGACCAACCGCCGCCTGGACGCCGAGGAAGCCCATCGCGTGGGCCTGGTTCAGTACCTCAGCGAGGACAACAAGGTGGCCGAGCAGGCCCGCGCCGTGGCCGACACCCTGTGCTCCGCCAAGCGGGGCAGCGTGCACCACACCCTGGCCCTCACCCGGCCCGACCTGGACACCGTGGCCGCCGGGCTGGACGCGGAGTTCCGCCATTTTCTCGAGCACATCGTCAGCGACGAAGCCGATCAGGGGATGGCCGATTTTTTGAACAGATAGGAAAAAACAAAACGACGAAAAACAAAAATCGGGAGAGACACCATGAAAACAATAACGCCAACCCCGCTGGCGGTACTCGCCGGCACCCTGCTGCTCGGTGCGCTGACTCCGCTGGCCGGCGGGTTCGACACCTTCGCCGACGAGGACCGTTCCTCGGAACTCAGCGGCGAACCGGTGCAGCAGCGCTACCAGTTCAACACCCCCACCACCGTCACCTACGACCGCGACAGCCTGGGCAACGGCGCCGCCGGCGCCCGGGTCTATGTGGCCGACATGGGCAACTATGAAATCAAGGTGCTGAACCTGAACGGCGCCCTGGTGGGCCGGCTGGACGACAACGACCAGACCCTGGCCGCGGACAGCCCGGCCAGTTCGGTGCCCGAGGTGCGCGCACCACTGGGGATCGCGTTCCTGTCCGCCAGCGAAGCGGACGACGACCGGCTGGCCGGGCTCTACGTCAACGACGTGGGCCGACACCAGATTCATTTCTTCCGCACCGTCAGCAGCGGCGCCGGCGATTTCGAGTACGTCACCTCGTTCGGCCAGCCCGGCCACGGCGGCGGCGAGGATATCTATCTGCCGCGCAACATGACCATTACGCCGCAGGGTTTCATCTATGTCTCCGACGAGTTCAACCACCGCGTCAAAGCGTTCCGCATTGATCCGGACAACGGCTATCAGGTCAGCCTGATTCAGACCCTGGGCCACCAGAACGGTAGCGGCGACTATGTGGACGCCGGGCCGATCATCCGCGGTGTCGACAAAAACTACGGCAGCGATTCCACCAATTACGACGATTACGCCGGCGAGCCGGACAAACGCGATGGCTTCCGCATTCCCCAGGGCATGACCTACTACCAGTCACCGGACAATGGCGCCACCTACCTCTACGTGGCGGACAACGGCAACAACCGCATCAAGATTTTCCGCGTCAACACCAGCACCGGGCAGCTCACCCTGGACGACATGCTGGGCCGTTTCCGCGACGACGGCGGCAGCGTCGATCACCTCAAGCGTCCGCGCGGCGTACGCACCGACCTGGACGGCAACCTCTACGTGGCGGACACCTATAACGGCCGCATCATCCAGTTCGAGAACCTGGCCAGCACCAGCGACAGCAACCCGGTGCGCTACCGCAGCAGCCAGAGCGCCGACGCCCGCGCCAACTGGGTCTACGGCCGCCTCGGCATCCATCAGGTGGAGATGCGCGCGCCCACCAGCGCCGGTACCGAGGACGAAGCCTTCCAGCTGCCCAATGATCTGGTGCCGATGATCGACGCCAACGGCGATTTTTATCGTGAAAACATCTACGCCTGGGGCTACTACTATTCCAACGCCCGCGTGCATCTGGTCAGCGACTCCGGCAACAACCGCATCAAGAAATGCTGGACCAATTCCAGCGGCACCAGCCTGCTGCGCTGCTCGGTCTCCGCCGGCGTCGGCACCGTGGCCGACAACGAATACTGGGGCCACCCGCGCACTCTGCCCGGCCAGTTGCATTCGGCCAGCGGCATGGCCTGGCTGGGCAGCAAGGACCAGTTGCTGGTCAGCGACACGCCCAACACCCGCATCAACATCTACGACAGCAACGGCGATTATCAGGGCCGTTTCCCGGGCACCAACATCAGCTACGGCGTCACCGGCATCGCCACCTTCAGCGACCCCAACATCGGCGAAGCGGTGGCGGTCCTGGTGGGCGCCGACGTCACCCTGCCCTGGCCCTACACCGGCGACGCCAGCCTGCGCATCTACGACGCCAACGGCAATCTGGAAGAGCTGTTCAACCTGAGCTACCGCACCGGCGGTTTGCCGGTGCCGGAGATCGGCCTGTCCACCAGCAACACCAACTACCCGGTGGCGGTGAGCGCCATCAACGACGGCGCCGCCGACCAGCACGCCATCTACATCACCAGCTTCGACAACTACGTCTGGCGTTTCGACTACGACAGCGGCAGCGGCTCGCTGGACGGCAACTGGTACGCCGGTGGCCCGGACAGCGACAAAGGCAACGACCTGGGCGACGGCTGGAGCCTGGGCCCGGACTTCTTCGAACAGGGCGACGCCGGCACCTTCGACCAGATCGGCAGCGTGCTGGCCCTGGACGACCGCGTCTACGTCACCGACCGCCGCAACCAGCGCATCCAGGCCCTGAACCCGGCCAACGGCGCGCTGATCGGCCAGCTCGGCCTGGGCGGCGGCACCTACGACCATCCGGACGGCCTCGACCCGGACCGGCTGTTCCTGCCCGCCGGCCTCGCCTACGACGCCCAGCAGGACGCGCTGGTGGTGGCCGACGGCTTCAACATGGTGGCGCGCGCCTGGGCCAACCCGGACCAGTACAGCCCCAACGGCGCCGGCATCATCGACCCGGCCTACCAGGGCCACTGGCTCGACCCGGCGCTGGGCACCCGCCCCGGCGGCCTGTTCGACGCCGAGCAAGTGGCGGTGGGCGACGGGGACGTTTATGTGTTCTCGCTGATCAGCAACCGCATCACCCGGTTCAGCTGGTCGGAAATCAATAATTAAGGGAGAGCCCGATGGACATGTTCGACCTGCTCGCCCACCGGGCCCGGGTAACGCCGGAGCGCCCGGCGCTGGAAGACCTGGAAAGCGGCGAGCGCTACAACTACGCCCAGTTCAACGAGCGCGCCGCGCGGCTGGCGGCCGCCGCCCGTGACCACTGGGGCCTGAACGAAGGCGACCGGCTCGCCTATCTGGGCCACAGCCGCGCCGAGTTCTTCGCCATGCTGTTCGGCTGCGCCAAGGCCGGCCTGATCCTGGTGCCTTTGAACTGGCGCCTGGCGGTGCCGGAACTGGAAGTGCTGGTGGAAGACTGCGACCCGGGGGCGCTGATTTTCGGCGCCGAGTTCGCCGACGCCGCCGCCGAGCTCCAGCAGCGCTGCGGGCCGCTCACCCTGGTGGCGCTGGACGGCGCCGCCGACGGCCAACGCGATTATCACCGGGATCTCGCCGACACCCGGCCGGACCTCACCGCCCACCCGGACAAGGACCCGGACACCCCCTGGTACCTGCTCTACACCTCCGGCACCACCGGCCGGCCCAAGGGCGTGATCCAGACCTTCCGCATGATGCTGGCCAACTATCTCAATATCGGTCTGGCGGTGAACCTGAGCGGCGACGATGTGCTGCTCAACGTGCTGCCCCTGTTCCACACCGCCGGCATCAACCTGTATTCCTCGGCGGTGTTCATGGTCGGCGGCAGCGTTCTGGTGGCGCGCGCCTTCGACCCGGATCAGGCACTGCAAGTGTTGGAAAAAAGAGCGACCATCTTTTTCGGGGTGCCGGCGGTGTACCAGGCGCTGCTCGATCACCCCGGGTTCAGCGGCGAGCGTCTCAAGGGCGTGCGCTCCTGGGGCTGCGGCGGCGCGCCGCTGTCGCTGCCGGTGGCGCAGCGCTATGTGGACGCCGGTATCCGCGTGCGCACCGGCATGGGCATGACGGAAACCGGCCCCACGGTGTTCCTGCTGGACGAGGACAAGGTGATCGACAAAATCGGCTCGGTGGGCCGGCCGCAGCTGCTCACCGAAGTGCGCATCGTCGACCGCGACGGCCGTGACGTGCCCCCGGGCGAGGCCGGCGAGCTGTTGATTCGCGGGCCCAACATCACCCCCGGGTACTGGAACCGCCCGGACGCCACCGCCGAAGCGATCCGCGCCGACGGCTGGCTGCACAGCGGCGACGTGGCGCGCTGCGACGAGGACGGCCAGTATTTCATCGTCGATCGCTGGAAGGACATGTACATCTCCGGCGGCGAAAACGTCTACCCGGCGGAGGTGGAAAAAGTACTGGAACAACACCCGGCCATCGCCGAAGTGGCGGTGGTCGGCATGCCCGACGACAAATGGGGTGAAGTCGGCAAGGCCTATTACGGCGTCCACGCGGACCGGGACGCCCCGGACCCGGAAGCGCTGCGCGCGTTCTGCCGCGAGCGGCTCGCCGGTTACAAGGTGCCCAAGGCGTTCGAACGGGTCGATGCCCTGCCCCGCAACGCCCTGGGCAAAGTCACCAAACAGGAGTTGCGTGATCATGCAAAACAATAATACCGCCCGCATGGAACGGGATCTGTCCTTCAGCCAGGAGGACTTCCAGCGTTTCGCCCGACTCAGCGGCGACCACAACCCCATCCATGTGGACCCGGACTACGCCGCCGGCACCCGCTTCGGCGCCACCGTCTCCCACGGCATGCTGCTGTTCAGCGCGGTGCGCGGGCTGATCCATGAATTCTTCCCCGGCGCCCGCCTGGAAGTGCAGGACCTGAAATTTCCGGCGCCGGCCTACGCCGACGAGCCGCTCACCGTGGTGCTGGAAACCCGCGGCCGCCCGGTGGACGGCATCGTCCACCTCACCACCGACGTGCTCAAGGAAGACGACAGCCGCTGCCTGCAGGGCACCTGCCGTCTCAAACTCGACCAGGAGATGGCGCCATGAGCGAGACCCTGCCCCGCTTCAACGCTCTGCGGCTGGAAGACCAGGCCACCGTGGAACGGCGCTTCAGCGCCGAGGATGTGCGCGCCTGGTGCGACATGGCCGGCCTTGAGGATGAGACCCCGGACCAGGTGCCCGAGCCGCTGATCGCCGGCCTGTTTTCCTATCTGCTCGGCGAGGAGCTGCCCGGCCACGGCACCAACTACCTCAAGCAGCACATGCGCTTCGAGGAGGACGCCCGCATCGGCGAGACGCTCACCGCCACCGTCACCATCACCCACCTGCGCGGCGACAAGGCGCTGGTGAACCTGGACACCCTGTGCACCGGCGAGGACGGCCGGATGATCTGCGCGGGCGACGCCCTGGTGCTGTTTCAATGCTGAACGCTCAGCTAAAGGCCTGGCTGGACCGCCTCAATGAACTGGTGGCGGAACAAAAAGCGGCCGGCGTGGAAGCCACCCCGGCCACCGTGCGCGACAGCATGGCGGCGATGACCCGCAATCAGGTCCGCCCGGGGCCCGAGCTGCCCTGGGTCGGCGACGCCCGGGTGGAATGCGGCGAAACCCCGGTGCCGGTGCGCCTCTACGACCCGGCGCCGGACCGGGACACCCCGGTGTGCCTGTTCTTCCACGGCGGCGGGCATATGGCCGGCAGCGTGGCGGTGTACGACCCGATTTGCCGGCGGCTCGCCGACGCCAGCGGCTGGCTGGTGGTGTCGGTGGACTACCGGCTGGCGCCGGAATACCCCTACCCGTTCGGCCTGGAGGACTGCCACAGCGTGGCCCGCCACCTGTGGCCGGTGCTCGACGCCCAAGTGCGGCGCTACCAGCGGCGCCTGGCCCTGGCCGGCGACTCCGGCGGCGGCACCTTCGCCGCCACCCTCAGCGCCCTGGCGCAGAACGACCAGCGGCTGCCGGTGGAAAAACAGGTGCTGATCTACCCCAGCCTGGACTACACCCTGAACCACCCCTCGGTGACCGAGAACGGCAAGGGCTATTTACTGGAAGCGGAGCGCATCGCCTGGTACTTCCAGCACTATTTCCAGCACGGCGAGGACCGCCGCGGCGCCTCGCCGCTGTTCATGCCGGTGAGCAATCGCCTGCCGGAAACGCTGGTAATCAGCGCCGAATACTGCCCGCTGCGCGACGAGGCGCTGGCCTACGTGCAAAGGCTGAACGACACCGGCGTGCCCTGCCGCCACCGCCATTTCGACGACATGATCCACGCCTATCTGAATCTGGAATCGCTGGCGCCCGACGCTTGCGCCGCCACCTACCGGGAGATCGCCGCCTTCCTCAACGGCGATTAACAATCGGGCAGGGCCCGCTCCCACAATGTCAGGAGCGGTCGGAAGTAGTGGGGGCGTCGCGCTGCATCAGATTATCGATGCCGTAGCAGTGCCCGGCGAGCAGGTTCTGGGCCAGCATGAAGCGGTCCTGGGGGGTGCGCGCGGTGAGCTCCGCCACGCTCAGGGATTCCAGCATCCAGGTGTCCCAGACGTTGACGAAGCGGGCGCGGATGTCCACGTCGCCGCGCAGCATGTCCGCCTGGCGGGCGGTGACCGTGAGGCTGTCGTCGCCGCGGTCCACTTCGTAGCCCTGGTTGGGGTAGCCCACTTCCAGGCAGGCGAGGAAATTCTTCATGGTGCGCTCCGACGCCTGGCCCACGGCAAACGCCAGCGGCTGGTCGGGCACGTCTTCGAGGATGCTGAGGATATGGGCGTCGGCGAGCCGCTCGCGCAGCCGGCCCTGGGCCTCGTCGGCGGCGGCTTCGCTGCGCTTCTCCGCTTCCCGGCGGGCCGCTTCCATGTCCCGCCGGACCCGCTCACGTTCCGCCCGTTGCCGGGCCAGTTCCGCTTCATGGGCCTGCTGGGCCTGGTAGGCGTCGTCCACCAGCCGGTCGAGACGCCGCGACTGGCGCACCGACTCGATCCGTTCCCGGCAGGCGGGCAGCCAGTCCTCACGCAGTTGCCGCTGGTCCACGTAGCGCTCCGCCCGGTGCGCCTCGGCGAGCCGCCGGCAGGCGCCGTCCATGGCGCCGAGGGCGTCGATGGCGCCGTAGCTCAGCCCGGCCACCGCCCCCGGCGCCGGCGTCCGTCCCATCAACCCGGCGGTGGAGTCACGCAGCGAGGCGCAGCCGCTCAACACCAGTGCCATCAGGCCGAGCAGCAAGATCGTGAAATCGGAACGCATAATAAAACAACGATTGATTCGTTTGTGTTGAAGCCCTCGGACGCGAGCACTTGTAGGAGCGGGCCCTGCCCGCGAAAGGGAGCAAAGCTCCCGGCAGGATCCCAGAGACATCTCTAACGGCAGCACCAACAAGGTCTCTGGCATCCTGCCGGGTGGCTAAAAGCCATCCTTTCGCGGGCGGGGCCCGCTCCCACAAGGCCCGCACAAGCAAAGGTTCAATGGTCCGAGCCGAAGCAGCCCCACAAGTTCCCCTCTCAGGCGGATTTGGCGGCAATCTTCTCTTTCCAGATCACCGGGCCGGTCTTGTGCACGGATTCGCCGTTGGAATCCACCGCCACGGTCACCGGCATGTCTTCCACTTCGAATTCGTAGATCGCTTCCATGCCCAGATCCTCGAAGGCGGCCACGCGGGATTTGCGGATCGCCTTGGACACCAGGTAGGCGGCGCCACCCACGGCCATCAGGTAGACCGCCTTGTTGTCCTTGATCGCTTCGATGGCGGTGTCGCCACGCTCGGCCTTGCCGACCATGCCGATCAGACCGGTCTTCTCCAGCATGGTGCGGGTGAACTTATCCATGCGGGTGGCGGTGGTCGGGCCGGCCGGGCCCACCACTTCGTCGCCCACCGGATCCACCGGGCCCACGTAGTAGATAAAGCGGTTGGTGAAGTCCACCGGCAGTTCCTCGCCCTTGGCGATCATGTCCACCATGCGCTTGTGGGCCGCGTCACGGCCGGTGAGCAGCTTGCCGGACAGCAGGATGGTGTCGCCGGGCTGCCAGGTCTGCACCTCTTCCGGGGTCACGGTGTCCAGATTGACGCGCTTGGCGCCCTCGTCGTTGCCCCAGGCGATATCCGGCCATTCTTCCAGGTCCGGCGCCTGCAGATCCGCCGGGCCGGTGCCGTCGAGGATAAAGTGGGCGTGGCGGGTGGCGGCGCAGTTGGGGATGATCGCCACCGGCTTGTTGGCGGCGTGGGTGGGATAGTCCGCCACCTTCACATCCAGCACCGTGGTCAGGCCGCCCAGGCCCTGGGCGCCGATGCCCAGGGCGTTGACCTTCTCGAACAGTTCCAGGCGCAGTTCCTCGGCGCGGGTTTGCGCGCCCCGGGCCTGCAGCTCGTGGATGTCGATGGGGTCCATCAGCGATTCCTTGGCGATCAGCATGGCCTTCTCGGCGGTGCCGCCGATGCCGATGCCCAGCATGCCCGGCGGGCACCAGCCGGCGCCCATTTTCGGCACCTGCTCGAGCACCCAGTCGACCACGGAATCGGAAGGGTTGAGCATGGCGAACTTGGACTTCGCCTCGGAGCCGCCGCCCTTGGCCGCCACGTCGATCTCAACGGTGTCGCCGGGCACGATGGAGTAGTTGATCACCGCCGGCGTGTTGTCCTTGGTGTTGGCGCGCTTGCCGTCCGGGTCCGCCAGCACCGAGGCGCGCAGCACGTTGTCCGGGTGGTTGTAGGCCCGGCGCACGCCCTCGTTGATCATGTCGTCCAGGCTCATGTCGCTCTCGAACGTCACGTTCATGCCCACCTTGCAGAACACGGTGACGATGCCGGTGTCCTGGCAGATCGGCCGGCGCCCCATGGCGGACATGCGGGAATTCACCAGAATCTGCGCCATGGCGTCCTTGGCCGCTTTGCTCTCTTCCCGCTCGTAGGCTTCCTTCACCGCGCGGATAAAGTCCACCGGGTGGTAGTAAGAGATATACTGCAAGGCATCGGCAACGCTTTGAATCAGATCGTCCTGGCGGATCACCGTCATGGGGGCACTCCTGACTGCTGGGATTCGGGGCGCGCATTATAGACTACCCGGGCCGGCTTGTGGGAGCGGGCTTGTGGGAGCGGGCCCTGCCCGCGAAAGGCCGGCAAGGCCGGCCGGCAGGATCCCAGAGACCTAAGCCAGGCACTCACCCCGCTTAAGATGAGCGATAAGCAAATCGGCAACGGTCTCGGGACGCTCCAGATGCAGGAAGTGGCCGGCGCCGGACACCCGCTCCACGCGCAGCCCGCCGGGGAAGTCGCCGTGGTTGACGGTGTGGTCGAGCAGGCGCGGGCTCATGCAGCCGTCCTGTTCGCCGATCAGCACCTGGGTGGGCACCGTGATGTTCATGCCCAGCCACTCCTGGGTCTCACGCTGCTCCTTGCGCCACAGGCGGATCAGATGCCGGTACCAGCCCAGCGCGGCGGGCAGCACGCCCGGCTCGCGCAGGGTATGCTTGGCGTTCTCCAGGTAGAGGCCCGGCTCCCAGTCCGGCGACCAGCGTTGCCAGAGTTTGTCGATGCCGGAGAAATCATCCTTCTTCAGCCAGGCTTCCGGCGCCATGGGCAACTGGAAGAACTGCATGTAGCCGCTCAGTTTGATCTGCTCGGGCACTTTCAGTAGCGCCTGGGGCAGGCGCTTGAGCGGCGGAATCGCCAGCGCGGTGAAGGTGCAGAAGGTGTCCGGGTAGCGGGCGCAGGCCAGGTAGCCCACGGCGGCGCCCCAGTCGTGGCCGATCAGATGCACGCGCCCGCCCAGTTGATTGGCGAACACCAGCAGGTCGTCCACCGCGGCGTGCAGGGAATAGTCGCCGTTGCCGGGCTGACAGGACGGCGCGTAGCCGCGCAGGGCCGGCGCGAGGCAGGTGTAGCCCGCGTCGGCGATCAGCTTCATCTGCACCGCCCAGTTTTCATGGGTATCGGGAAAACCGTGCAGTAAAATCACCGGCTCGCCGTCACCGCTGAGCAGCGTCGGGAAGCGCAAGTGCCCGTTAACCATTTCCACCTGCTTCATGGGCGAAGCCTCTTTAATCGGTTACTACGAAATCGGCGTCGTTCCGGGGCAGCGTCTCGGTGACGGTGATGTCCGTGACCCGAGCGCCCGCGGGGCCGCGCCGCATCCAGGCGAGCAGCGCCTCGACCGCGTCGGGGGCGCCTTCCAGCCACGCCTCGACGCTGCCGTCGGGGCGGTTGCGCACCCAGCCGGCGACCGCCAGACGGCGCGCCTGTTGCTGGGTGGAAGCCCGATAATACACACCCTGGACACGGCCACTCACCACGGCTTGTCGGGCAATCCTAGCGGTTGTCACGATTTTCCTCCTCTTTTACATCCGCGCTTTCCTCCAACCGGTTGCCGAACAGCGCCTCCAGGTTGAAATCCAGCGGCCGGCGCAGGCCTTCCCGGGCCTGATCGCAGCGTTGCTTGAGCGCCGCTTCCCAGGGCTCCTTGCCGTTGGCGTGAATACGCAGCTGCCGCTCCGCCGGCCAGGGCACCAGGGTCAGCAGCTCGGCCATGGTGAGCGCGCGCAGATCGCGGATCAGCACATAGCCGCCCTCCTCGGTGCGGCGGATCAGATGGCAGTCCTGCAGCAGGTTGCGGAATTCGTCCCAGTGGGTGATGCCGGAGTCCTGCATCACCCGCCGCACCTCGTTGCCGTGCAGGGTCCGCCCGTCACGCTGGCGTTCCCAGAGCACGTTCAGCAACCGCATCAGCGCCTGCATGCGCGGCACCCGCCGCTGATGCTCCTGAAACACCACCAGGGCCCGCACCAGCTCGGCGCCGAACAGCACCAGCATCCAGGAAATATAAATCCATAACAGAAACAGCGGCACCGCGGCAAAGGCGCCGTACACCACCTGGTAGTTGGGCGCGTGCTTGATGAACTGGGCGAACGCGGCCTTGGCCAGCTCGAACAGCAACGCCGCGAACGCCGCGCCGATCAGCCCCTGGCGCAACGGCACCGAGGTGTTGGGCACCACGATATACAGCAAGGCGAGCACCGAGGTGGTCAGGAAAAACGGCAACAGCGTGAGCCAGAACCGCACCCCGCCCAGATAGGCCACGGTGTCACTGACCAGCGACAGCGAGGTCAGATAGGACGAGATGCCGAGCCCCGCGCCCAGCAACAGCGGGCCCAGGGACAGCACCGCCCAATACATCATCAGGCTTACCCGGCCCTTGCGCGGCTGGCGGATCTTCCAGATCCGGTTCAGGGATTGCTCGATGGTGCGCAGCATCAGGATCGCGGTGACGATCAGAATCAGTACGCCGGCGCCGGTCAGGTTGGTGGCCTGGCGGGAAAACTTGCTCAGGTATTCGAGAATCTCGGCGCCGGCGGACGGCACGAAATATTCAAAGGCCCACTCCTGGATCACCATGCCCCGTTCGTTCAAGGCCGGGATCGCGGCGATCACCGCGAACATCACCGTCATGATCGGCACGATGGCGAACAGCGTGGTGTAGGTGAGCGCCGCCGCGCTGGACTGACAACCGTCCTCCACGAACTGGCGGCGCAACAGTTTGAGAAACGCCCACACCGATTGCGCCCTTGCCCGGAACGGAATTACCGGATCTTCTTCGCTGCTTTCCAGGTCCTGATTCACACTGCTTCCTTTAATCACGTAGCGGCACGCTTGTAGCTGTGGGTCGGTGCCTTACAATGCTCCCATCCTATCAGACGACAACGTGACGCCATGGCCGAATACACGCTCTATCATAATCCCCGCTGTTCCAAATCCCGGCAGGCATTGGCGCTGCTGGAAGAAAACGGCATCACCCCGACCATCGTCAAGTATCTTGATACGCCGCCGGACGCGGAAACCGTCCGCACTCTGGTAAAAAAGTTGCGCCTGGACCGGGCCCACGATCTGGTGCGCCCTAAAGAAGCGGAGTACAAGGAAGCCGGGTTGAGCCAGGACGCCGACGACGACACCGTGATCGACGCCATCGCCCGCTATCCCAAACTGCTGGAAAGGCCGGTGCTGGTGAAAGGCGACCGGGCAGTGATCGGACGCCCGCCGGAAACGGTTCTGGAACTGGTGACGCCGTGAGCGACGCTGCCCTCAACCCCTATGTGCTGATCCTTTATTACAGCCGCACCGGCGGTGTGGCGCGGCTGGCGCAGCAAGTGGCGCGCGGCGTGGAAGGCGCCGGCCTGCAGGCGCGCCTGCGCACCGTGCCGCCGGTGTCTCCGGATCACGAGGCCAGCGCCCCGCCGGTGCCGGACAGCGGCGCCCCCTACGCCACTCTGGACGATCTGGCCGGCTGTGCCGGTCTGGCATTGGGCTCGCCGACCCGCTTCGGCAACATGGCGGCGCCGCTCAAGTATTTTCTCGATCAGAGCAGCGACCTGTGGATGTCCGGCGCGCTGATCGGCCGTCCGGCCGGTGTGTTCACCGCCTCCGCCAGTCTCCACGGCGGCCAGGAGAGCACCCTGCTGTCGATGATGCTGCCGCTGCTGCACCACGGCATGGTGCTGGCCGGGGTGCCCTATTCGGAGGCGGCGCTGACACGCACCACCGGCGGCGGCACGCCCTACGGGGCCAGCCATGTGTCCGGCAGCGACGGGCGCGGCCGCGACACCAGCGACGACGAGAACGCCATCGCCAAGGCGTTGGGCCGGCGGCTCGCCACCCTGGCGCGCCAGTTGGCGCCCGCCCACTAAACCCAACCGAGGGGGAACACCATGCTGAGCGCCCTTCTGCGCATCACCTATATTCTGCTGCTGGTTCTCGGTATCGCCGGTCTGTTCTGGTTCGCGCCGCCGGACACGCCCACCTTCGCCGCCGTGATCATGGCGGCGGTGCTCTACGGCCCGCTGGCGTTAATGGCGGCGGCGCCGATCACATTGCACCCGCGTTCGCTCACCTGGCTGTGTTTCCTGCTGCTGTTCTATTTTTGCGGCTATGTGGTGCAGTGCCTGAACCCGCCGCCGGTGCGCACCCTGGCCATCGTTCAGGTGTCGCTGACGGTGGTGCTGTTCCTGCTCGCCATGCAGCTCATGCGCCGGGGCGGCCGTGCGGATTGATGACCAGCTGCACATCGATACACCGGAGGGGGCGCGCCTGACGCTGTCCCTGGCCGGGCCGCTGCCGCGCGCCCTGGCCTACGGGATCGATCTGGCGATTCGCGGCCTGGCGCTGGCGCTGGTCGCGATTCCGCTGATGCTGTTCGGGCGCGGCGGCATGGGCCTCTACCTGGTGATGCTGTTCTTGATGGAATGGTTTTACCCGGTGTTGTTCGAAGCACTCTGGCAGGGGCGTACGCCGGGCAAACGGATGATGGGCCTGGCGGTGGTGCACGGCAACGGCGCGCCGCTGGGCTTTAACGGCAGCCTGGTGCGTAACCTGCTGCGCACCGCCGATCTGTTTCCGATGTTCTATCTCACCGGCTTCGTGGTGATGCTGATCACCCGGCGCTCGCAGCGCCTCGGCGACCTGGCCGCCGACACCCTGGTGATCCACACGCCGCCGGCGCGCCCGGCGCGGCCCTACCAGGACGGCGACAGCGAAGCGCCGGACTGGCCGCTGAGCCGCGACGACCAACTGGTGTTGCTGGCCTTCACCGACCGGGGCGCGCGGCTCTCCGCCGAGCGTCAGGAGGAGCTGGCCGCCCTCGCCTACCCGGAGCTGGCGCCCGCCGCCGCCCGGGAAAAACTGCAGCGGGTGGCCCGGCACGTGTTGGGGGGCGCATGAGGCAGAGCCAGTTCGAGCAGCGTTACCGGCCCCAGTGGGAACGGCTGGAAACCAGTCTCACCGCGCTGGAAGCCCGCCGCCGCCCGAAGGCGTCGGCGCTCACCGATTTCACCGCCGACTACCAGAGCCTCTGCCACCAGCTGGCGCTGGCCCGCGAGCGCGGCTACAGCCTGGCGCTGCAGGAATACCTCAACGACCTGATGCTGCGCGCCCACCGCCAGCTGTACCGCTACCGCACCCCGCTGCTGCCCGGGCTGGTGGCGTTTTTCACCGGCGGCTTCCCACGCGCGGTGCGTTATCAGTGGCGCTGGCATCTGGTCAGCACGCTCTGCTTCGTGCTGTCCGCCGGCCTGGTGTGGGCGATGATCCTGCACGACCCGGAGCTGGTGCACACCGTGGTGGGCCCGCAGCAGGTGGCCGAACTGGAAGAGATGTACCACCCGGAGCTGCGCGACGTCAGCGGCCGCGACCGCCAGGACGATGTGATGATGTTCGGCTACTACATCTACAACAACATCGGCATCGCTTTCCGCACCTTCGCCGGCGGCCTGCTGCTGGGCGTGGGCGCGCTGGTGGCGATGTTGTTCAACGGCAGCTTCTTCGGCGCCGCCGCCGGCCACCTGACCCTGGCCGGCGCCGCGCAGCCGTTCTTCACCTTCGTGATCGCCCACGGCGCGCCGGAGCTGACCGCCATCTTCCTGGCCGGTGGCGCCGGCCTGCGCATGGGCTGGGCGGTGCTGGCGCCCGGCTCCTGGCGCCGGGTGGACGCCCTGCGGCGCGCCGCCGGCGAATGTCTGCCGGTGATGTACGGCGTGTTCGCGTTGCTGGTGCTGGCCGCCTTCATCGAGGCGTTCTGGTCTTCCCGGGAACTGGCGCCGCAGATCAAATACGGCGTCGGCGCCGCCTGCTGGGCGCTGCTGGCGCTGTACCTGCTGTTCGCCGGGCGGCGGCGCCAGGGAGGGCGGCATGGACCTGAATAAGCTCAACGCCCGCCTGGCACCGCGCTCGTGCTGGCAGGCCATGGATATGGGCACGCGCCTGTACCGGCACTGGTGGCGGTCGGCGGCGCTGGTGTGGGTGGTGTTCACCGGGCTGCCCTTCCTGGCGCTGGCCGGCCTCGCCGCCGCCTGGCAGAGCATCTGGCCGATGCTGCTGTTCTGGTGGCTCAAGCCGCTGTGGGAAAGGCCGCTGCTGGCGTTCTACAGCCGCGCCCTGTTCGATGACCATCCCGGCCCCTGGGCCCTGCTCAAAGGCTTTCGGGAGTACGGCCTGAACGGGCTGTTCGGCCAGCTCACCTGGCGGCGGCTGAGCCCGGCGCGGGGCATGCTTACCGGCGTCTGGCAGCTGGAAGGCAATCGCGGCGACGCCGCTTCCGGACGCATCGCCGTGCTGCTGCGCGCCCCCGGCCAGCGCCCGGCCACGCTCACCTTTACCCTGCTCACCCTGGAACACCTGATGACGGTGGCGCTGATTCTGCTGGTGATCACCCTGGCGCCGTGGCAGTTCAACCTGGAGTTCAGCGTCTGGTTCGGCGAGCAGAGCCGCCTGCACTGGGCCCTGGGCAACCTGTTCTGGTATCTGGTGCTGACCGTCACCGAGCCGCTGTACGTGGCCACCTCCTTCGCCCTCTACCTGAATCAGCGCACCCACCTGGAAGGCTGGGACCTGCAGCTGGGCCTGACCCGCATCGGCAAGCGCCGCGCCGCGCTGGGCCTGAGCCGGGGCGCCGGGGCGCTGGCGCTGATGGTGCTGTGCCTGGGCGGCCTGCCGGCGCCGGGCAACGCCGAGCAACAAGACAGCAAGCAGCAGGCCGTGGAGCTGCTCGCCTCGGACACTTTCATGCCCATGGAGCTGCGCGAAGAGCGCCGCCTGAAGGAACAATTCCGCGACGACGACGGCGACAGCTGGTGGCGGGACCTGCTGCAGCGGCTGATCGACGGCCAGCGGGACAACGAACGGGGCGACCCGCTGGCGCTGCCGGAAGGCCTGATCCACGGGATCGGCTGGACGCTGCTGGTGGCGCTGCTGGCGGTGATCGCCTGGGCCCTGCTGCGCCGCCTCCCCGGCTCGCCGCTGCGCCGGTCGCCCACCGCCATGCCGGTGCAGGTGGCGGGCCTGGACACCCGCGCCGAGAATCTGCCGGCGGACCTGGCCGGCGCCCTGGACGACGCGCTGCGCCAGGGCCGGGTGCGTGAGGCCCTGGCACTGCTGCTGCGCGACACCCTGGTCACCTTTTTCCGCCGGCACCCCACGCCGCTCACCCCCGGCGCCACCGAGCAGGACTGCCTGCGCGCCTACCGGCGGCTGCTGGGCGACACCCCGGCGGTGGTCTACCTGGAACGGCTCACCGAGGCCTGGACCCGCACCGCCTGGGCGCACCGCCCCACCACGCCGGAACAGGTCCAGGCGCTCTATGACCAATGGCGCGGACTGCGCCCGGCGGAGGCAAGAACATGAGCCGGCGGCGCGGCAGATTCTGGGGCGGCCTGGCGCTGCTGCTGGTGGTCGCCGCCCTGGTGTTCTATGTCTGGGCCACCGAGCCGGTACGCTATATGGCACCGGCGGCGCCGGACGCCTCGGTGCGCGGCAACCCCTACCTGGCCGCCCAGACCCTGCTGGAAAACTGGCAGCGCCCCACCCGCCGGATCTTCAGCACCGGCGCCCTGTTCCCGCTGCCGGACACCGGCACCACCCTGATTCTGGACGAATACCGGGGCGAGCTGGGCAGCGGTCGGATCGACGCCCTGTTCGACTGGGTGCAGCGCGGCGGCCATCTGATCGTCGCCGCCCGCCCAGCCTATCACTACGTGGCCGACGAAACCGGGGACAAGGACGGAAACAGCGAGCGGACCGGCGGCAACGACGACCCGCTACTGACGCCGCTGGGCCTCCACGCCGTCGCCGTGGAGACCGACTCCGAGGACGACCCCTTCACCACCCTGCTGGACCGCTTCCAGCCCATGGAAAGCCTGTTCCTGGAGTATTGCCTGGGCGACAACGACGGCGACCTGTCGCCGCAGTGCGAGGCGCTCACCTGCGAAGCGCCGCCGTTACCGGCGCCGGCAACCTGGGTGTTCGCGGACGGCGACCGGCGGCAACTGCTGGCCTCGCCCGGCCAGGCCCTGCAGCATCGTCCCACTGACCTGCTGCCGGCGCTGCCGTCCTCCAAGGCCGACAATGCGGAGGGCGCGCAACTGGTTCACCTGTCTTGGGGCGACGGGCAGATGACCGTGCTCGCCGGCCTGACGCTGTGGGACAACCAGCACCTGCACTATTTCGACCACGCCTGGCTGCTGGAGCAGCTGATCGGCGACGGCCCGGTGTGGTTCGTGCAAGGCATCGACATGCCGCCGCTGCCGCTGTGGCTGTGGCAGCACGCCTGGCCGCTGATGTTGGCCCTGTTGCTCGCCCTGGCGGCCTGGCTGTGGCGGCGTCTGCCGCGCCCCGGGCCGCAGTGGCACGCCGCCGAAGCGGACCGCACCGATTACCTCGGCCACCTGCTGGCGCTGGGCCATTTCCATTGGCGCACCGGCCAGAGCGAGCGGCTAACGGCGCCGCTGCGCGACGAGGCGCGGCGGCGCCTGGACCTGCTTCACCCGGACCGGGACCAGGCCCTGGCGATCGCCGCCGAGCGGCTGGCCCTGCCCGAAGCCGCTCTGCGCGACGCCCTGAACAGCGGCAGCGCCACCCGACCACCGCGCCCCCGGGACCGCCAGCAATGGGCGGACCGGGTGGCGATACTGCAAACCCTTAGGAGCCGTTTATGACCAGCCAGACGGAACAGGCCGGCGCCCTGGCGCGCCGCATCGAAGAGCAGCTCAACCAGGTGCTGGTGGGCCAGCCGGCGATCACCCGGCAGGTGCTGATCGCCCTGATCACCGGCGGCCATGTGCTGATCGAAGGCGTGCCCGGGCTCGGCAAGACGCTGCTGGCGCGCAGCCTGGCGCGGGTGCTGGAGCTGGACTTTCAGCGCATCCAGTTCACCCCCGACCTGATGCCCTCGGACGTCACCGGCCACGCCCTGTTCGACAGCCAGAGCGGCGACTTCCGGGTGCGCAAGGGGCCGGCCTTCACCAACCTGCTGCTCGCCGACGAGATCAACCGGGCGCCGGCCAAGACCCAGGCGGCGCTGCTGGAAGTGATGCAGGAGCGGCAGATCACCATCGAGGGCGAGAGCTTCCCGCTGGCGCCGCCGTTCGTGGTGCTGGCCACCCAGAACCCGCTCGACCAGGAAGGCACCTACCCGCTGCCGGAGGCGGAGCTGGACCGCTTCCTGTTCAAGATTCTGATCGACTACCCGGACCAGGCGCACGAATCGCGCATGGTGGAGATGGTGCTCGACGGTCGGCTGCCGGACAGCCTGGACGCGGCGCAGCTGACGCCGGTCACCGACGCCGCCGGCATCCTGGAACTGACCCGCAGCGCCGAACAGGTGCTGATCGACCCGGCCCTGATCGACTACCTGCTGCGCCTGGTGCGCGCCACCCGCGAGCATCCCAGCCTGATCCAGGGCGGCAGCCCGCGCGCCAGCATCGCCCTGGCCCGCACCGCCAAAACCCAGGCGCTGCTCAGCGGCCGCGACTTCGTGGTGCCCGACGACGTCAAGGCGGTGGCGGCGCCGGTGCTGCGCCACCGCCTGCGCCTGGGCGTGGACGCGGAGCTGGAAGGCCAGACCGTGGAATCGGTGCTCGCGCAACTGCTGGAGCAGGTGGAGGCGCCCCGGCAATGAAGGACGCACGGATACAGCCGCGCGGCCTGACCTCTTGTGGGGGCGGCCCTTGTAGGAGCTTGCCTGCAAGCGAAAGGCCGGCAAAGCCGGCCGGCAGGATTCCAGAGAGCTTGGAAAGCGGGATGCCAAAAAGGTCTCTGGTATCCTGCCGGGTGGCTGGCGCCACCCTTTCGCGGGCATGGCCCGCTCCCACAAGAAGCCAGACCGCCGTGGAGGCGGCATGTCGATAAGGCCGGGGCAGCGCTTAATCCAAGGGCTGCTCGGCTGGGCGGCGCTGGCTATCCTGCCACTAGTGGCTCGCGTCGGGCTGCCGGAACTGGCAGCGCCGGCTCTACTGGCGTGGGCCGCGTTAGGCCTGGTCGGCGCCGCCTGGGCGCTGGACGATCTGCGCCGGTTGCGCGCGCGGCCGACGCCGGCGGCGGAGCGGCGGCTGCCGGCGGCGCTGGCGGTGGGCATCGCGCACACCGTCACGCTGCTGCTCGACAGTCGTGGCGCCGTCGCCGGTGAGCCGTGGCTGGTGGCCGATCACCACCCGCCGGACGATCCGCTCACCGGCCTGCCGCGCACCCTGGTGCCCGCCGTCGATCACGACCGCACCGAAGTGACCTACCGCTACCGGCCCACCCGGCGCGGCACCGTGCGGTTCGGCGATATCGAGCTGTGGCTGCCGTCGCCGCGCGGCCTCTGGCAGCAGCGTCGGCGCATCGCCGCCGAGCGGCGGGTGCCGGTCTATCCGGATTTTTCGCCGATCGCCCGCGCCGCCCTGGCGGTGGACAAAAGCCGCGGTCGCTTCGGGGCCCGGGTGCAGCCGCGCCGGGGCGAGGGCCTGGAATTCCACGAGCTGCGCGACTATCAGGCCGGCGACAGCCCGCGCCGCATCGACTGGAAGGCCAGCGCCCGCCGCCAGCGGCTGATCACCCGCCACTATCAGGACGAGCAGAACCAGAGCGTCTGGGTGCTGCTCGACGGCGGCCGTCGCATGGCGCTGCCGATCGGCGACCTGACCGCTTTCGACCATGGCCTCAACGCCGCCCTGCTGCTGGCCTGGTCGGCGCTGCGCCAGGGCGACCGGGCCGGCGCCATGCTGTTCTCGGCGGAAACGCCACGCTGGCTGGACCCGGTGCACGGGCCCAACGGCATCCAGAGCCTGCTGAAAGGCTTCTACGACGTGCACCCCGCCGACCGCGCCAGCGACTTCAGCCAGGCGGCGCGGCACTTCCACGGCCGCTGGCGGCGGCGCGCCCTGGTGGTGATCATCAGCCGGGTGCAGGCGGAGGACAGCGACGACCTGCTCGCCGCCGTGCGTATGCTGAGCCGCCGCCACCTGGTGATGGTCGCCGACATGGAGCTGCCCGAGCAGGCCGCCCTGCGCCACGCCCGCGTGACCGGCGTGGACGACGCCCTGCGTGTCACCGCCGACGCCCACGAACAACACCTGCGCCGCGCCCTGCACGCGCGCCTTCGCCACGCCGGCGCGCAGCTGGTGGCGGCCACCCCGGACACCCTCGCCGAACGCCTCGGCCAGGCCTACCAGCAACTCAAGCAGGCCGGCCGCTTGTAGGAGCGGGCCTTTGTGGGAGCGGGCCCTGCCCGCGAAAGGCCGGCTATGCCGGCCGGCAGGATCCCAGAGAGGTTGTTTGTATAGCCTTTAGAGAGGCCTCTGGCATCCTGCCGGCAAGCAAAGCTTGCCTTTCGCTTGCAAGCAAGCTCCCACAAGGCTGGCTCCCACAAACTCGCGTCGTTTTCACCGCCGCTGTGTTAGCGTCTTGATATTGAGTTTCTTCCAAGGATCAGGAGAACCGGATGAGCGACGATTCCCAGCAGAGCACCGCCCCGGAACAAAAAACCAAGGTACTGATTAACCCGCCGGTGTTCTTCACTTCGGTGGCGATCATCGCCGCCATGGTGCTGTTTTCGGTGATCGTGCCGGAAACCGCGGAAACCGTGTTCGACAACGTCAAAGCGCGGGTAATCAGCGACGCCGGCTGGTTCTACGTGCTCACCGTGGCGATCATCATCACCCTGGTGACCTTTCTGGCGGTGAGCCGCTTCGGCGACATCAAGCTGGGCAAGGATCACTCGGAACCGGACTACAGCTACGGGTCCTGGTTCGCGATGCTGTTTTCCGCCGGCATGGGCATCGGCCTGATGTTCTTCGGCGTCGCCGAGCCGGTGACCCACTTCACCGCGCCGCCGATGGCGGACCCGGGCACCATCGCCGCCGCCAAGGAGGCGATGCGCGCCACCTTCTTCCACTGGGGCCTGCACGCCTGGAGCATCTACGCCATCGTCGGGCTGATTCTCGCCTACTTCAGTTTCCGGCACGGCCTGCCGCTGACGCTGCGCTCGGCGCTCTACCCGCTGATCGGCAAGAAAATCTACGGCCCGCTGGGCCACGCGGTGGACATCTTCGCGGTGGTGGGCACGGTGTTCGGCGTGGCCACCTCGCTGGGCTTCGGCGTCGAGCAGGTCAACGCCGGCCTGAACTATCTGTTCGGGCTGCCCAAGAACGAATGGGTGCAGGTGGGGCTGATCGTCGCCATCACCGGCCTGGCCACCATCTCCGTGGTCACCGGCCTGGACGCCGGCATCCGCCGCCTGTCCGAACTGAACCTGGGGCTCGCTTTTCTGCTGCTGGCGTTCGTGCTGTTTCTCGGGCCCACGGTGTTCCTGCTGAAAGCCTATGTGCAGAACCTGGGCGATTACCTTTCCGAGCTGGTCAGCATGACCTTCAACCTCTACACCTATCAGCCCAAGGTGGAAGACGGCCCGCAGGACTGGATGGGCGGCTGGACCCTGTTCTATTGGGGCTGGTGGATTTCCTGGTCGCCGTTCGTGGGCATGTTCATCGCCCGTGTTTCCCGCGGCCGCACCATCCGTGAATTCGCCCTGGGCGTGATGCTGGTGCCCGCCGGCTTCACCCTGTTCTGGATGACCGTGTTCGGCGATTCCGCGATCCGCATGATTCTGGACGGCTCCTACGCGCAGCTGGCGGAATACGTGAAGGACGACAACGCGGTGGCGTTGTTCCGCTTCCTGGAGCAGTTCCCCTGGTCGGGCTTTATTTCCGGCGTCGCCACCCTGATGGTGGTGGTGTTCTTCGTCACCTCCTCGGACTCCGGTTCCATGGTGGTGGACATGCTGGCCTCCGGCGGCCACGACGACACCCCGGTGTGGCAGCGGATTTTCTGGGCCGGCTCCGAGGGTCTGGTGGCGATCGCGCTGATGCTGGCCGGCGGCCTGCAGGCGCTGCAGTCCGCCACCATCGCCTCGGCGCTGCCGTTCTCGGCGGTGCTGCTGATCGCCTGCTTCGGGCTGGTCCGATCCTTGAGGGTGGAAGGCATCCGGCGCACCAGCTTCCAGTCCAATCTGGGCACCGCGCCGGCGGCCATCCACGTGGGCCACACCGCGCCCACCGGCGGCTGGAAGTCGCGCCTGCGGGGCATGGTCAGCTTCCCGGGCCGCGCCCGGGTCGAGGCGTTCCTGCGCGACGTCGCCACGCCGGCCCTTAACGCCGTGGCCGACGAACTGCGTGGCCACGGCCTGGAAGTGGAAGTGAAAGAAGCCGACGACCGCGCCACCCTGATCGTCGGTCACGCGGAGGAAACCGACTTTCTCTACGGTGTACGCATACGCGGCTACGCGCGCCCGTCGATCACCATGCGCCAGCTGGAGCACTCGAAACGTCACGCCGACAGCGACCAGTACTTCCGCGCCGACGTGTTCCTCAGCGAAGGCGGCCAGGACTACGACCTGATGGGCTTCACCCGCGAGCAGGTGATCAGCGACGTGCTCGACCAGTACGAGAAGCACATGCATTTCCTGCACATGCTTCGCTGATAGAGTTAGGTGCGGTAGAAGCGCGTCAGGGCGTCGAGCCAGAGGCGGGCGCGGGGCGGTGGGCCGTCGCGGTGCAGGCGCTCGGCGAGGGCCTGGACGTCGGCGGCGAAGCGGGCTTCGTCGCCCGGGTCGCCGTCCAGGTTGTCCAGGGAGACGCGGAACGGATGATTGCAGGCGGCGCAGAACAGCGCTTCCAGCGCCTGGGGCCGCACTTCCACGCGCAGGAATTCCGCCTGGGCGGCGGCGTCGCGGCCGTCCGGGGCGTACCAGTAGCCGTAGTCGTCCAGGCGCCGGCGGCGGGGGCCGGCCACGCACCAGTGCGCCACTTCATGGAGGGCGCTGCGGAAATAATCGCGGGTGTAGCGGATACGGGCCGGTTCACCCGCCACCGATGTGCCTGCCAAATACACCGGCTCCTCGAAGCCGCCTTCCAGCACGGTGTGGTGGCGCTCGAAAAAAGTGTCCCGAAACAGCGTTTCCAGGTCGGTGGCGCGGTGCACCACGCCACGGGATTGCGGTATGGTAGCCGCCCCGTGATCAGGCTGTAGTCCGCCATGTCCGCTCATCGTCTCGAATACCTTGCTCAGTTGCGTCTTGCCCTGCCGATCCTCGGCGGCCAGCTGGCGCAGACCGCCAACGGCTTCGTGGACACCATGATGGCGGGCCGGGTGGGCGCCGAGGATCTCGCCGCGGTGGCGGTGGGCGCCAGCATCTGGGTGCCGCTGTTCCTGTTCATGACCGGCGTGCTGATGAGTGCCACGCCGATTCTCTCCCGCCACCTCGGCGGCGAAGCTTACCATCGCGTCAACCCGGTGGCCCAGCAGGGGCTGTGGCTGGCGCTGGGGCTGGGCCTGTTCAGCGCGGTGATACTGCGCTCGATGGGGCCGCTGCTGGGCCTGATGGACGTGGACCCGGCGATTCGCCCGCTGGTGTCCGGTTATCTGGACGCGCTCAGCTGGGGCATGCCCGGCGCCGCCGTGCTGCTGGCATTGCGCAGCTACACCGAGGCGATGAACCACACCCGGCCGGTGCTGTGGATCAGCGTCATCGGGCTGGCCATCAATATTCCCGCCAACTATGTGCTGATCTACGGCAAGCTCGGTTTTCCCGCCATGGGCGGCGTCGGCTGCGGCTGGGCCACCAGCCTGGTGATGTGGAGCATGGCGCTGATGATGGGCGCTTATATCCGCCGCCATCCGGTCTACCGCCCGGCCCGGCTGACGCTGCGCGAGCGCCATCTGGAGCTGGCCAGCCTGGGCTACATGCTGCGGCTGGGGCTGCCGGTGGGGCTGTCGATCTTCTTCGAGGTGAGCATCTTCGCGGTGATCGCGCTGTTGATCAGCCGGCTGGGGCCGGAGATCGTCGCCGGCCACCAGATCGCGCTCAACTTCACCTCGCTGATCTTTATGATCCCGCTCAGTTTCGCCCTCGCCGCCACGGTGCGCGTGGGGCATGCGCGCGGCCGCCACGACAGCGCCGGGCTGAGCCGGGCGGTGCGCTGCTCGCTGGCGATGACCGGCGGCATCGGCCTGTTCGCCGGCCTGGCGCTGGTCGTCAGCCGGCCGTGGATTCCGCACATCTACACCGACAACCCGGAGGTGATCGCCCTGGCCGCCCACCTGCTACTGTTCGCCGGCATTTACCAAGTGTCCGACGCCCTGCAGGTGTGCGCCAACGGCTGCCTGCGCGGCTTCGAGGACACCGCCTGGCCGATGCTGATGACGCTGGTGGCCTACTGGGGCGTGGGTCTGCCGGTGGGTTATGTGCTCGGGCTTACCGATCTGTGGGTGCCGGCCATGGGCCCGGCGGGCTTCTGGATCGGTCTGGTGTCGGGCCTCACCGCCGCCGCCGTGCTGCTCGGCATTCGCCTGCGCTGGCGATTGCATTCACTCCCCAGATGCGGATAATAACGATTCTTATTTGCTTTATCCGTCCATGACGGGTGCCGACGCTTCGGTGCTGGGGATTGCATGTCCAAACATTCTTTGCAGCGGCTCACCGCCTCGCCCGCGGTCGGCGTGGCCTCGCGCACGCTGGCGGCCGTGTTCGGCGGCTACGCGCTGGCCGCCTGCGCCACCACCGCCCTCGCCCTGTGGCTGCCGGCGGCGCCGGCCACGGCGGTGATCACCGCCAACCTGCTCTCCTTTCTGATCTACACCGTAGCGGTGCTGTGGGCGTTCGCCACTCGCAGCGCCGCCCGCGCCTGGGTGGGCATCCTGGCGCCGGCACTGATGCTGGCCGTTCTGGCCTGGCTGGGCGGCGCGGGGAACCCGTTTTGAAGGCGGGTCTGCGTCAATCCATGGCCTGGCTGCACACCTGGAGTGGCCTGTTACTGGGCTGGCTGCTGCTGGCCATGTTCGTAACCGGCACCAGTGCCTATTTCCGCGAAGAAATCTCCCTGTGGATGGCCCCGGAACTGCACCACTCGCAACCGTCGCCGGACACCCCCGCGCTGGCCTGGGCGGCGCTCAACGCCAAGGCCCCGGACGCGAAAAGCTGGGACATTCAGCTGCCCGAGGCCCGCTCCCCGGTGGCGCAGTTGCGCTGGCAGCCGGACAGGCCCCAGGCCGAGGACGGCGGGCGCCGGCGCGGCGAGCAGGCGGTGATGGACGCCGGCAGCGGCGAGCTGTTGTCGCCGCGCGCCAGCCGGGGCGGCGACTTTCTTTACCGCTTTCACTTTGAGCTGTACGGGGTGCCGCGTATCTGGGCACGCTGGCTGATCTGCGTGGCTACCATGTTCATGCTGGTGGCGATCGTCAGCGGGGTGATCACCCACAAGAAAATCTTCAAGGATTTCTTCACCTTCCGGCCCGGCAAGGGCCAGCGCTCCTGGCTGGACAGCCACAACGCCACGGCGGTGCTGGCGCTGCCGTTTCATTTCATGATCACCTATTCGGGCCTGCTGATTTTCATGGTGATGCTGATGCCCTGGGGCATGAACGCGGCCTACGAAGACGGCTGGCGCGGCTTCTTCCAGGACGTGTTTCCGCGCGAGGAGCCGGCCGCCGAGGGCGGCGCCGCGATGCCGATGGTGGACATCGTGCCGCTGGTGGCGCGCGCCCGGGACACCTTCGAACAGCCGGTGCGCCGCATCAGCGTGGACTGGCCCAACCGGGACAACGCGGTGATCCGCGTATCCACGGCCAAAGATCCCCACATCACCGACCAGCGCCGGGGCGGCAACCCCACCCTGGTGTTCAACGGCGGCACCGGCGAGTTGCTGGAAACGCGACCGGGCGATGAAGCGGTGCCCGGCGCCTTCCGGGTCTACAACCTGCTGGTCAACCTGCACCTGGCGCGCTTCGCCGACCCCACCGTGCGCTGGCTGTTCTTCCTGTTCGGCGTGGGCGGCACCGCCATGGTCGCCACCGGCATGCTGCTGTGGGTGTCCAAGCGCACCCAGCAGCTGCGCGGCAAGGCGCCGGGCGCCGCGCTGCGGCTGGTGAACGGGCTCAACATCGCCTCGCTCACCGGCCTGCTGGGCGCGCTGGCCGCCTACTTCGCCGCCAACCGGCTGCTGCCGGTGGAACTGGCCGCCCGGGAGAGCTGGGAGATCCGCGTGTTCTTCCTCACCTGGCTGCTGGCCCTGGGCCACGCCCTGCTGCGCCCGGACCGGCGCGGCTGGATCGAGCAGCTGGCGGCAATCACCGTGCTGTGGGCGGCGTTGCCGCTATTGAATGTGGCCACCACCGGCAGCCACCTGTTCAGCGCCACCGCCTGGCGAACCGGCGCGCTGGCCGGGTTCGATGTGGTGTGTTTGCTGATGGCGGCGACCGGCGGCTACGCGTTGTGGCGGGTGGTGCGGAAGCAACCTGTTCGCGGGCGGGGCCCGCTCCCACAACGACGTACCGCGGAGGATGGCGCATGACGGTCATTGCCGTGACGTTGCCGCTGAGCCTGGCCTACGCCGGCCTGACCGCCCTGGCGCTGGCGATGAAACGCCACCATGAAGCGGCCATCGGCGCCAAACCGCCGGCGACACGGCTGCGCGCCTTCCGCGTCGCCGGCTGGGTGTTGATGGCGTTGATGGTGGCCAGTTGCCTGCGGCTGTGGCCCACCGGCCTGGCGCTCTCCATGGCCCTGGGCCTGGTCACCCTGGCCGGCCTGCCGCTGGTGTTTTTGCTGCCCTATCGGCCGCGTTTGATGGTGCGGCTGGCGCCGATACTGCCGGTGCTGGCTCTGATCGCCACGGCGGTGTAGCGCTTTTCAGGTGGCTTCGCCGAGCACGAAGGAATCGATCAGGGTGCTGAGGCGGCCGGCGTGGCCGCGCATCTCGGCGGCGTTGCCGGAAGTCTGATGGACCATGGCGGCGTTTTGCTGGGTCACGGAATCCATCTCCGCCACGGCGGTGTTCACCTGGCCGATGCCGCTGCTTTGCTCGGCGGCGCCGCTGCTGATTTCCTCGATCACCTCGGTGACCCGGGCAACGCTGTCGACGATACCGCGCATGGTCTCGCCGGCCTGGCGGACCAGTTCCGAACCTTCCCGGGTGCGCGACACCGAGGTGTCGATCAAGGCGCGGATCTCGCGGGCGGCTTCACCGGCGCGGCCGGCCAGGTTGCGCACTTCTTCGGCCACCACCGCGAAACCGCGCCCGTGCTCGCCGGCGCGGGCCGCCTCCACCGAGGCGTTGAGGGCGAGAATGTTGGTCTGGAAGGCGATGCCGTCGATCAGGGTCACGATCTCGTTCACACGGGTGGCGGAGTCACTGATCTCGCCCATGGTGGTTTCCACCTGGCCCATCACCGCCAGGCCGTCGCCGGCCACCTTCCCGGTGCCCGCCACCAGCTTGTTGGCCTGACCGGCGGATTCGGCGCTGTGATTGACGGTGGCGGTGATCTCCTCCATGGAGGCGGACGTCTCCTGCAGGTTGGCGGCGGCCTGCTCGGTGCGGGTGGCCAGCTCCTCGCTGCTCAGCGCGATCTCATCGGCGGCGCAGTTCACGTGGCGGGTGCTGCCGCGCACCTCCAGCAGGGTCTCCTGCATGCGCGCCACGAAGCCGTTGAACTGATTGGCCAGCTCGCCGACTTCGTCGTCGGTGGTCACCGCCAACCGGCGCGTCAGATCGCCCTTGCCGCGGGCGATGTCTTCCATGGCCGTGGCGGTATCGCGGATCGGCCGCACGGTGCGGCGCACCATCCAGGCGGCGCCGGCACCCACCAGCGCCATCAACCCCAGGCCGGTGGCCACGGTGGTGATCATGGATCGCTTCAGCGACGCCATCGCCTCCGCTTCCGCCACCGCCATGCTCTTGTCCACCTCGGTGGCGTACACCCCGGCGCCGATCATCCAGCCCCACTGCGGGATGGCGGTGGCGTAGGAGTACTTTGCTTCCACCGTCTCGGTGGCCGGGTTGGTCCAGCGGTACTGGTAATAACCGCCGCCGTCGCGGGCCACGGCGATCAAATCCCGAATCACGTACTGGCCGTCTTCGTCCTGCAGGTCCCAACTGTTACCGCCCACGCTGTCGGTGCGCGAGGCCGCCACGTTGCCCTGGAAGTCATACACGAACAAATAGTTGCCGCCGCCGAAGGTGACGTTGCCGAGAATCTCCCGGGCGCGGGCCTGGGCGGCGGCCTGCTCCTCCGGCGGCGCGTCGGCCAGGTGGCTCACCGACGCCTTGGCGGCATCCACCAGGTTCTTGATGCCCTGCTGGCGCGCTTCGATCAACGCGGACCGTTGCTCGGTCAGGCTCTGGCGGGTTTCCCGGCGGCTTTCCAGGGTGGCCAGCACTTCCAGAATCAACGTGATCAGAAGCACCGGGCCCAGGGCCAGGAGCAGCATCTTGTTCTGCAGGTTGGAGCGGATACTAAAGCGGGAGGAACGGGACATGACGGTTTTTCCGGGTTGTAAGGTTTGTATGCGCTTGGCATCTGGCCGGTTCATCGGCTGATCCGACCGCCGCTTTAATTCCCGCAAAACAGCGCTTGCGCGCCCCGCCGCCACCGTCTAGTGTGAAAACATAGGCTGCGCGGAGGTGTTTATGGCAAACCGGCGTGACCCCATTGGCAACACGAAGCGTCCCAACAACGTGTTGCCATTCACCCCACGACGGCGAGCCGCTTCGCCGCCGATTCTCAGGCTCTCCCCTGAATACGACGGCATGGAACTGCTCTATGCCAACGACCAGCATCCCGACACCCTTTTCTCGGTCAAAATCCTGGCCTGGGCACGCCTGGAAAACGGCGAGACCCTGGCGATGGTGCCGTGGCTGAGAAAACTGGCCAGTGCCCATGAGCTGGCGGACCCGCTCAACGGGCGCTGGGAAGGCTACCGGCTACCGGAGAGCGACTACCTGTTCTGCGAGGCGCCGCCGCACAAGGTCCAGGAGCTGGACGCCGCGGTGTCCTTCTTCGGCAAACCGGCCTTCGACAACCCCGGCCGGGGCCTGGTGCAGGAGATCCCCGACACCATCGGCACCCACGCGGTGTTTTCCGAGGACGAGTTCGAAACCCTGAGCCTGATGGAAGTGGTGAGCTGGCGCCTGTACGGCGACGGCACCGCCCGGGCCATGGTCGCCGACGAGGCGGCGGTCACCCAGACACCGGTGCTGCCCGGCGACCACTGCCTGGTGCCCGCCCAGAAGGAGCCGGATTTCCGCTACTTCTTCCAGCACGGCATCGCCAACCGGCTCAAGGAACACGACCCGGAGGCGCTGGCCGCCATCGCCATGCTCAACGCCCGGCAGTAACCCCCGGCCGGTCAATCCGTGGAGAACGCGCGGATCACCTCGGGGAAACGCAGGGCGATAAGCAGCAAGGCGTGGGCGGCGCCGTCCGGCGCGCCCAGGCCGCGCTCCCAGTGTTCCAGGGTGGGCAGGTCCACGCCCAGAACGCGGGCGAGATGAAAGCGGTCGCGGCCGGTGAGCCGCACCGCCGCCGTCACGTGGGTGCCGTCCAGCGGGGTATTCAAGGGCATCGGCGCCAGCTCCGGGCCGCGCCCCCGTTCCAGCAGGCGGTCCACCCAGGCGTCCGCCGCCGAGCCGGTACCCGGCGCGTAGGGGCTGCGCTCCTCCGACATATCGATCTCGCTCTCCGTTCCGCTTCCTTGGGTCGGTACAGCTTCAGTGTGCCGGGGTAAAACGCGGGGGGAATAAGCCGGAAACGCTAATCCTTGTCAGCGATCGACTCGTCGTCGGGTGCGAGATCGCAGCGTCCTTCCTGCGGATCAAAAAGTCTGTCCCCTTTTTTCACGCCGTGGCGCTCGAAGAAGCCGGCGTTCACCTCCAGCGCGGACACGAACGCCCTCCCCGGCCGGTAGACCTTGCAGCGGCGCGGGTCGTCATGGGGGCATGGCGTCATCGTCATGATCGACACGATACGGCCGTCCGGGTCGGCGAACGCCACGTCCAGGGGAATCAGCGTGCGGTACATATAAAACCCGACGCCCTTCGCCATCGGGCCGTCGAACAGAAACAGCATGCCGGCGTCCCCGGCCAGGCTGTCGCGCTGCATCAGGCCCCGGTTGCGCTGGGCTTGGGTTTCCGCCACTTCCACTTCAAGCGGCGCCGCCACACCCTCCACGCAGAGTTCCTTGGAAGAAAACGTCACCGGCGCGCCCTGCGCCGCCGAAACCGCAAGCCAGATCGAGGCGGCGAGAGCCAGATGAAGCAGCGTTTTGGTTATTGCCATGCTTCAGAGTCCTTTCCAATCCTTCGACGCTGTCGCACCGGGCTAATGGGTGCGGCCGACTGTGCCGGTCTCCGGCCCGTTGGGGCGGCGCACCTCCTGGGCGGGCGTGACACCGGGGTGCAGGGGTTCGTCCTGCTGGTACAAGGGTTTGCTCCGGGGCGGTTTCATGATGAGCGCGTCTTCCAGGGTTTGGCCACCGACGGCGGCGCCGTAGCCGGCCTGGTCAAACAGGACGTTCGCGGCGCTCCGCCAGCGGGAGCGGAAGGCCCGGGCGCCGACGCCGAAGGCGGCCTCCAGCAGGCTCTCCTGGGATTGCGCCTCGGCGGCCCGGTAGCGCACCACCAGGGTGGCGTCCCAGGTCAGAACCAGTTGATACAGGTCCTGGCCGTCGTGCTGGGGCGCTTCCAGCGTGTACAAGGTGTTATAGAGAAATTGATATTCCCAGCCGCCCGCGCTGAATCCACCGCCAGGGCTGAAGCCGGCGATGCGATGCAGCTGCGCCACGGCGGTGGCCTTCAGGCTCTCCGCGTTACCCGCCCACGGCACCAGCGAAGCGTCCTGCGCCAGCCGGGTGTTGCGCAACGCGGTGGTTTGGTACTGCAAAGCCTGCGTGGAAAAATCGGCATCCATTGCCGGCCCCCAGAATCGTCATGGTGTTCGTTGTTATGCTGATTCAAAACTCTAGTTGAAAAGGACCCGACTTGCACCGGGTCCGTCCCCATTTTTCCGTGTCATGAAATCAGCGCTGAACCTTGCTGAGGCACTGGGTCATCAGGTGGTCCAGGACCTTCTGGGGTTGGCCCATCAGGAAGCCGCGGCCGGGGGCAATCCAGTGCAGGTCTTCCTCCAACAGCCGGGCCAGGCCGGCCACGTAGGCGTCGACGTCGGCGGCGGGCAGGTAGCCCTTGGCGATGGAGCGCTCCAGCACCGCAGTGCCGGAGAACAGCATGCGCTCCTCCTGGATCAGCAGGCATTGGCGGTCGTCCGCCTGGCCGGGGGTGTGCAGCAGCTTGAGGGTGAGCCCGCCCAGGCGGTGCGGCTCGCCGTGCGCCAGGCGCAGGTCCGCCGGGCCGGCCACGCCGAGGATGCGGGCGCCGGTGGCGCCCTGCAGGGTGCGGGCCGCCGCTTCCTGTTCGCGAGGCCGGGTGAGCACGATGGTGGACAGCACGCCGTCGCAGGCTTCCAACAGCGCGTGCAGGTCGTCCCGCCCCTCGATCACCGGGTCCACCACCAGGGCCTGCTCACCGGCGCGCACCAGGTAGCTGTTAAAGCCCGGGCCGCCGTCGTCCGAACCGGCGTTCAAGGTCAGGCGCGATACGTGGTTGCTGAGCGCCACCCACAGGCCCGCCTCCAGGCGCGCCTGGGCGTTGCCTTTGGCATCCGGGTCGAGCTTGCACACCTCATCGTAGGCCGGGCGGCCCGGCTCGATATACACCACCTCGTCACCCTTGCGCGCCGGCCACGGCTGCGTCGGGAAGGCTTGCGGCCGGCGGTCCCGGGCGTAGGCCAGCACCTCGTCCGCGGAGGCGAACTCCGACAGCTTGCGCAGCACGCTCACCGTCGGCGTGGCGAACTCGCGACGGCCCTGGCGGCGGTCCTCCAACGCGTCCTGCGGACGGATCCATATATGGTCGATGGTCTCATCACCGTCGTGGGCGGGCACCTGGTCCGGCGGCGCCACGGCGGCGAAGAAGCGGGTATCGAACCGGCGCGGCGGCCCCGGCGGCGTCACCCAGTGATCCAGATAGGCGATGCCGTCCAGCGACAACGCCAACCCGTGGGAGCGGCACAGATCCCCCAGATCCGCCTCACCGCTGCCCACCGCCCAGCGGCCGTCCATCACCGGATGGCCGCCGTCCAGCCACTGGCCGGCGCTGTCGCGGGCCAGCAGCATGCCGGACTCCTCGAAGCACTCACGCACGGCGGCGACCAGATAACCCAGCCCGCCGCCCTCCGGCAGGCCCAGCAAGGCGCTGGCGGAATCGTCATCGTGGCCATAAAGGTGACCACTGCGGGCCAGGTCGCGATCGCCGTCGTCGACGGCGCCGCCGGGGAACACATAAAAGCCGGGCATGAACACGGCCTTAAGGGTGCGCTGGAGCATCAAGACTTCAAGGCCCTGCTCGGTGTCCCGAAGCAGTGCCAACGTTGAGGCGGGGCGAGGCTGCATGATCAGTTCTTATTGTCGAATCAATGAGTCAACAACCTTACCCCGACCGGCCGGCAAGAAAAAGCGAAGCACGCCACAGCCACTGCTTTGCACACACCTGTACGCCACAAAGCGCGAACAACCCTTCACGAAAACGGCCGAGACCGGTCCGACACCTTAATAGCAGCCCGTGGCGAACGATGCGGACACAGAAAAAAGCCGGCGAAATGCAAAATATTTCGATATTCAAGGAACGAACGGCTTGACCCAGGACACCAAAAACCAGGTAAAACGCTACAGATTGGTTAAAATGCTACCATAGGTAACAAACCCGGAAGGCCAGCGAAAAACTTACAGAATAAATAGCCAAAAGCTTACAAGAAAAACAAAATCGGATTTTAAAGAACGGACAATTTCCCGGTCACGTTTTTAGGGCGCATCAGAAAATACTACCGTTCGTCGGCTATACGCTACCGCTCGTCGGGGACGCAGAACTTTTATTGTTTATGGTTGTACGCCAGATTTGAGCCCCAAGTATTTGTCCTCGTTCTGTTTTCTCGTTTGTCGAATTTCATGTTTTCATTTTTTGAAAGACCCCTTTTCATTTTTTGCTATTCTCCCGCCTTCCCACCTCCTCTAACGTGAATCGTGTCGGTTCGGGGAGCAAAACAACAACTCACCCACCGACACGGCGGCGACCATGGAAGAAGTAAAGAATCGCTGCCGAAACCATCCAAATAAACGGAAGAATGAGGAGACTCTCATGTCTATCGAAATGATGAAAAAAGCTGTTCTTGGTGCTGCTGGCGCTATCGCTCTGCTGGGCGCGGCTTCTGCCCAAGCCCTGACCCTGGATCCCGCTGGCGCTGACGGCCAGAACTACACCTTCTCCGGGACCACGGATCTGTCCTATGGCAGCATCACCGCCAGCTGCACCCTGGAACTGTCCGGCTACATCACTGCCGGCAACGAAACCATTACCATCACCAACAACGATGTAAGCGGCCCCTACCCCTGCGGCTCCGTCAACATCAGCAACCTGGACGTGGGCGATGTGAGCAACATCGATTCCGACGGCGGCCAGGTTACTTTTGACGGCGTCGACGTCACCGTTGCCACTTTTTTCCAGTGTAACGATGGCACCGTGGTAGCGGACTTCCATAACGACGGAAGCAACCCTTCCTACTTCACCATTGCGCAGCAAAGCTTCGGCAACTGCACTCTGGAAACCGACACGCCGCTGACTATCGTTCCCGCTGACAGCTACAGCAGCGATGTAAATGTAAGCCCGTAAGAAAAACGAGGCTAAAACATGACGGGCACCAATAGGTGCCCGTTTTTTTGGAGGTCATTATGAAGCATACATTTATAGGGATAGCACTCCTTTCTGCAGCTCTGCAAGCCAATGCAATCACGCTAGACCCGGTTGGCGCTAATGGGGAAGAGTATAATTTTTTCGGCAGCTTCGAGCTAAGTTATGGAAGCGTTACATTCGGATGCTCGCTAAACATGACCACAGAAGTCAACACATCCACCGACACCATGGAGGTTGTTGATACTCAAGTAAGCGGTTCTTATCCTTGTCATGTTTTCAGCATTCAAAACCTGGGCACCGGAACGATAAGCAACGTTTCCAACGAAGGAGCCAGAATAGATTTCTCTGGCATAACCTTCACGGGGCATACATTTTTTGAATGTGATGGCGAAAGCATATACATCAACTTTAAAAACTCAGGCAGCAACCCCTCCTTCATTACAATTCCAGATCAGAATATATCGAACAACTGCTCTATCGAAACGGATGTTCCGCTTACTATCGTGCCTGCCGAGAGCCATAGCGGAGACCTAAACATCTACCCCTAATTTATCGCTGACATACAGGTTTTATTCTTTTACTTTGACTTAAAGTGCTTTTACTTAAAGACCATGCCCTGGGCAACCGAAAGCCCGGGGCACCTACTCCTCTTTTTAAATCCTTGTAGCTGTTCATCCACACTCGATAATCTACAAAACACTACCAAACGAAGCCACACCGACCCAGGCTGCCTGTTCCGTCTGTCAATATAACTTTCTTTGGTATCCCTAAGGTCCGGGTGTCCGAAAGAGCACTTCCGGGTCAGCAAACCTCGACGTCTCCTAGCCGTGCAGGCCCGTTCAGCGCATCACCACGAAAACATATTCGGCTCAGTTAGGAGGTAGATTGGATCAAGCATCGAATTGACAAGTTGGACTGGCGCTCAACAATCAGCGCGACTGTGCGACGGTATTCCGAGGCCCGGCTTGGATATGTCAAGCAGAGCAAAGTCTACGGATTTACCGGGCCCCGGAAAGCTTGGGCGCAAAGAGATATACCCAATGACGTGGGCGATTTTACTTTCCCTCTAAAGGCGAACGCCCTCACCATCGAGGGGATGGTAAGGGCGAGGCTATCACTTAATAGGCTGAGTCACATATTTTATGTATGTCCCTCTGTCTGGCAGCCTTAAATCAAGTTTGGTATTGATACCCCCTTCTTTATCACCATACCCACGAAGGTCTATATCAATATTATTATAATTAAATTGAGTCACAACCATTCGACCGTCATCAAGGAACTCAAGCGGGCCTGAGAGATCCATCGTCAACGGATAACTATGCAGATTATGTCGGTTATCTACAGCAAAGAATCGCTGTTCAAGATAAGGAACATCAAGATACAAATCGACCGTTGCATCCAGAACAGGCCCCTCTTCGGTCTCTCTGATCCAAGCCGTAACTGGTTGATCACGCTTTCCATCAGGGCCTGGTGCGTACCGAATCCGTAGTAACTGCGGCCCACTATAGGAATAAACGAATTGGGAAGAGAAGAGATTTGTGTACGTAGTCAAACTGGTCGTAACGATCTGGCTTGGCCAAATTTTTACTTTTATCGCATCTCTTTGCTCGGAGTACTCATCAGTAACCTCAGCATTCAACGCGCCAGTCAAGTATACAAATTTTTTGTCGGGACAATTTACAGGAATAAAATAATTTCCTGCAAACGGATTGTCTGGATCAAAGGGAATCGCCTCCCGAACACCGCAGCCGATATTCCCATAGTTAACGCCCAATGGAAAACCGTCCGAGTCCGTTTCCTGAGAACCAGCGGTATTCCGGGAGAGCACCTTGGCGCTATTCGGAATCGGCTTTACGCCGTTCAGATCAATAGGAACGCCATTTAGCGGGCTCTCAGTTTGATCGGCGTAAGGATCCGGTTCTTCACCGGGTTCCTTTTCCTCCACTGCATATTCTCGTGGAACCGTATAAGAAATACTTGGAAAGAGAATCTCGCCTTGAACATCATGATTCGTATCGTGGAAGAAGTTCGCGTTTGTATCCGACGTGGGCGCATTAACTAAGTTCTGAAGAACACTATTGCTTTCTGCGCCTCCGCGGAAATAAATCACCATGTTTTTCCCGCCGCCGCGCTCGTCGACCGGATCAGTGCTTAAACGCGCGAAACCTGGATCCTTTTGCGGGTAAAGATCAATCGTTAGCTCCCCAAGTATCTGCGTTTGAAGAGGCAAGGCCGGCTGTTCATCGGAACAGATGGCGGTCGCCGGATCGCAGCTGCTGTCATGCATATCACCGTTGGAATGCAGTGTGTAGGCGTATAACGCTCCTTCCTGCCACTCCTCATCCGGATAAAAAGTGATCTGCCGGGGGTTAACTTTCAGCGAACCATTGATCTGCCCGCCAATAGGATTACCGTTCGCGTCGACTTCGTAAATTGTAAAAGTACTACCGAGCTGCACCGAATCCGCATCAACGTTCTTCGAGAAATTAACGATAATCGGCCGATTTTTAGGCAGGGCCATTACGGGCACTGAGTCACTGTCCTCGGTGCCGCCCTCAGGGTTATCAGGGTGCGTCCACTCGTAAACGCTGCCGAGACAAATACCCGCCATGTCGTTCGCCAGATCACGGGTCTGCGGGTCGGTCACACATGGGAAACCAGGATAGGTTGCGGTGACAACCGGGGGGCGAATCCGCATCTCCTCCGGATTTTCGCTCGGGTCAATCCCTCCGATGATCTGATCCACGACCAAGGGCAAGGCGAAGCTCTTCGAGATGCTCGCGGTTTCATTACCGTTGATATCCGTAATGCCGCTGTCAACAACCAGTTCATAATCGACCGGGTCGAGTTCATGGTCGAATTTAAGCGGCGACGCCGGATTCACTACGATGGCCGACCCCGAGACATTTACGGCCGTATCCACTTCCAAACCGTTTTCCAGAAGGTGCACTTTCCCGGCGACCGAAGCAGCGTTCAATGGCTCGTCAAAGTTAAGAATGATGGGGTCGCCCGGCTTAACCAGGCCAGTTTTAGCTTGCTCACCCACCAGGTCTTCCAGACTCCAACTCTGCAACGCCGGGGGAGTATCATCCCCCACGACCTGCGGCGCATTGTTTTGGTCTTTATAAGACTGCAACTGGAAGCTCAACATCCCGTAGCCGTATTCCTGCCCCAGAATGTTGGGCTCAACCACGCTTACCGCATCCAGGTTCAGCACGCCGGCTTCGGGGTCCACCTCGGCAAGGCCGACCAGCTCGATGTGCATCAGATCCTGAGTAAAGGCGCCGTTGGCGCGCGCTTCGCTGGTGGCGATGCCCACGTCCATCAGCAGGTGCACGATGCGCAGGGCGTCCGGGTTGTTCTCGGCGTAGGGGTTCGGCACCAGGTAGCCGCTGGCGTCGGACAGCACGGTCATGGTGACGTCGCCGGAGCCGAAGCCGGCCGGTACTTCGCCGCCGATCAGGATCGGGTTGATTTCCGCGCCGTTGAGGACGGTCCCCTTGGGCAAGCGAATCGGGGTGACGTCCGTGTAGGTGGTGACGTCCGCCAGTTCCGCGCGCACCACTTCAGCGCTCGCCTGGGTGATGTTGTCGTTCTCGCCCAGCAGCGTGCCGTTAACCGGCACTTCGTTCACCGGCTTGCCGGTGAGGCGGGAGGTGGTGCCCTGGGTGAGTTTCTGTACCAGGATCGCCGGTTCGCGGCCCGGGGAAGAGTCTTTCGGCGTGAACGTGTAACTCTCGGCACCGAAGGTCTCGCCGTAGGTGCTGGCCAGGTCCGCGGTGATGTCCAGGGTGTAGGTTTCGCCGGCGTTCAGGTATTCCGCGTCCGGGTCCACGGTCATGTAGGCGCCGTCGATCAGCAGCGTGGCGTCCACCGGGTCGCCGGCGCCGTCACGCAGCAGCACGGTGTTGCCGTCGCCGTAGTTGGCGGTGGCGCGATCGATAGGCTGGGTAAACTGGAAACGGAAGCTGGAGAAATCCATCACCGGTTCCATTTCGGAGCCGTCGGGCATGCGCCGGCTGACTTCGAAGGTGTCTTCTTTCACCACCAGGTTTTTCGGGCCTTCGTTCAGCGGCCGGGTGGTGAAGGTAAGGGTCTGGTCCTTGGCGACGCCTTTGCGCAGACGCAGGTCGTCGATCACCACGGTGTAGGTCTGGTTCGGCTTCAGATCCTCGTCGGGCTGCAGCAGCACGTTGTTGGGCTCTTTGGCCACTGACTCCGGGGTGGTGTTGACCACGGTGCCGGTCTCGGCATCGCCCTCATACAGAGTGATGGAGTTTTGAGCCTGGCCCAGGTTGACGGCGCTGGAAAAGCGCAGTACCACCGGCGCGGCGGTGGAGATTTCGCCCTGGCCGTTATCGGGATAGGCGTAGAGCAGCGCTTGATTGTCGCCCTCGCCCGGGTTGCTGCCGAAATCGTCGACAGGTGAATCGCCGCCGTCACCGCCGCAGGCGGTGAGGAGCATCGCGGTGCTGAGCATCGCGACGGAGGACAGCAGCATTCCTTTCCGCTTGATGATTCGTGTCTTCATGGTGCCCCCTTAAAACTGCATGCTGATGGAGCCGGCGAATACGTTGACGTCGCCATTGGTTTCCACCACGTCGTTGTTCAGCGCGGTCGGCTGGCTGGATACGATCTGGAATTCACGCTCTTCCATCAGGTGGTACTGGTAGCCGAAGTCCAGGCGCAGCGGATGCTTGAGGCCGTAGACGTGGTCGAAGGTCGCGCTCATGCCCAGGCCGATCACGGTGCGGTCGGCGTCCAGGTAGTTCACTTCCGGGTTCACGTCGTTGGCCAGCGGCGATTCCTCGAACGCCACGCCACCGGTGAGGGTGAAGGTGTCGTTCAGGTAGTACTCGGCGCCGATGCGCGGGATGACGATGTCGTCGAACTCAAGACCCAGGTTGTTCTTGACGGTGTCGTTGTTGAGCTCGTCTTCCAGCGCGGACCATTCCTGCATTTCCACCGCCAGACCCAGGCGCCATTTATCGCGCTTGAGCTGCATGCCCAGGGTATAGATGTTGGGCTGGTAGGAATCCACCGTGGCGATATCGATGAACAGACCGGGATCCGGGATGGTGCCGGGGATGATGGTGTTGGCGTTCACTTCCACGGAAGAGTCGGAGTAACCCTTGAAGGCGAACGCGGTTTCCAGACCGTCATACCAGCACTGCGCGTCCGGGCAGAAGGTCTCTTCCCAGTCGAAGTTCATGCTGATGACGGGCCGCAGTACCGGCTTGGCGGAGACGTTGAGCTCTTCGTACTCGGTGTCGCCGGCCAGGTTGGTCTGCGCCACCAGGGAGGCCTCGGATTTGAGGGTGACCTTGGTGCCGATGCCGACGTCCAGGCCGCGCCATACGTGGGTGCCCACGCCGATGCTCAGGAACAGCGGCTGGCGGCCGTAGTTGAAGTACTGGCCGTCCGGATCGGTACGGGAGCCGAAGGCGAGCAGCTCATCACCGAACTTCTCGGAGCCGATCATCACGCCCAGGTACATGGGCTGGCCCAGCTCGGTGAGGTCGCTAAGATCGGCCTTGAGGCCCAGCAGCACCTGTTGGGTGGGGTCGTCCTGCACCGTGTAGGTGCCGAACTGCTGGCTGTCGGCCTTGAGATTATGCTCGGCGTGCATCAGGCCGGCGGTCAGCTCGCTCTTGGTGCTGTGAGCCAGATAGGCCGGATTATAATACGCGGTGGAAACCTGGGTATTAAACATGGAAAGCGCTTGCGCGGACGCGATGTCCGTGGGCAGCAAGCCGTAAGTGGTGGCGGTGTTGCCCATATTCGCCAGGGAGATAGCAGGTGCCAGCAATAGGGCGCTGGCGCACAGCCCGGTCTTCAAATAAGGAAGCGGTCGCATGCGGATTTTCCCTCCGATTGTTTGTTGTTCTCTTTCGTTCGCGGGTGTTCGCCGCAAACAGTCGTTATTGGTTTTATGTCCCGAACTGTCCATGAACGGGTAAGGCACCGACGGGATGGTGCAACTGCTGAGGCTATAGATGCCCCACTGACGTCGGACACAAGAAAACGTGAAAACAGGTCTTTCAAAAAACGAAAGGATGGCGGAAAGCCTTTAATTACGGGCCTGACCAAACGGTCACATTTTATGGTGACAGACACTTTTTGCTTGTTTTCAGACCGCCGAAAGCGCCAACTTTATGAAAAAGTAAACAAAAAGATAAACAAAATGCCGAACCTTTATTTACTTCTTTTGTGCGGCAGGCCCACCCGTTGTGGCGGGCCTGAGGCGCTTATTCAGCGCCATCAGAACGCCACCATGTTTACAGGTGTTACCAGAGGAAACACCGGCCGCTTTCCGGCCACTTTTTTCGCGCCGCGCCAAACTTTTTTGTAACAGAGCGCCGGCGAAGACCGCTCTTTTTTCTTTGAAATGCCCGCGCCGCGCGGCTTCGCGGCGAAAGAAAAGACGCGCCCGGCCACCACGGCGAAAGCGTCGTAAAACGGTTGTCTTGTGTTATAGTTTTTTAAGAACTGTCCAAGGATCGGTAAGAACACACCTGAACGGGACGGGTGCTGGGCCCCCGGGGCGGGCTAATGCCCGGAGGGGATCAAAACCCTGAAGAAAAACAAAAGGTGGAAGGAACCGCTGTACCGTCTTGCGTAGCTCAATAACGCCTATGCCGGCCGTCTCGGTTCCTTAAAATAAGGATTCGACGATGAAACGGATAGCTGATCTCAGTGTGTTTGTGTCGGTCGTTAAGGCGGGGAGTCTTTCCGAAGCGTCCAATGATCTGGGTCTTTCCGTAGCGTCCATCAGTAAGTATATATCGCGCATCGAGCAGGAGCTCGGGGTGCGGGTGTTGGTGCGTAACGCGCGGGGACTCAGGCTCACCAGCGAGGGCCAGGCGCTGTATGTGCGGGTGGATACCCTGCTCAGCCAGCTCAACAAAGCGATTGCCTATGTCAGTGCCTGCCGGGACGTTCCCCGGGGCATGCTCAAGGTAAGTTCCACCATCGGTCTGGGGCGCAATCGTATTGCGCCGCTGGTATCGGAGTTTTCCAAGCTGTACCCCGACGTGACGGTGCAACTGTCGTTGGGCGACCGCTATGTGGACATGGTGCTCGACGACGTGGACGTGGCGATTTCCATCGGCGCGCCGGACGACGCCTCCCTGGTGGCCAAGCGGCTGATGAGCAACCCCTGCTGCGTGTGCGCCTCGCCGGCTTACCTGAAAGGCCGCAAGGCGCCCCGCCACCCCAAGGACCTGAAACGGCACGACTGCCTGATCCTGGATTGCCACGGTTCCTTCAAGGATCAGTGGCAGCTTGAGGACGAGTACGGCGGCCAGCACCACGTCAAAGTGTCCGGCAACCTGATCACCGATAACAGCGAAACACTGCGCGAGTGGGCGCTGAAAGGCTACGGCGTGGCGCTGAAAAGCCGCTGGGACATCGCCGAGCACCTGGATCGCGGCGAACTGGTACAGCTGATGCCGCGCTACCGGGCGCCGGACCTGGATTTCTATCTGGTGTACGCCGGACGGGACCTGCTGCCGGCGAAAACCCGCGCCTTCATTGCCTTCCTGGAAGAAAACGTGGAGCGCCTGAAGCAGCCGATTTCGGATTCCGCGCAGGCGTGATTCAGGCGTAGGCCTCGAGCGGGCGTTCCAGACGCCGCACCCAGGGCAGCACCTGCGCACCCAGGCGCAGTTGCAGATCCTGGGGGTGGATGGACACGCGCAGGGTGCGTCCAGTGGCCAGGGCCGCCAGATAGTTGCCCCGGTTGAACAGGTTGAGGCTCCAGGCGCGCAGCGCGGTGTCCGCTTCGAAGCCCAGCAGCGGCATGGGGTGAAAGCGCTGGTCCCGGGCGTCGTAGAGGCCGCCCAGGGTTTCGTAGTAGCGGAACGGCAGCGCCGCCAGCCGGCGTTTGTTCACCGCCCCCAGCGCCCAGGCGGGCGGCACATAGAGCGGCCCGGGGGTGAGGCCGTGCTCCACGAACCAGCGGTGACAATCCTGAATCAGCGCAATGATGCGCTCTTCGTCCAGCGACAGATGCTCGGCCGCGTCCCGGGAAATGAACGTGCTGTGCAGACGGTGGTGAAGGCTTTTCGGGGTGTCGCAGCGGTGCCGCCAGCCGTGGCCGGCAAGCGGGTAGCCGCGCTCGCTAAGGTCGCGCAGCCAGTCCAGATCGGCGGCCCGCCAGTCCTTGCCGGGCACCACCAGCAGCGTCACCGCCGCCGGCGGCAGCCAGGCGAGCTGCTCGAGGATGTCCGTGACCCGCTCACGGGTCTCCGGCATCACATCGTGAATCGAGATCAAGCCGCTTAGCGCCATCTCAGAGCTCCGGGCGGGCGGTGCTCAAACGGCGCAACACGGCCAGCGTCGGCGACGGCCAGCGCTTGGGCAGCAGCGGCGCCTGGCGGGCGCAGTGACCAAGCACCTGCAGCCAGGTGTCCATGGCGCGCTGGTTCATGGTGAGAGCGGCGTGGCGGGCCTGCTCGGCTCGCTCACGGCGCTGCGCCGGGCTCTGCGCCTGCAGACGCGCCAGGGTGTCACCGAGGCTCTCGCCCTCTTCCATGATCGCCAGCCCGCGGGCCAGCTCCGGCCATTGATTGATGCCGCAGGCCGGCGTGGTGATCACCAGCCGCTGGCGGGCCATGGCTTCCAGGGCCACGGTGCCGAACGCCTCCACCACCGACGGCAGCACCAGCACCTGGGCGGCGTCCAGCTGTTCCACCACCTGCGCCCGGCTGCACCAGCCCAGGAAGGTGAGATTGGGCAGTCGGCGGGCCTGCTCTTCCACCTTCTCCCGCAGCGGGCCGTCCCCGGCCACGGTGAATCGGCAGTCCGGCCGTTGAGCGGCCAGCGCCAGAAAGCGTTCGATGTTTTTCTCCGCCGCCAAACGGCCCACGTAGAGCACCGAATCCAGTTTCTCCGCCAGCGGCAGCGGCGGCCGCTCGACGAACTCCGGGCCCAGCGGTGTGCCCACCAGTTGCGGGTGCCGGGCGCCGGCGGCGCGGGCGTCGGCGATCAGGCTTTCACAGATGGTGGCCACCGCGCTGCTGCCCTGGAACAGGGTGCGGTTGACCCAGTTGAGCAGGCCGCCGGCCAGGCGCGCCAGACGCGGCCCCCAGTACAGCCGCACCAGGCTGTCGTAGTCGGTCTGGAAGGTCACGCACACCGGGATGCCCAGTTTGCGCGCCACCCAGAACGCGCCCAGGGAGAAAATCCCCGGTCCGGGAATCACGATCACATGGGGTTTCATCTCCCACACCAGGGCGGTGAGCTCGCGCATTTTCGGCAGGAACAGGCGCTGGGTGGGATCGCCGGGGATCGGCATGGACAGCCCCTGGCAGGGGTGAGGGTCTTCCAGGCTGGGGGACACCAGCTCCGCCCGGGCCACCACCCCGTCCAGGTGGGCGACCAGGTCCTGGAAGTAGGCGCCGACCCCATTGCGGCCTTTCATGGCGTCGACGACGAACAGTACGCGCAGGTCTTTTGTTTTCATGGTCGTCAGTATCCGCACCACGTGTGTCGTATTTATGACACCCCTACCCTAGCACGGTTCAGTCACCGGGTCGGGGGTAGCCGAAACGGTCGTAGACCCAGCCGAAGGTCGCCGCCAGACGGCCCGGGTCCACGCCCAGGTTCTCCAGGGAATAGCGGTGGCCGCTGCGGTAGCCGGCGGCGCGGCGGTCCTCGCCGTCCAGAAAGGCGCGGTACGCCGGCGAAGGGGTCCAGCCGAAGGTCCGGTAAAATCCGCTTACACTCTCGCCGGGCGCGGCCGCCAGGGTTTCCATCACCGACAGGGCGCCGCGCCCCTCCGGCAGGCCGTCGAGCTGTTCCAGCAAGTGCCGGTAGTAGTAATCGAGCATGGCGAGGAAGCCTTCGCGCCAGTAGTCGGCGGTGTCGCGGCCGTCGAACAGCTTGCCGCCGATCACGATGGAGTTGATCTGCGAGGGCACCGCGGCGGTGGGGTTGCGCAGGCAGCCGATAAAACGGGCGTCGGGGAAGGCGTCCGCCAGGGTGGCCATGAACGGCGTGAACGACGGGTTCTTGGACAGGAAAGTGCGGTGCTCGCCGTGGAAGTACAGGTGACGCTGCACGAAGCGCCGGTAGGCGGCCATCAGCCGCCGTTTCTCCGCCGCCGGCAGATCCCGGTCCGCGTAGGTGAGGCGCCACAGCGCCGGGTCCGGCACCGCCAGGACCAGCAGGAAGCAGCCCAGCACCGGCAGCAGCGCCAGATAGTCCTCCTCCGGATCGCGCAGGCCGGTCTGGTGCACATCGTCCAGCCCGCCCAGCACCCACCGTTCCAGCCGGAAGAACAGCCGGCTCAGCGGCGCGCCGACCAGGGCGTCCAGCCGCCCCACCCCGCGCCAGAAAAAGCGCTGGGTGATGGACGGCGCGAAGATCAGCTCCCACAGGGCGGTGGTGGTGAAACGCTCGCGGTCGCCGGCCAGCAGCCGGTGCAGAAAGGTGGTGCCGCTGCGCGGCACACCGACCACGAACAGCGGCTCGCGCACGCGCACCCGGCGGAAGTCGGGAAACAGCAGGTAATCGAGCATCAGCCCGGCGCCGTTGATCGCCTGCAGCAGCACGAACAGCGGCCAGAACAGCGCCATCACCAGCCAGCGGCGCGGCGACACCCCCTTCAGCGTGCCGCCGTAATCCGGACACCAGGAGCGCACGAACAACCGCCCGTAGGCTTTTAACAAAGCACCCATAGCTTTCTACTTCCGTCGAAGACGCGCCGACACTAGCAGCAAAAAGATGACAGAACTATGTCGTGGGAGCGGGCCTAGCCCGCGAAAGGGAGCGAAGCTCCCGGCAGGATCCCAGAGTCCTTTCTAACGGCAGCACAAACAACGTCTCTGGAATCCTGCCGGCAAGCGAAGCTTGCCTTTCGCGGGCAGGGCCCGCTCCCACCAGACAAGTCCCCCAAGCCTTGCAACACAGCCGTCACACCAAGGACACAAAATCGCGCCTGCATCCTGTATCCTGCACGCTGAATCGCGGCCGACGGCCGCCAAGGCAACCTTATCAATTCGAGGCTTGATGAGTACCTTCCCCACCATTGTCGGCCACCGCGGCGCCCGCGGCGAGGCCCCGGAAAACACCGCGGCGGGCTTCCAGGTCGCCATGGAGGCGGGCGTCACCGAAATCGAGCTGGACGTGCGGCTGTCCCGGGACGGCCATCTGATCGTGGTGCACGACGCCAACGTCACCCGCACCACCGGCGAGCGGGGCAAGGCGCACCACTACACCCTTTCGCAACTGGAAGTGCTGGACGCGCGCCGCAACACCCCCGGCTGGCACAGCCCCCTGGGCATCCCCTCACTGCGGGAAGTGGTGGATCTGTGCGGGCCGTCGATGCGCTTTCAGTTCGAAGTGAAAGGCGCGGACCGGGTGATCCTGCACCGCCTCGCCCACCAGCTGGTGGACTTCATCAACCAGCGACAAATGAATGACCGGGTGGTGGTCACCTCCAGCCACACCGGCTTTCTGCGCATGCTCGGCACCATGACCGCCCACATCGAGCGCGGCTATGTGGCGGAGTACCGCTACCAGCAACCCACCCGGCGGGCGGTGGCGCTGGGCTGCACCTGGCTGATGCCGCGCCACACCCTGGTGACGCCGGCGCTGATGCGCCGGGCGCGGCGCCGCAACCTGAAGGTGTCCACCTGGACGGTGAACGATCTGACCTGGGCGGAGCGCATGGTGGAGCTGGGCGTGGACGGCATCATCACCGATTTCCCCACCAGTTTTATCGCCCATTTTGAGCGGCGCGCGGCGCGGAAGGGCTGAGACAGATCTCTGGGATCCTGCCGGCCGGCGTCGCCGGCCTTTCGCGGGCAGGGCCCGCTCCCACAGGGCGCTCGCGCACAAAGCTCTTTACCTGCTTCAATCCTCAAAAAAGGCGCGGATCTCGTCTTCACGGGCCTTGGCATCCTGGTAGCCCAGCGACATCAAGCGCCCGGTAAAGCCGGGCTCGAACAGCAGATAACTGACCGCGCTGGCGCCGGGCGAGCGGGTGGCGCCGGAGCCGCTCAGGAAGAAGCGCAGCGTGCGCGGCAGCTCCTTGATGTGCTCGGCGGCGATCTCGTCGATGGGCTGAGAGGGGTAGATCTTGAGCACGTCCACCTGGCGCAGCTGGATGCCGTGCTGGCTGCGGGCCCGCTTGCCGAGCGCTTCCACGGTGCGGTTGATCCGCTCCAGCCGCTCCACGTCCCCTTCCAGGGTGTCCACGAACACACTGTTGAGCACGTGGCCGAGCACCTGGGCCAGCGACGGGTAGCCGCTGAGCTGGCGCTGGTGGTCGGCGCTGACGTTACCGGACACGCCGATCACCAGCAGCTTGTCGGCGCCCAGATGCAGCGCCGGGCTCACCGGGGCGAGCTGGCGCACCGCGCCGTCGCCGTAGTAGCTGCCGTCCACTTTCTCGGCGGGAAACAGAAGCGGGATCGCCGCCGACGCCAGCAGATGCTGCACGCCGATGTCCGAGCGCCGGCCCAGTCGGCGGGCGCGGGTCCACTCGTCCACGCCCTCAGCCCCCTGGAAAAACGCCACTGATTCGCCGGTGGCGTAGCTGGAGGCGGTGATCGACAGCGCCCGAAGATGCCCCTGGCGGATGCTCTCCTCGATGCGCTGGAAGTTGATCACCAGCCGCAGCAGCCGCTTCAGCGGCGTGCTGTCGAGCAAGGCGCTGCGGGTCACCGCCCGGCCGCCGGCGGCGGAGCTGATCAGCCAGCGCAGCAGGCTGCGCAGAAAGGCGAAGATATCGGTGCGGTAGACCTGCTCGGCGGTCATGTTGGCCCACACCCGCTCCAGGCCGCGCACCGCCAGCCGGTAGTCGTGGGCGCCGGCGGCCAGGGCGGCGGCGTTGATGCCGCCGGCGGAGGTGCCGCAGATAATCGGAAACGGGTTGCTGCTGTGGGCCGGCAGCATATCGGCGATGGCGCTCAGCACGCCGACCTGATAGGCGGCGCGGGCGCCGCCGCCGGACAAAATCAGCCCTCGGTTGGGGGCGGACGCTTGGGGCATGGTGTGATCTCCTTATCGCGCCAGTATGCCGTTTGACGGCCCCCGGCGTCATCCGTCGGGAAGCGCTGGCTTCACCGCCCCACTCCGCTTTATGCTGCCCCGGTCTGTTTCCGGATTACGCCATGACCGCCGCTTTTTCGTTTCGCCCCGCCCGCCCCGAAGACCTGGATGCCCTTGTTGACCTGGAGCAGCGTTGCTTCGACGGCGACCGGCTGTCACGCCGCAGCTTCCGCCATTGGATCCGCCAGGCCCATTCCGGGCTGATCGTGGCCCATGGCCTGAGCGACGAAGCAGGCGCCGAGGGCGCCCTGGCCGGCTACGCACTGGTGATTCTGCAGCGCGGCACGCGCATGGCGCGTCTCTATTCCATCGCCGCCGACCCGGCGTGTCGCGGCAAGGGGCTCGGCGAGCAGTTGATGAACGCCGCCGAGCGCTACGCCCACCGGGAAAAACGCCTCTATCTGCGCCTGGAAGTGCGCCGGGACAACCCGGCGGCGATCCGCCTTTACGAGCGTCTGGGCTACAAGTTGTTCGCGGAAACCCCGGACTACTACGAGGACCACCAGGACGCCCTGCGCTTCCAGAAGCGGCTGCACTACAAGCCGGAGAACCCGGCGCGGCTGGATATTCCCTGGGTGCGCCAGACCACCGAATTCACCTGCGGGCCCGCCTGCCTGCTGATGGCCCGCCACGCCCTGGACGGCCACGCCCCGGCGGACACCGACGAGCTGCTGATCTGGCGGGAAGCCACCACCATCTTCATGACCGCCGGCCATGGCGGCTGCCACCCGCTGGGCCTGGCGCTGGCCGCCCGCCGCCGGGGGCTGAGCGCCACTGTCTACTGCAACCAGAGCGGGCCGTTGTTTCTGGATTCGGTGCGCGATGAGAACAAGAAGCGGGTGATCGAAACCGTACACCGGCATTTCGAGGACGAGGCCCGGCAGCAGGCGGTGCCGGTGCACTACCAGGAGCTCACCGCCGAGCGGCTGGACCAGGCGTTACAGGACGGCGAAGTGGCCATCGTGCTGATCAGCACCTGGCGGCTGGACGGGCGCAAGGCGCCCCACTGGGTGGTGGTGAGCGGCGCCGACCGGGAGTGCTTCTACATTCACGACCCGGACCCGGCGGACGATCAGGTGCCGCTGGACTGCCAGCATGTGCCGATCAGCCGGGATCGCTTCGAGCAGATGACGCGCTATGGGCAGTCGAGGTTGCGGACGGCGGTGATTGTCGGGAAAGGGGATTTGATTTAGGTCTCTGGGATCCCGCCGCCAAGCGGAGCTTGCCTTTCGCGGGCAGGGCCCGCTCCCACAGGGCTCACGGAGTAAGGTTTGTGGGAGCTTGCCTTGCAAGCGAAAGGCCAGCTAAAGCTGGCCGGCAGGATCCCAGAGAGCGAGATCAGGTCTTGAGGACGTCCTTGCCGAGCTCGCCGGCGCGCTTGGCGTCCACTTCGCGGCTGTTTTCGTCGCAGGCGTCCTGGTCGCCGCCGCAGATTTCACAGCCCTGCTTCATGCCCAGGGTGGCGAGGCCGCCGCAGGAGCCTTTCACCGGTTTGTTGGCGAGAATCGAGCCGATCGCCATGCCGGTGAACAGCAACCCGAAAACAACAATACTGGCTATCACGGTTGCGAGCATTTCAGTTTCCTCCTTCACGGCTCTCGAGGAGCGCCTCGAAAGCCGGGGTCATCACTTCTTCGACCCCGTCATCAGTTCGGACAATAAACAGCACCGCCAGTTCACGCTCTTCGGCGAACGCCAGGCCCTTCTCCGGGCCGAGCACGGTGAGCGCGGTGGCGAGCCCGTCCGCAGTGGCACAACTGGAGTGTAACACGGTCACCGAGCCCAGTTTATGCTCCACCGGCCGGCCGGTGCGCGGGTCCAGGGTGTGGGAATAGAGCTTGCCGTCTTTCTCGAAGAAATTGCGGTAGTCACCGCTGGAGGCGATGGCCAGGTCGCGCAGCGGCACCACCTTCTCCACTTCGCGCACACCGGGGATCGGCCGTTCCACCGCCACCCGCCAGGGCAGGCCCTGAGGCTTGGTGCCGGAAGCGCGCAGTTCGCCGCCGATCTCCACCAGATAATTGCTGATACCCGCTTTTTCAAGCAGATGCGCCAGCTTATCCACGGCGAAACCCTTGGCGATGGAGGACAGATCCAAATAGACACCGCCCGGCTGCGTCAGGGTGCGGTCGTCCAGCTTCAGCTTGTGCCAGCCGACCCGCCGGCGGGCCGCCTCGATGTCTTCCGCCGCCGGCGGCTCAAAGCGTTCCGGGTCCGGCCCGAAGCCCCACAGGTTAACCAGCGGCCCCACGGTCACGTCGTAGGCGCCGTCGGTGGCCTCGGCCAGGCCCAGGGCCTCGTCCAGCACCATGGCGAAATCCGACGGCAGCACCAGGCTGCCGCCCGCCTCCAGGCCGTTGAACCGGCTGATCGCCGAATCCGGCAGGTAGGTGCTCATTTCCTGGTTGATGTCCTCCAGGGAGGACTCAATCGCGCTCTTGAGCGCCGGCACGCCGTTCTCCGGGGTGCCGGTGAACTTCACCGACCAGCTGGTGCCCATGGTCGGGCCGGACAGCTGGGAAAGGCGGTCGGTGGTGTCGTCGCAGGCGGTCAGGAGTGCGAACGCCACGAGCAGCAAGGAAAAACGAAGGAGCGGGTTTCGCATCGGCCTGCCTACGACAAGGTTGAAGGTTGAAAGCGGCTTGCAGAAATTGTGGGAGCGGGCCTTGTGGGAGCGGGCCTTGCCCGCGAAAGGGAGCGAAGCTCCCGGCAGGATCCCAGAGCCCTTTCTAACGGCAGCACAAACAACGTCTCTGGAATCCTGCCGGCAAGCGGAGCTTGCCTTTCGCGGGCTGGGCCCGCTCCCACAAGCCAAATGCCACAAGGGCCCTGGCCAGAAGGCTCACCCGCCGAAATCATCCAGCATGATGTTTTCGGGTTCGACGCCCAGGTCCTCGAGCATCTTGATCACCGAGGCGTTCATCATCGGCGGGCCGCACATGTAGTACTCGCAGTCCTCCGGCGCCGGATGGTCCTTGAGGTACATGTCGTAGACCACGTTGTGGATGAAGCCGGTGGGGCCTTCCCAGTTGTCCTCGGGCAGCGGATCGGACAGCGCCAGGTGCCACTCGAAGTTATCGTTCTCTTCGGCCAGCTTGTCGTACTCTTCCGAGTAAAAGGTCTCGCGGATCGAGCGGGCGCCGTACCAGAAGCTGATCTTACGCTTGGAGTTGAGGCGCTTGAGCTGGTCGAAGATGTGGCTGCGCATGGGCGCCATGCCGGCGCCACCGCCGATGAACACCATCTCCGCGTCAGTGTCCTTGGCGAAGAACTCGCCGAAGGGCCCGAACACGGTGATCTTGTCGCCGGGCTTCAGGCTGAACACGTAGGAGCTCATCAGGCCGGGCTGAATGCCCTGGGAGCCCGGAGGCGGCGTGGCGATACGGATGTTGAACTTGAGGATGCCCTTCTCTTCCGGGTAGTTGGCCATGGAGTAGGCGCGTACCACGGTCTCGTCGCTTTTCGCCGTGAGATCGAAGAAGTTGAAGCGCTCCCAGTCACCGCGGAATTCCTCTTCGATGTCGAAGTCGGAAAACTTGATGTCGTAGGGCGGCGATTCCAGCTGCACGTAACCGCCGGCGCGGAAATCCACGTTCTCGCCTTCCGGCAGCTTCAGGGTCAGTTCCTTGATGAAGGTGGCCACGTTGGGGTTGGACACCACCTCGCATTCCCACTTCTTCACGCCGAAGAATTCCTCCGGCACCTTGATCTTCATGTCCTGCTTGACCGCCACCTGGCAGCTCAGGCGCCAGCCGTCGCGGATCTGGCCTTTGGTGAAATGGCCTTCCTCGGTGGGCAGGATGTCACCGCCGCCTTCCAGCACCTGGCAACGGCACTGCGCGCAGGTACCGCCACCGCCGCAGGCGGAGGACAGGAAGATACCCTGGTCGGCCAGGGTGCCGAGCAGCTTGCCGCCGGCCGGGGCGTCGATGGCCTTTTCGGCATCGTTGTTGATGTCGATGTGCACATTGCCGCTGACCACCAGCCGGGAGCGGGCCACCAGAATCACCGCCACCAGTGCCAGCACGATGGTGGTGAACATGACCACGCCGAGAATAATTTCAAAACTCATGATGCTGTTTCCCCTTTACAACTGCACGCCGGAGAAGGACATGAACCCGAGCGACATCAGCCCCACGGTAATGAAGGTGATGCCCAGCCCCTTGAGGCCGTCGGGCACATCGCTGTACTTCAGTTTCTCACGGATACCGGCCAGCAGCGTGATGGCCAGGGCCCAGCCGGTGCCGGCGCCGATGCCGTAAACCAGGGACTCGCCCAGGTTGTAGTCACGCTCCACCATGAACAGGGACGCGCCGAGAATCGCGCAGTTCACCGTGATCAGCGGCAGGAACACGCCCAGCGCGTTGTAGAGGCTGGGCACGTATTTATCCAGCGTCATCTCGAGAATCTGGATCAGCGCGGCGATCACCCCGATGTAGCTGAGCAGCCCCAGGAAGCGCAGGTCCAGATTGGCCAGCGCCTCAATGCCGGTCCAGGCCAGTGCGCCTTCGCCGAGCAGGTAGTTCAGGATCAGGTTGTTCACCGGCACGGTGATGGTGAGGGTCACTACCACGGCGACACCCAGACCTATGGCCGTGGAGATTTTCTTGGACACGGCGATAAAGGTGCACATGCCAAGGAAGAAAGCCAGCGCCATGTTCTCAACGAAAACGGCGCGTACGAACAGGCTCAGATAATGTTCAAACATGCTTCAAATCCTCCAGGCCTTCGCTTAGAACGCGTCGCTGACACGGGTGTGCGGCTTCATCTTGAAGTCGTCCTCTTCCACCTGCTCCGGCTTCCAGGCGCGCACCGCCCAGATGAAGAAGCCGATCAGGAAGAAGGCGCTGGGCGGCAACAACAGCAGGCCGTTGGTCTGGTACCAGCCGCCGTCGGCGACCGAGGGCAGCACCTGCACGCCGAACAGGCTGCCGGCGCCGAACAGTTCACGGATAAAGCCCAGCACCAGCAGCAGCACGGAATAGCCCAGGCCGTTACCGATGCCGTCCATGAACGACGGCAGCGGCTTGTTCTGCATGGCGAACGCTTCGGCGCGGCCCATCACGATACAGTTGGTGATGATCAGGCCGACGAACACCGACAGCTGCTTGGAGATGCTGTACGCGTAGGCTTTCAGGAACTGATCCACGACGATGACCAGCGAGGCGATGATGGTCATCTGCACGATGATCCGGATGCTCGACGGAATGCTGTTGCGGATCGTGCTGACGAAAAAGTTGGAGAACGCCACCACCAGGGTCAGAGCGATACACATGGTGACCGTGGTGCTGAGGTTACTGGTGACCGCCAGCGCGGAGCAGATACCCAGGATCTGCAGCGCGATGGGGTTATTGTCGAAAATGGGACCGAATAACAGGTCCTTGGTTTTCTCCGCCATTACGCTTCTCCTCCGCTTTGGTTCCGCATGCGCTCAAGATAAGGACCGAAGCCCTTCTCGCCGACCCAGAACCGCACCAGGTTGCTGACGCCCTTACTGGTCAGGGTGGCGCCGGCCAGGCCGTCGACTTTGTTTTCCGCGTTGGGCGTACCGCTGTCCACGGAGCCCTTGACCACTTCGATGGCGATGTCGCCGTCTTCGTCGTAGAGCTTCTTGCCTTCCCAGAGTGCTTTCCACTTCGGGTTGTCCACTTCACCGCCCAGGCCCGGGGTTTCCCCGTGCTGGTAGAAGCCCAGACCGGCGATGGTCTTGCCGTCGGCTTCCAGGGCCATGAACCCGTACAGGGTGGACCACAGGCCGTAACCGCGCACCGGCAGGATAATGCGGCTCAGCTCGCCGTCGTCGTTACGGGCCAGGAACACCTCGGCCACGTCCGCCTGGGACTTGATGCCGGCGATGTCTTCCTCGCCGCTGAGGCGCTCGCTGCGCTCGGGATCCTTGGCCGCCTTGAGCTGGTCGTAGGAGTCCGGTTTTTCCACGTACTCGCCGGTTTCCAGATCAATGAACTTGCGCTCGATGGTGTTGAACGCCTTTTCCACGTCCATGCCCGGCTGGTACAGATCCGCGGCCTGCAGAATGTTCACGCGCCGGTCCAGGGTCTGGTTCTTCTGCTGCACCGGGCGCAGGCTCACGGCGGCGGTGGAAACCACCACCGCGCACACCAGACACACCAGGAACGCGACCAGCAGAGTCTTGCCTACGCTTTCGTTCTTTCCAGCCATTACGCCACTCCCCCGGTCCGACGCAGGCGACGACGGATGTTCGCCTGGGTAACAAAGTAGTCAATCAAGGGCGCGCACAGGTTGCCGAACAGAATCGCCAGCATGATGCCCTCCGGGAACGCCGGGTTGATCACCCGGATCAGCACCGTCATAACACCGATCAGCGCGCCGAAGATCAGCTTGCCGGTGTTGGTCATCGCCGCGGACACCGGGTCGGTGGCCATGAACACCAGGCCGAACGCCAGGCCGCCCACGGTCAGGTGCCAGTACCAGGGCATCGCGAACATCGGGTTGCTGTCGCTGCCGACGCCGTTGAACACCGCGCTCATCGCCACCATGCCCAGCAGCACGCCCAGCATGATGCGCCAGGAGGCGATCTTGGTGAACAGCAGGAAGATCGCGCCCAGGCCGATGGCGATCACCGAGGTCTCGCCGATACAACCCTGGATACCGCCCAGGAAGGTGTCCATCCAGGCCAGGCTCTGGGTGGCGCCGTTGGCGCCGGCGGCCAGGGCGTTCTCGCCCAGGCCGGCGGCGAAGTTCAGGTCGCCGCTGGCGGCCAGGGACAACGGCGTCGCGCCGGAGAAGTTGTCCACCGCGGTCCACACCGCGTCACCGGACATCTGCGCCGGGTAGGCGAAATACAGGAAGGCACGGCCCACCAGCGCCGGGTTGAGGAAGTTCTTGCCGGTGCCGCCGAACACTTCCTTGCCGATCACCACGCCGAAGGACACGCCCAGCACCACCTGCCAGAGGGGAATCGCCGGCGGCAGAATCAGGGTGAACAGGATACCGGTGACGAAGAAGCCCTCGTTCACCTCATGGCCGCGCTTCCACGCGAACAGGGCTTCCCAGAAGAAGCCGGTGAGGTAGACGGTGGCCAGAATCGGCACATAGTAGACCAGGCCGTGCAGCATATTGGCCCAGAAGCTCTGGTAGTCGAAGCCCGCCAGCATGGCCACCAGGTCGGCGCGCCAGCCGGGGATGGCGTCGTAACCGAACTCGGTGATCTGCAGGTTGGCCTGATAACCGGTGTTGTAGAGGCCGAACAGGATCGCCGGGAAGGTGGCGAACCAGACCGTCATCATGATCCGCTTCAGGTCGATGCCGTCGCGCACGTGGGCGGCGGACCGGGTCACCGAATCCGGGCTGTACAGCATGGTGTCGAACATCTCGAAGAAGACGTAGTACTTCTCGAGCTTGCCGCCCTCGTGGAAATGAGGCGCGATTTTGTCGTCGATGTAGTTTCTCAGGCCCATCTCAGCTCTCCACCTCGATCGTGGTCAGGTTGTCGCGCAGAATCGGCCCGTACTCGTACTTGCCGGGGCACACGTAGGTGCACAGCGCCAGGTCCTCTTCCACTACTTCCAGCGCGCCCAGCGCGATGGCGGAATCGGTGTCGCCGACGATCAGCGAGCGCAACAGTTGAGTGGGCAGAATGTCCAGCGGCATCACCTGCTCGTAGGCACCGATCGGTACCATGGCGCGCTCACTGCCGTTGGTGGTGGTGGTCAGATTGAAGCGCTTGCCGGGCATCAGCTTGGACAGATAAATGTTCATCACCGAGAAGCGGTTGGGCCCCGGTGAGATATACCCCAGCAACTGCCGCTCGCGGCCTTCGCGCAGCACCGTCACCTGGTTGCTGAAACGGCTCAGGAACATCAGCGGGCCGCGGGCGTGATGGCCGTTGAACACGGAGCCGCCCACGATGCGATTGTCGCCGTCCTTGAGTTCACCGCGCGTGAAGTCTTCCATGCCGGCACCCACTCGGGTGCGCATCATACGCGGCGTTTTTACCTGGGGACCGGTCAGCGCCACTACCCGGTCGGTGCTGATCTTGCCTTCGGTGAACAGCTTGCCGATGGCGATCACTTCCTGGTAGCCCACCGTCCAGACGGTCTTGGCGAGGCTGACAGGGTCAAGATAATGCACATGGGTGCCGGCGTTGCCCGCCGGGTGCTTGCCGGTGAAGGTTTCTTCACGGATCTGGCCTTCGGCGAAGGCCGGCAGATCACCGCCCGGCGCGCGGCACACCCAGACCGGGCCGTCGGTGAGGCGGCCCAGCACGGCGAGACCGTGGCGGAAGCTGCTCTCGTTGGCCTTGATCACCACCGCCGGGTCCTGCGCCAGGGGGTTGGTGTCCATGGCGGTGACGAAAATCGAGTTGGGGGTGGTGCCGGGCGCCGGCACCTTGCCGAACGGGCGGGTGCGCAGCAGCGTCCACTCGCCGGAATCGATCAGCTGGCGCTGTACCGCCTCGCGGTCCAGGGAAGCCAGGGCGGCGGCGTCATGGGCGTCGAACTCGACCTCGTCTTCCTGGTCGGCCACCTCGATCACCACGGACTGCAGCACGCGCTTGTGGCCGCGGTTGATCGCCACCACCTTACCGGCGGCGGGGGCGGTGTATTTCACGCCATCGGTCTTTTTATCCGTGAAGAGCAGCTGGCCCTTCTTGACCGTGTCGCCTTCGCGGACCTCCATGGTCGGCTTCATCCCCATGTAGTCGCCGCCGAGCACGGCGACAGAACGGACCTGATGACCCTCCTCAATCGCCTGGCGTGGCGCGCCAGCGATGGGCAGGTCAAGCCCCTTCTTGATTTTGATCATAGTGTCTCGCCCACGTTGCGTGTTCTGAAGTCAAGCGGTGCTTTCCCCGGATGGCCGCGATGGAGGCGGAGGTGGGAAGGCGGCGCCATTATAATGACCGAGTGGTTCGGATGCCAGGACTGACCGTGTGGCTATTAGTCGAAAAAAAGCCCGCGATAGCGGGCTTTTCCTTGGCTGACGGCTCAATCCTTGGGGTAAATCGGGTATTCAACCCCGGACAGTTGCTGCAGAAGCCGCACCACCTGGCAGCTGTAGCCGAACTCATTGTCGTACCAGACATAAAGCACGCAGTGGCGGCCGTTGACGATGGTCGCCTCGGCGTCCACCACCGACGCGTGCCGGGAGCCCACGAAGTCCGTGGACACCGCGTCCGGGCTGCGGATGAAGTCCAACTGACGCTGCAGCGGCGAGTGCAGGCTCACCCAGCGCAGGTAGTCGTTGAGCTCCTCAAGGGTGGTTTCCTGCTCCAGGGTCAGGTTGAGAATCGCCATGGAGACGTCCGGGGTCGGCACCCGGATGGAGTTGCCGCTGAGCTTGCCGCCCAGCTCCGGCAGCGCCTTGGCGGCGGCCGTGGCGGCCCCGGTCTCGGTCAGCACCATGTTCAGCGGCGCGGCCCGGCCCCGGCGCGGACCCTTGTGGAAGTTGTCCAGCAGGTTCTGGTCGTTGGTGTAGGAGTGCACCGTCTCCACGTGGCCGTACTCAATGCCGAACTTGTCGCTGAGCGCCTTGAGCGGCGGCACGATGGCGTTGGTGGTGCAGCTCGCCAGGGACAGAATGGTGTCGCTGTCCTCCACCATGCCGTGGTTGACGCCGGGCACGATGTTCTTGATGTCGCCCTTGCCGGGCGCGGTGAGGATCGCCTTGCTGATGCCCGGGCACTTCAGGTGCTGGCCGAGACCCTCGCGGTCGCGCCATTTGCCGGTGTTGTCCACCAGCAGCGCGTCCTTGATGCCGTACTGGGTGTAGTCGATCGCCGACGGATCATTGGCGTAAATGATCTTGATGTAGTTGCCGTTGGCGATGATCGCGTTGTCTTCCTCGTCCACGGCGATGGTGCCGGCGAACGGGCCGTGCACGGAATCGCGGCGCAGCAGGCTGGCGCGCTTCTGCAGGTCGCCCTTGCCGGTCTCGCGGACCACCACGGCCTTCAGGCGCAGGCCGTCGCCGGAGCCGGTCTTCTCGATCAGCAGGCGGGCCAGCAGGCGGCCGATACGGCCGAAGCCGTACAGCACCACGTCGGTCTGGCCCGGCAGGTCCACCTTATCGTTGACCGCCTCGCCCAGCTCCTCGCGGACGTAGTCCTCGACGGACAGGCCACGGCTGTCCTTCTTGTACTCCACCGCCAGCTTGCCGATGTCCAGGCGGCAGGGGCCCAGATCCAGCTTGGTCACTTCCTGCAGGATCGGGAAGGAATCGACCACGGAAAGACCGCTCTCGAACAGCTCGGAGTCTTCGATCTGCTTGACGAAGCGATGGGTCTTGAGGATCTGGATCACGGAATTGTTGACCAGGGACCGGCTGTACACGGTGGTGGTCACGTTCTTCTCGCGGTAGAGGCGGCCGATCATGGGGATCATGGCCTCTGCGATTTCTTCGCGGTTTTTCCAGCGTCCGAAGTGGTCTTCCAGTTTGTTCACGGCTGCGCCCCTCATCGGTTTGGGTTGGCGGTCATGGGGGCGCGCATGATAGCGCCAAACCCGCGCATCTTCCAGGGTACTTACACCGGGTCTTCGCCCGGCCGCAGCCGCATCAGCCCTTCCTGGGCCACCGAGGCCACCAGAGTGCCGTCGCGGCGGTAGATGGCGCCGAAGGTCAGCCCCCGCGCGCCGGCGGCGCCGGGGCTCTCGCAGTGATAGAGCAACCAGTCGTCCACGCGCAGGTCGTCATAAAACCACATGGCGTGGTCCAGGCTGGCGCACTGCACGTTGCTCTGCCAGAAGGTCATGCCGTGGGGCTGCATGGCGGTGCCCATGAAACCGAAATCCGAACAATAAGTCAGCAACGCCTTGTGGGTCATGCGGTCCGCCTCGATCGGGTCCGGCACCCGGAACCAGAACTGCTTGAGCGGCTCGCGGGACTCCGGGGCGAACACGTCGCGCGGCGTCACCGGGCGGAACTCCACCGGCCGCTCGCGCAGAAAGGCGGCGCGGAACTGCTCGGGAATGCGGTCCGCCACCCGCAGGCGGGCGCTCTCGTCGCTCTCCAGATCCTCCGGCGCCGGCACGTCCGGCATCGGCGTCTGGTGGCGGCTGCCCTCCTCTTCCACCTGGAATGACGTGGACAGACTGAAAATGGGACGTCCGTGCTGAATCGCGTTGACCCGGCGGGTGGTGAAGCTCTTGCCGTCGCGGATCCGGTCCACGTCGTAGACCACCGGCTGGCGGATATCCCCGGGCCGCAGGAAATAGGCGTGCAGGGAGTGCACCGGGCGGTCCTCCGGCACCGTCATCGAGGCCGCCAGCAACGCCTGCCCGGCCACCAGGCCGCCGAAGATACTGCTCTGCCCGTTGGCCTCGCTGAGCCCCCGGAACAGGTTGTCCTCCAGCGGCTCCAGGCGGAACCGCTGCATCAATTCACTGACTGATTCCCTCATGCTCTCTCCCCTACCGCGACCGGGCCAATAAAAACGGCGAAGATGTTACCACAACTCAGCGGGAGCAAGCCTTGTGCGAGCGGGCTTGTGGGAGCGGGCCCCGCCCGCGAAAGGGAGCGGAGCTCCCGGCAGGATGCCAGAGACGCTGTTTGTAACTCCGTTAGAAAGGCCTCTGGTATCCTGCCGGCCGGCTTTGCCGGCCTTTCGCTTGCAGGCAAGCTCCCACAGGGCAAGCTCCCAAACCGGCACACCGGTGGGGTACAATGCGCGCCCTCTGCTGGAGACGAAATGACGCTGTTACCCGATACCCCGCTGTTCCCCACCGGTCAGGACCACTACAAAGACTGGCAAGGCCTGTCCGACGGCAGCCTGGCCGCCGTGCTCGCCGAGGTGGCGCGCACCGCCGACGGCCCCTTGCTGGTGGCCGCGCCGGACAGCAGCCGCGCCCAGCAGCTGGCGGATGCCCTGGGGTTCTATTTGGCAGGCAACCCGGGCGCCGCCGGCGAGGTGCCGGTGATGCTGTTCCCGGACTGGGAGACCCTGCCCTACGACCTGTTCAGCCCGCACCAGGACATCGTTAGCGACCGCATCCGGGTGCTGAACTGGCTGCACGGCGCCGGCACCGGCGTGCTGGTGGTGCCGGTGAACACCCTGATGCAGCGCATCGCGCCGCCGCTGCACATCAGCGGCAACAGTTTCATGCTGCGGGTGGGCGAAACCTTCGATATGGAGACCACCCGCGCGCGGCTGGTGGACTGCGGCTACCGGCAGCGCGACAACGTCTACGAGCACGGCGAATTCGCGGTGCGCGGGGCCATCATGGACGTCTTCCCGATGGGCTCGGAGCAGCCGTTCCGGGTCGAGCTGTTCGACGAGGACATCGAGTCACTGCGCCTGTTCGACCCGGAGTCCCAGCGCTCCACCGGCCAGGTCAGCGAGATCAATCTGCTGCCCGCCGCCGAGTACCCGCTCAGCGCCGAGGGCATCCGCCGGTTCCGCACCGCCTTCCGCGACACCTTCGACGTGGACCCGCGCAAGGTGCCGCTCTATCAGGACGTGTCCGAGGGCATCGCCACCCCGGGCCTGGAATACTATCTGCCGCTGTTTTTCGACGGTCTGGCCACCCTGTTCGACTACCTGCCCGGCAAGGCGCGGGCCGTGGAGATGGCCGGCTGTGAAGAGGCCGCCCGGCACTTCTGGGACGAGGTCAGCGCCCGTTACGAGCAACGCCGCCACGACATCCGCCGGCCGGTGCTGCCGCCGACGGACCTGTTCCTGCGCCCGGATCAGCTCAACAGCGCCTGGCAGACCCTGCCCCGCGCCCGCCAGAAGGATTCGGAGCAGGCGGTGCGCTTCGACGTGGAGGTGCCGCCCACGGTGTCCGCCGACGCCAAGGCGCGCAACCCGCTGGCGCCGCTGCACACCTTCGCCGACGCCCACCCGGACACCCGCATTCTGGTGGTGGCGGAAACCGCCGGCCGCCGCGAGGCGCTGCTGGAGATGATGCAGAAGATCGGCATCCAGCCGGTGATGAAGGAGGGCTGGGCGCATTTCATCAACGAACCGGACCGCTGGGCGCTCACCCGCGGCGAGCTGGACGCCGGCTTCTACGCCCCCGACCACGACCTGCTGGTGGTCACCGAAAACGAGCTCTACGGCGAGCGGGTAATGCAACGCCGCCGCCGGCGCACCAGCGAGGAGAGCGGCAACGAGCTGGGCATCCGCACCCTGGGCGAGATCAGCCCCGGCGCGGCGGTGGTGCACCTGGACCACGGCGTCGGCCGCTACCAGGGCCTGGTGCACATGGAGGTGGACCGCCAGCAACACGAATTCCTGCTGCTGGAGTACGCCGGCGGCGACAAGCTCTATGTGCCGGTGTCCTCGCTGCATCTGATCAGCCGGTACGGCGGCGCCGACAACCCGCCGCTCAACCGGCTGGGCACCGAGCAGTGGACCAAGGCGCGCCAGAAGGCGGCGGAAAAAATCCACGACGTGGCCGCCGAGCTGCTCAACACCTACGCCCGCCGGGAAGCCCGCCAGGGGCGCGCCTTCGCGGTGGAAGCGGAAGACTACGAGCGTTTCGCCGCCGGCTTCCCGTTCGAGGAGACCCCGGACCAGGAGAGCGCCATCCGCGCGGTGCTCAGCGACATGCAGCTGGCCAAACCGATGGACCGGCTGGTGTGCGGCGACGTCGGCTTCGGCAAGACCGAGGTGGCCATGCGCGCCGCCTTCGTGGCGGTGCAAAAAGGCGCCCAGGTGGCGGTGCTGGTGCCCACCACCCTGCTCGCCCAGCAACACTACGAATCCTTTATCGACCGCTTCGCCGACTGGGCGGTGAACGTGGAAGTGCTGTCCCGGTTCCGCAACGCCAAGGACCGGGCCGACGTGCTCAAGCGGCTGGAAAGCGGCAAGGTGGACATCATCGTCGGCACCCACCAGCTGCTGCAGGAATCGGTGGCCTTCCACGACCTGGGGCTGATCATCGTCGACGAGGAGCACCGCTTCGGCGTGCGCCACAAGGAGCGCCTGAAGGAAATGCGCGCCGAGTGCGACATCCTCACCCTCACCGCCACGCCGATCCCGCGTACCCTGAACATGGCGATGAGCGGCATGCGCGATATTTCCATCATCGCCACGCCGCCGCAGAAGCGGCTGTCGGTGAAAACCTTCGTGCAGCAAAAAGACGACACCGCCATCAAGGAAGCGATCCTGCGCGAGCTGCTGCGCGGCGGTCAGGTTTACTACCTGCACAACGACATCGACACCATGGCGCGCACCGCCGAGGACATTCGCAAGCTGGTGCCCGACGCCCGGGTGGGCATCGCCCACGGGCAGATGCGCGAGCGCGAGCTGGAAGCGGTGATGAGCGACTTCTACCACCGCCGCTTCAACGTGCTGGTGTGCTCCACCATTATTGAAACCGGCATCGACGTGCCCAGCGCCAACACCATCATCATCGAGCGCGCCGACAAGCTCGGCCTGGCGCAGCTGCACCAGCTGCGCGGGCGCGTGGGCCGCAGCCACCACCAGGCCTACGCCTACCTCACCACCCCCGGGCCGCGCGCCATGACCAAGGACGCCCTCAAGCGTCTGGAAGCCATCGAGCAGGCCACCGACCTGGGCGCCGGCTTCGTGCTGGCCAGCCAGGACCTGGAGATTCGCGGCGCCGGCGAACTGCTCGGCGAAGAGCAGCACGGCAACATGGAGAGCATCGGCTTTTCGCTGTACATGGAAATGCTCGAGCAGGCGGTGGAAGCGCTCAAGCGCGGCGAGCAGCCGGACACCGCCAAGCCGCTGTCCGGCGGCCCGGAAGTGAACCTGCGCATTCCGGCGCTGATTCCCGAGGACTACCTGCCCGACGTCTACACCCGCCTGACGCTCTACAAGCGCATTGCCGGCAGCAAGAACGCCGACCAGCTCAAGGAACTGCAGGTGGAAATGATCGACCGCTTCGGGCTGCTGCCGGACCCGGTGAAGAATCTGTTCCAGGTCACCGAGCTGCGGCAACAGGCGGAAAAGCTGGGCATCACCCGGCTCGACGCCCACGGCCGCGGCGGCAAGCTGGAATTCGCCGAGCGCACCCCGGTGGACCCGCTCACCATCGTCAAACTGGTGCAGTCCGGACCCAACGTCTACAAGCTGGAAGGCGCCAGCACCCTGCGCTTCGAACTGGAATCCGAAACCGCGCAGGAGCGCATTGAGGTGGTAGGGGAAGTCCTGAACCGCCTGAGCGGCTCAAACGTTTAAAACAACGGGTGGGAGCGACCTGGTGGGAGCGGGCCCACAAGGCCCGCTCCTACAAGTCCTCCGCTTTAGTGGTGCCCGCCGCTGGCGGCGACTTGCTCGCCGGGCAGCCAGTCCACCACGCCTTTCACCGCCACCGGCTCACCGTCCACGGTGACCGGCAGTGACCAGGTGGCCACCTGGGCGCGGCGCCCCGCCTCGGACACCTTTTCCGGCGGCCGCAGATCGCCGTAGGTGGCGCGCGGCTCGGTCCAGGTGTAGCGGGAACCGCCGGCCACCTTCACCCATTGCGGCTCGCCCTGTTCCTGGTTGGCGTTCATAAAGCTGCCGCCGGGGCCGATGCGCAGATGCGCGCGACCTTCAGCGTCCGCCACCACCACCGGCTTGCCGCTCTGGTTATGAATGTGCACCGCCGGCACGGTGCCCGGCGCCAGGCTCACGGAAACGCCCTCGACCGGTTCCGGGTCCGAGGTCAGCCGCGACTGGAAGGATCCGGGCGGCAGCGGCTCGTAGCGGAATTCACCGGCCAGGGTGCTTTCCTCACCGTCGAGCCGCACCGGCACCGACCACTGACTGATTGCCGCCGGCTTGCCGGCGTGCTCCATGTCGTGGGGCACTTCAATTTCATCGGTGCGCAGGCGGGGATCGAACCAGCCCCAGTTGGGTTCCTTGTGCACCAGCGCCCAGCGCGGCTCCGCGTCCTGGCTGGCGCCCTCCGGGATCGGCACGCCGCGGGCGGCGGTCTGGCTGCGGTACCAGGCCGGGCTGGCCAGGTCCGCCAGCACGCCCTGCTCGTTGATACGCAGGAACACCCGCCCTTCCTGGTCGAAAATCTCCAGGGTGCGCGGGCTGTCGTTGGCCACCACCAATTGCGGCGCCACCGTCGTCTGCACCTGGGCGTTGATGCCCTCCAGGGTGTCCGACAGCGGCGCCAGCCGCGCCTTCACCGCCTTGGCCTCCGGCCCGTGGGCCAGGGCCAGAGTGGGCGCCGTGGCAAGCACGGCACCCAGCAACCAGGCGGCAAGACGAGCGTGGGTATTGCGGTTACGTCTCGTCATGTCGGCTCCTTAACGTTGCACCACCAGACCCGGCGTGCTGGAAGGCAGCATCACCTGAACCGGTGCGGATACGGACGGCACCACCATGCCGGAACCGTCACTGGCGACGCGGTTCACGAACAGCATGTAGTGACCGGCCGGCATCACCGCCGCGTTCTCCGGAATCTGCACACGCACGCTGTTGCCGTTGGCGGTGTGCGGCAACACCACGTTGCGCTGATCACCGTCCACCAGGTGGGTCAGGCTGGTGCGGCGCACCATCATGACTTCATTGATGGCGGAGGCGTCGTCCACCGCGATTTCGATGGTGTCGCCGTGATCCACTTCACTCGGCGCCTGGATGATTTCCGGACGGTCCTTGAACACGTACGGCGGGCTGTAGATCTCGAAGGACGGGTCACGACCGTCGTTCGGGGACAGGCCCAGCTCTTCCAGGTTGAGGCTGAACAGGTAGGCGGTGTTGATCGGCGCGTGGCCGCCCACCAGCACCCGGCCGTCGGGCAGCAACAGCGCGGTGTTGTGGTAGGTGCGCGGGTTCAGCGAGGTGGCCATTTCGGTCCACTCGCCGGTCTCGGGATCAAACCGTTCGGTCATCTGTACCGGGGTGGCGGAACCGGGCAGGACCACTTCGTCCCGGTTGGCGCCGTTGAACGCCATCACGGAGCCGTCGGGCAGCAGCACACCGGTGGAGTACCAGCGCGGGCCGTTCAGGTTGCCGACGATCTCGGAGGAGTAGCGCATGCCGGTTTCGGTGTCCGCATTCACTTCCACCGTGTCCAGACGGCTGTTGGGCACCGCCAGGTAGCTGCCCGGGCTGGTGGCCGCCACCGCGCCCAGCACGCCGCCGGCGGTGAGGAAGCTGGCTTCACTGTAGTTGCCGCTCTCGTCCTGACGCAGGGGCATCATGATGGAGAAGCTGGAACCGCGGAAACCCGCGCCGATCAGACGGTTGGCGACCTGCGGATCGGCCACGTCGCCGAGCACGTTCTCAAGCTGTTCCAGGCTGCCGATGGGATCACCCAGCAGGTTGGTCAGCAGGCCTTCGCCGGTGCCGATCAGGTCTTCCAGCAGGTTGGGGCTGGTCAGGGTCAGCGCCGAGGTGATGCGCTCCAGGCCCAGCTCGTCGAGCTGCACGTTGAGACCGGCGTAGCCCAGGTCGGTCCACAGCTCTTCTTCCGGATCGTAGGCGGACACGAAGTTCCACTGCGCCTGGTTGTAGGACTGGCCGAACGGGTTGAACGCCTGGCCGGCGGCGTTATAGAACACCTGACCGTTGGGCAGCAGGTGCAGACGCGGGTACAGCGGCAGCGCCTTGCCGGCGGTGGTGTCCAGACCCGGCAGCGGACGCTCGCCGTTCTCGGACCAGGTGCCGGTGTCGAGGTCATAGGTTTCGCTGGTGCGCACGTTGTCCGCGGACTGCAGCAGTTCGCGCAGGCCGGTGCTCTCACCGCCGAGCAACGCGCCGGTGTAGACCGGCTTGAGCAGCTTGGTCACGCCGCTAGCCACGAACACGTCGCCGTCCGGCAGGGTCACCATGCTGGGGTACCAGCGACCGTGGTTCATGTGGCCGGTCTGGGTCCAGCTGTTGTCTTCCGGATTGAAGATACGAGCGTCTTTCAGGCCTTCCAGCTCCACCACACCGATGTCATCGGGCACGCTGATTTCGCCGAAGTTACTGGGCAGCGGCACCTCGTTATCGATGGAGCCCAGCACGTCGCGGGCCTGCGGGAACACGGAACCCAGGGACGGCTCGGTGTAGTAGTCGGTGCCGCCCACCGCCATGATGCGGCCGTCGGCGAGCTGGATCACGTCGGCGCAGAACAGCGCGCCATCGTTACCGTTGGTGCTTTCCGCGTCGGAAAGCTCGGCGCCGGGCAGCAGCGTGTCGCTGTCGTTGCCATCAACATTGGCGCCGCCGCGTACCGGCGACGGACGCTGCCAGGAGATCTGGTCGTCGGCACCGGCGGGGCCGAAGTTCAGCACCCGGGTCTGGTCGTTCACCGACACGAAGCCGAATTCGGCGACGATGGAGAACTCCACGTTTTCCGTGCCTTCCAGGGCGTTGAAATAGATCAACCGGTTATCCGGCAACAGCGCGATGGAACCGGCGGCGGGCTTACAGCGCAAGGCACCGTCCGCGTCCTCCAGACATTTGTCCTCGGTGGTCACCACTTTCAGGTTGTCGCCGGTGCTGGAATCGCTGTAGCGGATGGTGGGCTCGGCAAACGGGCCTTCAAATTTACCCACCAGACACTCATCGCCTTCACAGCTGTACTGACGACCACTGAAAGACGATCCCTGAGGCGCCGGGGCAGGCGCCATCGGATCGTCAGCGCGGGGCGTGCCGGGGTCGGTGGCGGGGGTACCGCCACCACCGCCGCCGGTGCTGGCCGTTGTGCCGGCACCACTGGAACCGCTGTCGCCGCCACAGGCGATCAGCGCCGTGGTCAGCAAGCCCAGTCCGATAAACCGTTCAAGGTTTTTCATTTGTCTCTCTCCCGAGGGCGTTGTTATTCAAACCTGAGGTGTTCAAAACCAATCAGTGAGACGCGATGTATACGTCTTCTCACGCAAGATTGTGCGCCGGGGGAAAGAGGGGCGTCATGAAGGTAGTGCCAGGTCTTACCACATCACGACAGTTATTCACCGCATGAACATGCGGCTTAACAAAGACGCCTTAAAATTTTCACGCGCTGCTGACGGGGAAAACAAATTGAGGGGGTTTGTGTAGCGGAATCAAGCACTTATGGAGACTAACGTACTAATACCAAAGAACGATTGCAAGCGCGGCGGATCAGATCACACCGCCTGGCCGGCGCACCAGCCGCTCGCCCAGGCCCACTGGAAATTGAAGCCGCCCAGCTCGCCGGTCACGTCCAGTGCTTCGCCGATAAAATACAAACCGGGCACGCTTTTCACTTCGAACGTCTTGGAGGAAACCGCGTCCGTGTCGATGCCGCCCAGGGTCACTTCGGCGGTGCGGTAGCCCTCCGTGCCGGACGGCTTGAACCGCCAGCCTTTCAATACCGAGGCGATTTCCGCCAGGGCCTCGTTGCTGTAATGCTGCAACGGTCCGGACCAGCCGAAGTGCTCGGCCAGCGCGGCGGCCAGCCGCTGCGAGAAAAACCCCCGCAGCCACTTTTCCACGCCGGCGGCGGGCTGCGCCTTGCGCGCCTCGCGCAACGCCGCCAGCGGGTCCGCCAGGGCCGGCAGCCAGTCCACGGTCACCGCCTCCCCCGGCGACCAGAAGCTGGAAACCTGCAACATCGCCGGACCGGACAGACCACGGTGGGTGATCAACATGGGCTCGGCGAACGCGCGCCCCCCGGCCTCGGCCCGCACCTCGGCGCTGACGCCGCTGAGTGCCGCCAGCCATTCCTTATCGGCGGGCTGCAGCGTGAACGGCACCAACCCGGCCCGGGTGGGCAGCACCCGCAGACCGAATTGCTCCGCCACCCGGTAGGCGAACGGGCCGGCGCCCAGGGTCGGAATCGACAGCCCGCCGCTGGCGATCACCAGCTTGTCACAGCGAATCGATTCGCCTTCGGCGCGCAGCACAAAGCCGTCGTCCCCCAACGCTTGTGATGAGGCGCCACTGTCGGCGCCCTCGCCCACCGGCCGGTTGTTAATGTGCGTCACCGATGTCTTGAGGCGCACCTCGGCCCCGGCCCACTCGCACTCGGTAAGCAGCACCTGAAGAATCGCCTTGCTGGAGGTGTCGCAGAACAACTGGCCCGGCGCCTTCTCCACATGACCGACGCCGTGACGCTCCACCATCTCGACGAAGTGCCAGGGGCTGTAGCGGTGCAACGCGGATTTGCAGAAATGCGGGTTGGCGGACACGAAATGGTCCGGCGTGGTGTTCAGGTTGGTGAAATTGCAGCGCCCGCCGCCGGACATCAGGATCTTCTTGCCGGCCTTGTTGGCGTGGTCCAGCACCAGCACCGAGCGGCCGCGGTAACCGGCGCTGGCGGCGCACATCAGGCCCGCGGCGCCGGCGCCGATTACCACCACGTCATAATGCTGCATGCGCTTAGCCGGCTTTGGCGAGGGCGGCGAGGACAGTGCGCACATCCGTCATGCCGGTGTGCAGCACCGCTTCGATTTCCGCCATGGTGATCTCGCGGTCGTCTTTGCCGGCGGCCGGGTTCACCACCAGGGAGAGCATGGCGTAGGGGATCTCCAGCTCGCGGGCGAGCACCGCTTCGGGCATGCCGGTCATGCCGACGATGTCGCAGCCGTCACGTTCCAGGCGCAGGATCTCGGCGGCGGTTTCCAGGCGCGGGCCCTGGGTGGCGGCGTAGCAGCCGCCTTCCACCCACTCCACACCGGCTTGCCGCAGAGCGGCGCGCAGGCGTCCACGCAACGCCGCGTCGAACGGCCAGCTGAAGTCCACATGCACCAGCGGGTCCTGGGGGTCGTCGAACAGCGTGCTGTCGCGGCCCCAGGTGTAGTCGATGATCTGCTCGGGCAACACCAGGGCGCCGGCCGGGGCGGTGATGCCGCCCACCGCGTTGACCGCCACGATGGCGGTGGCGCCGGCGTCCTTGAGGGCCTGCATGTTGGCCCGGTAGTTCACCTGGTGCGGCAGCCACACATGGGGGTCGCCGTGGCGGGCCAGAAACAGCACCGGCACACCGTTGAGCTCGCCTTCCGCCACCGGCGCCGAGGGCTTGCCGTAGCGGGTCTCGATGTCGTGCCGGTGACGAATCTCGAGATCGTCCATGCGGGTGAGGCCGGTTCCGCCGATAAATGCCAGCACCTCAGGCCTCCTCCACCGCGAAGATACCCGGCGCGTTGCGCCAGTAACCTTTGTAGTCCATGCCCATGCCGAACAGGTAAAGGTCTTCCGCTTCCAGGGCGGTGTAGTCGGCTTTCAGGCCGGGTTGCGCCTTGCGGTCGTGGACCTTGTCCACCAGCACGCAGGTTTTGACGCTGGCGGCGCCCTGGGCCTTGCAGGCATCGATGATCGACAGCAGCGTGGAGCCCACGTCCAGAATGTCGTCCAGAATCACCACGTCGCGGCCTTCCAGATTGGCGGTGGGGGTAACGATCCACTGCACATCGCCGCCGCTGGTCTCGCCCAAGTAGCGGCTGGCGTGCAGGTAGTCCACCTCCAGCGGAATGTCCAGACGGGTGAGCAACTGGCCGGCGAACACCAGGCCGCCGTTCATGATGGTGACGAACACCGGGAAGCGCTCGGAATAGTCCTCGGCCAGCTTGATCGCCACCTTGGCCACCGCCTCTTCCACCTGGTCGCGGGAATACAGCTCGCGGGCTTCGCGGCGCACGCGCATCAGTTCTTGCTTCAGTTCAGTGGCCATTTCAGTCGCCATCGGCGTCCTCCTCGGATTGGTCCTGGTCGCCTTTCCAGGTCTGGTTACGGTCGCGACGGTTGCGGCTGCGGCGGCGCGAACGGCGTTGCGCGGCGCGCCCTTCGGCGACCTCGTCCTCGTCGTCCTCGAATTCCTCGTCCCCTTCATCGTTGGCCGCCATGTACAGCGTGCGGCTGGGGAAGGCGAACTCGGCGCCGTGCTCATGGACAATGGCCATGATGCGCATCAGCACGTCCTGTTTGATTTCATGGTAGGTGACCCAGTCCGTGGTCTTGGTGAAGGTGTAGATAAAGAATTCAATGTGCGACGCGCCGTAGCTGTCGAAGTTGACGATCAGGGTGCGGTGTTCGGTTTCCAGATCCTTGTGCTTCTTGGCCATCTCGCGCACCGCGTCGACGATGGCGGGCATCTTCTCCCAGTCGTCGAAGCGGATGCCCACCTTCTCGTTGATGCGGCGGTTAAGCATGCGCGACGGGTTTTCCAGGATCACCGTGGTGAACATGGCGTTGGGCACGTACAGCGGCCGCTGGTCGAAGGTGCGGATGCGCGTCAGGCGCCAGCCGATGTGCTCCACCGTGCCTTCAATGCTGCGGTCCGGCGAGCGCACCCACTCGCCCACTTTGAACGGCTTGTCCATGTACACCATGGCACCGCCGAAAAAGTTGGCGAGCAGATCCTTGGCGGCGAACGCCACCGCCATGCCGCCCAGGCCGCCGAACGCCAGCACCCCGGAGATGCTGTAACCCAGCGTTTGCAGAATGATCAGAAAGGCGGTGATCAACACCGAAATGCGCAGCAGCTTGCCCACCGCCGAGGCGGTGGTCTGATCCATGGGGTTGCGCATGCGATCCGGGTCGATCAGATTCTTTTCCACGTTACCGACCAGCTTGGTCAGGAACAGCGCGACGATGAGGATGAACGCCACGCGGCGGGCGTCGCCGACGTAATCGAACACCGCCGCCTCGGACACCGCCTGCATCATTTCCGCGGCCACCGACAGACCCACCACCCAGATCAGCAGGCGGATCGGAATGCGCAGGGAATCCAGCAGGGCGTCGTCCCACAGGTTGTGGGTTTCGCGGCTGAAGTGATCAATGATGTCGATCACCCGCATCAGGATGAAGTTGACGGTGACGGTGCACAGCACCACGGCGAAGACCTGAGTCACCCACAACGCGGTTTCGGTGTCCGGCCCGGGCCACACCAGAAGTTGTCGCCAGTCGGTCAGCGCTTCCCAGTTCATTACAGGTCCTTATTAAGCAGGTCGGCCACGTCGCCGGCCTGCCGGCGGCGGCTCAGATGCATGGGGGCGCGGGGCTTGCCGCGCAGGGCGGCGGCGCCGACCCGGTGCTCGAAGCGGCGGCCTTCCAGCCATTGCGCCACGGCCACGGCGCCGGGGCGGTCGTTGCACACCAGCACCATGTCGCAACCCGCCCCCAGGGCGGCCTGGGCGCGCTGGGAAAAGTCACCGGCACCGGCGGCGCCGGCCATGCCCAGATCGTCGGAGAAGATCACACCGCGGTAGCCGCAGTCACCGCGCAGCACCTTGCCCAGCCAGTGGCGGGAAAAACCCGCCGGCTCGGCGTCCACCGCCTGGTAACGGACATGGGCGGGCATGATGCCGTCCAGACGCGGCGCCAGCGCCTTGAACGGCACCAGGTCGTCCTGCAGCTGTTCCCAGGTACGCGGGTCTTCCGGCAGCTCCAGATGGGAGTCCGCCGCCACATGGCCGTGGCCGGGAAAGTGCTTGCCGGTGGCGGCCATGCCGGCGCGGGCCATGCCGTCGATAAAGGCGCCGGCCAGTTCGGTGACCGCGTGCGGATCGGCGTTGAAGCTGCGGTCGCCGATCACGCTGCTGGTGCCGAAATCCAGATCCAGCACCGGCGCGAAACTGATGTCGATGTCGTAGGCGCGCAGCTCGTCCGCCATCAGTTCGCCGAGCAGGTCGGCGGCGTGGCAAGCGGCTTCGGGATCGCGCCCGTGGTAACGGCCCAGCGCCGCCATCGGCGGCAGGCGGGTGAACTCGGTGCGGAAACGCTGCACCCGGCCGCCCTCCTGGTCCACGGCGATCAGCAGGTCCGGGCGCGCCGCCCGCACTTGGTGAATCAGCTCGTAAAGCTGGTCCGGTTCCTGGTAGTTGCGGCTGAACAGAATCAGGCCGCCCACCGCCGGGTGACGCAGCAACTCCTGCTCTTCCGCCGTGACGGTAAGGCCTTCCAGGTCCAGCATCAGCAGCGGCTGGGTATCGGTTTGGTTCGACATAAGCGGGGTGTCTTACTCGACGATGGTCACCGGCGTGGCCACCGGTACCCGTTCAAAAAGAGTGATCACATCCGTGTTGCGCATGCGGATGCAGCCATGCGAAGCCGGCTCGCCCATGGGCTGGTCGTCCGGCGTGCCGTGAATATAAATAAAGCGGCGGAAACTATCCACGTCGCCGCCCTGATTGACGCCCGGCTGCAGACCGCCGAGCCACAGAATGCGGCTGAGAATCCAGTCCCGTTCCGGGGCTTCCCGTGCCCGCTCCGGGTCGTAAAACTCACCGTGAAAGCGACGGCCCGCGAACACCGCGCCCGCCGGCAAACCGGCGCCGAAGCGGGCCCGCACCAGATGCCGGCCGCGCGGCGTGGCGCCGCTGCCGTGGCGCTCACCGGCGCCCACGGCGGCGGTGGACACCGGGAACCGCAGCGTGTCTTCAGGGCTTTCCAGGGTCAGGGTTTGATCGCTGAGCGACACGAGAATAGGCATAGCGAGAAGATACAGGATGGGCGCCGGGTTGTAAGCACTGTGGCGGCGGAACCTTGTGGGAGCGGGCCTTGTGGGAGCGGGCCCTGCCCGCGAAAGGGGCGAAGCCCCGGCAGGATTCCAGAGGCGTATCTAAGGGCGGCAGCAACACCCTCTCTGGGATCCTGCCGGCAAGCTACGCTTGCCTTTCGCGGGCTGGGCCCGCTCCTACAATGCCGCCGACCACGAACGGCAGGAGCTGCTGGGTGATGTGGGCGGCGGTGACGCTCTGGTTGAAGTCTTTCTTGCTGATCGCCTGCAGCGATTCCATGCCCGACAGGGTGAAGATCACCGCGCCCAGGCTGAAGTGCACCCGCCAGAACAGCTCCATCGGCGGCACGTCGGGCACCGCCCGGCGCAGCAGGGCCAGGAAGCGGCGGAACACCGGGCCGTAATGTTCGCGCAGCCAGGCACGCAGGTGGTCCTGCGGCTGGCTGTAGGCCTGCCCGGAGAGACGGAAGAAGATCATCGCCCGGCGCGGTTCGTCGCCGTGGGAGCCCAGCGCCAGCCGCGAGGCCACGGTGAACAGCTTCTCCAGGGGCACTTCGCCACCGCTGCGGGTTTCGCCTTCCAGTTCCTCGAGCTTGGCGTCCAGGGCCTGGCAGAACGGCGTCAGATAGCGCTCGAACACCGCCTGAATCAGCGCTTCCTTGGAACCGAAGTGGTAATTGACCGCCGCCAGATTGACGCCGGCCCGGCTGGTGATGGCGCGCAGGCTGGTCTCGGCGAACCCCTTCTGGGCGAACAGAACTTCCGCCGCATCAAGAATGCGCTGCACGGTATCGGATTGGGACATGCCGGCCTCACGCCTGGAAACAGACGTTTTAAACTAGCGTTTGAGGCCCCACAGGTCAATTGTAGGAGCGGGCCCAGCCCGCGAAAGGGCGCAAAGCGCCCGGCAGGATACCAGAGACGTCACTAGTCCTGACTAACGCGCTTCTTCAACCGCCGACTCCACCGCTGCTTCGCATACCGGCGAAGATTGGACACGTTATCGGTCTCATCCATGATCTCGTGACCAAGCAGAGTCTCGATAATGTCTTCCATGGTGATCAGGCCCACCCAGGTGCCCAGGTCGTCGTAGACCATGCCCAGATGCTGGCGCTCTCGCAGCATTTCACCGAACACGAACTCGATGTTCATGGTGGCGCGGAACGGCGCCATGCTACGGGCCAGCTCACTGACCTTGCGGTCGCCCTCCACTTCCAGCAGGTCGCTCTTGTGCACGTAGCCAAGCGCTTCATCGTGGTCGTTGATCACCGGAAAACGGGAAAACGGCGAGCCGGCCAGGCGCTGGCGCACGTCGGCCACGCTCTCGTCCGGGCCCAGCGAGCGCACCACGGTGCGCGGGGTCATCACCTTCTCCACCTTGATCTCGTGGAGATTGAGCACATTGGTGATCACCCGCTGCTCGTCCTCGTCCAGGGCCTGCTGATCGCGGCCGATGGCCGCCATTGCCTTGAGCTCGGCGCGGATATCGGTGTCCGGCTCGCCGGCGCCGATCTGCCGGGTGACGATCTTGGACAGCCACACGAACGGCTTGAGCACCAGAATCATCAGGTTCAGCACCGGCGGCAGCACGGGCGCCAGGGTGCGCCAGAACTTGGCGCCGATGGTCTTGGGAATGATCTCGGAGAGAATCAGGATGGCCAGCGTCATCACCGCCGACGCCGCGCCCAGATAGGCCTCGCCGAAGATCACCGCCACCTGGGCACCGACCCCGGTGGCGCCGGCGGTGTGGGCGATGGTGTTGAGGGTGAGGATCGCCGCCAGCGGGTCGTCGATGTCGTCCTTGAGCTTGCGCAGCTTCTCGAACAGCTTGGGCCGCTCACCCTTGAGGCCGGCGATATAGCTGGGGGTGATCGACAGCAGGGCGGCTTCCAGAATCGAGCACAGGAACGAAAACCCGATGGCGACCAGGGCAAAAACGATAAGCAAAAACATCGGCGTTTCCATTCAGTGATTTCCTACCATTCTTCCATATAGGCGCCGCAATGCTCGATCAGTTCCTCAACACGGCGCGCGGCCTGTTCCAGACGTTCGAGATCGCCGTAGGCGAGCGGCGCGTAGGGGTCCTCGGCGCGCATCGCCAGATCATTGCCTTCACCCGGCGGCGTGGGCCGGCGGGCCAGCCCGGCGGCGCCCACCGCGGCGCGGATTTCCTGGTCCAGCCAGAACACCAGATCCGCGCGGTCCGCCCGCGCCGACGCCAGCACCTGGATTTCCTGGGCGCGCACCTCGGCGCGCTGAAACGCCTGCTCCAGGGCCGCCAGGCTGATCAGATCCTCGTAGCCGGCCACCTGATAGTTCTTGGCCGCCTGCCGGGCCAGCCCCACCAGCACTGAATACAAATGAAACACCACCGCGCCGCGCAACGCCAGGCGCTGGCCCACGGCGGCGCTTTCGTCGCTGTACAGCTCCTTGAGCAGACTGCGGGCGAAGAACAGCCGCTCGCGCAGGCCGCTCACTTCGCTTTCTCGAACCATTCGGGACATGATCAATCGCTCTCTGGAAGACTGCAGGCCGACGGTTGCCGGCCTTTCGCTTGCGAGCAAGCTCCTACGACGTTATTTCTTGGCGGCGGCCTTCTTCTTGGCCGGGGCTTTTTTCTTCGCCGCCTTTTTCTTGGCGGCTTTTTTCTTGGGCGCGGTCTTTTTCTCTTCCACTTCCCAGGCGCCGTCGCGGTAAAAGGCGTACCAGCCAGTGGGCTTGCCGTCCTCCTCGGTCATCACGTACTGCTCTTTCGCCTTGCGGCTGTAGCGCAGTACCGCCTTGCGACCTTTGGCGTCCTCGGCGGGGGCCTCGGCGAGATACTTGTGCTTGGGGTCCAGTTCCTTGGCCACCGACTGCACCTCTTCCACCAGCGGCGCGCGGGTTTCCCGGTTCTTGGGAAACTGGCTGGCGGCCAGGAACAGGCCGGAGGCGCCGTCGCGCAGCAGGTAGTGGTCGTCCACCTTTTCGCACTTGAGGTGCGGCATGGGCACCGGGTCGGCGCGCGGCGGCGCCGGCTCGCCGTTCTTGAGCAGCTTGCGGGTGTTGCCGCAGTCGTCATTGGTGCACTTGAAGAACTTGCCGAAGCGGCCGGTGCGCAGCTGCATTTCGCTGCCGCACTTTTCACATTCCAGTGTCGGGCCGTCGTAGCCCTTGATGCGGAATTCGCCCTTCTCCACCACGTAGCCGTCGCAGTCCGGGTTGTTGCCGCAGATGTGCAGCTTGCGCTTTTCGTCGATCAGGTAGTTTTCCATCGCCGTGCCGCACTTGGGACAGCGTTTCTTGCGGCGCAGCTCCTGGGTTTCCGCTTCCTCGTCGTCGGCGCGCACCGCCTCTTCGCCGGGCAGCAGGTTGAGGGTGGCGGTGCAGCGCTCCTTGGGCGGCAGGCTGTAGCCCGAGCACCCCAGGAACACACCGGTGGAACCGGTGCGGATCTGCATCGGCCGGCCGCATTTGGGGCACTCGATGTCGGTGTCGGTGGGCAGGTTGGCGCGCATGCCGCCCTTGGCCTGCTTGCCGCTGCCCTCGCCCTGGGCCGCTTCCAGCTTGGCCAGGAAGTCCCGGTAGAACTCGTCGAGCACGTCGCGCCAGCCGCGCTTGCCCTCGGCGATCTGATCCAGGGTTTCCTCCATCTGGGCGGTGAAGTTGTAGTCCATCAGGTCGGGGAAGCTTTCCGCCAACCGGTCGGTGACGATGTCGCCCATCTTCTCCGCGTAGAAACGGCGGTTGTCCTGACGGACATAGCCCCGGTCCTGGATGGTGGAAATAATCGAGGCGTAGGTGGAGGGCCGGCCGATGCCGCGCTTCTCCAGTTCCTTCACCAGGCTGGCTTCGGTGTAGCGCGCTGGCGGCTTGGTGAAGTGCTGGTTGGCGTCCACCTGATCGATGTCGAGCACGTCGCCCTGCTTGAGATCGGGCAGCACGGTGTCCTCGGCGCCCTTGCGCGACGCCTGGGGCTGGATGCGGGTCCAGCCGTCGAACTTGACGATGCGGCCCCGGGCCTTGAGCTCGTAGCCGTCGGCCTCGGCGGTGATGGTGGTGCTCAGGTACTCCGCCGGCGGCATCTGGCAGGCGATGAACTGGCGGCGGATCAGCTCGTAAAGGCGCTGGGCGTCGCGCTCCATGTCCTTGAGGTTGCTGGCGTCGCGCTTCACGTCCGAGGGGCGGATCGCCTCGTGGGCTTCCTGGGCGCCGTCGCGGTTGGAGTACCGCAGCGGCTGCTCGGGCAGGTACTTGTTACCCAGTTGCTCGCCGATCCAGGCGCGGCAGTCGTTGACCGCATCCGCGCTCAGGTTGGTGGAATCGGTACGCATATAGGTGATGTGGCCGGCCTCGTAGAGGCGCTGGGCCATCATCATGGTCTTCTTCACCCCGAAGCCCAGGCGCGTACTGGCGGCCTGCTGCAGGGTGGAGGTAATAAAGGGAGGCGGCGCCTTGGAGCGGGTCGGGCGCTCCTCGCGCTGGCTGATGGTGAGCTTGCCCGCGGCCACCAGGGCGGCGCGGTGCTTCTCCGCGTCGTCGCCGTTGTTGGGGCGGAAGTTCTCGCCCCGGTAACGGGCCACCTGCATGCGGATGGCGTCCGCCGCGTTGGCCGCGTTATGGGTGTCGGCGTGCAGCTCCCAGTACTCTTCCGGGGTGAAGGCGCGGATTTCCCGCTCGCGCTCCACCACCAGCTCCACCGCCACCGATTGCACCCGGCCGGCGGACAGGCCGCGGGCGATCTTTTCCCACAGCAGCGGCGAGATCATGAAGCCCACCACCCGGTCCAGGAAGCGGCGCGCCTGCTGGGCTTCCACCCGGCTCATGTCGAGCTTGCCCGGCTCCTCGAAGGCGGCCTGGATCGCTTTCTTGGTGATCTCGTTGAACACCACCCGGTCGAACCGCTGGTCGTCGCCGCCGATCACTTCCCGCAGGTGCCAGGCGATCGCCTCCCCTTCGCGGTCCAAGTCAGTGGCGAGGTAGATACGGTCGGCGCTGCTGGCGAGCCGCTTGAGCTCGTCGATCACCTTTTCCTTGCCCGGCAGGATCTGATACTGCGCCTGCCAGCCGTGGTCCGGGTCCACGCCCATGCGGTTGATCAGCTGCGCGCGGGCCTTCTTCTTTTTATAGGCTTCGCGCTCCTCCTTCGGCAGTGAGCGGGTATAGGCCGCTTCTTTGGCCCGCTCCTTGGGGGTACTGGTCTTGGCGCCGCCGCTTACCGGCAGGTCACGCACATGGCCGACACTGGATTTGACCACGAAATCATCGCCCAGATAGCGATTAATGGTCTTGGCCTTGGCCGGCGATTCCACGATTACAAGGGATTTACCCATTCGTTGCTCACCCGATCATGAGAAGCTGCGTCATAAGAAACCTCTGAGGCCTGACCGCCACGGCGGTGAAAATTCGCCGGGCAGGACACGCCTCAGAGGTCGGGCCGGGGCCTTTGCGGACCCCGGCGGGCGCCTATTTAGACAGCGCCGGTATCGTCCGGTCAAGCACCGGGGTCGCCGGCGACGCCGCCCGGAAGCCCTCCAGGCCGCGCCGGCCATGGCGTCGCGGCGCCTTTCACGGTGGGCTGGCAGAGCCCGCCGAGAAGGCTATACTCGGCGTGAAGGTACTGAAAACAACCTCTGCCGGTTAAGGGAGAACACCATGACCTCACCCTATCGAAAGGTACTGGTGGCGATTGATTGCAGCGACGAATCCGCCGAGGTTCTGTCCCGTGCGGCGGGGGTCCAGGAAGGCACCGACGGGGAATTACACCTGATCCACGTGATCGAACCGCTGGCGCTGGCCTACGGCGCCGACGTGCCGATGGACGTCACCGACCTGCAAAGCGGCCTGGTCAAGCAGGCCCGCGACACGGCGCTGGAATACGCCGGCCACTACAGGATTCCGGAAAGCCGCATCCACGTGGAACTGGGGTCGATCGAAAAAACCATCCTCGACAAGGCCGACGACATTGGCGCCGATCTGATCGTGGTCGGCAGCCACACCCGCAGCGGCCTCGCCCTGCTGCTCGGCTCCACCGCCCGCGGCCTGGTGCCCGGCGCCCACTGCGACGTGCTCGCCGTGAAAATGGACAAGCGCAAGAAAGAAAGCTAGCCGGATCGGAGCCTCTGAGGCTTCAGGGAGCCAAGCTTTGTGGGAGCGGGCCCTGTGGGAGCGGGCCTTGCCCGCGAAAGGGAGCAAAGCTCCCGGCAGGATCCCAGAGGCTCTTTTATGAAGCCGCCAACAAGGTCTCTGGTATCCTGCCGGGCGGCCTGGCGGCGCCCTTTCGCGGGCAAGGCCCGCTCCCACAGGGTGCCATTAGGTGAGTTGGGCGTTACCAGTGGCGCTGGGCGGCTTAGTGTTCCACCTGTAAAGCAGCCCGGCTAGCTCTCGGGCTTGCGTTTTGAGCGCGGCCAGCTCTTCGTCGCTGTCCCGGGGACCGGTGAAGATCGGCACCTTGCGCAGCGACGCCACCAGCTCCTGGTCCGGCGCCTGCATCCTCTGCACTTCCACCGCCCAGCGGATCTGATGCACCAGCATATGGAAGAACGCCAGCCGGGTGGCCAGCGTGTAGGGCGAGTCGGGGCGGTCGAAATCGGTGAATTCCAGCTTCGCCATCACCGCCTCGCGGGCGGCGTCCGCCACGCGGATGGTGGCGCTGCGGGCGGTGCCCAGCAGCATGGACAGGGTGCCGAACACCTCGCCGGGGGACACGTAATACAGCACCGCCGAGGGTGCGCCGTCGGCGCTCTCTCCCTGCACCACCAGCTGCCCGCGCAGCAGAAAGTACAGTGACGATTCCACTTCCCCGGCGCGGATCACCCGGTCACCGGGCCCGGCCTCGATGATTTCCGTGCGCGCCAGAAGCAGCGCCCGCTGGTCCGCGTCGTCACGCGCCACCTCGTTGAAAAACGGCACGCCGGAAAGCAGTGCCTCCACCCGCGCGTGATCCGATTCCTGCCATTGGGCGTGCTTCATGTCTCCCCTCTTCCCCGTGTATGGCGGCCTCATCCTAGCCCGAACGTTTCCCGGATTGCCACCGCCGAACAGGCCGTATTCACTCGCACGGTGCAAAAAACCACTGGACATATTACACTGTCCGTATTATCAGTGTACGTAACAGCGGAACCGTGCCCGAGGAGGCCGACATGAGCATCGCATTAACCGCACGCCAACAGCAGGTTCTCGATTGCATTCGTGCGTCCCAGATGGAGACCGGCATGGCCCCGACCCGGGCTGAAATCGCCGAACGCATGGGCTTTCAATCGAAGAACGCCGCGTCCGACCACCTGCGCGCCCTGGAGCGCAAGGGCTACATCCGCCTGCACGGCGACCGCTCGCGGGGCATCCAGCTTCTCGATCTGGCCCTGGAGATGGGCGATGAGGTGCCGGTGGTGGGCAAGGTCGCCGCCGGTACGCCGATCGAGGCGATCGAAAACGTGGAGCGCACCGTGCCGGTGCCCCAGGGGCTGTTTCGCCAGCGCCCCACCTATCTTCTCAAGGTCCAGGGCGATAGCATGATCGAAGCCGGCATTTTCGACGGTGACCTGATCGCGGTTCGCAAAAGCCAGACCGCCCGGTCCGGCGAGATCGTGGTGGCGCGCATTGACGATGAAGTCACGGTGAAAACCCTTAAACTAAACCGTTCCAGCGCCACGCTGCTGCCGGCCAACGACGCCTACGCGCCGATCCGCGTGGCCGCCGACGAGCTGATGATCGAGGGTATTTTCGTGGGTCTGATCCGTGATCCCAATGCGCATTGACACCGTTAACCGCCTTTTGGCAACCCTGTTGCTGGGCATCGCTCTGGCCGCCTGCCAGGGCAACGCCGGCGCCGGCGACGACGCCAGTAACGAGAGTAGTGAGAGACAGAACCGTATGTCGGACACCCGTTTGCTTGCCCCCTGCCCGTCCGCGCCGAATTGCGTGTCGAGCCTTGCCGAGGACGAACGTCACCGGGTGGCGCCGCTGCCCGGCGCCGGCAACCGCGCCGACAGCCTGGCGATGCTGGAAGAGGTGCTCGACACCCTGCCCCGGGTGGCCTACGAGCGGATCGGTCCGGCCCGCATTCAGGCCCGCTTCACCAGCCGGATTCTGCGGTTCGTTGATGATGTGACCCTGTACGTGCACGACGACGGTCTGATCGACGTGCGCTCCGCCTCGCGCATCGGTTACTGGGACCTGGGCGCCAACCGGCGCCGGGTGGAAGACCTGCGCGAGCGCCTCAACGCGCGCCTTGGACAACCCCAGCCCAGCCACGGATGAGCGGCATGCCGGAGCACGGCCCGCGCTGGGCGGACATCGGCGTCAATCTTGGCGACAAGCAGTTCGCCGAGGACAGTGAACAGGTGCTGGCCCGCGCCGCCGACAGCGGCGTGGCCCTGATGTTGCTCACCGGCACCAGTGTGCCGGAGTCGGAAGCCGCCGTGGCGCTGTGCCGGCAATGGGCCGACGCCGGCCCGGCCCTGTTCGCCACCGCCGGCATTCACCCGCACAACGCCCGCTTTTTCGACGCCGAGGCCGGCCACGCGCTGGCCGGGCTGCTGGCGCACCCCGAGGTGGCGGCGGCCGGGGAGATGGGCCTGGACTTCAACCGCGACTTCTCGCCCCGGGACGACCAGGAAAGCGCCTTCGAGGCACAGCTGGCGCTGGCCGCCGAGGCCGGCAAGCCGGTGTTCCTGCATCAGCGCGACGCCCACCACCGTTTCCTGCCGATTCTGAAAGCCTGGCGGCACAAGCTGCCCGCCGCCGTGGTGCACTGCTTCACCGATCAGCGCGAGGCCCTGTTCGACTACCTGGATCTGGATTGCCACATCGGCATCACCGGCTGGGTGTGCGATGAGCGGCGCGGTGGCGCCCTGGCGGCGCTGGTGCCGGAGATTCCCGGCGACCGCCTGCTGCTGGAAACCGACGCGCCCTATCTGCTGCCCCGGGATCTGCCGGAGAAGCCACCGCGCAAGCGCCGCAATGAGCCCTGCTATCTGCCCTGGATCGGGCGGCGCGTCGCCGGTCTGCGCGGCGAGAGTGAAGCAGACTTGGCGGCGCGTACCTTCGCCAATACCCGTACTTTTCTCGGGCTCGTCTGAGTCACTCGATTTGTGCGAGCGGGCCCTGCCCGCGAAAGGGTGGCTTTCAGCCACCCGGCAGCTTCAGGCTTTTTCCGCGCGCCAGTTGAAGTCGACCTCCAGGGCGGGTTGCGGGCCGTCTTCGGGCTGGCCGGCCATTTCCGCGTAGGGCGAGTTGTGCACCAGCACCGCTTTGTCGGTGGTCATCTTGCCGAGCACGTTGTTGGCGTGCTCGGCGCCGTTAAAGCGCACGATCTGGCCTTTCTCGTCCACCACGTGGTAGCTCACGCCGTCGATCTCCACCTGCACGATGCAGATCGACAGCGTCACCGACCGCAGCAGCACCTTTTCCACGTGCCGTCCGTTGAGTTTCTTAACGGTAATCTTTTCCATCTTTACTCCGAAAGCAGCGCCTGAATGTCGAGCAACCCGAACGGCCAGGCGAGCTCGCGGTCGCCGTGGCGCAGCACCGGGATACGCTCGCCGTACTCCGCGATAAGGGTATCGTCCTCGGCGATATCCACCGCGTGAATATCGATTTGCGGGTTCACGGTGAGCAGCAGGTCGCGGGCCTGGTCGCACAGGTGGCAGCCCAGGGTGGTGTATAGCACGACGGTCATCAAAGGGTTCCGTGTCGGATCGCGTAGCAGTGGTGGATGGCGCTGTTGCGGCGGAAGTCCTCCGGCAGGCTCCAGGCGGTCAGATCCTCCACCTGATACCAGCGGGCGATGCTTTCCTCCAGCTCGAAGCGGCGGAAGTTGCAGGAAAAGTAGAGCACGCCGCCGGGCTCCAGGCGCTTCATGATGCGCCGGATCAGCTCGCCGTGGTGCTCCTGGACCACGAAGTCCTGGCGCGACTTGTTGTTGGAGAAGGTGGGCGGATCGCAGAACACCACGTCGAACTGCTCCTGGCAGTCCTCCAGCCAGGCCATGGCATCGGCGCGCACCAGCGGGTGGGCCTCGCTGGAGAAGCCGTTCACCGCCAGGTTGCAGGCGGCCCAGTCCAGGTAGCGGCGTGAGGCGTCCACCGTCACCGCGCGGCGGGCGCCGCCCACCAGAGCCTGCACGCTGGCCGCGCCGGTGTAGGCGAACAGGTTGAGGAAGCGCTTGCCGGCGCACTCCTCGGCGAGCCGCAGCCGCAGCGGGCGGTGGTCCAGGAACAGGCCGGTGTCCAGATAGTCGTTCAGGTTCACCAGCAGGCGCGCCTGGCCCTCGCGCACCACCCGGTACTGGCCCTGGCCGTCCAGCTTCTGGTACTGGCGGTTGCCCTTCTGCCGCTCGCGGGTGCGCAGGTGCACCTGCTCGCGGTGCACGCCCAGGGCCGCGCGCACCGCACTCACCGCCCACTGGCGGCGCTGTTTCGCCTTGTCCTCGTCGACGGTCTTGGGCGCCTTGAACTCCTGCACCAGCGCCTGATCGCCGTACACGTCCACCGCCACGTTGAATTCCGGCAGGTCCCGGTCGTAGAGGCGGTAGGCCTGAATGTCCTCGCGCTCCAGCCAGCGGCGCAGGTGCTTGCCGTTCTTGCGCAGGCGGTTGAACAGCGGCATGGCCGGTTCCGGCAGCTCGAAACCGGGCGCGTCGCCGACCCGCAGCGGCGGCTGCGGCGCCGGCGGGCGCGGCCGGCTGACGCGGATGAAATTGTTCAACGCGCCGTTGCGCACCTTCCACTGCTGGGTCATGTCCATGCCGGAGCGGTCCAGCGCGGCCACGTCCGCGCCCAGCATCACCGCGGTCCAGGCCGGCGCCTTCTCGCCGAGGATGCGGCCCAGGCCGGCGTACAGCCAGGCGGCGCTGGTCTGCTCGTCCAGCCGTTCGCCCCAGGGCGGGTTGGTGGCCAGCAGCCCCTGGTCGGCGAAGTCCCGGCCGCGCAGGGCGCCCAGCTCGCGCCGCTCGAAATGCACCAGCCGGCGCACCCCGGCGCGCTCGGCGTTGTGCAGCGCGTACTGAATGGTGTCCGGGTCGGCGTCGAAGCCCTTCAGCGACGGCAGGCCCTTGAGCCCGCCCTCCAGGCTGGCGGCGGCTTCGCGCAGGGCCTCTTCCCAGAGCGGCTTGCGGCAGCCGCGCCAGGCCTGGAAGCCGTACTCGCGGCGCAGCGCGCCGGGCGCCACGCCGGCGGCCATCCAGGCCGCCTCGATCACCAGGGTGCCGCTGCCGCAGAACGGATCCAGCAACGCCGCCGGCCGCTCCTCGCGGTGCCAGCCGCCGGCGCGCAGCAGCGCCGCCGCCAGATTCTCGCGCAGCGGCGCCCGGCCGCCGGCCAGCCGGTAACCGCGCCGGTGCAGCGGCGTGCCGGCCAGGTCCAGCCACAGGCGGGCGCTGTTTTCGTCCAGCCGGGCGCGCACCGCGCAGGCGCCCTCCTCGCGCCGGGCCTGGCCGATCTCCGGCGGCAAGGCACGCAGCAGCCGCTTGCCGCTGACGCGGCTGTCGCCGCGCACGCCCTTGCCGTGGTCCAGGCTAAGATGCAGGTCCACGCCCGGTGGCACCAGGGCCCGCCAGTCCACCGCCGCCGCCAGCCGCTCCGGCGCCTGGTCCGGGGTCACGTCCAGTTCCGCCAGCGGCACCAGCACCCGCTCCGCCAGGCGCGACCACAGGCAGGCCCGCAGGGCGTCCTGCTGCAGACCCTGAATCCCCACATGGGCGTTACCCGGATCTGTTACCGAGATGCCCAACTCAGTGAGCTCGTCGGCGAGCAAGGGGCCCAGGCCGGGCAGACAGGTAATTACGAAATCCATGGGTTTTGCCCTGCAAGTGCCTGTTTTAAAGACGGAAATGAAAAATTCATCGGTTGGACCATTATTCGTCACACGCTTAAACGGCGCCACCATTATGGCGACATGTTATTCGACACCCTCTTCCCCCTTTCACATACTCAAAGCGTGGCCCTTCGAAAAGGTGACCGGGGGGCCGCAGCTTACTGACCGTCGCCGCAATCGGCAAAGCGGCACTGCGAATAAGCCAACAGGCGTACAAGCCAAGAGGATCGTGTCTATGAAAAGACAGAAACGCAGTCGTGATGAAAGAGCTTACAGCCGGGGGTACCTGGCCGGATTTCAAGGCAGGCCCAGGGACTTTTGCCCCTTCGGCGCATTGCAGGCCCGCACCCACTGGATGAGCGGTTGGCGCGAGGGCCGCACGAATCAGGTACAAGGCATGGTCGGCGTGGCCGGCATCCAGAATTTGAAAGACGTCACCTAATCGTTATTTCGCGTTAAGAGGACATTGCACAAAACCTGTTTTCGATCAGCGCCGGCGCTTCGCGCGTCGACCCCACAGGGCCCCTCCCGGGCCCTTTTCTTTTGCCACCTTTAAAAACCTACCAGGCGCGGACAATGTCCCCGACCAGCCCGGGGCCCTGGTAAATGAGGCCCGAATAGACCTGCACCAGCGAGGCGCCCAGACGCCGCTTATCGAGGGCGTCGCCGGCCCCGCTGATGCCGCCCACGCCGATGATCGGGATACGGCCGTCCAGGGCCTTGGCCATGGTCGCCAGCGCCCGGTCGGCGATCGGCTTCAGGGGCGCGCCGCTCAGGCCGCCCTGCTCGTCGCCGTGGCGAAGGTGCGCCACGCCGGGCCGCTCCAGGGTGGTGTTGCCCACGCAGACGCCGTCGATGCCGTGGCGCACGAACGCCTCCGCCATGGCCGCCAGCTCGTCTTCGCTGTTATCCGGCGCGATCTTGATCACCAACGGCACCGTCACGCCACGCTGCTGGTCCAGCCGCGTCTGCGCTTCGCGCAGGGTGCCGAGCAGGCGGTCCAGGGCGTCGCCGTGCTGCAGGTCGCGCAGGCCGGGGGTGTTCGGCGAGGACACGTTGACCACCAGGTAACCCGCCAAGCCGTGCACCTTCTCCTGGCAGAGCCGGTAGTCGTCCACCGCCTGCTCCGCCGGGGTGTCCTTGTTCTTGCCGATATTGATGCCCAGCACGCCCTGGAAACGGGCCGCGCGCACGTTGTTCACCAGGGCGTCAACGCCGTGATTGTTGAACCCCATGCGGTTGATCAGCGCCCCGGCCGGCGGCAGCCGGAACAGGCGCGGCTTGGGGTTGCCCGGCTGCGGGCGCGGGGTGACGGTGCCCACCTCGATGCTGCCGAAGCCCAGCGCCGCCAGGCCGTCGATGCAGTCGCCGTTCTTATCCAGGCCCGCCGCCAACCCCACCGGGTTGGGGAAATCCAGCCCCATCACCCGCACCGGCCGCGCCGGCACCCGCGCCGGATAGAGCTTGCCGGCACCCCGGCGCAGCGCGGCGAGGGTCAGGTCGTGGGCCTGCTCCCCGGACAGGGCGAACAGGGCGGGACGGGCAAGCTGGTAAAGCATGGGCGGCGGCTCCTCGGTTGGCGGCGCGGATTATACCGGGAGCCGGGACCACGTTACAGGATGCGGTCGAGGACCTCGGCCAGGTTGGCGGAGGCGGCGGGGCGCAGCTCGCGCAGGGCGGCGCTCAGCTGCTCGGCCAGGGCCGGCTCCAGGCGCTGCAGGCGGGCGGCGCCGTTGGCCAGCCGCGCGGCGATCTGCGGGTTGATGCCGTCGAGCTTTTTCAGCGCCCGGGCGAAGAACGCATAGCCGCTGCCGTCCGGCGCGTGGAACGCGGACGGGTTGCCGTTGACCAGGGTGCCGACCACGGCGCGTACCCGGTTGGGCAGGGTCCATTCGAAGGCCTCGTGGGCCAACAGGCCCTCCGCCCGCGCCACGGTATCGGCGCCGGGCACGGTGGCCTGCACCGCGAACCACTGATCCATCACCAGGGCCTCGTCGCGCCAGCGCTGGGCGAAGGCCACCAGCGCCGGCTCGGCACCGGGCAGCTGGTTGTGCACCAGGGCGCGCAGGGCGCCCAGTTCCTCGGTCATGCAGGTGGGGGCATCCAGCATGCCCTGCAGCTGTGCCACCAGTTTGTCGCGATCGCCACGGCCGGCGCCGGCGGCGGCGGACAGGTACCCCAGCGCCACCTGACGCAACCGGCGTTTGCCCATGGCCTCGCCGTCGGCGCGGTATTCCGGTTCCGCCAGTTCCTCCACCAGACGCCACCAGGACGCCGCCAGGGCCTCGCCGAGGCCGGCGCGCAGGGCGCTGAGGGCGTCGTGCACGGCCTGCGGGCGCAACGGCGTGTGCCGGTCGCCGACCGCGGTTTCGGTGGGCAGGGTGAGCAGCAGCGCGGCCTCCGCCGGGTCTTCACCGGCGCGCTGGATCACCTGCTCCAGCACCGGGGTGAGCCGGTCCAGCTGCGCGGCGGCGTCCTCGCCGTCGTCGATGATCCGCGCCAGGGCGGCGAAATAGAGCCGCTGCGCCGCGTCCCAGCGGCAGAAGCCGTCGCTGTCGTGGGCCAGCAGCGTGATCAGCTGCGCTTCCTTGAACGGGTAGCGCAGCGACACCGGCGCCGAGAACGCGCGCAGCAGCGACGGCGTCGGGGCGCTGTCGGTGGCCACCGGGAAACGGAAGGTCTGCTCGCGGTCACGCAGGATCACCACGGTTTCGGTGGCGCCGCTGTCGTCCAGCGGCAGCGCGCGGCCCTGGTCGTCGAGCAGCGCCAGCTTGACCGGAATCATCAGCGGCTGCTTGTCGCTCTGCCCGGGGGTGGGCGGCGTTTCCTGGCGCAGGGTGAGCTGGTATTCGCCGTCGGCGAACCGGTCGGAGGCGGTCACCAGCGGCGTGCCCGCCTGGCTGTACCAGCGCTTGAACTGGCTCAGGTCCAGGCCGGACACCTCTTCCATGCAGGCCACGAAGTCGTCACAGGTCACCGCCTGGCCGTCGAAGCGCTCGAAGTAGAGGTCGCTGGCGCGGCGGAAGTCCTCGGCGCCCAGCAGCTCGTGCTGCATGCGCACGATTTCCGAGCCTTTCTCGTAGACGGTGAGGGTGTAGAAGTTGTCGATCTTCTGGTATTCCGACGGCCGCACCGGATGGGCCATGGGCCCCTGGTCCTCCGGGAACTGGTGGTTGACCAGGAAATCCACGTTCTCCACCCGGGTCACCGCGCGGGAGTTCATGTCCGAGGAGAACTCCTGGTCACGGAACACCGTGAAACCTTCCTTGAGGCTGAGCTGGAACCAGTCCCGGCAGGTCACCCGGTTGCCGCTCCAGTTGTGGAAGTACTCGTGGGCGACCACCGATTCCACCCGCTCGAAGCCGGCGTCCGTGGTGGTGGCCGGGTGCGCCAGCACGCAGGAGGTGTTGAAGATGTTCAGGCCCTTGTTTTCCATGGCGCCCATGTTGAAGTGGCTGACCGCCACCACCTGGAAGATGTCCAGGTCGTACTCGCGGCCGAACACCTGCTCGTCCCAGGCCATGGCCCGCTTGAGGGAATCCATGGCGTGGCCCAGCTTGTCCAGATCGCGGTGCTCGGCGTACAGGCGCAGCGCCACGTCACGGCCGGAGGCGGTGCGGAAGCTGTCTTCCAGGCAGGCCAGGTCGCCGGCCACCAGCGCGAACAGGTAGCAGGGCTTGGGGAAGGGGTCGTCCCAGGTGGCGAAGTGGCGCCCGCCCTCTTCGTCACCGCTGTCCACCGGGTTGCCGTTGGAGAGCAGCAGCGGGTAGGCGGCCCGGTCGGCGTGGATGGTGGTGGTGAACCGGCTGAGCACGTCCGGCCGGTCCGGGAAGAAGGTGATACGGCGGAAGCCTTCCGCTTCGCACTGGGTGCAGTACATGCCGTTGGAGCGGTACAGCCCTTCCAGGGCGGTGTTGCTCTCCGGATGGATGCGCACCTTGGAAGTCAGGGTGAACTGTTCCGGCACGCCCGGCACCGTGAGCCGGCCTTCCTCGAGCCGGTAGTCCGGCTCGCCGAGCGGACGGTCGTCCACGCTCAGGGAAAGCAGCTCCAGATGTTCGCCGTCCAGCACCAGCTCGCCCGGGCGGTCGTCACGGGCCGGGTTGCGGCGCACCGTCAGCTCGGCGGTGACGGTGGCGTGGCCGTCGCGCAGGTCCACGTCCAGGCGGGTGTGGTCCACCAGCCAGGCCGGCGGGCGGTAGTCGGTGAGCCGGGTGACCGGCGCGGGGTTGCCGTCTCTCATCAATGTTCTCCGTGTCGGCGCGCGGGGCGCAGGTCCACCGGCTGTTCCCCGGTGTCGCCGTCGGCGCTCTTGCAGTGACTGGGGACGTAACCGCTACGTTCTTCCTCGGGCAGGTTGCGCACTTCCCAGGCGATCACCGCCTGCATGCACAGGGCACGCTGCTCGTCGCTGACCCGGCGGCCGTCCGGCCAGCGGCCGGTTTCCACCGCGGTGCGCATGTTGTGCCACACCTCCAGGGTCATGCCGTCGATAAGCTCGTCGAAGGAAGGGGAAGAAGCCATGGCGTACCTAACCTATCAATCGCTATGCGTGGAGTAATGGGGCTTAGGATACAGGATGCAAGTGAAGCTTGCGGCTAGTTCCCGTCGCCGGGGCGGGTGCTCCAGCCCAGCTTGGAACGGCAGGCCTGGTAGAAATCGTGGCCGGGCGGGTGAATCAGCCGCAGGCGGTGGGGCTTCTTGCGGATCGCGATCACGTCCTCGGCCTGCAGCCGGATGCCGGCGGTGCCGTCGCAGCTGACCAGCGGGTTCACCTTCTCGGTGGTGATGTGGATCTTGATCTCGCTGTTGCCGTCCACCACCAGCGGCCGGCTGGTCAGAGTGTGGGGGTTGAGCGGCACCAGCACCATGGCGTCCAGGCGCGGGTGCATGATCGGCCCGCCGCCGGACAGCGCGTAGGCGGTGGAGCCGGTGGGCGTGGAAATGATCAGACCGTCGGAGCGCTGGCCGTACACGAACAGGCCGTCGATGGTGAGCTCGAAGTCGATCATGTGGACGCTGTCACCGGAGAGCAGCACCACGTCGTTGAGGGCGCTGCCCTCCCCCATCACGGTCTTGCCGCGCCGCACTTCCATATCCAGCAGGAAGCGCCGTTCGGTGGTGTAGTCGCCGTCCAGCACCTGCCCGACCCGGGATTCGATCTCCGAAGGCAGAATGTCGGTGAGAAAGCCCAGATGGCCGCGGTTGATCCCCAGCACCGGCACGTCGAAACGGGCCAGATCGCGGGCCGCGCCCAGCAGGCTGCCGTCGCCGCCCACCACGATCACCAGATCACAGGCGTCGCCCATTTGCGAGGCCTTGGCGGCCTGCAGGCCGGATTCCGGGAGGCTGCCGGCGATCGCCCGGTCGAGGATCACGGTGCAGTCGCGACCGTGCAGAAAGTGGATCAGCTGCCGCACCGAATACAGCGTTTGTTCACTCTCGGTGCGCGCGATCAGACCGATATTGCGAAATTTTTCCTGGGACACGTTGTTCCTGCAACTAAGTAGACGCCGTCGGCGTGCTATTTCAGATAGTCCTGCAGGGTATCAGCATTGTTATTCAGACCGCCATCCAGGACGAACACATCCAATCCGGCGTTTTTTAGCAGAAAGGCGGCGGTGGCGCTACGCCGGCCGGTGTCGCAGTAGGCCACGTAGCGGCCGGCGGGGTCGAGCAACCGCGATTTCAGGCGCAGCGCGCCCAGCGGAATATTGGTGGCGCCGGCCAGATGCTGCTGGTCGAACTCGTCGGCGGTGCGCACGTCCAGCCAACGGGCGCCCTCGTCAATACGCTGGCGGGCGTCCGCCGGGTCCAGGGTGTGAATCACCGGTTCGCGCAGCAGGGCGTCGAAGTCCTGGCGGTCCAGGCGCATCAGCACGCCGTCGGTGGCCATGGTCACGGTGGCGTTGCGCGGCTTGCCGGAGAGCAGCGCCTCCTCGCCGAACCACTGGCCTTCCTCGAGCATCGCCACCGGCATCGCTTCGCTGCTTTTACCGCCCAGGGTGATCGCCACCTCGCACACCCCTTCCTTGATGATATAGCAGCAATCCGCCTGCTCGCCCTGGGTGACGATGGCTTCGCCTTCCTTGCAGCGGCGCGCGCGCAGGCGGCGGAAGATCTCCAGAATGTTGGCCGGCGGCACCCGGTGGAACAGCTTGGATTTGAGCAGCCGGATCATCCACTCGCGGTCGTGCTGGTAGGCGGCGTTGGCGTTGATGTCGAGAATCACATAGCCGGCGGACTGGTCCCAGGAGAGGATGGTGTCCAGACGGAAGCTGTCGAAGCGCACCACGCTCACCTCGCCGACCGCCTTGCAGTCGTCCCGGCGCGGCTGAAAATGGCCCAGCGGGTGCCAGGAGGCGCTGTCGCCGGCGCTGATCACCGTGCGCTCGCCGTGCTCGCTGAACAGCTCCACCTCGCCGCTCAGCAGGTAAATGGTGGTGTTGTCCCGGTCGCCCTGACGGAACAGCACATCGCCGGCCTCGTAGCGGCGCACTTCCTGCTGATCCAGCAGCCAGTCCAGTTGATCACCCGACAGGGCGTTCACCGGCACGAAGGTCTGCAGCAGACTCTTGTCGATGGATTCACGAGCCATTCGAGCTCCCCCTGATTCATTCTTGTGTCGCGGAGCGTCCGCGGTTTATTGGGCCAATTACCTGCAAAAAACTTACCAACTCGCGGTCGCGCCCTGCCACGCCACCGTTCAGCGGAAGCGGAGCACGTTATCGATGGACGAATCCGACCGGCAGTGCGGGCAGCGGTTGGAGTTGCAGTCCGACACCCCCGGCTTGAACTGATTGGGCACGTCCACGCGGATCACCCGCTTGCCGCAGCAGGCCTGGTCCGGGCCCACCGCCACCTGGCACACCGGGTTTTCGTAGTGCGCCAGCCAGGCCCGGTAATGGTCCTCGGTGACCAGGCACTTGCGGGCGGCGAACGCCACCGGGTTGTCCATATAATCGGCGATCTGGTCGGCGGCCACGGACACATGCCCGGCCCCCGGATGAAAGGCGATAAAGCTCAGGCCCAGGCTCTCCAGCTTATCGAGGATCTTCTGACCGCCGGAGTGGGCCACTTTCATCTGGTCGCGCTTGAGCTCGGAGATTTCCGCGCGCAGCTGGTTGACCAGGTCGTCGCGGTTGAGCACGTCCATTTCACGGCTGTGGATCTCATCGGCCAGCCGGGCGCGCTCTTCCTCCAGGCGCTGCTCCAGGGACAACTTGTACTGCTCGGCCAGACGCTCCACCTCGCTGCCCTGCTCCGCGTTGCGGCCGGCGTGCTCTTCCAGGCTGCGGTTGAGCGACTCCACCTGCGCCTTGAGCGAGCCGTTCTGCTCGCGCAGCGCCGCGTTCTGGGATTTCAGGGTTTTGAACTGCATCAGCACCTTTTCCAGCTGGGCGCTGAGAATCTCTTCCTTCTGCTGCTGGGCATAGCGGAGCTGGGCCATCTCCTCTTTCTGCCCGGTTTCCAGGGTGTGGATGCGCAGCCGCAGTTCCTTGATGGTGCGCGCCAGACGCACCCGCTCCTCGTCGTCGTTCTTGCTCCTGGCGCCGTCGGCGGGCCGCACCGTGGGCACGTCCTCGCCGGACAGGGTGGGCACCGCCGCCGTCGGCGGCGGCAGATCCTCGTCCACTTCCAGGCCCATCTTCGAGCCCCGGCTGCGCAGCAAATCCCGGGCCGCCACGAAATCGTTGGCGCCGGGCTTCATCACCGGGTCCCACAGCTGGTCCTGGTGCCAGGCCACCGGGCACTGGCTGCGGCAGGCCAGACGAATCGGGCCGGCGCCCATGTCCGGGCCCGGGCCGCCGTGTTCCGCCAGGTGTCGCAGGGGCACGTTCCAGGTGGTGTCGGCCATGCCGTCGGCGTCGAAATCGATCAGAAACAGCACCATGGCCTTGGCCCGCAGCCGGCCGTTGACCAGGCAATAGGCGCCGCGCATTTCCTTACCGGCAAACTCGGGCACCCCCACCATGCCATCCAGAATGGCTTCGAAATCGGCGTACAACATGCTTTTGCTGATGCCCTTCTCGCAATAGAACAGCACCGCTTCGGAGGTCACTGACGAACCCGCCATAAGCCTTCCCTTCGTTGTTATTTCTTCGCTGTTATCCACGCGGCCAGTGACAGTACGCGTCACTCCTTGCCGCTGCCCGTCAGATTCAACGGCAGCATATTCACAGGGGTAAGGGCAAAACAAGGAAGCCGGTCACCAAAAAGGGACCTTTTATCGAGGGGATGCAGGATGCAGGATGCAGGATGAAGGATGAAGGATGAAGGATGAAGGATGAAGGATGAAGGATTCAGGATACAGGTGCGGAGAACGCGTTGCGGGTCCGCAGGGACCGAGCTACGCGCCGGAGGCGTTAAACGCGGGCACGGCCCGGGAGGTCGGTAGTAGGTGGTCCGCGCTGTATCCTGCATCCTGTATCCTGCAGGCAGCGCAGCTTGCTTGTCGCCGGGGCATCAAAGCTCGACTCCGTCATCGGCGACGTCGTCGTCCAGGTCGTCGAGGCTTTCCAGCCACAGCTTTTCTTCCAGTTGATCTTCCAGATATTCATCCATAGGGATACTCCATTCGGCCCAACGGGCCTGTCTCAGTGTGTTCATCGGTAAGGTTAGAGCACCGCCCGTGACGGCTTGATGACAATCGCGGCCGCGAACGGGGGCTACAGGGGATTAGAACGGTGTCGGCGGGAAAGGTTCAGACAAACAAAAAGGCGACGCGGGCTAGGCCGGCGTCGCCATAAATCCAAACGGAAAACGAGAAAGATCATGAAGATGGCGGAGCGGACGGGACTCGAACCCGCGACCCCCGGCGTGACAGGCCGGTATTCTAACCAACTGAACTACCGCTCCAAACTCTTTACCGCACAGTCTGTCGTGCGTACTGCAAAATCTGGTGGGTGGTGACGGGATCGAACCGCCGACCCTCTGCTTGTAAGGCAGATGCTCTCCCAGCTGAGCTAACCACCCAGGTTCGCGTTGCGAAGTGGGCGCCATTTTAGGGATTGCGCCCGGGGTGTCAACGGCTTTTTTGCCCCGATGACACCGTTCGTTCATAAATTGCGCGTTGTCAGGCCTCGCGCTGCTCGACGAAGGTCTTGGCCGCTTCGAGGGTCGGGAACCGGCCCGGCAAGGGTCGCCCGTCCGGGCCGGCGACGATATAGTGGTCGACGCGCAGCTGCAGGGTGTCGCGCTGCAGCTCGCCCTCTTCAATAATGGTATGGCGCCCCCAGGCGATGCCGTTGCCGATCATGCTTCGCCCACCACCCGGTCGACGATCAGGTCCGCCAGGTCCTCCACGGACAGCCGGCGGTTGGTGCTGAACCAGTTGGGGGTCCAGCCGATCATGCCGGTGAGCAGCCGCCGCATGATAAAGGGGTCGGCGTGGAAGGCCCCGGCCTTGTGCAGGCGCCCCAGCACATCCAGCCAGATCTGCTCGTAGATCTCGCGCAGCGCCAGGGCTTCCTGCTGTTTGGCCTCGCCGAGACAGCGCCACTCCGCCACCATCACCACCATCGCCTCGCGGGTATCGCCCACGGTGGCGGTGAGCTCGGCGCGCACCAGGTTGCGCAGCTGCTCCAGCGGCGTGTCCGCGTCGGCCACCGCCTGGCGCAGGCGCTCGGTATTGAAGCGGATCACCTCCTCCATCACCGCGAACAGGATGTCCTCCTTGCTCTTGAAGTGGTGGAAGATCGAGCCGCTCTGAATGCCCACCGCCGCGGCGATGTCACGCACCGTGGTCCGGTCGAACCCCTTGTCCCGGAACAGATGGGCGGCGGCGCTCAGCAGCCGGCCCCGGGGCGAATTGTCGATGCCGTGAATGGCGGGTGTGTCAGGCATGGGGTGCTCCTCCTCGGGGCGCATTTAATCGCTGCAAGCTGCAAGCTGCAAGACCGGGTTGGCGGCCTTGTGGGAGCGGGCCTCGCCCGCGAAAGGGAGCGAAGCTCCCGGCAAAGGTTGCCCCGCAGGATTCCAGAGACGCTGTTTGTGCTGCCGTTAGAAAGGCCTCTGGAATCCTGCCGGCCGGCTTTGCCGGCCTTTCGCTTGCGAGCAAGCTCCCACAATGTCGCCACCGTTTGCCGCTTTACAAACCAAGCGCTTGCTTGGTAGCTTACGGAATCATTCGCACAACAGCAATTCGGGGCAAGACTTATGGCTGGACCTGTTCGCATCGGCTGCGCCGCGGGCTTCTGGGGCGACACCAACAGCGCCGCCTTCCAACTGGTCCGCCAGGGCGAGATCGACTATCTGGTGTTCGATTACCTGGCGGAGGTGACCCTGTCGATCATGGCGGGCGCCCGCATGAAGGACCCCAGCGCCGGCTACGCCCACGACTTCGTCACCCAGGTGATGGCACCGCTGGCCCGCGAGATCAAAGAGAAGAACATCAAGGTGATCAGCAACGCCGGCGGCGTGAACCCGCGCGCCTGCCGCGAGGCGCTGCAGAAGGTGTTCGCCGAGGCCGGCGTGGAAATGAACATCGCCCTGGTGGAAGGCGACGACCTCAACGGCCGCCGCGACCAGTTCAGCGACTGCAAGGAGCTGGACACCGGCGCCGACCTGCCGCCCATCACCGTGACCATGAACGCCTACCTGGGCGCCCTGCCGATCCAGGCGGCACTGGACGCCGGCGCCGACCTGGTGCTGACCGGCCGCATCGCCGATTCGGCGCTGGTGCTGGGCCCGCTGATGCACGAATTCAAATGGGCCGACGACGACTACGACAAGCTCGCCCAGGGCTCCCTGGCCGGCCATGTGATCGAGTGCGGCGCCCAGTGCACCGGCGGTAACTTCACTGACTGGCGAGACGTGCCGGACTTCCACAACATGGGCTTCCCGATCGCCGAGTGCCACGAAGACGGCACCTTCGTGATCACCAAACCGCCCGGCACCGGCGGCCTGGTGACCCCGGCCACGGTGGGCGAACAGGTACTCTACGAAATCGGCGACCCGCGCGCCTATATTCTCCCGGACGTGGTGTGCGACTTCACCGGCGTCACCCTGACCCAGGACGGCGAACACCGGGTGCGCGTCAGCGGCGCCCGCGGCCTGCCGCCCACCGACACCTATAAGGTGTCCGCCACCTACCCGGACGGCCAGCGCATCACCGCCTCCTTCCTGATGGGCGGCCGCGAAGCGCCGGCCAAGGGCCGCACGGTGGCGGCGGCGATCCTGAAAAAGACCGACGGCCTGCTCAAACAGCTGGGCATGGCGCCGATGCGCGACACCAGCGTGGAAATCCTCGGCAGCGAAACCACCTACGGCGCCCAGGCGCGCCGCGAGGACAGCCGCGAAGTGGTGGTGAAAATCGCCGCCCTGCACGACGACCGCAAGGCGCTGGGCCTGTTCGCCCGGGAAATCGCCCAGGCCGCCACCGGCATGGCGCCGGGCCTGTCCGGGCTGGTCGGTGGCCGGCCCAAGCCGATGCCGCGCATCCGCCTGTTCTCCACCCTGGTGCCCAAGGTGGACGTCACCGCCACCGTGGATCTGGACGGCACCCCCACGGAAGTGGGCGTGCCGGTGGGCACACCCCTGGACGTGGCCGGCCTGCCGGACACCAACGGCAGCGACACCGCCACCGGCGACACCAGCGTGCCGCTGGTGAAGCTGGCCTGGGCACGCTCCGGGGACAAGGGCGACCACGCCAATATCGGCGTGATGGCGCGCAAACCGGAATACCTGCCCTACCTGCGCGCCGCGCTCACCGACGCCGCCGTGGCGGAGTATATGAAACACGTGCTCGACCCGGAGCGCGGCAGCGTCAGTCATTGGGAGTTGCCGGGCTTCAACGCCTTCAACTTCCTGCTGCGCCACGCCCTGGGCGGCGGCGGCATCGCCAGCCTGCGCATCGATCCGCAGGGCAAGGCGTTCGCCCAACAACTTCTGGACTTCCCGGTGCCCGTGAGCGCCGACATCCTGGAAACCCTACAGTGAGGATAATTTGAATGCCGTACCGTTCCGTATTCCGCGACGACCTGTTCGCCGGTAAGACCCTCATCGTCACCGGCGGCGGTTCCGGCATCGGCCGCTGCACCGCCCACGAACTGGCGGCGCTGGGCGCCCGGGTGGTGCTGCTCGGCCGCAAGGAAGACAAGCTCAAGGCGGTGGCCGACGAGATCCGCGAGGACACCGGCCGGGAAGCCCTGTTCTTCACCTGCGATATCCGCGACGAGGACAAGGTCCGCGACACCGTGTCGGCGATCTACAAGCAGGTGCAGCAGGTGGACGGCCTGGTCAACAACGCCGGCGGCCAGTTCCCCTCGCCGGTGGCGATGATCAGCCAGAAAGGCTGGGAAACGGTGATCCGCACCAACCTGACCGGCGGCTTCCTGATGGCCCGGGAAGTGTTCATGCAGGGCATGAACAAAACCGGCGGCAGCATCGTCAACATCGTCGCCGACATGTGGGGCGGCATGCCCGGCATGGGGCACTCCGGCGCCGCCCGCGCCGGCATGGACAACTTCACCAAAACCGCCGCCCTGGAATGGGCCTGCGCCGGCGTGCGCGTGAACGCGGTGGCGCCGGGCTGGATCGCCTCCTCCGGCATGGACACCTACCCGGAAGGCATGCAGCAGACCATCAAGACCCTGCGCGGCGCGGTGCCGCTGAAGCGGCTCGGCCTGGAAGCGGAAGTGTCCTCGGCGATCACCTTCCTGCTCAGCGACGGCGCCGCCTTTATCAGCGGCGACACCTGGCGCATCGACGGCGCCGCCAGCCAGGGCAACGTGGCCATGTTCCCGCTGCCCGATCATAAAAACTCCAAACCCTATGACGGCTTCCACCGCGCCGTGACGCCCAACGTGCTCAAGGATCTGGATTAATGCCTGTACTCGAATCCGCCCTCGACCCGAACAGCGAGGAATACCGGCAAAACCGTGACGCCCTGCTGCAGGCGGTGGAGGAATTCCGCGCCATCGAACAGCAGGTGCGCGACACCGCCGAAGGCAAACGGGAAAAGTTCGAGAAACGCGGCCAGCTGCTGCCCCACGAGCGGGTGGCGCGGCTGCTGGATCCGGGCTCGCCCTATCTGAGCCTGATGAACCTGGCCGGCTACAAAATGCACGACGACAAGGACGGCACCGAAGCCGGCGGCGGCACCATCGCCGGCATCGGCTATGTGTGCGGCGTGCGCTGCCTGGTCACCGCCTCCAACTCCGCCATCAAAGGCGGCACGGTAACGCCCTCCGGGCTGCATAAAACGCTGCGCCTGCAGCGCATCGCCCAGGAGAACCGGCTGCCCATGGTGAGCCTTGTGGAATCCGGCGGCGCCAACCTCAACTACGCCGCCGACGTGTTCGTGGAGGGCGCCCGCACCTTCGCCAACCAGGCACGCCTGTCCGCCGCCGGCATCCCGCAGATCACCGTGGTGCACGGCAACTCCACCGCCGGCGGCGCCTACCAGCCCGGGCTCTCGGACTATGTAGTGCTGGTGCGCAACCGCGCCAAGATGTTCCTGGCCGGCCCGCCGCTGCTGAAGGCGGCCACCGGGGAAATCGCCACCGACGAGGAGCTGGGTGGCGCGGAAATGCACACCGGCGTGGCCGGCACCGCCGAGTACCTGGCCGAGAACGACGCCGACGCCATCCGCCACGCCCGCGACATCATGAGCAAGCTGGGCCTGCGCGACCGGCCCGCCGAACACCGCGACTGGCAAGAACCGCTCTACCCGCCCGAACAACTGCTCGGCGTGGTGCCGGCGGACAGCAAGAAGCCCTACGACGTGCGCGAGATCATCGCCCGGCTCGCCGACGGCTCCGACTTCCTGGACTTCAAGAACGACTGGGACAGCGCCACCCTGTGCGGCTGGATCGACATCGAAGGTCAGCCGGTGGGCGTGATCGGCAACAACGGCCCGATCACCCCGCGCGGCGCCGCCAAGGCGGCCCAGTTCATCCAGCTCTGCGACCAGACCCGCCGGCCTTTACTGTTTCTCCACAACACCACCGGTTTCATGGTCGGCACCGACCCGGAGCAGAACGGCGTCATCAAGCACGGCTCGAAAATGATCCAGGCGGTGGCCAACGCCCGGGTACCGAAAATTTCCATTCTCGTGGGCGGCTCCTACGGCGCCGGCAACTACGCCATGTGCGGCCGCGGCCTGGACCCGCGCTTCATCTTCGCCTGGCCCAACGCCAAGGTGGCGGTGATGGGCGGCCAGCAGGCCGGCACCGTGCTGCGCATCGTCGCCGAAGCCAAGCAGCGCGCCAACGGCCTGGAACCGGACGAAAAGGTGCTCGACATGCTGCAGCAAAGCACGGCCCAGAAACTGGACGCGCAATCCACCGCGCTCTACGGCACCGCCCGCCTCTGGGACGACGGCATCATCGACCCCCGCGACACCCGCAAAGTGCTGGCCTACGTGCTGGACATCTGCCGGCAAGCGGAAGAACGGAACCTTCATGCCAACACGTTTGGCGTGGCACGACTGTAGAGAGCAGTTAAAAGTGAATAGTGAACAGTTAATAGCGAAAACACCGTTGCAGAAAGGCTCGGTGCGGACGGCGAAGGCCGGACCGCACCCTCTTTCGCTCTTCACTGTTAACTATTAACTGTTAACTAAAACCACCAGTTTTTTTGGTTACCACCGACATCCCAGCGCTCAACAAAACGAGCCAACAAACACAGGACACGACCATGTTGTTTACTCAGGAACATGAAGAGCTGCGCCGCACGGTGCGTAATTTTATCGAGAAAGAGGTGAACCCGTTCGTGCCGGAGTGGGAAGCGGCGGGCCGTTTTCCGATCCACGACGTGTTCAAGAAGATGGGCGACCTGGGCCTGCTGGGCGTCACCAAGCCCGAGGAATACGGCGGCATGGGTCTGGATTATTCCTACGGCCTGATCGTCGCCGAGGAAATCGGCGGCGCCACCTGCGGCGGCGTGCCGCTGTCCATCGGCGTGCAGACCGACATGGCCACGCCCGCCCTGGCCCGCTTCGGCTCCGACGAGCTCAAGCGCGACTACCTGGCGCCGGCCATCGCCGGTGACATGGTCGCCTCGATCGCGGTGTCCGAGCCCCACGCCGGCTCCGACGTGGCCAACATCAAGACCAACGCCAAAAAGGACGGCGACGACTACGTGATCAACGGCACCAAGATGTGGATCACCAACTCGCCCAGCGCCGACTTCTTCTGCCTGCTGGCCAACACCTCCGACGACAAGCCCCACGTCAACAAGTCCCTGATCGTGGTGCCCAAGAACGCCGGCGGCATCACCGTGGACAAGCCGCTCAACAAGCTGGGCATGCGCAGCTCGGAAACCGCCCAGGTGTTCTTCGACGACGTGCGCGTGCCGCAGCGCAACCTGATCGGCCAGGAAGGCATGGGCTTCATGATGCAGATGATGCAGTTCCAGGAAGAGCGCCTGTGGGGCGCCGCCAACGCCATCAAGGGCTGCGAGAACCTGATCGCCCAGACCATCGACTACGCCCGCGACCGTCAGGTGTTCGGCATGTCGCTGCTGGATAACCAGTCCGTGCATTTCAAGCTGGCGGAGCTGCAGACCGAGGTGGAAATGCTGCGCGCGCTGGTGTGGCAGGCCTGCGAAACCTACATCAACGGCGGCGACGTGCTGCGTCTGGCGTCCATGGCCAAGCTCAAGGCCGGCCGCCTGTCCCGGGAAGTGGCCGACGGCTGCATGCAGTACTGGGGCGGCAACGGCTTTATGTGGGACAACCCGGCCAGCCAGCTCTACCGCGACGGCCGCCTGGGCTCCATCGGCGGCGGCGCCGACGAAGTCATGCTCGGCATTATCTGCAAGACCATGGGCATGCTGCCGGGCAAAAAGAAGAACAGTTAATAGTGAACAGTTAACAGTGAATAGCGGGATGGATCATGACTTTACCTGAGACGACGGCGCTGACGCTTTCCCGTGAAAGCGGCGTTTTGCACATCACGCTGAATCGGCCGGAAGCGCGTAATGCCATGAGCCTGGCCATGGTGAACGAGCTGATGGACGTGTTCGACTGGCTGGAGAACGACGCCGGCGGTGCCGGGGTGCGTGCCCTGGTGCTGCGCGGCGCGGACGGCCATTTCTGCGCCGGCGGCGACATCAAGGACATGGCCGGGGCGCGGCAGCAGGCCGCCGAGGGCGATCCGGAGGCGTTCCTGCGCCTGAACCGCCGCTTCGGTGAAATGATCAGCACCGCCAACCGCCTGCCGCAGGTGCTGATCACCGTGCTGGAAGGCGCGGTGATGGGCGGCGGCTTCGGTCTGGCCTGCGTCAGCGACGTGGCAATCAGCGCCGGCGACGCCAAATTCGGGCTGCCGGAAACCGGCCTCGGCGTGATTCCCGCGCAGATCGCCCCGTTCGTGGTGCAGCGCATCGGCCTCACCCGCGCCCGCCGCATCGCCCTCACCGGCCAGCGCTTCGACGGCCACCACGCGCTGACCCTGGGCGTGGTCCACGAGGTGGCGGACTCCCCGGCGGAGCTGGAGAAGAAGCTCGCCGAGGTGCTCGGTGAAATACGCCGCTGCGCTCCCAACGCAAGCCGGGTCACCAAACAACTGGTGCTCGACGTGGGCCACGTGCCCATGGACGAGCTGCTCGACCGCGCGGCGGCCGACTTCGCCGAAGCCGTGGCCAGCGAAGAGGGCCAGGAAGGCACCCTGGCTTTTGTGCAGAAGCGTCCGCCGAAGTGGGCCGCCGACGAATGATCAGGTCTTCCTGTGAAAGCGACCCCTTGTGTGAGCGGGCCCTTGTGGGAGCGGGCCCTGCCCGCGAAAGGCAAGCGGAGCTTGCCGGCGGGATCCCAGAGGCCTTCCTAGACAGAGCACCAACAGCGCCTCTGGGATCCTGCCGGGTGGCTATAAGCCACCCTTTCGCGGGCGAGGCCCGCTCGCACAGGGGCCCTCAAGGCCGTCGCTGGCAAATGAATAAGGAATGGCAATGAGTTTTGAGAAAGTACTGGTCGCCAACCGCGGCGAAATCGCCTGCCGGGTACTGCAAAGCGCGCGTTCGCTGGGCTATCGCACGGTGGCGGTGTTCTCCGAGGCGGACGCCGGCGCCCGCCATGTGCAGCTGGCCGACGAGGCGGTGTGCATCGGCCCCGCCACCGCCGCCGAGTCCTACCTGAACGTGCCGGCGCTGCTGGACGCCTGCCGCCGCAGCGGCGCCGACGCGGTGCACCCGGGCTACGGCTTTCTGTCCGAGAACGCGGACTTCGCCGCCGCCTGCGCGGAGGCCGGCGTCACCTTTATCGGCCCGCCCGCCGAGGCGATCCGCCTGATGGGCTCCAAGCGGCTGTCCAAGATCGCCATGCAGAAGGCCGGTGTGCCCTGCGTGCCCGGCTACCAGGGCGAGGACCAGAGCGACGACACCCTGATAAAGGAAGCGGAGGCCGTGGGCCTGCCGCTGATGATCAAGGCCAGCGCCGGCGGCGGCGGGCGCGGCATGCGCGTGGTCACCGAACCGCAGCAGATCCCCGCTCAGCTGAAAAGCGCCCGTCAGGAGGCGAAAAGCAGCTTCGGCAACGACGAGCTGATCCTCGAGCGGGCGGTGATCAACCCCCGCCACGTGGAGATCCAGGTGTTCGGCGACCACCACGGTAACGTCATCCACCTGGGCGAGCGCGACTGCTCGGTGCAGCGCCGCCATCAGAAAGTGGTGGAGGAAGCGCCCTCGCCGGTGGTCGACGAAGACCTGCGCCGGCGCATGGGCGAGGCGGCGGTGAACGCCGCCAAGGCCTGCGATTACGTGGGCGCCGGCACCGTGGAGTTCCTGCTCGGCGCGGACGGCGAGTTCTACTTTCTGGAAATGAACACCCGCCTGCAGGTGGAGCATCCGGTCACCGAACTGGTCACCGGCCAGGATCTGGTGGCCTGGCAGCTGCGGGTGGCCGCCGGCGAGCCCCTGCCCCTGACCCAGGAGCAGGTGCGGCTCACCGGCCACGCCATGGAGGTGCGCCTCTACGCTGAGGACCCGGCCCAGGGCTACCTGCCGCAAACCGGCCCGGTGCTGAGCTGGCGGCCGGCCAGTGGCGAGGGCGTGCGCATTGACCACGGCCTGGTGGACGGCGCCGAAGTGGGCAGCCACTACGACCCGATGCTGGCCAAGATCATCGCCTTCGGCGCCAGCCGCGACGAAGCCCGCCGCCGGCTGATCCGCGCCGTGGAAGACACGGTGCTGATGGGCCTGGACGACAACCGCCGCTTCCTGGCGGCGATCCTGCGCCACCCGGAATTCGCCGCCGGCGACGCCACCACCGCCTTTATCGACGGCCCCTTCGCCGACGACCCGGGCCTGCGCGCCGCCGACACCCCGGAAGCCCTGTGGGCGCTGGCCGCCCTGCTGCTCACCCGTATCGGCGCCGGTGACGCCGCCGGCCGCGCCGGCTACCGCAACTGGCACTCCAGCGGCGTGGGCGCGCAGCCGCTGGTGCTGGCCCAGGGCGACCGCGAACGCACCCTCTACCTGACCCCGGACGGCATCCACGGCGGCCCGGACCTGACCCTGGACGCGGTCCACGACGACGGCACCCTGATCGCCACCCTGGACGGCGTGCGCCGCCGCTACCACTGGCTGCACCGGGACGGCCGCGTGTGGCTGCAGGACGGCGGCCTGCGCGCCTGCTTCGAGGAGCGCACCCACCGGGCCAGCGGCGGCGAGCAGGGCCCCGGCTCCGGCCAGCTGAAAGCGCCCATGGATGGCGCGGTGATCGAAGTGAGCGCCGCCGCCGGCGATACGGTAAAAAGGGGACAGACATTGGCGGTGCTGGAAGCCATGAAGATGGAGCACGCCCTGAAAGCGGACTGCGACGGCACCGTGGACACCGTCACCGTCAGCGCCGGCGATCAGGTCAAGCGCCAGCAGCTGCTGATCACCGTCACCCCGGAGGTTGTCACTGAATGACAACCGGCCGGCGTTTTCGGGTAACGGACGTTCGTTCCAAAGTATGTTTGAATGGCTCCACGGCGGCGGCGCGACCGGCCGGTCGCGCAAGAGCCGGCGCTTTGCTTGCCGGTATAGGGGGCGAACGGTAAGGTATGGCGGCCCCTGTGGAGCGGTCCCGAGCCGCCACCGGACGCCGGATGTGACGCCACACTAATAGAGCAGTGCTTTATATAAACTCCCGGCTCGATCCGGGCATTCCAAGAACACAGACAATGGAGATCCCATGAGCAGCGCCGACGTCATTACGTTGCCCAAGCTTCTGTCCAAGGTTCCCGAGATTTTCGGTAATCTGCCCGGTTTGATCAAAGGCTCCAAGATGAGCAAGATCACCGACACCAACACGCCGCTGGGCTTGGGGGTGGCTTTCGAAAAGGCCACCGACAGCAACCCCAACGGCGTCGCCATCCTCTACGAGGACCGGGAGCTCACCTACAAGCAGTTCAATGCCTGGGCCAACCGCATCGCCGACTACCTGGCCTCCATCGGCCTGAAGAAAGGCGATACCGTGGCGGTGGACGTGGAAAACCGTCCCGAGCTGCTGGCCACCGTGCTGGGCTGCGCCAAACTGGGCGTCTGTTCCGCCCTGATCAACACCTCCCAGAAGGGCAAGGTGCTCACCCACAGCTTCAACCTGGTGGAGCCCAAGGCGGCGATCATCGGCCAGGAGCTGGTGGAAGTGATCCAGGAAGTGCGTGACGACCTGGACCTGAAGCAGAACTTCTTCTACTTCGCCGACCAGGACACCCTGGCCGACCCGGGCACCGCCCCGGAAGGCTTCACCAACCTGGCCACCGAGATCAAGGATTGCTCCAGCGAGAATCCGGCCAGCACCCACCAGACCTTCCTGCGCGACCCGCTGTTCTACATCTACACTTCCGGCACCACCGGGCTGCCCAAGGCGGTGGTGTTCAACCACGGCCGCTGGGAAAAAGCCTACGGCGCCTTCGGCTACTCCGCCGTGCGCCTGAACAAGGACGACCGCCTGTACAGCACCCTGCCCTTCTACCACGCCACCGGCATGGTGATCTGCTGGGCCTCGGTGATCGCCCCCGCGGGTGGTCTGGCGATCGCGCGGAAGTTCTCCGCCAGCCGCTTCTGGGACGACATCCGCAAGCACAACTGCACCGCCTTCGGTTACGTCGGCGAGCTGTGCCGCTACCTGCACGAGCAGCCCGAGAAGCCGGACGACGGCGACAACCCGGTGCACACCATCGTCGGCAACGGCCTGCGTCCCAGCATCTGGAAAGAGTTCAAGAACCGCTTCGGCATTGAGCGCGTGGTGGAGCTGTACGCCTCCTCCGAGGGCAACGTGGCCTTCACCAACGTGTTCAACTTCGACAACACCGTGGGCTTCTCGCCGGTCAGCTACGCCATCGTCAAGTACGACAAGGAAGCCGATGAGCCGGTACGCGACGACAAGGGCTTTATGATCAAGGTCGGCAAGGGCGAATCCGGCCTGATGCTCGGCGAGATCACCGACAAGACCCCGTTCGACGGCTACACCGACAAGGACAAGACCGAGAAGGCGATCTTCCGGGACGTGTTCAAGAAAGGCGACGCCTGGTTCAACACCGGCGACATGATGCGCGACATCGGCTTCCGCCACGCCCAGTTCGTCGACCGCCTGGGTGACACCTTCCGCTGGAAGGGCGAGAACGTCTCCACCACCGAGGTGGAGCAGATCCTCGACGGCTTCGAGCAGATCGTCGAATCCGTGGTCTACGGCGTGGAAATCCCCGGCACCAACGGCCGCGCCGGCATGGCTGAGCTGCGTCTCGACCGTCCGCACGAGGAAGTGGACTGGCCCGCCCTGTGCGCCTACCTCAAGCGCGAGCTGCCGCCCTACGCGATCCCCGTGTTCCTGCGCATCACCGACCACGGCGTGGAAACCACCGGCACCTTCAAGCACCAGAAGAACAAGCTGAAGGAAGAGAAGTACGACCTCAACCAGCACAACGACCCGGTCTATGTGCTGCTGCCCGGCGAGAGCTGCTACCAGCGTCTCACCCCGGAAATGCAGGCCGACATCGACAACGGCAAGCACCGCTTCTAAGCGGGCGCTCCGCCGCTTCCAAAAAAACCCGGCTCCGGCCGGGTTTTTTTATGGCCTCGGAAGTTATGCACAAATCCTGTGGACAAGATTGTGAATAAACACTGGATGACCCCGGCCAGCGCGGTGTTGCCGGGCCGTCCCCCAGAATGCGGTGAAATTAACCAGTCACAACCGGCCGCCGGTAGACCTATGAAACGGAGTTTTCCCCAGGCCGGGTTGTCCACAAATACTGTGGATAAACCTGTTGAAAAAGCGCGGACAAGTCGGCCAAGCGGCAGCAATCCGGCCCCTCTGGCTATTTGACGCTTTTTTAACCAAAATATGAAAAGCCTTATTAAACAACGACTTAGCCGTTATTTATAGGTGAAGACAGCACTTCTGGAAGGATTTGTTACCTTCTTTCCCACTTGTTACCGGCCTGTGCACAGTTTCGGTCCACGGTAAACCTGTCAATAGTGAAAATGCGTCATTGGAAGGCAAAGCGGGCTGCCCGTTTTTCGGGCGCGGGGACGCCGCCGCCCTGCCCCGGTTTGGGTCGCGCCGGGGGCGGCTTTGTCCGGTTTTATCCAGGCTTGTGGATAACAGTGTGAACAAACTGGTGGGAAACGGTGAACAAGGGCCGCTTAGCGGCCCGTCGGCGGGTCCTGATCGTCCTTGTCGATATGGTCCAGGGCGTCGGTGAGCTCCTGGACGCGCTGTCGCAGGGCATCCACCTCACGCTTATTGGGAATGCCCAACCGGGACAGCGCCTTGCCGAGCCGGTCGTCAAAGGCCTTTTCCATGCGGTCCATGGTCTCGCCGGTGTGGTGGCGCACCCGCTCCTTCAGTTCACCGACGCGCGGCGCTTTGTCCTTGGCGCGGCGTTCCACCTCGCGGCCGGCTTCCACCAGGGCATCGAAAAAGCCACTGCCCTCTTCCTCGGCGCGGGCGAAGGCGCCCAGCCCGGCCAGCCAGATCTGGTGGGTGTACTTGCGCAGATCGCGGGACGCACCGCTGAGCGCGCGCAGCGGGTGGCCACGCTCGTCCACGGGGGTTCCGGATTGGTGCTCGGAGACGGCATCGCCGTCGGTTCGCGGGTCCTGATCGGACGGTTTGTTGTGGTCGGCCATGATCCTCTACTCCATCAACGCCAGGGGAGTATAGGTCAAAAATGACAGGCGAAACCAATTGATTGTCGAACAAGGGGTGCGCCACCGGGACAGTGGGGACAGCGGGTCAGGGGTCGGTCTCGTCATCCGGGTCGCGGCCGCGACGGCCGCCCACGAAGCGCGCCAGGTCGCGGGCGCGGTCGCGGATCACCTCGCGGGATTTGCCGGTGAGCACCGCCACGAAGCGCTGCGTCAGCCGGTCGGCGCCGGCCTCGAAGCGCTCGTCGATATGGCGCTCCAGGCGCGGCCCCAGCCAGAACTTCACCAGCACGCCGATCACCGCCAGGGTAATCAGCGACGACAGCAGCGCGCAGCCCACCAGCAGCGGGATCAGGTCGGCGGTGGCCATAGTGGCGTTCTCCATGGCTCAGAGCCCGAACACGAAGATCAGCTGGGCCAGGCCGGCCATGGCGCCCAGGAAGCCGCCCACCAAAATCAGGATCCACTCGTCCTCCTGGAAGGCCGGCCGCAGCAGATCCTGGAAGTCCTCGGAACTGAGCGCCTGCATGCGGTCGCGCATCAGCCGCTCGATAATGCTGCTGCGCTCGCGGTTGAAGTTGTCGTCCTCGAACGGCTCCACCGCCAGGTCCACGGCCTTCTCTTCCACCGCCCGTTTCAGGTCGGCGTAACCGCCCGGGCCCACGGTGAGCTGGGCGGCGGTGCGCACCATGCCACCGTTGAGCAGCGGCTTGAGGTGGCGCTTGATCAGCGCCTTGGTACGGTCGCCGCGCGGCCCGTTGATCACCTGATGCATGATGTTACGCAGCGTCACCAGCTCTTCGGTGGTCAGCCGCGCGAACGACTCCGCCACGTCCTTCTGCCGTTTCAGGAACAGGCCCTGCAGGCGGAAGGGCCCCACCCGCACCGGGTTGAGGGGGCGGAAGATCACGTTCAGCGCCAGCCAGTTGGTGGCGATGCCGACAATAAAGCCGAACAGCGGCAGCACCCAGTTGCTGGGCACGAAGATGAAGATGGGTACCTGGATCAAACCGAACAGAAAACCGAAGTAGAACCCGGAATTGGTGACGAAGCGGAATTCCGGCTCGCCCACTTCCTGGAACAGCTGCACCATGAGCGCCTTGTCCGAGCGCATGCGCTCGACAATCATGTGCTTCATGTCCACCAGGTTTTCCAGGTTGTGGCTGATATCGTCGACCACGTTATCCATCACCGCGGGAATCGCCCGGCGGGCGCGGGTGTAGACCCGCCGGCGCACGGCCAGGGGCAGGTTCTCCCAGAGCACCGCGTTGCGCTCGGTCATCACCTCGTCAACGTATTCCTCGATACGGCCCTGGATGCTCTTGGTCAGGTGGGCGGCGATCTTTTCCGGTTCCATCTCCCGGAAAAACTCGTCCAGGCTGCCCAGCTTCTGGAGGGTCTTGTCCACCACGATGGCGGCCATCTTCTCCACTTTGGAGGGAATGATGCCCTGCCAGCCGAAGAACGGCCGGATGCCGAGGAACTCCAATGGATAGAAGGTCATCTGCACGGCCATCCAGTTGGTGGTCCAACCAACCACGCCGGCTATGAATGGGATACTGAAGTATTTCCAGAAATCCGGATGGGAAAAAATCGAATCCAGCATGTGGGCAGAGACTCCCCTCCCAGGGAAAAGGCTAGACTAGCCGTCTAAAGAGATGACGAACAGTTCCCGCGAGCGTCGACCCGAGTCACAACAGCCAATGTTATGTAATTGTGAAAGAACCTAGTATAAGCAGCCGGCCTGCGCGAAATAAGCACAATAACGTAATTTTTGGCAACCCGACGGCAAATACCTCATACTTCCGAGCGGGCCAACGCCTTGATACAGAAGGATTTCGTATACCCATGTCCTCCCCCTCGTCGCTGACCGGGCTGCTGATGTACGGCGCCCTGGAAACGCTGCTCAACCAGGCGCTCACCGGCGACGAACGCGGCCGCGAGCAACTGGCGGCGCTGGACGGCACCGTGGTGCGCCTGCGCGGCGAAAGCCCCATGTGGGTGCTCTATGTGCTGATCTACGAAGACGGCGTGGAGCTGCTCAGCGACTACGAAGGGCCGGTGGACGTGCGCGTGCGCGGCGCGCTGGGCGCCATGCTGCACTGGCTGCTGGCGCCCAACAGCGGCGACGCCGAGCACAGCCTGCGCATCACCGGCCCGGACGACACCCTGGAACGCCTGCAGGCCACCATCAGCGAATTCAGCCTCTGGCCGCTGGTGCGCAACTGGCTGGACGACCACGTGCGCCTGCGCGAGCTGCTCTCGCTGCTGCGCCGCGAAGACCCGGCCTGGCTGGAAAAGCTGGCCGGCATCCCCGACCACCTGGGCGAGCTCGCCGCGCAAGTGGCCCGCCAGCAACTGCTGCAGGAAGACATCCTCGAGGAAGTGCGCGGCCTGCGCCGGGAAATGCGCCGCGGCCGCCGCCTCGATCTGGCCTTCCTGGTGATCGGCGTCACCCTCATTCTGGTGTCGCTGCTGCGCGCCCTGGGCCAGTGGCACACCACCTGGACCGCCCTCTCCCACGACTATCTGTCGCTGGCCATGATCAGCCTGGGGCTGGCGCTGATTCTGGGACGGCTGCTGCATCGACCCAAAAGCTAGACCGGACTTGTAGGAGCGGGCCCTGCCCGCGAAAGGGAGCGAAGCTCCCGGCAGGATGCCAGAGACGCTTTTTGTGCTCCCGTTAGATATCTCTCTGGCATCCTGCCGGCCGGCTGCACCGGCCTTTCGCGGGCAGGGCCCGCTCCCACAAAGGCCCGCTCATAGCACCGCGTTAGTCGCGATCTTTCTTTCCGAAGAAGCGGCCGATACGTTCGCCGACAATTTCGGTGCTGGAGCGCGCCAGGCTGCGGCTGGTTTCCTCCAGCATTTCCCGCGTGGGCAGATTGCGCACGCCCTCGTTGATACCTCTTTTGACCGCTTCCTCCACGCTCTCCGCGATCAGGTCGGCGGCCTTGCGGGCCTCCTCGTCGATGTCCTGACGAACGGTGCGGCGCAGGCGCGGCAAGAAATAGACCTGTCCCCAAATAGCCACCACGGTCAAGGTGATGGCCGCGCTCAATACGGCGGACAGCAAAATCGCGGTCATGATGTTCCCCTTCGGTTCAACCCGATACCGCTTTTGTAACAGCGCCGGGCATTACTGTAACCATTGGTACGAATCGGAAGTATTGCTCAGCAAAACAATTACTATCTTTCTGCGACAGCCAATTTATGGCGCAAAAACAGTGCTAAGGACAGCCCGTGTATACGCAGGAGCATGATAATAAACTCGACACGGGATATTTGAATGACTGCCGGGACTACCTCGATCCGCGCTCAGAGCCATAGTCTCACTCCGCTGGCGCAACTGCTGTCTCTTTGTCAGCGTTACCGATTACCGCTCTCGCTGCTCGCCATCCAGCTTAAGGATGTGGCGTCGTTGAGCAAACAACTGGGCGGCGACCGCCTGCAACGTCTGCAAAAACAACTGGGCCAGGCGGTGCAGCAACGCACCCGCATGGAAGACGCGCTGATCGCCTGGCAACGGGGCTATCTGGTGCTCTGCCTGCCGGGCACCCGCGCCGCCGGCGCCGCCTGCGTGGCCCGCCGGCTGGAGCAGTGGTTTCAGAAAACCCGCTTCACCCTGGACGAATTCACCGTGCAGCTGGACACCGCCATGGCCGTGCACGTGGCCAACCCGACGCCGGAACAAAGCGAAGAGCAGGCCCGCGAAAACGTGCGCGAACTGCTTATGGACACGCTCTGCCTGCTCGCCGCCGAAAACGAACACGGCGACGGCCCGGCGCTGTCACGGCGCGCCCTGGACGACAGCCACAACGCACCGGCGATCAACCACCAGGCAGGCGAAGCAGGTGAAGCGGCTGAAGCGACTGAAGAAAGCCCCGTGAACGGCCGCCCGCAACGCCGCCGCGACGACACCGCCAACGGGCACGCCTCGCCGCAACAACTCAAGGACCTGGTGGATCAGCTGCGCGACGACGACACCACCCTGGTGAGCACCCTCTCCCCGGCGCTGCAGCGGCTCGATGAGCGCACCCGCATGCTGCTGATCGATCAGCTTCTGGAAGCCTCGCTGATCCCCCATTAACGGGCCGCCGCGCTACGCCTTGCGGGCGATCATCACCGCCCGGCGTGGCGCCGGGTAGCCTTCCCGGCTGCGCGTCGGATCGTCCGGGTCGAGAAAATCCGGCAACGACTGAAAGCGCATCCAGTCCGTGGCCCGCTGCTCGTCCACCGTGGTCACGCACTCGTCCACGCAACGCACCCGGTCGAACCCGCAACGCCGCAGCCACACCGCCAGATGCTCGGTGCTCGGCAAAAAGAACACATTGCGCATCGCCGCGTAACGCCCCTCGGGCATCAGCACGGCGCGCTCGTCCCCTTCCACCACCAGCGTTTCCAGAACCAGCTCACCGCCGGGCCGCAGGGCGTCGCGCAATTCCAGCAGATGGTCCAGCGGCGAACGGCGGTGGTAGAGCACGCCCATGGAAAACACCGTATCGAACGCCGCCAGCCCGGCGGGCAGCTCCTCCATGCGCAGCGGCGCGAACCAGAACGGCGTCTCCGGCGTAAAGCGCTTCACCGCCAGATACTGCATCAGGAACAGCACCGTCGGGTCGATGCCCAGCACCTGGGCGGCGCCGGCCCCGGCCATGCGCCAGCCGTGGTAGCCGCTGCCGCAGCCCACGTCCAGCACCCGCCGCCCGCGCAGATCGGACAGGTGCGGCGCCACCCGCTGCCACTTCCAGTCGGAGCGCCACTCGGTATCAATGTGCGTACCAAAGAATTCAAACGGCCCCTTGCGCCACGGCATCAGCCCGCGCAAGGCCGCGTCCAGGACCTCAGGGTCCACCGCCCCCGGCTCACCGATAGTGACCCGGTCCCGGTCCAGCCGGCACGGCGCCGGCCCCGGCGGCAACGCCGTCACGGCGTCGTGCCAGCGCGGCAGATCGCCGTGCGGCTTGTCCAGCAAACGATGGCGGGTCAGCGCCGCCACCGGCGCGCCGCCCTCGCCCAGCAGCGACGGCAGCGCCGCGTCCAGTTCATTCAGATAGGTATCCAGCATGGCGCGGATTATCCCGGCGCCGGCCCGCCGCCACAAGGCCCGCTGCGGCACCGGCCTTGTGGGAGCGGGCCCTTGTGGGAGCAGGCCTCGCCCGCGAAAGGGTGGCTTTGCCACCCGGCAGGATTCCAGAGACCTGGGTTTTTGAGGTGTTCGGAGCTCCGTATCCGAGACGCGGGGCAATGGTGGTGCCTTCCGGGACCGCTCAAGCCATCCATGGCCGCTGTTAGTTTGGCCTTCCCTGGCCAAACAGCTCCCTCCAGGCACCACCATTGCCCCGCTCACTGGGCAGCGTCACCGCCACGGGACATAACACCGCCAGGACCTTTACAGAAAGGTTCGGCGTCAGCTATGACCCGAGGCACTGGAGTCTGCCCCGGAGCGAGTCTGTGTTCTGCCCTTCCGGGACCCTGGAGAACAGGACGTTCGACAGGGAGCGTACAGGGACGTATTCACAGCGTTCCCGGAAGGGCAGAACACAGACTCGCGACCCCGGATGGAGAGCCCACATTTCCGATGCAGAGACGCTATTCGTGCTCCCGTTAGACAGGTCTCTGGTATCCCGCCGGGAGCTTCGCTCCCTTTCGCGGGCAGGGCCCGCTCCCACAGCCGCTAAGATTGGCCCGTGCGGACACTGCATTCACGAGGGGAACAGGCACTATGTGCACATTCCCATTGCCCGATGTAAGGAAACCCCATGACCGTGACGCTGGACCAACCCCTCGAGCTGCCCTGCGGCGCGACGCTGAAGAACCGGCTGGGCAAGTCCGCCATGAGCGAGACCCTCGGCACCACCGACAACCGGGTCACCGCCAAGCTCACCCGCCTGTATCGGGCCTGGGCCCGGGGCGGCACCGGCCTGTCGGTGACCGGCAACGTGATGATCGACCGGCGCGCCCTGGGCGAGCCCTGCAACGTGGTGCTGGAAGACCGCCGCGACATGGACCGGCTCAAGGCCTGGGCGCGGGCCGGCCGCGAGAACGGCACCCACCTGTGGATGCAGATCAACCATCCCGGCAAGCAGGCGCCGGCGGCGCTTAACCGCGAGACCGTGTCGCCCTCGGCGGTACCGTTCTCCGACCCCAACCTGAAGCGCTTCTTCCATGTGCCGCGGGCGCTCACCGTGGCGGAAATCGAAGACCTGGTGCGCCGCTTCGGCGAAACCGCCGCGCTCGCCAAGGAAGCGGGTTTTTCCGGCGTGCAGATCCACGGCGCCCACGGCTATCTGGTCAGCCAGTTCCTGTCGCCGCGCCACAACCGCCGCGAGGACGCCTACGGCGGCAGCGCCGAAAACCGGCGCCGCTTCGTGCTGGAGGTCTACGACGAGATCCGCCGCCGGGTGGGCGGCGACTTCCCGGTATCGATCAAGCTCAACTCGGCGGACTTCCAGAAAGGCGGCTTCACCGAGGAGGAATCCCTGGCGGTGGTGGAGGCGCTGGACGCCCGCGGCATCGACCTGATCGAAATCTCCGGCGGCACCTACGAGGCCCCGCGCATGGCCGGCCAGGGCCAGCGCGAATCCACCCGCCGCCGGGAAGCCTACTTCCTCAGCTACGCGGAACAGGTGCGCTCAAGAGTGAAGGTCCCGCTGATGGTGACCGGCGGCTTCCGCAGCCGCGAAGGCATGGCGGCGGCCCTGGAAGACGGCGCCACCGACGTGATCGGCGTGGCCCGGCCGCTGGTGCTGGACCCGGCGTTCAGCAACCGCCTGCTCGCCGGCGAAGACGCGGTCAGCGCCGTGGCGCCGATCCGCACCGGCATCCGCGCCGTGGACAACGCCGCGATGATGGAAGTGTCCTGGTACACCCTGCAGCTCGCCCGCATCGCCCGCGGCAAAGCCCCCCTCGCCGACGCCGGCGGCCTCACCTCCCTGGTCAAGGTCGCCGGCCTGATCGGCTGGCGCCGCCTCAGGATGGGGCGCTTGCGCGCCAGTTAAAGGTGAACAGTGAACAGTTAATAGTTGAAAACAGTGCGTAGCAGACAGGTTTGCGTTTTCACAATAGCACCCTGCGTATCTACAAAGGGCTTTAGCTATTCACTGTTAACTCTTAACTGTTAACTGTCCGTAAGGTATTGGTGTAGCGCCGCTTGCATGGCACTAAGCGTCAACGGCTTGATCAACTGTCCGTCCATGCCGGCGTCGTGGATGCGGCCGGCGTATTCGGGGAGGACGTGGGCGCTGAGCGCCAGGATCACCGCCGGGGGCCAGCCTTTCTCCTGCTCCAGGCGGCGCATGCGGGTGGCACTTTCGAAGCCGTCCATGTCGGGCATGTCCAGGTCCATGAGCACCAGCCGGTAGCGGCCTTCACCGGCGGTGAACGCTTCCAGAGCCTTGCGGCCGTCGTCGCTGAGCACCGGGCCGGGCACGCCGAGGCGCTCCAGGTAACCGCGGGTCACCATCTGGTTGACCGGGTTGTCCTCGGCCACCAGCACGCGCAGGCCGCCCTGGGTGTCCACCGGTTCCCGTTCCGACAGCAGCGGCACCTGGCCCGGGCCGCTGTCGCTGATCAGCTGCTGCAGCTCGGTCACCGTGAGCACCGCGCGGCGCACCAGGGTGACGTCGTCGCGCATCACCACTTCCCCACTTTCGCGCATGCCGCACAGCAACACCGGCCGCAGCCCGGCGTGGCGCTCGCGGGCGGGCCGCAGCCCCTGATCCAGCAGCACGCCGTCGCTGACGCCGTTGACCAGCAGATGGCCACTGTCGTCTTCGCTCAGCGCCCGCTGCACCGCCGCCAGGTCGTCCACCACCCGCACCCGGGAGAAGCGCGGGTCGCGCTGCAGCAGCTCACCCAGGTTGCCCACCGGGTCCCACACCAGCGCCGGCACCGAGGTCCATTCCGGCATCGGCACCGCTTTTTCCAGCACCGGCAGCGGAATCACGAAGCGGAAGGTGGTGCCCTGCTCCGGCGCACTGCGCACTTCGATGTCACCGCCCATCAGGCGCACCAGCTCCTGGCTGATCGACAGCCCCAGGCCGGTGCCGCCGAAGCGCTGCGCCACCGAGGCGGACGCCTGGCTGAAGTTCTGGAACAGCCGGCGCTGCTCCTCGCGGGTCATGCCGATGCCGCTGTCGCTGACGGTGAACTCGATCATCGCCCGGCCGTCGCGCTCTTCCAGGCAGCGGGCGCCCACACGGATCCAGCCGTGGCGGGTGAACTTGATCGCATTGGAGAGCAAATTGGTGAGCACCTGGCGCAGCCGGGGCGCGTCGCCGCGCAGCTGCGCCGGGATATCCGCGTCGGCGTCCACCAGCACCAGGTCGCCGTTGTCGCTGGCCGGCAGGCTGAACATGTGCGCGCAGTCGATCAGCAACGCGGCGGGATCGAACGGTGACTGCTCCAGCTCCAGCTTGCCGGCTTCCAGCTTGGCGTAATCGAGCACGTCGTTGACCAGGGTATTCAGGGTGCGGCCGGCGTTCTCGATCAAGCCGATGTATTCCTGCTGACGCGGCGACGGGTTGGTTTCACGCAGCAGCTCCGCCAGCCCCAGCACGCCGTTCAGCGGCGTGCGTATTTCGTGGCTCATGCGCGCCAGGAACTGGCTCTTGGCGCGCACCTCGGCGCGGCCGCGAATGGCGCGGGTGGCGAAGTGGAAAAACACCAGGCTGAGCACCAGCACCAGCAGATACAGCACCAGCAGGCCGGCCGCGATCAGCCCGCTGTCGCGCAGGCTCTTGCCGCGCCCCTGCTCCACCAGCATCACCGCGACGCCGGTGATGTCCTCGCTGAGATCACGCAGGCGCTGCTGGCGATCGCCGCCCTCGGCCAACGCCTCCTGCCAGGTGACGGTCACCCGCGACGGCAGCAGCAGCGTCTGCCGCGACCACTGCAGGTAGCTTTCCAATTCCGCGTGGGTGGTCCGCCATTGCTGACGCAGCCGCGCCTCGCCGGTGCGCGAGGCGAGCGCCTGGATCTGCCCCTCCACCTGGGGAATCAACTCTTCCAGCCGCGCCAGGGCGCGCTCCAGCTGACGCAGGTCCACGGTGCTCAGGTAGCCGCCGTTGAGGCTGGTGTAGACGGCGATGGCGCGGATGACCCCCAGGTCGTGGCTGAGCTGGCGCAGCCCGTTCAACGGCAGGGACAGGGCCTCGTTGGGGCTGGGGCGGGTGGGCACGGCGATGTCGCCCATGTAGAGCACCGCCGCCAGCGCGTTGTGCAGCCGCCCGTTGATCTGCTCCACGTTATCGAACGGGCCGGACACGTCCCGCCCGGCCAGCCCGGTGGCCGGACTCAGCTCGCGCCACTCCCGGCGCAGTGCCACCACCTGATCCAGCAGGCTGGGGATGGCGCTGCCGGACACCGCCTGCACGAAGTCGTCCAGCCGCGCCTCGGTGTTGCGCCGCGCCCGCAGAAAGCGCGCTTCCAGGTCGGGCACCTCCAGGTGCACCCGGGCCGGCGCCAGGTCGCGGGTTTCTTCCAGGGGCGCGGTCACCGCCAGGCCGATTCGGAACAGGCGTACGTCGTCGAGCATGCGCTGGTAGCCTTCGTGAAGGCCCACGCGGTACTGCAACAACAGCACCGCGACCACCAGGAACGGCACGGTGACCAGGCCCACTAACAGCAAGATGGCCGGATATTGTTTTCGTTGTGCCACCATCGCCTCCTTGGCTCGACGGCCCGTCCTCGCGTACCGGGCCTTCATCCCGAAAAATTAGCACGGCGCCGGACGCATTACAGGACAAATTTGGCAATAGTGACGCCACCATCGCGTGACGGTCAGGGGGCGGTTACTGTAAAAAAGAACCTTCGTTCGTCCCCTTGGTTAAGAGTCCCGACCATGTGCTTTCGCCGTACCCTGTTCGCCCTGCTCGCCGGCGCCGTGTTGAGCCTGGCCGGCTGCGCCGCCCCGGCACCGGAAAACAACATCCGGACCCTGCAGGGCGGCGACGGCGGCAGCCTGCCACGGCAGCTGGCCGGCCAGACCCTGGCCCTGGACCGCTTCCGCGGGCCGCCGGAGCTCGCCGGCCTGGAGAGCAACGGCGAGATCAGCAGCGACCGCTCCGGCTGGCGCCAGTGGCTGTTCGGCGACCCGGGCACCCGCCTCACCGTGACCGTCTACGGCCTGCCGGCGGGCTGGCAGGACCTGGGCCAGGAGCGCATCGTCTCCGGCCACTATGGCCAGCTTCGCCAGCAACGCATCAACCGGGTCTACAACAGCGACAACCAGTCGATCCGCTTCACCAGCGAGCGGCTGTTCGACCTGGAAGGCCGCCTCACCGCCAGCGCCCGCTACCTGGTCAATCAGCCCGGCCGGCGGCCGCTTCACGAAGTGCTGCTGCTGACCATGGACGGCGACCATTTCGTGCGCGTCGAGAGCGGCTCGCGGGAACGCAAGACCACCGAGCTGCTGCAACTGAGCAAACGGGCCCTGGCGGAATTCCGCGCCTACCAGGCGGCCCGCTAGGGCAGCGCCACCATCAACAGCAGCGGCAGCGTGAGGAAGGAGAGCAGCGTGGAGAACACCACCATCGCCGCCACCGTTTCCGGGCCCTGCCGGTAGGTCTGCGCCAGCAGATAGTTGAACACCGCCACCGGCATGGTGGACTGGATCAGAATCACCCCGCGCAGCACGCCCTCCACGCCGGCCAGTTCGCACACCAGCCAGGCGGCGCCGAAGCCGAGCAACAGCCGGGCCGCGGCGAACACCAGCCCGCCGCCGGCATCGCGCACCCGCAATTGTGACAGCGACACGCCCAGGGTGATCAGCATCATCGGAATGGTCAGGTCACCGATCAGCGCCACGCTGTTCTGCAGCCAGGCCGGCAGGCGGATCTGGAACACCACCATCACCACGGCCACCACCACCGAGATCAGGATTGGGTGGCGCAGCAAACGCCACGACAGCCGCTCGCCGCTGACCACCGCCAATCCCAGGGAAAACTGGATCACCGAGGTCAGCATCATCCAGGCCAGAGCCAGCGCCTTGTGGGAGCGGGCCCTGCCCGCGAAAGGGTGGCTTTAGCCGCCCGGCGGGATACCAGAGAGTCATCTTAAGTGCGTAATAAGGGCCTCTGGAATCCTGCCGGCAAGCAAAGCTTGCCTTTCGCGGGCGAGGCCCGCTCCCACAAGAACGCCATTGGCCGAGGATCTCCACACTCAGTACGGGTGTCGAACGGGCGCCCGGTGCGGCCCCAGAAATAGCCCACCCCGGCGCAGGCCAGCACCGGTGCCATCACCGCCCAGATTTTCATTAGCATGGTAAGATCCCGCGTCCGGAGAAATCGTTTGCAGCGCGCCAGGCCGCGTAGTGTGAGGAGCCCGCCCAGCCATGTCCAACGGACCGTCCCGCGCCGCCGAGGCCGATTTCACGCCAATCACCCCGGCCCGTCTGCAGTGGCAGGACCACACCCCGGTGGCCACCGACTTCGACGATCCCTACTTCTCGCGCCAGGACGGCCGCGCGGAAAGCCTTTACGTGTTCCTCGACGGCAACCAACTGGACCGGCGCTTCGCCGCCCTCGCCGACGGCGACCGCTTCGTGATCGGCGAAACCGGCTTCGGCACCGGCCTCAACATGCTGCTGGCCGCCCAGCGCTTTCTGGCGCTGGCGCCGGCCGGCGCCGGCCTGGAACTGTGGTCCGTGGAAAAGCACCCGCTGCAGCGTGACGACCTGGCCCGCGCCCTGGCCCACTGGCCGGAGCTGGGCGAACCCGCCCGGGCGCTTCTGGATCAGTACCCGCCCGCCAGCCCCGGTTACCACCGGCTGCAACTGGCGGACAACGTCACCCTGACGCTGATGCTCGGCGACGCGGAAGCCCTGTGGCGCCAGTGCCCCGCCGATGTGGACGCCTGGTTCCTGGACGGCTTCGCCCCGGCCCGCAACCCGGACATGTGGCAGGCCGGCCTGTTCGCCGAACTGGCCGCCCACAGCCGCCCCGGCGCCACCCTGGCCACCTTCACCGCCGCCGGCTTCGTGCGCCGGGGCCTGATCGAGGCGGGCTTCGCCATGCAGCGCCGCGACGGCTTCGGCGGCAAGCGCCACATGTTGGCCGGCCACTTCGGTGACGGGGTCTGGCAGCCGGCCCGCGCCCGGCGCGGCCACGCCCTGGTGGCCGGCGCCGGCCTGGCCGGGGCCACCACCGCCCGCGCCCTGGCGGAACGGGGCTGGCGGGTCACCGTGCTGGACCCGGCCGGCGTTGCCGCCGGCGCCTCCGGCAACCGGGCCGGGGTGGTCTACAGCACGCCCAGCGCCCACCTCACCGAACAGAACCGCTTCTACCAGCTCAGCTATGTGCACGCCCTGCGCTGGCTGCGACGCCACCGCTTCCCCGGCCCGGACCAGGGCCGCCTGAACGGTGTGCCCCAGCACTTCGTCGACGACAAGCAGGCGGACAAGATCCGCGCCGCCCGGGACAGCGGCGCCTGGCCGCAAGCCCTGCTAAAGCCGCTGGGGGAACACGGCATGGAACTGGTGGGCGGTGGCTATCTGTCACCGCCGGCCTGGTGCCGACAACTGCTGGACCACCCGGCCATCGAACCGCGGCTTGCCGCCGTCAGCGACTTCCAGCCCGCCACCGACGACCGGCCGGTGCGGGTGCGCCTGAGCGACGGCCACGCCCTGGAGGCGGACGCCCTGATTCTGGCCACCGCCGGCGCCGCCCGGGATCTCGCCGGCCTGGGGTGGCTGCCGCTGAAGACCATCCGTGGCCAGGTCAGCTACTGCCGCCCCACCGCCGCCAGCGCCGCCTGGCAACAGGCGCAATGCCACGGCGGCTACCTGACCCCGCCGCTGGACGGCGTGCACTGCGTGGGCGCCACCTTCGACCTGCACCAGCTGGACCCGGCGCCCCGCGACAGCGACGACGCCGCCAACCTGGCGCAGCTGCGCCACCACCTGCCACGGGAGTGGGAAGAACTGGGCGGCGAATCCATCGAGGTGGTGGACCGGCGCGTGGCCATGCGCTGCCAGAGCCTGGACTTCCTGCCCCTGGTGGGCCCGCTGCCGGACGCCACGGCCAACCCGCATCGCGCCCTGCCCGGCCTATACTTGAACATCGCCCACGGTAGCCGCGGCATCACCGGCACGCCGCTGTGCGCCGACCTGCTCGCCGACCAACTGAGCCGGCGCGCGCCGCCGGCGGACCAGGCGCTGGTCGCCGCCCTGGCGCCGGAACGCTTCATTCTCCGCAAACGCAAAAAACAACCTGACTGGAGTCCACCATGTTCCTGACCACCGCCCTGTACGCGGCGCTTGCCGCGCTGATCATCCTCGCCCTGGCCGCCAACGTGGTGCGCCTGCGGCTGCGCCACGGGGTCTCCCTGGGCGACGGCGGCCGCGGCGAACTGAACCGCGCCATCCGCGCCCACGGCAACGCGGTGGAATACACCCCGGTGATCCTGATTCTGATGGCACTGCTGGAAGGCAACAACGGCAACCACCTGGCGCTGCACCTCTACGGCTGCCTGCTGGTGGGCGGCCGGCTGGCCCACGCCTGGGGCCTGATGGGCGGCCCGGTGCGGGCGCGCCAGCTGGGCATCGTCAGCAACTGGGTCGCGCTGCTGGCCGGTGCCCTCCACCTGCTGGTGGTCGTGCTCGCCTAAGAGGATGACGAGCGGTCGAGCTCGTCGAGCTGTTCGCGGGTGAAAATGGAGATGGTCTCGGTGACGTCGTCGAACACCACCGAAGCCTGGCCGCGCCGCAACTGCTCGCGCACCTGCGCCACCTTGGTGCCGGTGCCGATCTCCTGCTCGCCGTAATCGGTGCCGTCACGGGTGACGAACTCCTCGATCAGGTTGTCCAGGGTCTCCGGGGGGATCTCTTGCCAGGGAACAATCATAGAAGGCAGTTAATAGTTAACAGTGAATAGTTAATAGCGAAACAATGCGTATTGTCCGCGCGCCAAGCCTCGCTGCAAAGGTGTTTTAACTATTCACTGTTAACTGTTAACTATTAACTGCTCTAAACCATGGTGCCTTCGCGGGACCATTCGCAGCGGACCCGCAGGGGCTCGTCGGAGGGCTCGTGGTAGTCGTCGGCGCTGTCCCACATGAAGGTGTGGAAGCCGGCGAAATCGGTTTCCAGGTGCACCACCGCTCCCACCCAGTACATCTGTTTGAGCAGGCGTTCGAATTTGGCGATCCAGTGCTCCCACTCGTACTCCACCGCCCGGTAGGACATGCCGAAGTGGATCACCTGGGTCTGGTAGCTGCCGCCGGAGGCCTGGTCGCCGGAGATCGCGAACATGTCCTGGCTGAGAAACGGCCACTGATCGGATTCCGGCAGGGTGCGGATGGCGCGGCGGTTGTGGAAGCAGCTCGCCTGGCGCTGCTGCCGGTCACCGAACGGCAGGTGCTTGATGCACCCGTAGACGATCGATTCGTTGTCCAATTCAAACCTCGTTCCAAAGAGAGCGCCGCGTCAGCGTCCGCAGCGTTCCATCTGCACCGCGTAGCGGGTGGCCATGTCCTGGGCGCGCTGCGCCGAGCGTTTCATGTAGGGCCGGCTTTTCCAGGTGCCCCGGGCATAGCCGCCGTGGCCGGCGTAGTACGCCAGATACAGATGGTAGGCGTCGTTGCGCGCGATGCCGTTACGCACATGGCTCTGGTAATGGTACCAGCCGACGAAGTGCACCGCGTCGCCGAAGTCGTCCCGGTCGGCGCCGCCGTGACCGGTTTCACGGCGGTACCAGTCCCAGGTGCCGTCCAGGGCCTGGGGGTAGCCGTAGGCGCTGGAAGGACGCTTCCAGGGAATAAAACCCAGCAGCTTGGTGCGCGGCGGGCGGGCGTCGGCCTGGAAGCCGGATTCCTTGTAGATGGTGGCCATCAGAATCGCCACCGGCACGCCGAACTCTTTTTCGCTGCGCTTGGCGGCCTTGTACCAGTTGTTGAACCAGCCGCCTTTTTGGTCGAACACCGCGCAAACGTCGTCGATGTGGGTGGGCGTGGAGGCGCAGCCCCCCAATGCCAGAATCAAAGCCAGAACTGCGGCACGCATGGGCGACCTCGGGGTTTGGGTTTGAGTCATGGTAGCGGGTTGAGGGAACGCTGCAAGCGATGGCTTACCGGACCCGGCCTTGTGGGACCCGGCCTTGTGGGAGCGGGCCCCGCCCGCGAAAGGCAAGCGCAGCTTGCCGGCAGGATCCCAGAGAGGTTGTTGGTGCTGTCGTTAGCGAGGCCTCTGGCATCCTGCCGGGAGCTTTGCTCCCTTTCGCGGGCAAGGCCCGCTCCCACAAGAGCTCCGTTTCAGGGGCTTGGCCCGTTCCCAGCGTTGTTCAGTCTTCGAGCTTGATGCCGTGTTCGGCGAGGAAGCCGATAAATTCCTCCTCATCAATCACATCGACATCGAGGCTGCGGGCCTTGTCGAGTTTGGAGCCGGCGGACTCGCCGGCCACCACGCGGGCGGTCTTTCCGGAGACGGTACCGGCCACCTTGGCGCCGAGAGCCTCCAGATGCTCCTTGGCCTCACTCCGGGTCAGGCGCGCCAGGGTACCGGTAAGCACCCAAGTCTGCCCTTCCAGCGGCCGCTCATCGGCTCCACCGGCGGGGGCTTTGGCGGCCAGACCGGCGGCATACTCTTCCGCCGTCCAAAGGCACTCTAGCCAATCATCGGCGCCCAAACCTTCCTTAAGCTTCTCCAGCGTCGCGGCCTTGACGCCGGTGTCGGCGTCGCCCTCACCAGCGTCCACCGCCCGGACCAGCGCATCCAGGTGCCGGTAGTGGCGGCCCAGGGTTTCCAGGGTCTTGGTGCCCACGCCGCTGAGCGGCATGCCCAGCGTTTTGGCGCTGCTCAGGAAGTTGGCCAGGGTCAGGGTGTCCACGAAGCGGCGTGACGGCGTCCCGTTTGACTGCGGCTCGACGCCGGCGTTGAGCAGGCCGTCGATGACCTTCTCGTTGTGTTCTTCGGCGAAGAAGGCGGCGATCGCCTTGGCCACTTCGCCGCCCACGTCGGGCACCTGCAGGAACAACAGCAGCGGCGCGTTGCGGATGCTTTCCAGATCGCCGAAGGCGTCCGCCAGGGCCTTGGCGGTTTCCTCGCCGATCTGCAGGATGCCGAGCGCGAACAGGAAGCGGCTCAGCGGCATTTTTTTCGATGCTTCCAGGGCCTCGATCAGGTTGGCGGCGGACTTCTCGCCCATGCGCTCCAGGCCGGCCACGTCCTCGGCCTTGAGGCGGTAGAGGTCGGCCACGGTCTCGATCAGTTCCTGATCCACCAGGGCGTCCACCAGCTTGTCGCCCAGGCCGTCGATGTCCATGGCGCGCCGCGACGCGAAGTGCTTGATCGCCTCGCGCTGCTGGGCGCCGCAGATCAGGCCGCCGGTGCAGCGCGCCACCACGCCGTCGTCGGCGCGCAGAATCTCGCTGCCGCACACCGGGCACTCGGTGGGCAGGTTGATTTCCCCGGCATCCTTGGGGCGCCGCTCGGGGACCGTGCGCACCACCTTGGGAATCACGTCGCCGGCGCGGTAGATCACCACGCTGTCGCCGACGCGGATGTCCAGCCGGCGGATCTCGTCGATGTTATGCAGGGTGGCGTTGCTGACCGTGACGCCGCCCACCTGAACCGGCTCCAGCTTGGCCACCGGGGTCAGCGCGCCGGTGCGGCCCACCTGCCAGTCCACCTCGTTGAGCACGGTGATCTCTTCCGATGGCGGGTATTTCAGTGCCACCGCCCAAGCCGGTTCCCTGGCCCGAAAGCCCAGCATGTCCTGGAACTCGATAGAGTTCACTTTAAAGACCACGCCATCGATCTCGTAGGGCAGGCGGTCCCGCTTCTCACCGATATCATGAAAATACGCCAGACACCCGGCGGTGCCTTTTGCCGTTTTCACTTCCTTGGCTACGCGGAATCCCCAGTCCTGCAAGTGGCTCAGCCTGGTTCTCTGCCGGTCGCTGACACGGCCGCCCTCGATATGCCCTATGCCGTAACAAAAGAAGACCAGCGGACGCTGGGCAGCCAGCTTTGAGTCAAGTTGACGCATGCTGCCCGCGGCGAGGTTGCGGGGGTTGGCAAAAGGCCTTTCATCGGCATCAGCGCGCTTTTTATTCAGCTTCTCGAATTCATGCTTAGTAACACAGACCTCACCCCGGACTTCCAAGGTGCGCGGCCAGCCCTTTCCCAAAAGCTCCAGGGGTATCGAGCGGATCGTCATGGCGTTAGCGGTGACATCCTCACCGACTTCGCCGTCTCCACGGGTCGCTGCCCGCACCAGCTGGCCATTTTCGTACAAAAGGCTGATCGCAAGACCGTCGAATTTGAGTTCACAGCAGTATTCAATCTCGACGCTCTCGCTGTCGAAAAGGCTGAGGTTATTCGATTTCCGATTTAACTGTTTGGCTATCCTGGAATCAAACGCGGAAAACTGATCTTCATCGGTCAGCGTCTGAAGACTCAGCATGGGTACCTGGTGCTTTACTTCATCAAATTTTTCCAGGGGCTTACCGCCAACCCTTTTCGTGGGCGAATTGGCGGTAACAAGATCGGGGTGCGCTTCTTCCAAAGCCTGCAATTGTTGAAAAGCACGGTCGTATTCCGAATCAGGCACGGACGGATCATCAAGGACGTAATACTCATGCGCCCACTGATTGAGCTGATCGCGAAGCGTTTTGATCTCTTCGGCTGGGGAAGTGTCTTTCTTTGCGGTCACTGTTGCCTGGTCCGTTGGTTAATGCGGGGGTGGGAGCGGGCCTTGTGGGAGCGGGCCCGGCCCGCGAAAGGGCGCGAAGCGCCCGGCAGGATCCCAGAGGCCATTTTAACGGCGGCAGCAACACCGTCTCTGGAATCCTGCCGGCCGGCTTTGCCGGCCTTTCGCTTGCAAGCAAGCTCCCACAAGGCCTGCTCCCACAAAAGGCCGTCCCACAACGGTCCGCCTGTCGCCAAGGGTGCTCAGGCCCCGTGGGAGACGCGCTGGCGGCGTTCGAATTCCTGCACGCGCTGGCGCAGGTGCTCCATGGTTTGCGGGGTGAGCACGCTGTGCTGCTCGTCCTTGAGGTCGCCGTTCATGCCTTCGGCGAGACGGCGGCCGGCGGTGAGCATGCGCTCCAGGGAGGCGAGCGGGTCACGGGGGCCGGGCAGCTTCATAAAGAAGGTGATGCCGGCGAACTGCTCGTCTTCCATGGTATCGATGTCGAAGGTGCCCGGCTCCACGGCGTTGGCCACGGAAAACTCCAGTTGCTCGCGGCCGTCCACGTCACGGTGGCGGTGGAAGATGTGCATGTCGCCGTAGCGCAGGCCGTTTTCCAGCAGCAGGCGCAGCATGTCCTGGCCGTCGAAGCGTTCCGGGCGGCGGGCGATCAGGTGGAAGACGATCACTTCCAGTACCGGGCCCGGGTCCTTGGGTTTCGGCTCCTGACGGGCGGCGGACGGGCGCGGCGCGGACTGCTTGCGGCTTTCCTCGCGGCGCAGCTCTTCGCGCTGGGAGCCGGTGGCAGGCTCGCGGGTGGCTTCGGGCCGGCGCGTCACCCGGCGGGCCGGCGGCTCGTCCACGTCGTCCGTGTCGGTGACGCCGGAGGCGGCGGACCCGGAGGTGGCGGCGCCGGCTTTCGCGGAGCCGGCCACCGGACTTTCCGGCGCGGCGTCATCGTCGTCGCCGTTGTCGGCGTCGAACAGGGTTTGCTGCTCGGCGCGGCGGGAGGGCGCTTCCGGCGGCGCTTCGGCGGTGTCCATCATGATCGGCGGGTCGGCGCGGTCGCCGTCCTCGTCGACGCCGTCCTCGTCGACGCCGTCCATATCGATGCGGGCCTGCTCTTCGCGGCTGCGCACGCGCGGGCGGCCGATCAGTTCGTTGGGGTAATCGTCGTCGCTGTCGTCGTCCGCCGCCGGGCCTTTGCCGAACCGGCGGTCGATGCGCATGCGCAACCGGCCGTGGCGTTCGCGGATCATGCGCCGCACGCCATCGGCAAGAATCAGGAGGATCAGAATAACCAGAATGCCGATCAATGTTTCCAGATTCAGGCCCATGTTGCCTCTTCCTTAGCTCGCGCCAGTTTCAGTCATCATTGGTCAGCCGCCGGCGCCTGTCAAAACGCCGGCGGCGGCTTACATGGCCGCCAGCTCGGCGGCCTCTTCCACATCCACGGACACCAGTCGCGAGACACCCGGTTCGTGCATGGTAACGCCCATCAGGGTACGCGCCATTTCCATGGCGATCTTGTTGTGGGTGATGTAAATAAATTGCACCCGCTCGGCCATCTCCGAGACCAGATTACAGAACCGGCCCACGTTGGCGTCGTCCAGCGGCGCGTCCACCTCATCGAGCAGACAGAACGGCGCCGGATTCAGTTCAAAAATACTGAATACCAGGGACAGGGCCGTGAGCGCCTTCTCACCCCCGGACAACAGGTGGATGGTGCTGTTGCGCTTGCCCGGGGGCCGCGCCATGATCGCCACGCCGGTGTCGAGCAGGTCGTCGCCGGTCAGCTCCAGGTAGGCGTGGCCGCCGCCGAACACCTTCGGGAACAGCTCCTGGAGACCCTTGTTGATGCGGTCGAAGTATTCCTTGAAGCGGGTGCGGGTTTCCCGGTCGATCTTGCGGATGGCGTTTTCCAGCGTCCGGAGCGCGTCTTCCAGATCCTCGTTCTGCTGATCCAGATACTGTTTACGCTCGGACTGCTGCTGGTATTCGTCGATGGCCGCCAGGTTGATCTGGCCGAGCCGGCCGATGCGCTGGGCGATCTGCTCCAGGTCGTCGGACCACTGCTTCTCGTCGGCGTCCTCGGGCAGATTATTGAGCACCGTGTCCAGATCGAAGTGCTGCTCGTTAAGCTGCTCCGCCACGGTCTGGCGGCGGGTGCTCAGGTCCTGCCACTGCATGCGCTTGTTGTTGATCGTGTCGCGCACTTCCTGGGCCTGGCGCTCATGCTGGCCGCGCCGGCCTTCCAGGTCGCGCATCTGGTGTTCCACGTCTTCCAGCTGGCGGCGCGCTTCGATCAGCTGCTGCTCCGCTTCCAGACGCTGCTCCAGCTTTTCTTCCAGCTGCTCCTGCAGCTCGATGCCCGGATCACCGTCTTCGCCGGCCTGCTCTTCCAGCTGCGCCTTGCGTTCGCGCAGGCTGGCCACCTGGGATTCCAGCCGCGCCAGGTTCTGGCGCAGCGCGTCCGCCTGGGTGCGCGCGCCCTGGGCGTCCATCGCCAGCTGGTGGGCGTGGTCGCGGTGCTGGCGCGCCTGCTGGCGGGCCTCGTCCAGGGCCATGCGGGTCTCGTCGCGGCGCGACAGTAGCGCTTCGCGCTCGCCGGAGTCCTGCTCCATGGCGTCCAGGGCCTCCTGCAGGACGGCGCGGGACTCCTTGATCTGTTCCTGTTCCTGCTGCAGCTGGCCGCCGGCTTCCTCCAGCTCCTTGCCGAGGCGCTCGCGGCGCATGGTGATCTGCTCCAGGCGCACCTGGCGGGCGCTCACCTGGGCGTTCACCTCGCCCAACTCGCGGCTGATGCGCGACGCCTGGCGCTGCACTTCCTCGCGCTCTTCCTCCAGCTCGGCGACCTGCTCGCGGGTCTCTTCCAGCTTGGCCTTCAGCTCGTCGACGCGCTGCTGGCCGCTGTCGATCAGCCCGGCCAGGCTCTCCAGCTCACGGCGGCGCTCCAGCACCCCGGCTTCCTGGTCCTGCTCGCGGGCCACGGTGAGCCAGTCCGGCCCCAGCCAGATGCCGTCGCGGGTGACCACGGATTCGCCGGCCTTCAGGCGGCCGCGCAGCGCCAGGGCGGCGCCCAGGTCGTCGGCGGCGTAGACCCCGGCCAGCAGCCCTTCCGGCACCTGGCCGGTGACGTGGGAGCGCAGCAGATCGCCGGCGTCGCCGGAGGCCTGCACCGGGCTCTCGTGGACCAGCGCCACGCGGCCATGGGTCAGGTCGCCGAGCCAGCTGCTGACTTCCTCCAGGCCGTCCACGGACACCGCCTGCAGGGCGTCGCCGAGCACCGCTTCCACGGCGTTTTCCCAGCCCTCGGCCACTTCGATGCGGTCCGCCAGGCGCGGCCGCTGGTCCAGGTCGTGGCGCTCCAGCCAGTCGCTGACCGCGCCGTCGTCGCCCATGGCGGCTTTTTGCAGGGCTTCCAGGGAGGTGTGGCGGTTCTTGTGGTTCTGCAGCTGGTCGCGGGCCTCGTCCAGCTCGCGGCCGCGCTCGCCGTTGTCCCGGCGCAGCTGATTAATCTGTTCCTGCAGGCTTTCGGCGCGCATTTCGCTTTCTTCGCGCTGCTCCTGGTACTCGGCTACCTGCTCTTCGAACTCGCGCATTTCCCGGGCCAGCGGCCCGGAATCCAGGGACTCCTGCTCCTTGCGCAGGCGCTCCATGCGCTCGCCCAGGCGCTCGATGGACTTCTCCAGGTGCTGGATGCGGGACTGCTCCACCTCCGCCTGGCGGCGGGACTCGCCGGCCTTGCTGTTGAAGGTTTCCCAGGCCTGCTGCCACTCCTGCATGGCGTCCTCGGCACGGGCCAGCGCCTCCGCGGAGGTCTCCTGCTGCTCGTGGGCCTCTTCCAGGCCCGGCTCCAGGGCCGCCAGCCGCTCCTCCAGCTCGGCGAGCTTCTCCGCGTCGGTGTTCTGGTGGGCGTCCGCCTCTTTCCAGCTGGCGGTCACCTGATCCAGCTCCTCGAACAGCTGCTGCCGGCGCTCGCGCTGGTGCTGAATGCTCTGCTCCAGGCGCGCTACCTCGGCGCCCAGCGCGTAGAACTTCTGCTGCACCTGGTTGAAGCCTTCCTGGGCGTCGTTGTGGCTCTCGCGCAGCCGCTCGATCTCCGCGTCCACGTGGCGCTGCTCGGCGATGCGCGCCTCCATGGCCACTTCCAGCTCGGCGATAATCTGGTCCAGCTGCTTCACCTGGCCGTTCAACCCGCGCCAGCGCAGCGCCTTGAGCTGGGCGCTCTTGTGGCGCTCTTCCTCTTTATACTGCTTGTACTTCTCGGCGGCGGACGCCTGACGGCTCAGGCGCTCGATCTGGCGCTCCAGCTCGTCACGGATGTCGGTGAGCCGCTCCAGGTTCTCGCGGGTGCGGCGCATGCGGTTCTCGGTCTCCCGGCGTCGCGCCTTGTACTTGGAGATGCCCGCCGCTTCCTCGATATAGACGCGCAACTCTTCCGGCTTCGCCTCGATCAGCCGGGAAATCATGCCCTGCTCGATGATCGCGTAGCTGCGCGGGCCCAGGCCGGTGCCCAGGAAGATGTCGGAGATGTCCTTGCGGCGGCACTTGGTGCCGTTCAGGTAGTAGTTGGACTGGCCGTCCCGGGTCACCTGGCGCTTCACGGAGATTTCGTTGAACTTGCCGTACTCGCCGGTGACGGTGCCGTCGGAATTATCGAACACCAGCTCAATGGAGGCCTGGGCCACCGGCTTGCGCGCATTGGAGCCGTTGAAAATCACGTCCGCCATGGACTCACCGCGCAGGTGCTTGGCGGAGGACTCGCCCATCACCCAGCGCACCGCGTCGATGATGTTCGACTTGCCGCACCCGTTGGGGCCCACCACGGCGGTCAGATTTTCCGGGAACGAGGCCGGCGTCGGGTCCACGAAGGACTTGAACCCGGCCAGCTTGATTGTTTTCAGTCTCATAGTGCTCGCATGGCGGCCCAGGCCGCTCCTAACCCAAAGCGCCCGCGACCCGGCGGGTCGCCGGCGGACGGTTCAAACGCGCTAGTCTAGCGGGAAGAGAGGGTGAATTCATCCACGGAGGGCCCGTTTTACGTGCGGTTACACGGGATCGGAGTACGGGCCGGCTCAGCCGAGGATCATCCGCACCGCATGCAGGGCCTGCTCACGGGTCTGCTCACCGGCCGCTTCGATGAATTCGGCGCCGCGGGCCCGGAAATCCACTGTGCGGATCTGCTGCGTGAGCACCACGCCGCTCGTCTCACCACCGGTGACCGGGATTTCGAAGGCCGTGCCCCGGACCCGCGTGGTGATCGGCAGCACCCAGCACAGCCCGAAGGTTTCGTGGACAGCCTGCGGGGACACCACCAGCGCCGGGCGCTGCTTCGCTTGTTCATGCCCCGCCACCGGGTCGAAATTCAGGCGGACAATGTCTCCCTTCCTTGGGATATAAGCCATCAGATTTCCTCGTTACCCACGGGATCGTTGTCCAGCCACTGCCGGTCTTCCTCGGTCAGGGCCATCTTTTCAGGGGTGCAGGTCGCCAGCATTTCCTCCAGCGTCGGCCCGCTGGGGCGCATCACAAGCGCGCCGTCCCGGATCTCAACGGCCAGAGTGCTGCCCGCGTCCAGGCCGAGCTGCTCCATCAGCGCCTTGGGCAGACGCACCGCCGAGCTGTTACCCCACTTTCGGATTTGCACTTCCATCACGGTTACCTGAGAAGTGTGATTGACGCGGATATCTTATCAACCAGACACGTCAATGTATATACTTTGGATATCCATTCCTGGGGCGCAACAGTCGCTGCCGGACCCGCGCGGCCAGTGCTACACTGCCGCCTCCTTCATATAGCAGGCCCACCCGTGACCGATACCAATTTCGCTTCCCTCCCCCTTTCCGCGCCGACCCTGGCGACGCTGGCGTCGCTGGGCTTTGCCGAGATGACGCCGATCCAGGCGCAGAGCCTGCCGTTGATCCTGCAGGGGCGGGATGTGATCGCCCAGGCCAAGACCGGGTCCGGCAAGACGGCGGCGTTCGGGCTGGGCTTGCTGCACCCGCTGAACCCGCGCTTTTTCGGCTGCCAGGCACTGGTGCTCTGCCCTACCCGCGAGCTGGCGGATCAGGTGGCCAAGGACCTGCGCCGGCTGGCGCGGGGGTCGGACAACATCAAGGTGCTGACGCTGTGCGGCGGGGTGCCGATGGGGCCGCAGATCGGGTCGCTGGAGCACGGCGCCCAGGTGATCGTGGGCACGCCGGGGCGGGTGCAGAAGCATTTGAGCAAGGGCACGCTGTCGCTGGACGGGCTGAACACGCTGGTGCTGGACGAGGCGGACCGGATGCTGGACATGGGCTTCGTGGACAGCATCGCGGAGATCATCGGGCAAACGCCGGCGCGTCGGCAGACGCTGCTGTTCTCGGCCACCTACCCGGCCGGCATCGAGGCGTTGGCGGGACGTTTCCTGCGCGATCCGGCGCGGATCGAGGTGGCCACCCAGCACGACGACCGACAGATCGAGCAGCGCTTCTACGAGGTGACGCCGGAGACCCGGCTGGAGGCGGTGACGCGGCTGCTCTACAGCTTGCGGCCCACGTCCTGCGTGGCGTTCTGCTTTACCAAGCAGCAGTGCCAGGAGGTGGCGGACCATCTTGCCGCCAAGGGTGTCTCGGCGAAGGCGCTGAACGGCGACCTGGACCAGCGCGACCGGGATCAGGTGCTGGGGATGTTCGCCAACCGCAGCCTGTCGGTGCTGGTGGCCACGGACGTGGCCGCCCGCGGGCTGGACATCGCCTCGCTGGATCTGGTGATCAATGTGGAGCTGGGCCGTGACCCGGAAACCCACATCCACCGCATCGGCCGTACCGGGCGGGCCGGTGAAAAGGGCCTGGCGGTGAGCCTGGTGGCGCCCAAGGAAATGCGCCGCGCCCTGGCCATCGAGGATCAGCAGAAAGGCGCGATTCAGTGGCTGCCGCTGGACGAGGTGCGGCCCCATGTGGACCGTGGCCCGTTGCAGGCGCCCATGGCGACCCTGTGCATCGGTGCGGGCCGCAAGCAGAAGCTGCGTCCGGGTGATATTCTCGGCGCCCTCACCGGCGACGCCGGTATTCCCGGCGCTCAGGTGGGCAAGATCACGCTATTCGATAATCAGGCGTATGTGGCGGTGGAGAGAGCGATTGCCGATAAAGCCTTGCAGCGCTTAAGCCAGGGCAAGATCAAAGGCCGCTCACTAAGGGTGCGCGCCTTGTAGGAGCTTGCCTTGCAAGCGAAAGGCCGGCAATGCCGGCCGGCAGGATCCCAGAGACGCTGTTGGGGCTACCATTAGAGAGGCCTCTGGCATCCTGCCGGCAAGCTTCGCTTGCCTTTCGCGGGCTGGGCCCGCTCCCACAAGCCGTTCGCGCTAGGCGTCGTCGGCCAGTTCATTGACCCAGATCAGGGTGCCGGCGATCACCGCCACCGGCATGATCACCAGATTCACCAGCGGCAGCATGGTCAAACCCAGCACCACCGAGCCGAAGGTGAGCACCATCCAGCGTTTGCTCTTGAGCCGCTCCAGCATCACCGTGAACGGCACCTGGCGGTTGTCGGCGGCGAAGTCGATGTACTGCATCCCCAGCAACCAGCCGGACCACAGGAACCACACCGTGGACGCCAGCACGTTGACCACCGGGATGAAGTAGATCACCAGCACCACGAACAGAATCAGCACCGCCCGCCACAGCCAGTACCAGGTTTTGCGCAGCTCCCGCTTGAATACCCGCACGGTCATCGCCGGGATGGGTTCCTCCGGCATCGGCCGGCCGGTGGCGCGGATATCCACCTTTTCCGCCAGGAAGCCCATGAACGGCGCGGCGATCAGCTGCACGCCCAGGGTGAACACACTGGCGAACAGGCCCAGCAGCACGATCCACACCAGCACCACGGCGGCGCCCACCAGGAAGTCCACCGCCGGGTTCAGGAAGCTCCAGGCGCCGCCGAATTCCCAGCCGGCGGCCAGGCCGGCCACCCAGCCGCCGATCCACTGGCCGAAGAAATAGTAGAGCCCGCCGAACACCAGCACGTTGAAGACCATCGGGATGATCACGTAGGGGCGCAGGCCCGGGCTTTTCGCCAGGGACAGGCCCTGTTTGAGGTAATCGAGGGCGGCGGTGACTTGGGACACGGAGACCTCTTGAGTCGGCTGTCGGGTGAAGCGGGGAGTGTAGCATCGCCACCGCGCCGCTCAATTCCACAATCTTTTACCCGGCGGTAGCCGATCCTGGCACTTCACGGCTTGTTGACGCCGACGCACAGGACTAGCGTCGAAGGGGCGTTTCAGCTCATCCCCGTACGTCATTCAAGGAGAGAATCATGGCGATCAACCACGCTGAGTGCATCGAAGCCTGCAACCGCTGCGCCGCCTACTGCGATTTCTGCGCCGCGTCCTGCCTGCAGGAAGAGAACACCAAGATGATGGCGGAATGCATCCGCCTGGACATGCAATGCGCCGCTATCTGCCGGCTGGCCGCCCTGTACATGGCCCAGGGCAGCGAATTCGCCGCCCAGCTCTGTTCCCTGTGCGCGGAGGTTTGCCAGGCCTGCGGCGAGGAATGCGGCAAGCATGACCACGACCATTGCCGTCAGTGCGCCGACGCTTGCATGGACTGCGTCCGTGAATGCCGCAAGATGGCCGCGTAACGCCGCTAGCGCATGAAGCCTTCTTCGCGGAGCTTGTGAATCTGGTCGCGGACCGCCGCGGCCTGCTCGAACTCCAGGTTCTTGGCGTGCTTCATCATCTCCGCTTCCAGCTTCTCGATGTCCTTGGCCACCTGCGCCGGTGAGCGGGCCACATAGGGGGCCTTGTCCTCGGCCACCTTGCGGGTGCGCTTGCGCTCCGGCTGGCCGGCGCCGGTGGTGTAGGCGTCGTCCATGATGTCGCGGACCATCTTCTTCAGGCCCTGGGGCGTGATGCCCTGCTCCTTGTTGTGCTGCACCTGCTTCTCGCGGCGGCGCTCGGTCTCGTCGATGGCGCGGCGCATGGAGCCGGTGATCTTGTCGCCGTAGAGAATCGCCCGGCCGTTGAGGTTCCGCGCCGCGCGGCCGATGGTCTGAATCAGGGCGCGGTCGGAGCGCAGGAAGCCTTCCTTGTCGGCGTCCAGGATCGCCACCAGCGCCACCTCGGGCATATCCAGGCCCTCGCGCAGCAGGTTGATACCCACCAGCACGTCGAACTTTCCCAGCCGCAGGTCGCGGATAATCTCCACCCGCTCCACGGTGTCGATGTCCGAGTGCAGGTAACGCACCTTGACGCCGTTCTCGTTGAGGTACTCGGTAAGGTCCTCGGCCATCCGCTTGGTCAGGGTGGTGACCAGCACCCGCTCGCCTTTTTCCACGCATTCGCGCACTTCGCCGAGCAGGTCGTCCACCTGGCTGCCGGCGGGGCGCACCTCCAGCGCCGGGTCGATCAGGCCGGTGGGCCGCACCACCTGCTCCACCACCTGGCCGGCGTGCGCCTCCTCATAGGGGCCCGGCGTGGCGGACACGAACACCATCTGCGGGGCCAGCCGCTCCCATTCATCGAACTTCAGCGGCCGGTTGTCCATCGCCGACGGCAGCCGGAAGCCGAACTCCACCAGGGTTTCCTTGCGCGAGCGGTCGCCCTTGTACATGCCGCCCAACTGCGGAATGGTCACGTGGGACTCGTCCACGATCAGCAGGGCGTCGTCGGGCAGGTAATCGAACAGGGTGGGCGGCGCCTCGCCGGGCTGGCGCCCGGAAAACAGCCGGGAATAGTTCTCCACGCCGTTGCAGTAGCCCAGCTCCTGGAGCATCTCGATGTCGAAGCGGGTGCGCTGCTCCAGGCGCTGCGCCTCGACCAGCTTGTTGTTGTCCTTGAGCTGCTTGAGGCGCTCCTCCAGCTCCACCTTGATCATCTCGATGGCCGCCAGCACCGTGTCCCGGGGCGTCACGTAGTGGCTCTTCGGGTAGATGGTGATGCGCCCCACCCGCTTGATCACCTCGCCGGTGAGCGGGTCGAAGATGCTGATGTCCTCGATTTCGTCGTCGAACAGCTCGATGCGCACCGCCTCTTTCTCTTCCTCGGCGGGGAAGATGTCGATCACGTCGCCGCGCACCCGGTAGGTGGCGCGGCGGAAATCCATCTCGTTGCGGGTATACTGCAGCTCCGCCAGCCGGCGCAGCAGGTCGCGCTGGTCGATGTGATCGCCGCGCACCAGGTGCAGCACCATGGCGTGGTAGCTGGCCGGGTCGCCGAGGCCGTAAATCGCCGACACCGTGGCCACGATAATGGTGTCGCGGCGCTCCAGAATCGCCTTGGTGGCCGACAAGCGCATCTGCTCGATGTGCTCGTTCACCGAGGCGTCCTTCTCGATGAAGGTGTCCGAACTGGGCACGTAGGCTTCCGGCTGATAGTAGTCGTAATAGGAGACGAAGTACTCCACCGCATTCTCCGGGAAGAACTCCTTAAACTCACCGTACAGCTGGGCCGCCAGGGTCTTGTTGGGCGCCAGGATAATGGTGGGCCGCTGGATCGCCTGGATCACGTTGGCCATGGTGAAGGTCTTGCCGGACCCGGTCACCCCGAGCAGGGTCTGGTGGCCCAGACCGTCGCCGATACCCTCGATCAGGCCGGCGATGGCGGTCGGCTGGTCGCCGGCCGGCTGGTAGTCGGAATGCAGTTTGAACGCGGTGTCTGACATGATTCCTGGTCCCGAATGCGTTAGTATTGGCCTCCCCTACCCGCGCCGCCGGCGCGGCCCGAACTCATTAGAGAAATGAGGAGTGCATGTCCGATATCAACCTCTCCGACCGCGTACAACGCATCAAACCTTCCCCCACTCTGGCGATTACTTCCAAAGCAGCGGAATTACGGGCCCAGGGTAAGGACATCATTGGATTGGGTGCGGGCGAGCCGGACTTCGATACGCCGGATCATATCAAACAGGCCGCCATTGAGGCGATCAACGCCGGTAAAACCAAGTATACCCCGGTGGACGGCACTCCCGGTCTCAAAAAGGCCGTGATCGACAAGTTCAAGCGTGAAAACGGCCTGGACTACGAAGCCGGCCAGATCCTGGTCTCCAGCGGCGGCAAGCAGAGCTTCTTCAACATGGCCCTGGCGCTGCTCAACGACGGTGACGAAGCGATCATCCCGGCGCCCTACTGGGTCAGCTACCCGGACATGGTGAAAGTGGCCGGCGGCGTTCCGGTGATCCTGGAAACCGACCTGGACAGCCGCTTCAAGATCACCCCGCAGCAGCTGGAACAGGCGATCACGCCGAAAACCCGCCTGTTCGTGATCAACAGCCCCTCCAACCCGTCCGGCATGGCCTACTCCAAAGAGGAATTGGCCGCCCTGGGCGAGGTGCTGAAAAAGCACCCGGACATCGTCATCGCCACCGACGACATGTACGAGCACATCCTGTGGACCGGCCAGCCGTTCGTGAACATCGTCAACGCCTGCCCGGAGCTGTACGACCGCACCGTGGTGATGAACGGCGTTTCCAAGGCCTACTCCATGACCGGCTGGCGGATCGGCTACGCCGGCGGCCCGCAGAAGCTGATCGCCGCCATGAAGAAGGTGCAGAGCCAGAGCACCTCCAACCCGGCCTCGATCAGCCAGGCCGCCGCCGAAGCGGCGCTGTCCGGCGACCAGCAGTGCGTCAAGGACATGGTCAAAGCGTTCAAGGAACGCCACGACTATGTGGTGGACGCCCTCAACAAGCTGCCCGGCGTCACCTGCGCCCCCGGTGACGGCACCTTCTACGCCTTCCCGGACTTCTCCGGCGCCATCGCCGACATGGACGGTGTGGAAAGCTGCACCGACCTGGCCGCCCAGCTGCTGGAAACCGCCGAAGTGGCCCTGGTACCCGGTTCCGCCTTCGGCGCCCCGGGCTGCCTGCGCCTGTCCTTCGCGGTGGGCATGGACACGCTGGTGGAAGCGATCAGCCGTATCGAGAAAGCACTGAGCAAATAAGCAGCAAACAGGCCCCGGGGAGGTTGACGCCCCCCGGGACCGACACTAAGATACGCGCCTTAAGTTATTCCGCCTTAGCTCAGTTGGTAGAGCAGCTGACTGTTAATCAGCATGTCGCTGGTTCGAGCCCAGCAGGCGGAGCCAAATAAAAAGACCCCGGTGTCCCAGACACCGGGGTCTTTTTATTTGGCTCCTGCTTTTTTGTGGGAGCGGGCCCCGCCCGCGAAAGGGTGGCAATAGCCACCCGGCAGGATCCCAGAGCCCCCTACCGCCCCCCAAACACCGGCGCCCGCTTCTCCGCGAACGCCGCCAGACCCTCGCGGAAATCCTCGCTCTTGGCATAGGACGCGAACGCCGCAATCTCCGCCCGCAGCCCCTGCTCCACCGGCAGCCCCCGGTTGCGGCGCAGCAGCTGCTTCATCACCACCAGCCCGCGCGGGCTGCGCTGGCACAGGGTGCGCGCCAGTTCCCGCACCGCATCGCCAAGCTCCGCCTCGGGCACCACCCGGTTGATCAGCCCCTGCTCGCGCAGGGTCTCGGCCGGATACAAAGCCCCGGAAAACAGCATCTCGCTGGCCCAGCCCGGCGACACCCGCGTCGACAAACGCACCGAGGCGCCGCCGGCGGGGATCACCCCGTACTTCGCATGGCCGTCACCGATTCTGGCGCTGTCCGCCGCGTACAGAATGTCGCAGCACAGCAGCAGCTCCAGGCCGCCCGCCACGGCGACGCCGTTGACCGCCGCGATCACCGGCACCGGCAGGCTCTCCACCAGATTGAACACGTCCTGGGCGTACTCAAGCCGGGCCAGGAACCGGTTGTAGCGGCCAGCGTCGATATCGCTCTTGAAGCCGGCCAGATCGCCGCCCGCCGAGAACGCCTTGCCCTCGCCGGTGAGAATCACGCAACGCACCCGCGGGTCGTCGGCGACCCGGCGCACCGCCTCTTCCAGCTCTTCCAGCAGGGGCATGGACAGCGCGTTCATGGTCGAGGGGCTGTTCAGCACGATCCAGCAAAAGCGCTCCTCGACCTTCACCTCCACGAGTGGAACCGTCATTCTCATCTCCGTTGTTATGTGATTACCCGTGGTGCCATTAGGCGGCATGGCCTGGCCCGGAACAATGTCATAACACCCCACGATTCCCGGCCATCACTGTGATAGAGTCACATCAAAACAGGACGTCGCGGGGCCCGGACATGGCACAGAGCACAGCCAACGCCACCAATGACAGCGGTGCGTTTTACCGCCGCATCATCGCCGAACTGGAGCAGGGCCAGAGCGCCGCCGGCCTCTCCCATCTGGTCACCGAAGTGGACGCCCTGGATCTGGGTGCCGACGAAAAGAAGGCGCTGCTGGCGAGCCTCAATCAGTCCATCGACCTGGCCCGGCGCATCGAGCAGTACCGGCTCAACGAGAGGGCCCTGCGGGCGGTATCGGAAAGCGCCAAGTCACTCACCGAGCTCAAGGACCTGGACGCGGTGCTCAACGGCATCGTGATGCGCGGCCGCGAGCTGCTGGGCAGCGATCTCGCCTGGCTGGCGATGCAGCAGGACGACGTGGTCCGGCTGGTGGCCATCGACGGCGGCCACACCGAATACATCAAGCACATGGGGGTAAGGGGCAACGCCGGTATCGCCGGCTACGTCAGCCATTCCAAATCCACCTTCACCACCCAGGACTATCTCAACGACCCCCACTTCAATCACGACGCCGAGGTGGACCGGGCGATTCGCGCGGAGGGGCTGGTCTCGGTGGTCGCCGCGCCGATTCTGGCCGGCGAACAGGTGATCGGCATCCTGATCGTCGCCGACCGCTACAAGCGCGTGCACCAGCCCTGGGAGATTTCCATCCTGGTGGCGCTGTCCGCCCACGCTTCGGTGGCGATCGGCAACGCGCGCTTTTTCCAGCAAAAACAGCGGGCGATCCAGGACACCGAGGGCGCCAACCGCGACCTCAAGGACAAGATCGACGTGCTGGAATTCGCCGCCGACGCCCACGAAAAACTCACCGCCCTGCTCGCCCGGGGCAGCAGCCAGCAGCAGATGGTGGCCCTGGTCACCGAGCTGCTGGACGGGCCGGCGGCGTTTCTGGACCCTTCCGGCCAGGTCCTGTGCGCCGCCTCCCGCGAACAGGACCCGGACCGCTTCGCCCGCCCGGTATCGGCACCGGTGCTGTCCGCGGTGGAAGACAGCCGCTACCGGGGCAAGTCGGTGCGCGTGGAACAGGCGGGCAGCGATGCGCTCTACGTGATGGCGGTGTCCAGCGGCGACGACCATATCGGTTCGCTGCTGGTGGCCAGCCGGGAAACGCTCTCCGAAGACCGTATCCGCATCTTCGAGCATTGCTCGGCGGCGATCGCGGTGCTGGCGCTGCTGGACGAGAAGAAAGCCGCGTCCAGCCTGCGCGACATCCAGGAAACCGTGAAAGCACTGCTGGAGGAAACGGACCTGAAAAGCGGAACCGCCCAGGCCGGCGCGCTCAAACTGGGCCTAGATGTGTCCCGCCCGCTGGTGTGCCTGCTGATCGCGGTGGACAAATCCAAGCTTCACTACGTGACCAAAAGGCTGCTGTCCGGCCTGCGGCCGTTCAAGAAGCTGGCCGCCCAGATCGACGACGGCATTGTCCTGCTGGTGGAGAGCGACGACCCGGAGCGCGTGCGCAAAGCGCTGGAAAAATTGATCCTCCGGGACCTGGGCCTGCCCGCGCTGATCTGCCTGTCGCCGGCCATCGACGACGTAAGCGTGCTGCCCACCCATTACCACCAATCCCGGCAGGCCATGCGCGTGGCCCGCAAGCTGGGCCGCCACACCGGCAGCATTCACGAGCAGGCGTATTACCTCTACGACGCGGTGTTCGCCAACCGGGACGCCGCCGACATTCAACGTTTCCTGGACGCCACCATCGGGCCGCTGGTGGCCCACGACCGGGAGCGCAACGCCAGCCTGTGCACCACCTTGCGTGTGTTCCTCGACCTGCACCAGAACGCCCGCGCCGCCGCCAAGGCGCTCAACGTGCACGTCAATACGGTACACAACCGCCTTGAAACCATCGCCGAGCGGCTCGGCGACTGGCAGAACAGCAACCAGTCACTGGAGCTGCACCTGGCGCTGCGGCTGCAGGCGTTACGGGCGGCGCCCTGAGCCCGGCGGGCTCAGGACAACATGCCGGGTAGCCATAGCGCCAGCGGCGGAAGCAGCGCGATCAGCGTCAGGCCGACCAGGATCACCAGCACATAGGGCACCACCGACTGATAGATATCGCCCATGGTCACGCCGTCCGGCGCCGCCCCTTTCAGGTAGAACAGATTGAACCCGAACGGCGGCGTCATATAGCCCACCTCCATCATGATGATGAACAGGATCCCGAACCACACCGGGTCGAACCCGAAGTGATTCACGATCGGCATGAACACCGGCAAGGTGATCAGCATGATACCAATCGGGTCCAGGAACATGCCCATCAGGAACACAATGCCGAGCATCACCACCAGCGCGCCCACGGCGCCGCCGGGAATGTGCATCACCAGCCCTTCAACCAGTTCCTGGGCGCCCATGGCGCTGTAGGCGGTGGAAAACACATGGGCGCCGATGAAGATCCACATGATCATGGCACTAATGCCGAGGGTACGGACCACCGCCTCATGCAGCATGGTGAAACGGAAGGTGCCGTGCACCACCGCGGAGATCAGCGCGCCGAGCACGCCGATGGCGGCCGCCTCGGTGGGCGTGGCGATACCGCTGAGAATCGAGCCCAGCACCATGGCGACGATCATCACCGGCAGAATCACCGCCTTCACCGAGGCGAATTTCTCCGGCCAGCTGGCCCGTTCGGACTTGGCCAGGGCCGGCCCCAGCTCAGGCTGAAAGAAGCAACGGATGGCGATATACAGACCCACCAGCACCGCCAGCAGCACACCGGGCACGATACCGGCGGCGAACAAATCGCCCACCGACACGCCGGTGTTCATGGAATAGATGATCATCACCACACTGGGCGGAATCAGAATGCCCAGGCCGCCGCCGGCGTTGATGCAGCCCAGCGCCATTTTCTTGTCGTAGCCGCGCTCGATCATCGCCGGCAACGCCACCGTCGCCATCGCCACCACCGCCGCGCCGCTGATGCCCACCATGGCGGCGAACACCGTGCAGATAATCACCGTGCCGATCGCCAGGCCGCCGCGCAAGCCGCCCATCCACAGGTGCATCATCCGGTACAGCGCCTGGGCCAGCCCGGTGCGTTCCAGTATCAACGCCATCAACACGAACAGCGGCACCGAAATCAGCGTAAAGCTGTTCATGGTGCTCCAGACGCGGCTGGACACCATGTAGAAGCCGTCGCTGCCCCAGGTGAAATACAGAAAGATCGCCGACACACCGCCCAGCACGAACGCCAGCGGCACGCCGAGAAACACGAACAACAGCAGCGAGCCGAAAAACAGCGCGGTGAGAATTTCCGGGCTCATGCGCCGCCCTCCCCGCCCTGGTCCGCCGGGATCTCGCCGTCGATCAGCACCTGGATCTGATCGATAATGCCGGCGATGCCCTGCAGCAGAATCAACGCGGCGCCGACCGGAATGGTCAGCTTCAACGGCCACACCGGCGGGTTCCAGGCCGAGCTGGAAGTCTCCAGCATATCGATGGAATTGGACGCCATGGTCCAGCCCTCCAACAGCAGCACGCTGATAAAGGCGAAGAAAAGAAACGAAGTAAGAATATGGGTCACGGCCCGCGCGCGGGGCGCCAACCGGTTATAAAACAGATCCACGTTAACGTGGCCTTTGTTGGCGAGCAGGTAGCCGCCCGACAACATCACGTAGGCACCGAACATCAACTGGGTGAACTCCGTGGCCCAGTTGGTGGGCGCGGAAAACACATAGCGCGCGGTGATCTCGTAAAGCAGAATCACGAACATCAGCAACACCAGATAGCCGATCAGCCAGACGCCCAGACGATCGTTCAGCCGTGTGATAAAAACGGAAAAATGCTTAAGCAGCGTCACATCGCCTCCAGGAAAAAGGCCGGCCGGGGCCGGCCTCCGGTTGATCAATCGATGCGACCGAGGGATCTGAGGAATTCATCCAGACGCTTCACCGCTTCGGCGGCGTTATCGCTCTTCTTGGCTTCTTCCTTGCGGATCTTCTCACCCACGGACCACATGCGGTCCTGAACTTCCTGGGGCAGCTCGATCACTTCCACGCCCTGGGACGCTTCCAGCTTCTTGAGCATCAGGGTTTCCTGGTACAGGTACTCGTTGGTGCGATCCAGGAAGTGTTCGTTAAGGGTCTCGACGACAATGTTGCGGATGTCTTCCGGTAGCGCGTTCAGTGCCTTCTGGTTAATGATGAACGCTTCCACGCCGCCGATACCCAGTGCCGGACGCACGTGATACTTGGCCACCTCATAGAGGCTCAGCGCGTTGGCTTCCTGGGCGGCACCCCAATGGGCGCCATCCACTACCCCGGTGGACAGGGCCTGGTAAATCTCCGGACCGGGCACATAGGTGGCCGCTGCACCCACTTCCGAGACAAAGCTCTGCAGCAGACCGGCGGAGCGGATCTTCAGGCTGTCGAAATCATCCATCGATTCGACGCGCTCCTTCAGCACCATCTCGGTGGGGTACAGCTTGTCGGTGAAGTACTGAATGCCATGTTCCGCGGCTTCCTCGCGGATCAGCGATTCAAAGCCCAGGTGGGTCCAGAAGTACTGCGCCTCCCACACGTTCTGGAACGCGCCGGGCACCGAAAACGCCAGGCCGGCGGTGGGGATATAGCTCATCAGGTAGGCCGGCGAGGTGTAGCCGATTTCGATCACGCCGCGCTTCACCGCCGGGAAGATCTCGGTGGCGCCGAACAGCGAGCCGGCCGCGTGCAGCTTGATGTCGAGACGGCCGTCGGTGCGCTCGTAGAGCTTCTCCTTCACCGCCACCACGCTGTCCTGCCAGGAACCGCTGCCGGTGGGCAGATGCGCCTGCAGGGTCCATTCGATCACGTCTTTGTCGGCGTCCTCGGCGAGCACCGCCGCCGGCGCGGCGAGCGCCACCGCGGCGACAGTGGAACGCAGCAGCTTCAGTATGTTGTTGTTTAATTTCATGGTCATAGCTCCAGTTCTTTTGTTATCGGATTCAACGCTTGGACGGGGCCGCCGCCAGGCGCTTCTTATGCTCGGCGGCAAGCTCCCTCAACGTCGGTTTGAAAATCTTGCCGACCCCGGTCACCGGTATCTCGTCCAGCACAAAGACGTGCTTCGGGTTCGCCGGCGGTTCGTGGACATGGTCTTTCATGTATTGCTGGAACGCGGCCGCGTCGAAGCGCTCCGGATCGTTCACGGCCAGGAAGATCACCGGCACTTCGCCGGCATAGTCATCCGGCATGCCCACCGCCGCGCTGACCAGCACGTCCGGATGGGCGTTGGCCACCTCCTCGATGGCCAGCGGATCGATATTATGGCCGCTGCGGATAATCAGGTCCTTTTCGCGGCCGGTGAGATGCAGATACTGGTTCTCGTCCAAATAGCCCACATCGCCGGTGATCAGGAAGCCGTCTTCGGTGAACGCCTCGCGGGTATGGGCCGGGTCCAGATAGCCGGACACCACCTGGGCGCCCTTGACCAGCACCGAGCCGATCTCACCGGGCGGACAGTCCAGGCCTTCGTTTTCCTTGCCCAGTTTGCGGACCTTCAGCTCGCTGAACGGGCCGCGCAGACCCACGCTGCCCCGCACATGCTCGCCGTGCAGCGGCGTGGCGGCGATCGCGGCCACGGTTTCCGTCATCCCGTACTGTTCCAGCAACGGCACGCCGGCGCACTGTTCGAAGCGGCGCGCGTCGGAGCGGGTCAGCGAGGCGCCGCCGGTCAACACGAAACGCAGCGTGGACAGGTCGCGCCCGGCCACCGGCACATCCGCGATCGCGCCGATGGTGGTCGGTACGCCGCCCATCACCGTGGCGCCGTAGTGCTCCACCAGCGCCCAGATATTCTTGACGATGCCCGGGTTGCGGAAACCGTCCGGCGACAGCATCACCAGATGACCGGCCGCCGCCAGCACGCTCAGGCCCACCGTCGAAGTGCCGCCCACATGGAACAGCGGAAAGCCGTTCAGCCCCACGTCGGTCTCGGACAGATCAAACGCCTGGCTCAGACACCAGGCGGCATGAATCTGGTTGCGGTGGGTTTGCGGCACCAGCTTCGGCACGCCGGTGGTACCGCCGGTGTGGAACAGCGCCGCCCGGTCGTCCGGCCCCGGCAGGGCCACCCGCAGGGTGTCGCCGTCGACCTGGTGCCATTCCTCCGCGAATGAACGGTATACCGACGGGTCCAGCGCCTCCGGCACCTCACCGATCACCAGCACGGTGCGCAACGACGGCGTCGCGGCGACCACCGCCCGCACTTTTTTCCAGATCTCCGTGTCCAGGTCCGGCCCCGGACACACCAGGATTTCCGCCTTCTCGGCGTTCAACAGCGTGGCGATCACATCGGCGCTGAGCAGATAATTAATACAGTTGGCGACACCCGCCACTTCCGCGCCCCAGATCAGCGCGGGGATCTGCTCATGGGTGCGGGAAAGAAGGGTAATCACGGTGCCGCGTTCGGCGCCCAGGCGGGCGAACAGATTCGCCGCCCGGGTCACGTCCGCCAGCAACTGCGCATGGGTACGCGAGGGCGCCGCATCGTCCGGGTCCGCCGACCGCAACACCGTGAGCGCCCGGCGCTCGCCGTGCAGGGCCGCGTTCGCCGCCAGCACCTCGTAGAGGTTGCGGGACGGAATCAGCGTCTCATAGGCCTGCTGCTCCAGGGCTTCGATGTCCTGAACGGTGCGAATCCTGGTGGTGGCTCTTGTGGTTTTAGGCGTGGTCATGGCTCTGCCGTTGTTATTCGGATCAAAGCCAGTTTGAGATCACGGCCGCCCTGTCACAATGTGACCAAACCACAACATCATCATTATTTTATGTTTGCCCCTCACATCAAAGAGGCAGAGCCCCTTGTGGGAGCGGGCCATGCCCGCGAAAGGCAAGCACAGCTTGCCGGCAGGATCCCAGAAACCGCTCTAACGGCGGCACAATCAGCGCCTCTGGGATCCTGCCGGCCGGCGTTGCCGGCCTTTCGCGGGCGGGGCCCGCTCCCACAAGCCCGCTCCCACAAGCCCGCTCCCATAAGCTCGCTCACACAAGTCAGCCGCGATAGCCGTTGGGGTTATCGCTCTGCCAGCGCCAGTGGTCGGCGCACATGGTGTCGATGCCGCGCTTCGCCTCCCAGCCCAGCACCTGTTTGGCGTGGGCCGGGTCGGCGTAGCAGGACGCCACGTCGCCGGGCCGCCGCTCGACGATCTGGTAGCGCACTTCCCGGCCGGAGGCGGCGGCGAAGGCGCGCACCATTTCCAGCACGCTGTAACCGCGCCCGGTGCCCAGGTTGGTGGTGATCAGGCCGCCGTCCCGGGCCAGGGCGTCCAGCGCCGCCAGGTGGCCTTCCGCCAGATCCATAACGTGGATGTAGTCGCGCACCCCGGTACCGTCCGGGGTGTCGTAGTCGTCGCCGAACACCCGTAGCTGTTCGCGCTTGCCCACCGCCACCTGGGCCACGTAGGGCATCAGGTTGTTGGGCTCGCCGTTGGGGTCCTCGCCGATGCGGCCGCTTTCGTGGGCGCCCACCGGGTTGAAATAGCGCAGCAGCGCCACCGACCAGCGCGGGTCGGCGCGGTGCAGGTCGCGCAGCATGTCCTCGATGTGCAGCTTGGTGGCGCCATAGGGGTTGGTGGCGCTGAGCGGAAAGTCCTCGCGGATCGGCACCGAGGCCGGGTCGCCGTACACCGTCGCCGAGGAGCTGAACACCAGGTTGCGCACCCCGGCCCGGTCCATGGCTTCCAGCAGGCGCAGCGAGCCGGTCACGTTGCAGTCGTAGTAGCGCAGCGGCTGGGCCACCGATTCGCCCACCGCCTTGAGCCCGGCGAAATGGATCACCGAGCCGATCTCATGCTCCTGGAACAGGCGGTCCAGCAGCGCCGTGTCGCGGATGTCCCCTTCCACGAATTCGGCCCGCTTGCCGGTGATCGCCGCCACCCGCTCCAGGGCTTCGCGGCTGCTGTTGCTGAGGTTGTCGAGCACCAGCACCCGGCGCCCCGCTTCCAGCAACAACAGTACCGTGTGCGAGCCGATGTAACCGGCGCCGCCGGTGACCAGAACCGTATCCATGAGCTGTCCTTCTCACCTTCAAATGTGGGTCCATTGTAGGCGGATTGGTGGTAGGCAGGACAGGTCTCTGGAATCCTGCCGGCCGGCTTTGCCGGCCTTTCGCGGGCGGGGCCCGCTCCCACAGCCCGCTCCTACAGGTCCGCGTGGGCGAAGAAGTCGGCGGCGGGGCCGGGGTGGCGGCTGAGCAGGCCGAGCAGGCGGGCGGCGGCCAGGGTGGCGTCGCCGAAACCGTAGCACTCCTCGCCGAAGAACAGCGGGCTGCCGGCACCGCCGGCCTTGAGCAGCAGGTCCGGGTAGACCAGCTCGCCGTCGGGCAGCACCACGCCCAGCCGGTCGCCGTCACCGTCGAACGCCAGGCCCAGGTCGGCATTGACGTCGCGCACCGTCACCCGCAAATCGTGCAGGGTGTCCGGGTCCGCCGGGTCCGGCGCGTGGTTGGGAAAGCGCCCGTCCACGTCCAGGAACAGCGGCACCACGTCGCAGCCCATCAGCATCAGCGCTTCCGGGGCGGCCACGGCGGCGGCGCCGTTGCCGCAGTCCACCACCACCTTCATCGGCCGGCTCAGCTCGTGGCGGCGCTGCATGGCGTTGAGGTAGGCGGGCAGCACATCGCGGCGCTCGTAGACGCCGGCGCCCTCGCTGAAACGGCGCCCGCGCACCCGCTCACGCAGCGACGCCAGCCCGGCGCCGCCCAGGGCGGCACCGCCGAGCACGAACTTGAAACCGTTGAAGTCGGCGGGATGGTGGCTGCCGGTGACCATCACGCCGGCGTTGGTGTCCGGGTAGTGATGGGTGGCGAAATAGAGCACCGGCGTGGGCACCAGGCCCAGGTCGATCACATCGCAGCCGCCGGCGCGCAGGCCCTCGGTCACCGCCTCGGCCAGCGCCGGCGACGACAGCCGCCCGTCGCGGCCCAGCAGCACCCGCTGGGTGCCCTCCGCCCGCGCCTGGGCGCTGAAAGCGCGCCCGATCAGGCGGGCGCCGGCCAGGGTCAGGGTGTCGCCGTAGCGACCGCGCACGTCGCGGCGGCGGAACACCTGGTCCGGCACGTCATGGGGAATGTCGTCCGGTACGGCCTCGAAAACCGCAATGCTCATAATCGAATCCTTTCGCAATGGCTAGGGGGCCATTGTGCAATTCCCGACCGTTAAGAGCGGGAATTGCGCCGCAAACCGATTCGATTTTGCAATTTTCCGATGGAAGGCCGTTATCAGCCGACGGCGTCGATCGCCTCGCGGATGGCCGCCTCGAAGCGGGCGCGGATGGCGTCCAGCGCCCGCTCGTCGCGGGCCTCGTAGCGGGTCACCAGCTTGGGCGAGGTGTTGGACGCCCGGCACAGGCCCCAGCCGTCCTCGTAGTCCATGCGGATGCCGTCCAGCACGGTGCGCGCGCCCTCGCCCCACTCCACTTCATTCTGCAGGTATTCGACAATGCGGAATTTGTTCTCTTCGGTGACCTCGATGGGGATCTCCGGCGTGGTGCACAGCGCCGGGAAGCGCTCGAAAAACGCCTGGGCGTCCCGATCCTGGCGGCCCAGCACGTCCAGCAGCCGCACCGCCGCCAGCAGGCCGTCGTCGAAGCCGTACCAGTTCTCGCCGAAGAAGATATGGCCGCTCATCTCGCCGGCCAGCAGCGCGCCGGTCTCCTTCATGCGCGCCTTGATCAGCGAGTGGCCGGTGCGCCACATTTCCGGCTCGCCGCCGGCGGCGCGGATCACCTCGAACAGGGCGCCGGTGCACTTCACGTCGAAGATCACCTTGGCGCCCGGGTGGCGGGCCACCATGTCCTCGGCCAGCGCCATCAGCAGAATATCCGGGTAGATCACCGTGCCGTTGGGCAGCACCACGCCCAGCCGGTCGCCGTCGCCGTCGAAGGCCAGCCCCAGGTCGGCGCGCTCCTGCGCCACCACCCGCATCAGGTCGCGCAGGTTTTCCGGGTCGCCCGGGTCCGGGTGGTGGTTGGGGAAGGTGCCGTCCACCTCGTCGAACAGCGGCACCACCTGATAGCCGATCTCGCGCAGCGCGCGCGGCGCGATCACGCCGGACACGCCGTTGCCGCAATCCACCACCACCTTGAGCGGGCGCGGCGCGCGGTGGCGCGCCAGCAGCGCGTCCAGGTAGGCGGGCAGTACGTCGCGCGTCTCACGGCCGGCGGGGTGGTCCGCCTCGCTGAAATCCTGGTTCTGGATGCGCTGCTTGAGCGCCTGGATGGCGTCGCCGGACAGGGTGGTGCCGTTGATCACGATCTTGAAGCCGTTGTAGTCCGGCGGGTTGTGGCTGCCGGTGACCATCACCCCGGAATTCACCCCCGGGTAGTGCCAGGTGGCGAAATACAGCACCGGCGTGGGCACCATGCCCAGGTCCACCACCGCGCAGCCGCAGGCCTGCACGCCTTCCGCCAGGGCGTCCAGCAGGGCCGGGCCGGACAGGCGGCCGTCGCGGGCCAGCGCCAGGGTGTCGCCGCCCTGGCGGCGCACTTCCGAACCGATGGCGCGGCCGATCAGGCGCGCCGCCTCCAGGGTCAGGGTGTCATCAAAGATGCCGCGGATGTCGTAGGCGCGGAACAGGGAGTCGGAAAGCTCGGAAGCGGAAAAGTCGGAAGCCATGCTGTGTCCTTTACCGAAAACGTTGGCGTCAAAAGTCAGGAGCGGGCGCGGCGCACCAGGCCCCGGGTGGAGGCGTCCAGCCCGTCCAGGCCGTCGCCGGTTTCCAGCACCGGCACCATGTCGCGGGCGATCACCTTGCCCATCTCCACGCCCCACTGGTCGAACGGGTTGATGCCCCACAGCACCGATTCCACGAACACCTTGTGCTCGTAGAGCGCCACCAGGCTGCCCAGCCGGCGCGGCGACAGCTCGTCCAGCATCAGGGTGGTGCTGGGCTGATTACCCCGGTACTGCTTGAAGGCGGGCTGGTCGTGCTGGTCGTCGGGCAGCGCCCGGCCGCCCAGCGCCAGCAGCCGCGACTGGGCCAGGCAGTTGGCCAGGGTCAGCCGGTGCTGGCGCGCCAGCCGCTGGTGCTCGCCGCCTTCGGCGTCGCCGTGGGGCGGCACATAGCGCCCGGCGACGATAAAGTCACAGGCCACCGGCTGGGTGCCCTGGTGCAGCAGCTGATAGAACGCATGCTGGGCGTTGGAGCCCACCTCGCCCCAGATCACCGGGCAGGTGTGGTAATCCACCGGCGTGCCGTCGCGGGTCACCGACTTGCCGTTGGATTCCATCTCCAGCTGTTCCAGGTAGGACGGAAAATGCTTGAGCCGGCCATCGTAGGGCAGCACCGCCCGGGCGGTGATGTCCAGGAAGTTAATGTTCCAGACGTCCACCAGCCCGAGAATCACCGGCAGGTTGTCCGCCAGCGGCGCCTCGCGGAAGTGCCGATCCATCTCCCGGGCGCCTTCCAGCAGCTCGTGGAAACCCTGCATGCCCACGGTCAGCGCGATCGGCAGGCCGATCGCCGACCACAGCGAGAAGCGGCCACCCACCCATTCCCAGAACAGCAGCTGGTTGCAGGGGTGGATGCCCCACTCGCTCATTTTTTCCGGGTTGGCGGACACGCCCACGAAATGGCAGCGCATCAGCGCCCGCTGCTGGTCCGGGAAGGCCCGCTCCAGCCAGGCGCGGGCGGTTTCCGCGTTGGCCAGGGTGTCCAGGGTGGTGAAGGATTTGGACGACACCACCACCAGCGTGGTGGCCGGGTTGAGGTCATTGAGCAGCGGCGCGATCTGGCTGCCGTCCATGGACGACACGAAGTGCAGGTTGGGCCGGCGGCCGTGCTCCGGACGGAAATCCCCCAGCGCGTAGGACGCCATCAGCGGCCCCAGGTCCGAGCCGCCCACGCCCACGTTGACCACGTCGGTGATGGCGTCGCCGTGGCAGCCGCGCCACTGGCCGCGCAGAACCTGGTCGACGATCTCACCCATGCGCGCCAGCTGGTCGTGCACCTCCGGCGCGGCGGCGGCCTGCTCGCGCAGGCGCCAGTGCAGCGCCGGGCGCGCCTCGGTCCAGTTCACGTCGCTGCCCTGGAACAGGGCGCGGATCCAGCCCTCCAGGTCGCGGGCCCGGGCCAGGTCCCGCAGCAGGTCCAGGGTCTCGCCGGTCAGGCGCTGCTTGCTGTAGTCCACCAGCAGGCCGCAGCACTCCCGGCTGAGCGTCTCGAAACGCCCGGCGTCGTCGGCGAACAGATCCGCCAGGTGCCAGTGGCGCGCCTTGCCGGCGTGGTCCGCCAGGGCCTGGCGCACCGGCCGCTCCGCGGCGCTGAAGTGGTCGGGCAACATCCTGTCTTTCCTCTTCGTCTCGCTCGGCGGCGGGTCAGCCCCGGCCGATGCCGTGATACAGCAGACCCTGGCCGCGCACATAGTCGGGGTCGTAAATATTACGCCCATCCAGAATCAGCGGCGTGCCCATGCTGTCGCGCAGGCGCGACCAGTCCGGGCTCCAGTACTGTTTCCACTCGGTCACCAGCATCAGCGCATCCGCCTCCACCGCCGCCTGGTAGGGGTCGTCGTGCAGAATCAGGTCCGGGTGGCCGTCCGCCCAGACGCTCAGCTCCGGCAGCGCCAGCGGGTCGTGCACGTGCACCTGCACGTCCTGGGCCCACAGCGCCTCGATCAGCTTCAGCGCCGGGCCGTTGTCCACCCGATCGGAGCCGGGCTTGAAGGCGGCGCCCCAGATCGCCACCCGGCGGCCGGCCACTTCGCCTTCAAAATGGCGCCAGAAGCGCCGGAACAGCACCTCCTTCTGGCGCTCGTTGATCTCCATCACCTGTTCCAGCAGCTTGGCGCTCACCTCCTTGCTGCGCAGGGTGTCGGTGAGGCTCATCACGTCGCGGCTGAAACCGGAGCCGCCGAAACCGCAGCCGGCGTACAGATAGGCTTCGCCGATGCGCGGGTCGGAACCGACGCCCTGGCGCACCGTGTCGATGTCCACGTCGAGCTGCTCCGCCAGCAGCGCCATGTCGTTCATATAGCTGAGCCGGGTGGCGAGCATGCCACTGATCGCCAGCTTGGTGAATTCCGCTTCGCGCAGGCCCATCACGCGGATCACATCGCGGCGCCGGTTGAACGGGCGCAGGATCTCGCGCATCAGGGTTTCCGCCTGGGGGTCGTCGCAGCCCAGCAGAATATGGTGCGGGCGCAGGAAGCTGTCGATCGCCACGCCCTCCTGCAGGGTCTCCGGCAGCGCCACCACCCGCGCCGGGCTGCGCGCCTCGGCGAGCCGCCCCTGCAGGGCCTCGCTGGTGCCCACCGGGAATACGCTCTGGTTGACCAGCAGGCCGCAGGCGCCGGAGCCGGCCAGCCAGTCGGCGATCTCCCCGGCCAGCGCCTGGGCGCCCGGCTGCAGCGCCAGGAACACCGCCGGCGCCGCCGGCGCACCGTTCAGCGTCATCGGCTCGCAGCGCAGCCGCCCGGCGGCACGCTGCTCACCGAGCAGCTCGCCGAGCCCCGGCTCGCGGTACGGCACCCGGTCTTCGTTGACCGCGTCCAGCACCCGGCCCTCGGGGATGAACCAGCACACCTCATGGCCGCTCTGCGCCAAGGCGGCGGCGGTCACGGACGCACAGAGCGTATCGCCGAAGACATCGATTCGCATGGTTAAGCCTCTCTGGGATCCTGCCGGTCGCTTTGCTCCCTTTCGCGGGCTGGGCCCGCTCCCACAGGGCCCGCTCCCACAAGCCCGGCCCCAGCCAGAACTTCGGCGAGGGCCGGGTCCTTGGCGGCGTAGTGGAGGATCGCCTGGAGGTAGCCGGCCTTGCTGCCGCAGTCGAAGGTGCGGCCGCGCATGGCGTAGGCTTCCACCGGCTGGCGGGCGATCAGGTCGGCGATCGCGTCGGTGAGCTGAATCTCGCCGCCGGCGCCCGGCGCGGTGTCGGCGAGCAGGCCCATGATGCCGGCGGGCAGCACATAGCGGCCCACCACCGACAGGTTGGAGGGCGCGTCGGCGGGCTTGGGCTTTTCCACCACCGCGCGCATCGGCGCGCTCGCCCCCGGCGCCGGCGACGGGCCGTCCAGCTCGGCGATGCCGTACTGGTCGACGCGGTCGTCGGGCACCGCCTCCACCATGATCTGGGCGGCGCCGCTCTCCTCGAAGCGGCGCACCATGGCGGTCAGGTCGTCGGTGTCGTCCAGCGCGTCCACCAGCACGTCGGGCAGAATCACCACGAACGGCTCATCGCCCACCAGCTGGTGGGCGGCGTGCACCGCGTGGCCCAGGCCCAGCGGCGGCCCCTGGCGCACGCTCACCACCTGCACGCCGTCCGGCAGCGGGTGGCGCACCTGTTCCAGCAGGTCGATTTTGCCCTTGGCCTCCAGCTGCGCTTCCAGCTCCGGATGGCCGTCGAAATAGTTCTCCACCGCGCTCTTGCTGGCGTGGCTGACCAGAATGATTTCGGTGATGCCCGCGCGCACCGCTTCGTCCACCACATAGGCGATGGCCGGCCGGTCCACCACCGGCAGCATCTCTTTGGGGATCGACTTGGACGCCGGCAGCATGCGGGTGCCGAAGCCGGCCACGGGAATCACCGCTTTACGAATCACGGGGTCGCTTACCTCCTTGTCAGAATAAGGCGCCCAACCGAATCGGGACGCCACCAAGCGCGGGAGCAAAGCATGCCGCTGCAAATGTCAGTTGTCGAGGTATCACGGCCACACCTACCCATCAGTAAAGGAGTTTAATATTGTGATACACATCACAAAATGCCAGAATTCCAGAGTGTCCCGGGGTTATCTCACCCCCTTCCCGTAGGCCCCGGGGCATCGTTTCACAGTCGTTTTGTGTGACTTCAGGCGCCCACGGGCGCCTTTTTTATGGGCGGGAAGAAGGCAGTAAGCAGGCAGGGGTATACAGAAAGTATCAGGCTGTGAATTGAGACCCGGGTCTCACAGTGGCAGGCTCTTGCGCTTCGCGGAATGGATAGCAACAACAGGGATGTGGCCGGACCGCGAAGTATCGAGTGATGTTTTTAAGAGTCTCCGTCACTTCGAGCCCGGGGCGCCTTTATGGCGCCCTTTTTAATGGACGCCCTTTCCGGACGCCACTTGAGGGTCGATCACCGTGTCGACGGGCTCCACGCCGCCGCGTGCCGCCGGCGCCTCGCCGTCTTCCTGGCGCGGCTGGTAACCGTTGACGTAGCTGCGCAGCAGCGCTTTCAGAGGTTCGGACTGGCCCCGGTCCAGGGCGGCGCGGAAGGCTTCCATGGCCGCCACCACATCGCTGTCGGACAGCGTCTCTTCGTGGGCCTGCATGATCATTTCGTGCTCGGTACGCACGCTGGCATCGCCGATCAGCAACTCTTCGAACAGCTTCTCACCCGGCCGCAGGCCGCTGAACACGATCTCGATGTCGCCCTCCGGGTTGGACTCGTCGCGCACCGACAGCCCCATCAGGCGGATCATGGTCTGCGCCAGATCGAGAATCCGCACCGGCTCGCCCATGTCCAGCACGAACACTTCGCCGCCCTTGGCCATGGCACCGGCCTGGATCACCAGCTGCGACGCCTCCGGAATGGTCATGAAGTAACGGACCACGTCCGGGTGGGTCACGGTAACCGGCCCACCCTTGCGGATCTGGTCGCGGAACAGCGGCACCACCGAACCCGAAGAGCCCAGCACGTTACCGAAACGGACCATGGAAAAGACCGTCTCGCTGCCCCGTGCCGCCATGGTCTGCAGCACCATCTCGGCAAACCGCTTGGTGGCGCCCATCACGTTGGTGGGGCGCACCGCTTTATCGGTGGAAACCAGAATGAAGTGCTTCACCCCGGCGGCTTCGGCGCCTTCCGCCGCGGCCAGGGTGCCGATGATGTTGTTGCGCACGCCCGCCGCCGGGTTGGCCTCGACGATCGGCACATGCTTGTAGGCCGCCGCGTGATAGAGGGTGTCGATGCGGTTTTCCCGGCACAGGCGCTGCACGTGCCCCCGGTTGACCACCGAGCCGAGCATCGGAACCAGGGTGGTGTCGCGGCCGCTCTGCTCGATCAGGCCGCGCAGTTCCCGCTCGATGTCATAGAGCGCCACTTCACTTTGTTCCAGCAGCACCAGCCGCGCCGGCGCCAGCTTGACGATCTGGCGGCACAGTTCCGAGCCGATCGAGCCGCCGGCGCCGGTGACCAGCACATGCTTGCCGCTGATACAGCGGCTCAGCAGGTCCAGCCTGGGCGGCACGGTGTCACGGCCCAGCAGGTCCTCGATGGCCACGTCCTGAATTTCGTCCAGGCGGGCGCGGCCACTGGCAATGTCGTTGAAGGTGGGCACGGTCTGCACGCGGATATCGAGCTGTTCCAGCCAGTTCACCAGTGCCATGCGGCGGTGCCGGGGCAAGGTGGGCAGGGCCAGCAGCACCGTGCTCACCGCGCCCTGCTTGGCCTTGGCCTGCAGACCCTGGCGGTTGACCACCGGCACGCCGCACAGCAGCGAGCCCTGCTTGCCGGGGTCGTCGTCCACTACCAGCACCGGGTTCAGCTCACGGCCGGATTGCAGCGCCGCCACCAGTTGCGCGCCCGCCTCGCCAGCGCCGAACACCGCCACCCGCTCCCGGTTCAGGTAGCCGGCCATCACCCGGAACAGGAAACGGCGCGCCAGAAAACGGCTGGCGCCCAGGTACATGGTGCCGAGCAGCCAATAGATCACGAAGATGGAGCGCGGCACCTCGGCGGGCACCATATAGGACATCGCCGCCAGGGTGATCACCGAGGCGGCCATGCCGGTGACGATGGACCAGGCGGCTTCGGAGCCGAGATAACGGAGGATAGAGCGGTAGAAGCCGCAGACGTACAGCATCGCCACGCTGATCAGCGCCGCAATGGGAAACAGCCAGGTGTCGTGGACAACGGGTTGCAGGGTGCTGAAACGCAGGGCGTAGGCGCCCCACAACAGGAGCGGCAAAATCAGGGCGTCGGTGATCATCATGATCCCGCGCTTTTGCCAGCGGCTGCACTGAAGCACCCGTGAGACGCTACGCTGCATCGCGCTTAGAGCCATTTTGACAGTTCCTTGTCGGTCCCCAGTGTACGGACCCCGTATTTTGATGTGCCCTGTATCACATTACCACCTTGATATGTAACTTTCTTGACGCCCCCAATCAACTAGGCCTCGGGCTCGGGCCGCCCGGCGTTGAAGCGCACCGCCAGCATGATCAGCGGGGTGTAGGCGATCAATACCGCCAGCGGGCCGTCCAGCCACTCCAGCGCCACGAAGGTGGCCAGCGGCAACAGCCACAACACATTGATCGCCAGCACCCGCAACGTCACCGCCCGGTGCGAGCCGTAGTGCCGGGAAGCGTACTGGTAGGCGTGGGTGCGGTGGGCCTCGTGGGCCTTTTCGCCGTTACAGAGCCGGCGGATCAGGGTAAAAGTGGCGTCGATGATGAACACGCCCATCAGAATCTGCCAGCTCCACAGCATCTCCGGGACCAGCCAGGCGGCGTGCAGGGAGAGCCCGCCGATCATAAAGCCGAGGAAGCCGCTGCCGGCGTCGCCCATGAAGATCCGCGCCGGCGGGAAGTTCCATACCAGGAAGCCGGCCACCGAGGCGCACAGCAGCAGCGGCAGCGCCATCAACCCGGTCTCGCCCAGCAGGGTGTAAATAAACACCGTGCCCAGGCCCACGGTGATCGCTTGCACACCGGCGAGGCCGTCGATGCCGTCCATGAAGTTATAGAGGTTGAGCATCCACACCAGATAGAAGGCGGTGAAGATGTGGCCGGTCCAGCCGAAGTCGATCCAGAACCCGAACAGGGCCACCGGCGCCAGGCCGTTAAGCCAGTACAGCAACCAGGCGGCGGCGCCGAAATGCTTGAGCAGCCGCCAGCGCGCCGCCACATGGCCGTGGTCGTCCAGCCAGCCGATCGCCGCCACCAGCGCGCCGGCGCCCCACAGCCCCACCGCCGCCGGGAACGACACCGCGCCCAGCGCCGCCAGCACCGGCAGCCCGGCCAGGAAGGTCACCACCACCGCCACGCCGCCGCCCCGTGGCGTCGGCACCTCATGGGAGCTGCGCGCGTTGGGCACGTCGAGGATGCTGCGCGACAACGCGTAATGCCGCAGCATCCAGGTGCCGATCAGCGAGCACAGGAAAATCAGCGGCAAAAGCCAGTACAGAAAGGCCATCAATGCGTCTCTTTATTCAAAAAATGTTGGGCGGTGCGTCGCAGCGCCGTGTCCATATCCACCGGCGGCACCCAGTCCAACGTCGTTGTTGTGTCAGTGATATCCACCTGCAGGGAATCGCAAAGGCGCCGGGCCACGTCTCGCTTGCCGACCAGCGCGGCCAGCGCGGTGAGCACCAAGGCGGGAACCGGGATCAGCCGCGCCGGCCGGCCCAGAGCCCGGGCCACGGCCCGCAGCAGACCGCTGGTGGACACGTCCTCGCCGTCGGCGGCCAGGAACACCCGGCCGGCGGCCGCGGGGTGGTCCAGGCAGGTGACCAGCAGATCCACCAGATTATCGATCGCCAGCAGGCTGCGGCGGTTGTTCACCGCGCCCAGCGGCAACGGCACTCCCCGCTGCATCCAGCGCAGCATACTATGGAAATTGGCCTTCACACCCGGCCCGTAGACCAAAACCGGGCGCACGATCACGACTTCCATGCCGGTCTCGTCGGCCAGCGCCAGCAGGCCGCGCTCCGCCTCCGCCTTGGATACCCCATAAGCATCGGCCGGCGCGGCGATATCCTTAGCGGTAAAGGGCCGCCCCGGCCGGGTGGCCTCGCCGTTCACCTTGATCGAGCTGACGAAAATAAAGCGGCGCACCCCGGCGCGCGCCGCCTGGCGGGCCAACGCCAGGGTGCCTTCGGTATTCACGCGGCGGAACGCAGCCAGCGGGTCGGCGGCCGGGTCGTCCATGATATGGGCGCGGGCGGCGCAGTGGATCAGCGCCTCGGCGCCGTCCAGGGCGTCGCCGCAATCCAGGTCCGGGCCCAACTCGCCCACCACCCGGCGCGCGGCGTCCGCCGGCAGCGCGCCGCCGTCATCCCGGGTCAACGCCGTGGCCTGGTGGCCGTCGGCGAGCAGGCGCCGCAGCAAGGGCGCGCCCACGAAGCCGGTGGCGCCGGTCAGCACGACCTTCATGGTGTCCGCCCTGCCCACGGCGACCCCGGCGTGGCCAGCAGGTCCTCGGCCATGTCCGCCATGATCGCGTCGCGGCGGAACCGGGCCACGAACTCCGGACGCGGCCGGGTCACCGGCGCCAGCGCTTCAAAGGCGCGCACCGCCGCGTCCAGGTCACAGGGCGCGAACACCGCCGCGTTATCAATGTGCTCCTCAACGAAGCGCGCCGCGTAACCGCCGACGCCGGCCCACACCGGCTTGCCCAGGGCGGCGTACTCGAACAGTTTCGAGGGCAGCACTTTTTTGAACGCCGGGTAATCGTTGAGGTGCAGAAACAGCACGTCCGCCGATTGGTACAGCCCGATCAGCTCCTCGCGGTTGACCGGATCCAGCAGGGTCACGTTATCGCAGCCGGCGTCGGCCAGGGCCTGCTCCAGCTGGGCGCGACGGCCGCCGTCGCCCACCAGCCGGAAATGCAGCCGCCCCCGGAAATGCCGCGCCAGGCCCGGCAGGATGGCGTGCAGGCCCTGCCCCTCGCCCATATTGCCCGCGTACACCACGTCCAGCACGCGCTCGCCGGCGGGCTGTTCCGCGTCCGGCGGCGCAGCGGCGAGGAACTCATCGTCGATGCCGTTGCTGAACAACGACCAGTCGCGCCCCGGGTAGCGGGCCTGGAAATACGGCAGAAAACCCGGCGACACCAGGTTCACCCGCCGCGCGGTGCCCAGCGTCCAGCGCTCCAGCGCCGACAAGAACGGCTTGCTCGCCCAGGCCAGCTTGCCGGGCAGCACGTCCTTCATGGTGTCGACGAAAATATCGCGGATATCGAGATACAGCGGCGCCTTCAAACGGCGCGCCAGCAGCGCCCCCAGCGACCCGGTCATCAACCGCGACGAGGTGGCGTACACCAGGTCGTAGCGCTTGCCCTTGCACAACGCCATGGCGCCACGGGCATAGGCCAGAAACGCCTTGGACTGATCCACCATGCCGCTCTTGTGGGCCGGCAGCGCCACCCGGTGCACGGTCAGGCGCGGGTGCTCCTCGAGCGCCGGCGCGGCGCTGGTGAAGGTGCTGTAGCGGTTGGGCAGCGTGGTGATCAGCTCGATGTGCGCGTGCGCCGGCAGGCGGTCCAACAGGGCACGCACCAGCGCCACCGACCGGAACGAGCCGGCGGACAGATCCGGCGGGTAATAAAAACTCAGAAACAGCAGTCTCAAACGGCGCTCCCGTCTACATGGTCTTGCCAGACTATGGCGGTCTCCAGGGTCACGCCCCCGGAAAAAGCAGCGACGATACACTGATTCGGCACCGATCCGCCAAACGTGGGGTGCCAACTGGCGGGCTCGAGGGTCACCCGGTCGGCGCCCCGGCAATGCACCCGCACCGGGCCGCCCGTCGAGAGCCGCAGCACGAAGCCGTCGTCGTCCGCCTGCGCCTGCACGTCCGGGTGCAGATGAAAACGGGCCACGGCCTGCCCATGGGCGCCACTCACCCGGTCCTGGATCAGCAGCTCGCCGGGGCGGGCCTGCCAGTCCCGGTAATGCACGTTGTCACCGGCCAGCCGCCGATAACCGTCGTGGCCGGCACTGACGTGGATCCGCCCTCCTTCGTTCTCGAACCGGGTCACCGTGGGCCGGGCGCGGCGCGCCACCCGGAAGCCGGACCACACCTCGGAGGAGTCCTGGCCGTCCACTTCCACCGTATTGTGCGCCGCGGTGGCGCGCTGACGCAGGCGCTCCCGGTCGACGCCGTAGCGCGAGGTGCCGGAATTCACCAGCAGGCGCCGGCCGAACAGGCTGAGCTCGAACGAAAGCGTGTCCGCGTGGGCATGGCCGGGCTGATAGTCCGGGCCCACCGGCGCCAGATCCAGCAGCGCCCGGTGGCCCGGCCCCAGGTCCAGGGCCGCGTAGCCGCTGTCGGCGAAATAGTGCGTGCCGGTGCCGTCCACGGCGCGCTCCACCACCGAACCATCGGCCAACCGCCGGTGATAGGCACGCAGATTGTCCAGCGACGGCGCAATACCGAAGGCGGCGTCGTTGAAGAAGGCGATGTCGCCGTCCGGGTGCCGCAAGGTGGCCGACCAGTGCAGCCCGCGCTCCAGCGCCGCCAACCAGTCCCGCCGCCGCGACGACAGGGCCGGCAAGCCGGCGCGCTCGGCCAGGTGGATCAGGTCGCACAGATCCCAAAGCAGAGCGTCGTGATACATCGGCGACCGTTCGAAGTGGCCGCCGTCGGCGAGAAACTGCTCGGCAATCTCCCGGTCGAGAATCGCCAGCCCGCGACGCAACCAGCGGTCGCCCTCCTCGCCGGTCAGGTAGGCGCCCACGAACACCAACGCCTTGCCGTTGGCGAACAGGTGGTTGCCGAGAATCGGCCACTCGACCTGCCGTTCGAGAGCCCGTGCCTGGGTGGCGAGACTGTCCAGCCGGTGCGCCGGCACCTGGCCGCCGCGGGCGAACCACTTCACCAGGTTCACGATCCGCAGCGACAGCGGGTACGGCTCCCAGCCGTTGCCCTGGCAAGGCGGGTTCTCCTCAATCCAGCGGTCCACCAGGGCGGCGTTGAGCGCCTCGCGCTGGTCCGCGCCCACGGCGTTCAGGTCGTTCAGATAATGCAGGTTGTACAACCACAGCTTGCTGAAGCGCGGGGCGTTCCAGTCCGCCGCCGTGGCCACGTCGCCGGATTCACCGAGAAAATCGAAACGGCGGCCGTCGCCGGTGGCCGGCTCACCCCAATGGCAAGGGTCCAGGGTCAGTCCGCCACGGGGCCGGGCACCGCCGGCCACCGGCACGCGCAACGGCCGCACCCGGTAATAGAGACGAAACCACACCTGCCGCCACCGCAGGTAGCGCACGGTGTGGAACAGCCGCCACAGCCGGCTCAAAACCGCCACCCCAGACCGGCCGCCATGGCCAGCAACGCCAACAGATTAATCGTCATTTGTCTGACCTTCTCCGCGTTGCTGAGAATGGCCCCCATGGCATTCAACGTGACCAGGTTTCTCGAGATCACATAGACCAACTGGAACCCGGCCACGCTGTACGCATAGTGCTCAAGGGTCCGCACGCCGGTTTCCTCCATGACGATCAAGGTGACCACCGCCAAAACCGCGATCAGCAGGCCGGTCAGCGCCGGCGGCTTCACACGTTTGCTGGTCACCGACAGGTTGCCGAACACGAACGACAACGAGGCGTACAGCGTGGTCATCAACAGCATCGACATCAAAAACAGATGTTTCTCGCTGAAATCGATGCCCAGCCAAAGGTGCAACGCCTGGTCGCCCACCGCCAGGAACATCCAGAACCCCACCACCGAAATCACCGCCAGGCCGGCGGCGCTTTTGCCGAGCATGCGGTGGAAGGCATCGGTGTCGCCGTCGTAATCCAGCGACGAACGGGTCACCAGGGAGGCGTTCAGAGACACCATGAAACCACGGCTGAAGTTGTGCAACTGCAGGAAAACGCCGTACAACGACAGCGAGCGGCTGCCCAACGCACCGTGCAGCAGAATCTGCGGCGCCGTGATGATCAGGCTCTGGCTCAGGCTGTTGACGCTGATCCAGGCGTTGAAGGCGAACGCCTTACGGAACGCCTCGGGGTGAAACCAGCGGCCGGCGCGTCTGCGCTTGTCGGCCTCCACCACCCGGGTGAACTGCACACTCACCAGCAGATAAATCATCATCTGCTCCAGCGCCAGCACCGCGCAAAACGTGAAGGTGCCGAGCAGATCGCCGGCGTAGAGCAGGTAAATCACCAGCACCTTGACCAGGGCGGTGGTGATCATCACTTTGAAATGCAGGTCGAGCCGGTCACCGGCGTACAACGCCGCGTACTTGGGAATGGCGATCAGCGTGAAAATCAAACCACCCAGAGACACCAGCAACTCATCGCGAATCGGCGTGGTGGAATAGAGGAAAAACAGCCCGCCCAGCGCGAACGCCACCAGCCCCAGGCCGAGAAAGGCGGTCAGCGCGGTCACATACAACGCACTGAACGACGCCGCGTCGTCCTGGTATTCAATCAGCAACCGGGAAAGCCCCGCCGTGGACGCGGCCTGCACCATCAGCAGCAAGGTAATCACGCTCAAGGCGGTGGCGACGATCCACCAGGCGTCCAGCCCGATAGCCTTCATCGCCATGCCGATGGTGAAGAACGAGACGATAATCTGAATCAGGCGGCTGAGCAGCCCGAAAGACAGATTTCTCCACATCATGGGACGACGCGGTTCCAAAGCCCGCAGGCGTCCACCACTCGTTTACCGTCCAGCGCCGCCGGCGCCACCCGCCGGAACGAGCGGTGCGCCACCAGGGCCACCACCACGTCCGCGTCCGCCAGCGCTTCGTCGGCGGAGACCAGGCCGGCGCCGTGCTCCGCCAGGCCCGCCGGTAGCGCTTTGATGTTCGGCTCCACCGCCAGCAACGGCCCGGGGTGGTCCGCCGCCACCCGGGTGGCGATGTCCAGCGCCGGGCTTTCGCGCAGATCGTCGATGTCCGGCTTGAACGCCAGACCGAAGCAGGCGATGGTCACGTCGCCGGCGCGCTTGTCCGGGTTCGCCTGCAGAAACTCGCCCACCGCCGTTTTGATTTTTTCCACCACCCAGTCCGGCTTGCCGCTGTTCACTTCCCGGGCGGCGCGGATCAGCCGCGCCAGCTCCGGCGTCTCGCTGACGATGAACCAGGGGTCCACGGCGATGCAGTGTCCGCCCACGCCCGGGCCCGGCTGCAGAATGTTGACGCGCGGATGGCGGTTGGCCAGCGCGATCAATTCCCAGACGTTGATGTCCAGCCGCTCGGCGATAATCGAAAGCTCGTTGGCGAAGGCGATGTTGACGTCACGGAAGGCGTTCTCGGTGAGCTTGGCCATTTCGGCGGTGCGCGCCGTGGTGGTCAGGCAGTCGCCGCGCACGAAGGTGCGGTACAGCTCGGCGGCGGCCTCGGCGCAGGCCGGCGTCATGCCGCCGATGATGCGGTCGTTCTCGATCAGCTCGTGCATGATGCGCCCGGGCAGCACCCGCTCGGGGCAGTGCGCCACGCGAATGTCGGCGCCCTCCCCCGCGTCCTGGGGAAAGCTCAGGTCGGGACGCGCTTCCGCCAGCCAGGCGGCCATCGCTTCGGTGGCGCCCACCGGCGAGGTGGATTCCAGAATCACCAGGTTGCCCTTGCGCAGCACCGGCGCCACCGAACGGGCCGCCGCGCGGATAAAACTGAGGTCCGGTTCCGGCACCGCGTCCGGGTCCGCCTGGCGCTTGAACGGCGTCGGCACCGCGATCAGAAACGCGTCCGCCGGCTCCGGCTCGGTGGTGGCGTGCAGGTAGCCCTCTTTCACCGCCGCGTGCACGGCGATATCCAGCTCCGGCTCGACAATATGGATCTCGCCCCGGTTGATGGTGTCCACCGCGTTCTGGTTCACGTCCACGCCGATCACCTTCTTGCGGCGGCCGGCGAAGACCGCGGCGGTGGGCAGGCCGATGTAGCCCAGGCCGACGACACAAACGGTGTTGAAATCCATAGCGTGCTTAATCCTTAGCAAGAAAATCGGCGATACGCTGGGAGGCCCGGCCGTCGCCGTAGGGGTTGTGGGCGCGGCTCATGGCGTCCCAGGCGGCCTGGTCGGTGAGCAGGCGGTGCGCTTCGTCGTGGATGGCGTCGGCGCCGGTGCCCACCAGCTTCACCGTGCCAGCGTCCACCGCGTCCGGGCGCTCGGTGGTGTCGCGCATCACCAGCACCGGCTTGCCCAGCGACGGCGCCTCCTCCTGAATGCCGCCGGAGTCGGTGAGGATCAGCGTTGCATTGCCCATCAGCCAGACGAACGGCAGGTAGTCCTGGGGCTCGATCAGGTGCACGTTGGGCCGGCCGCTGAGCAGCCGGTTCACCGGCTCCTGCACGTTCGGGTTGAGATGCACCGGATAGACGAAATCGGTGCCCGGGTGCGCCTCGGCAAGCCGCGACACCGCCTGGCAGATGCGCTCGAACCCGCCGCCGAAGCTCTCCCGGCGGTGGCCGGTGATCAGCACCATGGGCCGTTCCAGGCCATAGGGGAAACGCCCGGCCAGCTCATCGCGCAACGCGGCGTCGCCGTCGATGCGCTCCCGCACCCACAGCAATGCGTCGATCACGGTGTTGCCGGTGGTGAGAATGCGGGCCTCATCCACGCCCTCGGCCAGCAAGGCGTCGCGGGCGCTGGCGGTGGGCGCGAAGTGGGCGGCGGCGAGCACCCCGGTGAGCTTGCGGTTGGCCTCTTCCGGCCAGGGGGAAAGCAGGTTGCCGGTGCGCAGCCCCGCTTCCACGTGGCCCACCGGCACCTTCTCGTAGAAAGCGGCCAGCGAGGCCGCCAGCGTGGTGGTGGTATCGCCGTGCACCAGGATCATGTCCGGCTTCTCGGCGCGGATCACGTCGCGCAGGCCGAGCAGAATGCGGGTGGTGATGTCGTAGAGGTCCTGGCCCGGCGCCATGATATCCAGATCGTGGTCCGGCGTGATCTCGAACAGCGCCAGCACCTGATCCAGCATCTCGCGGTGCTGGGCGGTCACGCACACCCGGCTGTCGAAGCGTGGGTCGGCGTTCAAGGCTTTCACCACCGGCGCCATTTTGATGGCCTCCGGGCGGGTGCCGAAGACACTGAGAATCCGTTTTCCGCTCACCACTGTTCGCTCACAAAAACGCCTTATCGCCAGTCATTTAGGGCCATGCGCCCGAAAGCCGGCTATTTTCTCATTAATCGCGGCGTAATTGTAGGCGCGGCTCCTACGGCTCTCTTAGTGCCTCCACGATCACTTCGGGGTGACGGAAAGCGATTTGAATCAGAGCCTGAGCGGCGCCAGAGGGTCTACGCCGTCCCTGCTCCCATTCTTGCAATGTCCGCGGAGAAATTTTTAGGGCTTGGGCGAACTGAGCTTGAGAAAGCCCGGTGCGCAGCCGAGCCGAAGCCACTTCATTAGTGCTCACTTCTGTGGTCCTGGCCGCGTAACCCGCTTTCATTTCTCGCACTGCATGTAGCAGCTTTTTACCAAGCTCTTCGCCGGTAAGATCGTCTTTTTCTTTAGTCATGCTCTAACTCCTGGCGAATAGCTTTCAGCAAATGGCCTGGAATATTGGCGATCTCATTTTTTGCGTGAACAACCAATAACCAAATCTGACCCTCAGACAGACGCGTGAAATAGATAACCCGAACGCCGCCACGCTTGCCTCTTTGCGCCTTACTCCAACGAACTTTCCGACAACCGCCGCTTCCAGGGATAACGACCCCGGATTCCGGGTGCGCAGCTATCCAGACACAAAACTCAGCGCGCTCCTCTTGAGTCCAAAGCCTGTCCGCATCCTTTGCGAATGTTGGCGTCTCAACTACCGTGTACATTTGGTCAGTATACGTCTTTGACGTATGCAGTCAAATGCCGAAAGGCAAAAGTGTTGACAGGGGTTCGGGGGTTGGGGAACACTGCCAGCCACTACGTACGAACATTCGTTCGTAATGCACAAAACAGAATAACAAGGGAGAGCAACCATGCACGTTTTGATCGTGGGCGCCGGCATCGCCGGCCTGACCGCCGCCATCGCGCTTCGCCACAAGGGCATCGACGCGACCATCATTGAGCAGGCCCCGCAGCTTTCCGAGATCGGCGCCGGCATCCAAATCGCCAGCAACGGCTCGGTGGTGCTGCGCGAGCTCGGTCTGGAGCAGGCCGTGGCGGCCAAGTCGGTAATCCCGAAGTCGTTCGACATGCGTGATATCCGCAACGGCAAGCTGCTGTACGTGTCGCCGCTGGGCGAGGAAGGCGCGCAGCGCTGGGGCGCGCCGCTGTACAACATCCACCGCGCCGACCTGATCGAGATTCTCGCCGACGCCCTGCCCTCCGAGTCGGTGCGGCTCGGGGTGCACTGCACCGGCTTCACCCAGGATGACAACGGCGTCACCGTGCATGTGGAAGACGGCGACGACCTGCACGGCCATGTGCTGATCGGCGCCGACGGCATCCATTCGGTGATCCGCAAGCAGCTGTTCGGCGAGGACGAGGTTCAGTTCTCCAACATCCTCATGTGGCGGGCGCTGATCCCCGCCGAAAAACTGGAGCACGTGGACCTGCCCGAGCGCGGCAACTACTGGTTCGGCCCCGGCCGCACGCTGATCACCTACTGGATCCGCCCCAAGAACCTGTACAGCATTCTCGCCTCGGTGCCCTCCGGCGAGGTACACCGCGAGTCCTGGACCGAGAGCGGTGACATCGACGAGCTGCGCGCCTCCTTCGCCGACCTGGAGCCGCGCGCCCAGGCGATGATGGATCAGATCGACACCGCCTTCCTCACCGGCATGTTCTACCGCGACCCCATCGACCGCTGGACCGACCGCCGCGTGACGCTGATGGGCGACGCCGCCCACCCGATGGTGCCGTTCCTGGCCCAGGGCGCCTGCCAGGGCATCGAGGACGCCTGGGTGCTGGCGACCATGCTGGAGCACTACGGCGAAGACAATCTGGAAACCGCGCTGGAAGAGTACGAGCAGCGCCGCCGCCCGCGCACCACCCGGGTTCAGTCCGGCGCCCGCGCCATGGTCAAGCTGGTGCACGAGTCCGAGCCGGAGCGCATCAAGGCGCGCAACGGGCGCTGGAAAGGCATGCAGCACATCGACCCGATGACCGAGGCCACCTGGGCGTTCGTCTGGGATTACAACGTGCTGGAAGAGGTGAAGCGTCCGGCCGGTGAAGTGCAGGGCCTGTCCGCCACCCGCGAAGACAAAAAGATGGAACGCCCGGAAAGCCAGCGCGCTTTCGATATGTGGAAGTCCGCGTTCACCGCCGAGGACGTGGCGCGCGGCCACGACGGCATGCGCGAAGGCTACGACCGCTTCCTGACCACCCACTTCCCGGCCCCGGACGACCTGTCCGTGGAGAACGCCGAGCTGGGCGGCGTGGAAGCGCTGCGCGTGCGCGCCGCCGGCGCCACCGCCGCCGACAACCGCACCACCGTGCTGCACTTCCACGGCGGCGGCTACATGCTCGGCTCCGCCAAGGGGTCGGTGGAATACGCCGGCCGGTTGGCCAAGGCGGTGGGCGGCGACTGCGTTACCGTGGACTACCGGCTGGCCCCGGAAAACCCCTACCCGGCGGCGCTCGACGACGCGGTGGACGCCTACCGCGGGTTGGTCAACAGCGGCGTGGCCCCGTCGCGGATTCTGCTTAGCGGCGAGTCCTCCGGCGCCGGCCTGGCGCTGGCCCTGGCGCTCACCCTGAAGATGGCCGGTGACAAACAGCCCGCCGGCATCATCGCCATCTGCCCGTTCGCCGATCTCACCCTGTCCGGCGCCAGCATCAAGGAGTTCGCCGGCCAGGACCCGGCGGCCAACCGCGACACCCTGGCGTTCATGGCGGCCTCCTACTTCCAGGAGCACGAGCCCCGCGACCCGCTGGTGTCACCGCTGTTCGGCGACCTCAAGGGCCTGCCGCCGCTGTTCCTGTCCGCGGTGGAGGGCGAGTCCCTGTACAGCGACAGCAGCCGCCTGCTGGAACGCGCCCGGGAAGCGGACGTGAACGTGACCATGGTGCCGGTGAAGGACTCGGTGCACGTCTACACCCTGTTCCCGTTCCTGCCGGAGACCACTGAGACCCTCAATGAAATCAGCCGCTGGGCGCGCCGCGTCACCGGCTGAACCAAACGATCAGAACCACAACAACAAAACGAGGACGCATCATGAATAAGCCAATAACAACCAGCCTCTTCGCCATCGCCCTGCTCGCCAGCGGGGTGGCCGGCGCCGCCGACGGTGCCAAACCAAACGCCAAGGGCATCTCCGGCGACACCGTGAAAATCGGCGTGCTGGCGGACATGTCCGGCATCTTCTCCGACCTGAGCGGCGAAGGCGCCGTCACCGCCGCGCGCATGGCGGCGGACGACTTCGTCGCCGAGCAGAAACCCGGCTTCAAGGTGGAAGTGGTCACCGCCGACCACCAGAACAAAACCGACGTGGCCGCCAGCCGCGCCCGCGAGTGGTACGACACCGAAGGCGTGGACATGATCACCGACGTGATCAACTCCGCGGTGGCCCTGGCGGTCTCCGAAGTCACCCGCGACAAGGACCGCGTGCTGATGGTCACCGGCGCCGGCTCCACCACCATCAATAACGAGCAGTGCTCGCCCAACACCATCCTCTACGCCTGGGACACCTACTCCCTGGCCAACAGCCTGGGCCGCACCATCACCGAACAGGGCCACGACAGCTGGTACTTCGTGACGGTGGACTACGCGCTCGGCAAATCCATCGAATACGACGCCACCAAGGCGGTGGAAAACGCCGGCGGTGAAGTGCTCGGCTCCCTGCACCACCCCATGGGCGCCTCCGACTTCGCCTCCTTCATGCTGCAGGCGCAGAGCTCCGGCGCCGATGTGATCGGCATCGCCAACGCCGGCGGCGACCTGCACAACGCGGTGCGCGTGGCCAACGAGTTCGGCATCAACCAGTCGCAGAAAATCGTCGGCCTGGCCGCCAGCATGACCGACGTGCACGCACTGGGCCTGGAAGTCACCCAGGGCATGCTGCTGGTGGAAGGGTTCTACTGGGATCAGGACGACGAAGCGCGCCAGTGGAGCAAACGCTTCAAGGACAAGACCGGCAAAATGCCCAACATGCTCAACGCCGCCACCTACTCGGCGGTCACCAACTACCTGAACGCCGCCAAAGAGCTGGGCACCGACGACGCCGACGCGGTGCTGGCCCACCTGCACGAGCAGGAGATCAACGACCTGTTCGCCAAGAACGGCCGCATCCGTCCGGACGGCCAGATGGTCCACGACGTCTATCTCTATGAAGTGAAAAGCCCGAAAGAGTCCGACGGCGAGTGGGACTACTACAAGCTGCGCGAAACCGTGCCGGCGGAAAAAGCCTACCAGCCGCTCTCCGAGTCACGCTGCCCTCTGGTGACCGGTTAAAAAGGGGACAGACATGACGGACGAGGTACTGGGCACCCGGCGGTTGAGCAAGCACTTCAAAGGCTTCACCGCCGTCGACAACGTGGATCTGTCCGTGAAAAAAGGGCACATCCACGCCCTGATCGGCCCCAACGGGGCCGGCAAGACCACGCTGTTCAACCTGCTCACCCGCTTCACCGAGCCCAGCGCCGGCGAGATCCACTTCAACGGGCGCTCGGTGTCCGCGCTGCCGCCCCGCGAGGTGGCGCGGCGCGGCATGGTGCGCTCGTTTCAGATCTCCGCGGTGTTCGCCAGCCTGAGCGTGCTCGACAACGTGCGGCTGGCGCTGCAGCGCGAGCTGGGCATGTCGTTTCACTTCTGGAAAAGCGACCGGGTGCTCAACCGACTCAACGACCGCGCCATGGAGCTGCTCGAGTCCGTGGGCCTCACCGGCGTCGCCTCGCACGCCGCCGGCAGCCTGCCCTACGGCCACAAGCGGGCCCTGGAGCTGGCCACCACCCTGGCCATGGATCCGGTGCTGATGCTGCTGGACGAACCCACCCAGGGCATGGGCTACGAGGACGTGGACCGGGTCACCGCGCTGATCCAGCAGGTGGCCGTCGGCCGCACCGTGCTGATGGTGGAGCACAACATGAAGGTGGTGGCGTCCATCGCCGACACCCTGTCGGTGCTGCAGCGCGGCCGGCTGATCGCCAGCGGCAGCTACCAGGACGTGTCCACCAACCCCCGGGTGATGGAGGCCTACATGGGCACCGCCCCCGGGCACGGCAAGGAGAGCGTGGCATGAACACGGCAACGCAAACAGCGGCCCTGGCGGTGCGCGACCTGCACGCCTGGTACGGCGAATCCCACGTGCTGCAGGGCGTGAACTTCGACGTTCAGCACGGCGAGGTGGTCACCCTGCTGGGCCGCAACGGCGCCGGGCGCACCACCACGCTACGCGCCCTGCTCGGCCTCACCGGCCGGCGCAGCGGGTCAATACGGGTGTTCGACGAGGAAGTCATCGGCCTGAGCACGCACCGCATCGCCCGGCTGGGCGTCGGCTACTGCCCGGAAGAGAGGGGGATTTTCGCCAGCCTCAGCTGCGAGGAGAACCTGCTGCTGCCGCCGCTGTTCAAGGGCAGCGAAGCGGGGCTCTCGCTGGATGAGGTCTACCGGCTGTTCCCCAACCTGGAAGAGCGCAAGCACAGCCCGGGCATGGCGCTGTCCGGCGGCGAACAGCAGATGCTCGCCCTGGCGCGCATTCTGCGCACCGGCGCGCGGCTGCTGTTGCTGGATGAAATCTCCGAAGGGCTGGCGCCGGTGATCGTCGACACCCTCGGCCAGGCGATCCAGGAGCTGCGCCGGCGCGGCTACACCATCCTGCTGGTGGAGCAGAATTTTCATTTTTCGGCGGCGCTGTCGGACCGGCTGCTGTTCATGGAGAGCGGCCGCATCATCGACACCCTGACCCCGGACCAACTGGACGACAACGCCGACGAAGTGGCGCGCATGCTCAGCGTCTGAAAACAATAAAGGGAAGGCTATGGATATATTCGGTGTGCCGGTGCAGGCACTCATGGCGCAACTGATGATCGGCCTGGTGAACGGCTGCTTCTACGCGGTCCTGAGCCTGGGGCTGGCGGTCATCTTCGGCATGCTGCACGTGATCAACTTCACCCACGGCGCCATGTTCATGCTGGGCGCCCTGCTCAGCTGGGCCGGCCTCTATTACTTCGAGCTCAACTACTGGGTGATGCTGTTCCTGGCACCGCTGGTGGTGGGCGTGTTCGGCATCGTGCTGGAGCGTCTGTTTCTCAAGCGCATTTACAAGCTCGACTATTTGTACGGCCTGCTGCTGACCCTGGGCCTGACCCTGATCATCGAAGGCGCGGTGCGCTCGGTTTACGGCGTGTCCGGCAAGCCCTACGGCCCGGCCCCGATCTCCGGCGTCACCGACCTGGGCTTTCTGATGATCCCCAATTACCGGCTGTGGGTGATCGTCGCCTCGCTGCTGGTCTGTGCCGCCACCTGGTACACCATCGAGCGCACCCGCCTGGGCGCCTACCTGCGCGCCGCCACCGAGAACCCCAAGCTGGTGGAAGCCTTCGGCATCAACGTGCCGGTGCTGGTCAGCCTGACCTTCGGCTTCGGCGTCGCCCTGGCGGCGTTCGCCGGGGTGCTGGCCGCGCCGATCATGCAGGTGTCCGCGCTCACCGGCCAGACCATGATCGTGATCGTGTTCGCGGTGGTGGTGATCGGCGGCATGGGCTCCATCGCCGGCACCGTGGTCACCGGCATCGGGCTGGGCCTGGTGGAAGCGCTCACCAAGGTGTACTACCCGGAGGCCTCTTCCATGGTGATGTTCCTGGTCATGGTGCTGGTGTTGCTGGTGCGGCCCAACGGCCTGTTTGGAGGTGTGGAATGACTCGCCTGATGTGCTACGGCTTCCTGCTGCTGGCCCTGGTGGCCGCCCCCTGGATGGGTCTCTACCCGGTGCTCGGCACCAAGATTCTTTGCTACGCGCTGTTCGCCTGCGCCTTCCATCTGCTGCTCGGCTACACCGGCCTGGCGTCCCTGGGCCACGCTGCGTTTCTCGGCGTCGGCGGCTATGTGGCCGGCTACGGCATCAAGGCCTGGGCGCTGTCGCCGGAGCTGGCGCTGCTCGCCGGCCTGTCGGTGGGCGCGCTGATGGGGCTGGTGATGGGCTATGTGTCGATCCGCCGCTCCGGCATCTACTTCACCATGATCACCCTGGCGCTGGCGCAGCTGGTCTATTTCCTGTGCGTGCAGATTCCGCAGACCGGCGGCGAGGACGGCCTGCAGGGCATCGACCGGGGCATGCTGTTCGGCTTCATCAATCTGCACAACGACCGCGTCATGTACTACACCACCCTGACCATCGGCGTGGCGGCGTTCCTGTTCATCGCCCGGGTGGTGCGCTCGCCGTTCGGCCAGGCGCTCACCGCGATCAAGGACAACGAGCCGCGCGCGGTGTCGCTCGGTTACCACCCGGACCGCTACAAGCTGCTGGTGTTCACCCTGTCCGCCGCGCTCACCGGCCTGGCCGGCGCGCTCAAGGCCATCGGCCTGGGCTTCGTGACGCTCTCCGACGTGCACTGGATGACCTCCGGCCACGCCCTGCTGATGACCCTGGTGGGCGGCCTGGGCACCCTGTCCGGCCCGGTGGTCGGCGCCGTGGTGCTGGTCACCCTGGAGAACAAGATCGGCGAGCTGGGCGCGCTGCTCGCCGGCGTCACCGGCATCGGCTGGTTCGCCACCCTCGGCGAGTCGGTAATGATGATCATGGGCATCGTGTTCGTGATCTGCGTACTCGCTTTCCGGCGCGGCATCATGGGCGAGCTCGACGCCCTGCGCCGCCGTGTCCGCACCCCCAACCCGGCACCGGAGCCTCAATCATGACCACCCATACCCCCGACGCGTTTCACCATCACTGGCCGCCGCGGCTGTCCAAGAGCCTGCGGCCGCCGCGCACCACCCTGTGGGACAACCTGGTCACCAGCGCGCGGCGCTATCCGGAAAAAACCGCGATCCGCTTCTTCGATCGCGCGCTCAGCTACCGCGAGTTGCTGTGCCAGTGCGAGACCCTGGCCGCCTGGCTCAGCGGCGCCGGCGTGCGCCCCGGCGACCGGGTGCTGGTGATGATGCAGAACTGCCCGCAGCTGGTGATCGCCCACTACGGGATCATGCGCGCCAACGCAGTAGTGGTGCCGATCAACCCGATGAACAAAGCCTCCGAGCTGGGCCACTACATCCGCAACGCCGGCGCCAAGGCGGCGATCTGTTCCGCGGAGCTGGCCCGCGAACTCACCGACGCCAACAACCAACTGCCCCGCGACGAGCAACTGCAACGGCTGCTGGTGACCCGCTACGCCGACGCCTTCGACCGCGGCGCCAGCCAGGACCTGCCGGTGCCCGAAGAATGGAAAGACTGGCTCTACACCTGCAACCTGCCCCTGGACGGACACACGCCCGTCACCCCCTGGCTGGAGGCGCTGGCCACCACCCTGCCGCCGCCGGTGCTGATCGGCGACCCGGACACGCCCTGCCTGCTGCCCTACACCAGCGGCACCACCGGCGCGCCCAAGGGCTGCGTCCACCACCACGGTTCGATCATGCACAACGCCGTGGCCAGCTGGCACTGGATCAACGGCGACCCGGAAAGCGTGATGCTGGCGGTGCTGCCGCTGTTCCACATCACCGGCCTGGTGTGCGTGATGCACGGCACGATCTTCGGCGGCGGCACCCTGGTGATCCTGCCGCGCTGGCAGCGCGACCTGGCCAGCCACCTGATCGAAAAAGAGGGCATCAGCCACTGGCTGTGCATCCCCACCATGGTGGTGGACCTGCTCGCCTCACCGGATCTGGAACGCTACGACCTGTCACGGCTGGCGTTCATCGGCGGCGGCGGCGCGGCCATGCCGGAAGCCGTGGCCGAACGCCTCAGGGACACCTACGGGCTGAACTTCGTGGAAGGCTACGGCCTCACCGAAACCTCCGGCCCCACCCATATGAACCCCTGCCACCGGCCCAAGCTTCAGTGCCTGGGTATTCCATTCATGAGCACCGACGTGAAAGTGCTGGACCCGGACACCCGCGAAGAGTGCGCCGACAACCAGCCCGGCGAAATCGCCATCCACGGCCCGCAAGTGTTCCAGGGCTACTGGAACAACGACGAAGCCACCGCCAGAAGCTTCCTCTACATCGGCGGCCATAAGTACTTCCTCACCGGGGATCTGGGGCGGCGCGACGGCGAGGGCTACTTCTACATCACCGACCGCATCAAACGCATGATCAACGCCTCCGGCTTCAAGGTGTGGCCCGCGGAAGTGGAGAACCTGCTGTTCCGCCACCCCGGCATCCAGGAAGCCTGCGTGGTCGGCAGCCAGGACGCCTACCGGGGCGAAACCGTGCGCGCGGTGGTGGTGCGCCGCGCGTCTGAGTCGGGCCTGGACGCCGAGACACTGATAGAATGGTGCCGCGAAAATATGGCCGCGTATAAAGTGCCGAAAATCGTCGACTTCGTGGACGCCCTGCCCAAGAACGGCAGCGGCAAGATCATGTGGCGGGAAGTACAGGACCTATGAGCGAACCGAAAATACGGCGCACCCGCAACGGCGCGCGTCTGCCGGCCGACCAGGCGACACCGCGCTACCTCGGCGAGAACATCGAGAAGGACCTGCGGGAAGTCAGCGAACGGGCCGACGGCGGCACCATGCAAAGCCGCATCCTGGTGGCCGCCATCGCCCTGTTCGCGGAACGCGGCTACGAAAACCTCAACATGCGCACCCTGGCCGGCTGGGTGGGCCTCAAGGCCCCCACCCTCTATAACTACTACGCCTCCAAGGAACAGCTGCTGATCGAAGCCATCGAGCTGGGCATGACCGACTTCTTCAGCTACATCCTGGAAGGCATCGACGAGGTGCCCCGCGAAGACCGGCTGTTCGAAATCGTGCGCCGCCACGCCGGCTACAAAATGCGCCACCGGCTGATCGCCCGCGCCAACGACCGCCTGATCGATCCGCAATTCGCGCGCATGTTCCTGCCCGAGGACACCGCCCGGCACTTCAGCGGCCGCATGGCCGGCTACCGCCACACCGTCCAGGACCTGGTGCGCGACTACGTCGCCGACGACGCCCCGGTGAGCCCCAAGGTGGTCACCCTGGCGCTGCTCAGCCAGTGCGACCGCATGGCCTATTGGTACAACCCCAAGGGCCAGATGACGCCCGACCAGGCGCTCGAGCAGGTCAGTATTCTGATTCGTCGGATGCTGGGCACCGCCGCCTGAAGAGGCGGGAGATTGATTTTTACCTCTGATGGTGCCATATTGGCACCACATTTAAATGAAGAGGTGTCGCATGACGACAGCAGCGACAGACCATGAAAAAGAGAAGCGGCTGGTGGCACGCGCCAAGCCCGAGATTCACCAACGGATTGCGGAAGCGGCGGAGCTGCAAGGCTCCACGGTCTCGCAGTTCCTGCTGGACGCCGCACTGGAGCGCGCCGTCGAGGTCACCGAGCGAGCCACACGGATCAGTGCAAGCCGCGGTGCCTTCGAGAACATGATGACGGCCCTGGACCAGCCGGCTCGCGAACTGCCCCGCCTGAAGCGGGCCGCACAACACTACAAGGACGTGGTGCATGACTCGGATCCGAAAGCAGCCACTTAGCAAGCGACACGACCGGGCCGGCTTCGACTGCGGGGTCGCGGAACTCAATACCTTTATCCAGAAGACCGCACGACGGCAGGACGAACGGCACCTGGTGCGCACAACGGTGTTGGTCGATACCGACCAGCCGGAACGCATTCTGGCTTTCTACTCGACCGCGCCCTGCGAGATCGCGCCCCCGCCAGGCGTCACCGCCTGGAAGAACTACCCACATCCTGTGCCTTTTCTGAGAGTGGCGCGGCTAGCCACGCATCGGAGTGTGCAGGGCCAGGGATTCGGTGAGCTGGCGTTGCTCTCCGCCATCGACGACGCGGCGACCATCTCCCGAACCTTCACCGCCATCGGTGGTTTGGTGGTGGATGCCAAGGATCAGCAGGCCGCTGCGTTCTATGAGAAATACGAATTCATCAGGATCGAAGAAAACGGACTCCAGCTCTTCCTACCCATTCAAGATTGCATCTCGCTTATGGACGCGTAGCAGGCACCAGCAGGCGGTGATCAGGCCCAGGTAGCCGGCCAGGCCGCGGGCGTCGCGGAGCATGGACTGGGTGAGGCCGAAACCGATAAAGGCGACCACCACCACCAGGCCGGCGACCGCCAGGGCCCGGGTGGTGGCGTCGGGGCGGCCACGCAGGGCGCGGGCGAACAACAGCAGCGGCACGCCGTACAGCATCAGCAAGGAGCCCAGGCCCACCAGGCCCCGGCGGGCGGCGGTGTCGATCAGATCGCTGTGAAGCTGGTCGTGGAGGCTGACCGCCGGGTGCAGATCCCAGGCCGCCACCCAGTCGTCACGCCTTTCCTGCAGCCGCCCTTCCCCCCAACCGAACAACGGCCTCTCGGAAAACAGCTGCACGCCGACGCGCCACATCTCCACCCGCACACCGAAGGAGTTGCCCCGCTCACCCTCGTCGTATTGATCCACGCTCTCCAGCGCCTCGCCGACCCGCTCCGTCACCGCCAACGTGGGCGACAACGACGCCAGCAGCAGCAAGCCCAGCAACGCCGTCACACCGATCCCCAGCACCGGGCGCGGCAGCGTGCGCCAGAAGCCCAGGCCCACCACGACCACCAGTGCCGGGAACACCACCCAGCTGCCCCGGGTGCCGGACAGCAGCGACGCACCCAGGCCAAACGCCAACGCCAGCAATAACCCGGCCCGCGCCCAACCGGACCGCACCGCGAACACGCCGACCCAGGCCAGGGAGCCGAGCAATAAAGAGAGCATACCGAAAGGAATGGGATTGATACCGTTGCCGGCGCGCACATCGCCCAGGACCCAGACTTCCCTGCCCGCGATCAGCCCGGCCAACACCGCGCCCAAACCAACACCCCACCAGAGCGCCGCCACCGGCGGCCGCAGGCGCCGCCAGCCCAGCCACACAAATGCCGCCAGCAAGGGCCAGAGCGGCAACCAAAGCCCGCCCCGCTCAATGGCTCGGGGCCAGACCCCTGTGCGCGCCACATCCGCCAGCCAGATCAAAGAGAACGCCGCCAGAGTCGCCAGGAACCAAAGGTGCTCGCGGCTCAGCGGCGTCACCGCCCGGCGCCGAGTGGCAAACGCCACCAGCGCCAGGGCAGCCGCCGCCAGCGGCACCACGGCGTAAGCCAAAGGCCAGGCAACAAGCAAAGTTAGAAAAGCGGCCAGCACAAGCCCGGCCAGGGAAGACGTCATCATGGTGGTAGGAGGCGACCGTGTCGCAAAGGTTCCAGAGAAAATGGCGCGCGGGCGGCGCGGGCGTGGGCGCTGCGTTATTTCAAGTAAGGCCAGGAATGCGAGCATTGCTGCTCTTTCTGTATACTGCCAATCAGGCCCCCTTACACTAGCGAATCAGAGAAAGGCTACAGAAATGAGCAAGCCGAGAAACACGGATATCGAAGAGGAAATCCGGGCGCTGATCGAGGCCAGAAGAAAGGAAATAAAAGAGAAATTCGACCGCCATGTGTCTGTTCAAGACTTGCTCACGGACCGTTGGGAAACCGCCCGTTTTTATGGCTTTGGGGAAGGCACTTCCTGCTACAACAACGTGCTGATTCTGGGCGACGTGAAAGTCGGCAAGAACACTTGGATTGGTCCGAATGTGGTTCTGGACGGGTCCGGCGGGCTGGAGATCGGCGATTATGTCTCCATCAGCGCAGGCAGCCAAATATACACCCACCACACCGTGGACTGGAGCACTTCTCTGGGAGAAGAGGCCGTACAAAGAAAACCGACCCGCATCGGCGATGGCGTCTACATCGGTCCCAACTCCATTGTGCAGATGGGCGTTTCCATTGGCGACAAAGCCATCATCGGGGCCATGAGCCTGGTGAATAAAGACGTGCCTGCCCAGGGCAAATACTACGGCACCAAACTTAGAACGGATTAACCGGTTTACGGCCACATAGCATCAGCAGTGTCCCCTGCCTCACTAGCAAAGACGGAGGGCGAAGGTCCCGAACCGCTGCTGGCATTACGTCAGGCGATTGCGTAACGACCGGACAATGCGCTTACCGCTTTCCTCCGGAGAAAGACCGGGGATTGAACACTCCTCGATAATCATCATGCCATCCCGGGTCGCCACTACCGGGCAGCCCCGCTCCGAGAAACAAACCTGACCGGGGACCGCCATGTAATCAAAGTCGATGTCGAACGGCGCCGCCCGAAACACGGTTACCCGGGTATCCGTGCCGTTGAGGAAGCAAAAGGCGCCGTCGAAAGGGTGGGAACTGGCACGCACATTGGCGATTATATCGCGCCGATTCGACGACCAATCAATGCGCGAATCCTCAGGCTTCCTCGGATAGGTACGCAACGTCCTGACGTCAGTATCCTGCTCAACAAAGTCCGTCGTTGGCAGCAGATCAAGGGCCTCCACGAACATCTCGGGAACAGACCTGTCAAGCCACGCATAAACATCCGTTATGTAGGTATCGTCGGTGACCGGGAAGTACCGCTTTAGAATGTAGGGGCCTGAATCGAGCGCCTCCGTCATCCGGTGGACGGTCAGGCCAATCGACGGCTCAAAGTTGAGGATCGCCCAGTTAGCACAGGCATTACCCTTATACCGGGGCAGATCGCCGGCGTGGGCGTTCAAAACACCGAAAGGAAAGGCCGTCAGGAAGGGGGCCTTAAGCAGAGTCAACCAGTTGATCGAAACGCACACCTGGGCGCCCAGCGCCTTGATATCATCCACATATTCGTTCGGATTAACCCCTCCATAAAAGGGGCACCCTATTTCCACCGCAAGCTTCTGGAAATCGGACTCATCAACGTCATAGTAGGCTTCGGCCCGACAGGTCATTACGAAGGCGATCTCGTGGCCCCGCGCCAGAATCTGCCGTGCTGTTTCCAGCAACATGCCTGTCCGACCAATAACGCCTACACGCATAGCAGACCCTCGAAATCAACGTGCTGGTGGGAGGAAGCCGCCATGGCTTCGAGGAAGGACCGAGCGCCTTGCCCCTTGTTCTGATACTGCCTGATCTCCGCCTCACTAACCTGGGTGAGTGGCACCTGGATAGCCTGCTTCAAGGCGTCGTAATGCTCACTGCCGCTTGAGTTCAGATGAATATGAATGGGATGGAAGTCGTAGACGCTTATCGGCCCCGGGCAGAACGGCTTGGACCAATCGAAACCCTCGTCAAAAAAGGCGGCATCATCCTCCCAGTTATAGTTCACGCGAGTAAATTCAGTACCGCCGAACGACCAGGAGAACGGCTCGATATGCGGAAACTTATACATAAAGAGAGAAAGATCGTAACGAAGCTGCGGAAAGCTGGAGAAAATACGCTGGAACAAAGGGGAAGACTGCACCAGCGCATGGGTCCTTAACGCCCGAGCGTTAGGCACGACGTTGAGTAGATACTCAATGATTTTTTCCGGCTCGTCGCCCTGGGAAGAACCCGGCAGGAAATTCGGATGAATGCCGATTTCATGACCATCCGCGACCAGATCACTGACAATATCCGAGGGGTGGGTGATGAAGAAAGTCGCCTTGATACCGCGAGGGTTGATCACTTTCCTGATAGCGTCAATCGACACATCCGGCGCCCAGTCGATATCAAAGGTCAAATGAACTTTATTGGCATGGCCCTCAGCAGACCAATTTTTAGGGGTAGGTGTCATTCAATGTCGCCGTCGCAGTTTGCGGATAAAAACCCGACGAGAGTTTACCAGAGAGCACAGACCGGCCAAACCCGAGGGCTTTCATCAATCAAAGGTGAACAGGCGGAGATCACCCGGAAGCGCAGGCAGCACGTCTGTGGCCGGCGGCTTCGGCCATGACGGCCTCGAGGGCATGGCAAGTCTGGACGATATGGCTGTCTTCCAGGGTGGGATGGACCAGGAACATCAGGCTGGTGTCGCTCAATTCCCGGGCGTTGGTCAGCGGCGCGTCCGGCACCAGGCCCGCGTCCTGGAAGCACTTCTCCAGATACACCTCCGAGCATGAGCCGGAGAAGCACGGCACGTCATGCTCCAGCACGGCGGCGAGAATACGGTCCCGGTCCCAGCCGGCGGCCAGCTCCGAGGGTTCCACGAACAAGTAGCACTTATAGCCGGCGTGGCCCACGGTGTCCGGCACGGTGGGCACTCGCAAACCCGGCAGCGCGCGTGCGGTCTCCCAGATGCGCTCACAGTACCCACGGCGCACCCGGGTCCACTCCGGCATTCGCGCCAGCTGAATACGGCCAATGGCCGCCTGGATCTCGGTCAGACGGCCATTGGTGCCGAAGCTCTCGTGCAACCAGCGATAACCGGGCGGGTGCTCGCGCTCGTACACCGCTTCCCAGCTCTTGCCATGGTCCTTGTAACTCCACATCCACGACCACAGCGCCCGGTCGTTGGTGGTGACCATGCCCCCTTCCCCACCGGTGGTCATGATCTTGTCCTGGCAGAACGACCAGCAGCCCACATGGCCGAAACCGCCCACCGGGCGGCCGCGCCAGGTGGCGCCGTGGGCCTGGGCGCAGTCCTCGATCAGATAGAGGCCATGCTGCTCGGCCAGCGCCGCCATGGCGTCCATGTCGCAGGGCCAGCCGGCCAGATGCACGCACACCACCGCCTTGGTGGCCGGTGTCAACGCCGCCGCCACGGTTTCGGCGGTGATGTTCTGGCTGTCCCGGTCCACATCCGCGAACACCGGGCGCGCGCCCACATTAACGATGGCCGACGCGGACGCCAAGAAAGTGCGGGAGGTCACCACCACCTCGTCCCCGGCGCCGATCCCCAAGGCCCGCAACGCCAGATCCAGCGCCACGGTGCCGTTGGCCACCGCCACCGCGTACTCGGTGCCGGCGAAAGCGGCGAACTCACGCTCAAACGCCCGGCACTCATCGCCGGTCCAGTAGTTCACCTTGTTCGACAACAACACCCGCTGAACGGCGTCCGCCTCTTCAGGGGTGTAGGACGGCCAGGGAGGGAAAGGTCCATTCAACATTGCAGCGCTCCTTCAATGCGTGTGATCCCCATCACAACGCCAAGATACCCATCACCATAAGCGATGGCCTGTACAACTGTAGAGTGCGATTTTGTTATCGGGCGGGAACGCCCATAACTGTAGCCCCGGCGGGCACATCGGACACAACCGCCGCGCCGGCGCCGACGATGGCGCCACGGCCCACCGTCACGCCCTGCTTGACCACGGCGCCGATACCCACCCAGGCGCCCTCTTCCACGGTCACGTTTCCGCCCAGACAGGCCCTGGGGCTGATGTGCACCCAGTCGCCCAGCCGGCAATCATGCTCGACCACCGCACCGCTGTTGATAATCACACCCTCACCGGCGAGAGCGTCCGGGTTTATAACCGCACCGGCAAACGCCACGGAGCCGGCTCCAAGGGCCGCGAACGGGCTGACCGAAGCCAGGGGGTGCATCACCGTGGCCACGGATACGCCCGCCTCGCGCAAGGCGGTCTGTTTCGCCATACGGACGTCATTCGCGCCGATAGCCACGATGACGCCCTCGTAGTCACGATGACGTTCAAGCAGCGCCGCCCAATCACCAACCACCGGCCAGTTGCCGTTGTCTTGCTTGTCCGGCCAGGCATCGTCGAAAAACACCAGGTCACGGCAGCCGGCCAGAAGCGCGGCGTCGGCGATCACTTTGCCGTGCCCGCCGGCACCCAGTATCGCCAAGGATTCAACTGTCACGGTTCGACCCCTTGAATCTGGGCATGGTGGCGTCCTCGCCGTGGGAAATGCCGTCGCGCTTAAGCACCTGCAGCACGGTCTTGAACAGAATCTTTATGTCCAGCCAAAGGGACTGGTTATCGACATACCAGACATCGAGTTCGAACTTCTCTTCCCAGGACAAAGCGTTGCGACCATTAATCTGAGCCCAGCCTGTAATACCCGGGCGGACTTCGTGGCGACGGGCCTGGCGGTCGTTATACAGCGATAAATAATCCATCAGTAGCGGACGGGGCCCGACCAGACTCATATCGCCTTTCAGCACATTAAAGAGTTCCGGGAGCTCATCTAAGCTAGTCGAGCGTAAAAACCGTCCAAAGGGGACTAAGCGCTGCTCATCCGGGAGCAAGTCTCCGGCAAGATCCCGTTTATCCGTCATAGTGCGAAACTTCAAAATATTAAAAGCATCACCGTTGATGCCGGATCGAGCTTGCTTAAATATCACAGGACCGCCAAGCTTTAACTTGACCATCACAGCCAACAACACCAGGACGGGGCATAGCAACAGCAGAGCAACCAGCGCACCTAAAAAGTCGAGCAACCGCTTCATCAAATCCTCACCGTTACAAAAAGATAAACGCAATGCCAACTGTATTCAATATTATAAGTGCACAAATATACCTTACGAACATGATTGAAACAAAGATATACTAATTAGCATCTCGGCAAAAGAATGCGCTGGAGAGAGGAAACTCTCGCAATCGACACCGACAGCTAAGCAATTTTAATTCAACCGCGCGGGCCAAGCGGGAAAATGCCATACATGAAGCGAGGGATAACATTTAATTATCGATATCGCTAAGCAGAGAATGGTAGAAAGCCTCCAGTTTTTCCCAATAGGCTGATTGCTCATGTCTCTCAGCGACAAGTCTTCGCCCGTTCCTTCCCATTTTTGCGAGCGCAGCTGGATCCATCTCCATCGCCTGCTGCATAGCTGCATAGAGCGCATCGACGTCGCGAATCGGAACAATCCATCCATTTTTACCTGGCAACGTTATTTCGTTCGCGCCACTTACATCAGTAACTATAACAGGTCGTTCTAGCGAAAGTGCCTGTAATACGACATTCGGAAAGCCTTCCCTGTAACTAGGTAACACCAGCACATCCGAAGCCGCAATATATGGGCGAACATCGGTTTTAAAACCTAGAAGGTGTATCCTGTCGAGGGCCTCCATGCGCTCCAGAATTGCTGGTGATGGAGGCGCGGTAACATCCAACTCACCAACAACTAGCAATACCGCGCGAGGTGGTAACTTATCGAAGGCTAACAACAGCTCGGCGAGCCCCTTATCTCGATTGATTCGCCCTACATAACAAAAGGAGAAGCGAGCATCATCTATTTCTGTCCGGGTAATGCAGGCAGCGCTCTCAGCCACTTCAGGCAGCTCCGAAGAAAAAAAAGAAGTATCAACACCAGCCACATTTCCATGACCGATAAGCTCGTGCGAGTACTTAGCAATGCCATACCTAACTAAATCTTTCTTAACTCCATTACTTTCCGGTACTACAACGGTGGCCATCCGGGCTATGAGGATATCGACGGTTATGAGAACTCTGCGCTTTAACCCTTTAAATGACGGAGAGACCAACCCAGTAAAGGTGTGGACCCTTATAGGAGTGCGACAGAGCCAAGCCGCAACCATAGCAATCAAGCCCGCCTTGGGAGTATAGCTGTGCACAATGTCCGGCTTAACGCGAGCTATAACTTTTATCATTGCGGCAATCGACAGCAAGTCTCGCAAGGGAGAAACCCCTCGGCATATAGGCACTGTAAAAACGGGAACACCTTCATTTCGCTGGAGAGAATCCGAATGAAAGTCTTTGGAACAACTGAGCGTCACCTCAAACTGCTCGTCCAAGTGCCTAGGTTGACCGCTAAGAATTGTGCGGAAAGTCTCCCCCGTGGTAGTGACAATTAGCAACTTTCTTTTCATTTTATATATTCACACCCTACAAGCCTCCGACCTCGAGGATATAAAAAGCAACCTTTTTCTCCAAAATGACATACAAGTTCGTAGAACTTTTACATATTGATCCACTCTATTTAACCAACATAGAAACAAAATTTTTTAAGTGGACAATTCTTGGATCGAACCATTCATACCGCATTATCTAGTCAACCCAGATAATCCCCTGATCATGAAAGATAAGGGGAGACTGCTCCATAAAAACACAGTCAACTTAGCCCAATGGCTTCACCGTGAGCCTTTCAACTATGAACTTTTCCGGGGTAATAGAGTTTGACAAGAGAAGCGACCCGAGTTCGGCATGGATTTTCCGAATACGACATAGCAGAACTAACTTGGGGCATGGCGTATTATGTCTAAACTAGGGCTTTGCCACAAATAGCGCTTGAATATCGCAGCATAAACACTCCTAGGTCCACACGACAAGAAGGTAAGACAAAGACACGGCGTTTCCTTAAACCAGTCAACCACAGTCGGCACAAGGCCGGACATATCGGACTTCCGGGTCGATGAGAGCGCCTGGTTGTATTCATCCACTAAACCAAGATTAGCAGGGCCTACCTATCGAGCGTCAGAAACGCGCCTCATCGATAACGTCTTTTTTCGAATTCAACTGCCTTTAAATAGTCATTGATGCCTTTATCTTCGAAAATAGTCGACCACAAAATAAAACGAAATTCGCTTCTAGAACACATATCAGCACGCGACACCGATATTTGATGCCTGGCATGCCCGCTGCAAACTAACCCAAAAAATCGGCCAGGCAAACTAACAAACACGCAATACTGCATCAAAAAATTTAACCGGTTATAAAAGAGCCAGGTATCCTTTAGCTCACTAATTGATTCATCCGACCACGAACCAAAGCGTCGCTTTCGGCGTAAACACTAGACTGGTGACCCGTCGCCTGAATTCGCGGTTAAATCTACGCAAATACGTCACTCTCACGACCTGCCTTTATCAACGATTGGAGCAGAAGTTGAGGCCGCTTTGGCTTTTTCGTTCTGAAGGATCGTCAAACAAAAGAAGAACGCTAGGAACACCCAAAAAATGGGCGTTCGATAGCCTAGAGTTGAAAACGAATATAAAAGAGGAGCGGCAAAAATCAATTTTTGAGGAAAACTCAATTCTTTAGCGACTCTTCGAATAAACTCCAACATCAGAAATATCCCGGGCAGACCGTAATAAAATAGCAACGCGGCCCAGGTCGAATGAATTTCAGTTCCTGCGTCATCAAACCTATACTCAGCACCTTGGCCTGCGCCTAAAAACAGGAATTCAGGAAACTCAAAAAACCTGGTATATCCTCGGATATCAGCCTGGGACTGAATATCGACCTGATCTAAACGGCTGCCAACAAAGGTCATCGCTTCTACATTGTCTCTCACAAACACGTAGCCAAAAATGAGGACAACAGAGGCGCCAAAAACAACACCGAAAAGCTTTTTAGAGTTGGAAAACAATATAACGTTCCTGGCGTATCCAACGGCAAAGCCAAAAAACAAAATCGAAAAACCTACTAGCCCAGACCTCGAAGCGCTTTTCAAAATCACGTAAAACAGAAACAAGAAAACAAGACCTTTCGTTACATCACTTACGGTTCGCTGAGCTAACAACATAGAGCCCACACACAAAGCCCAAAAGGCCATCTGATTTGGGTCGTTAAAAAAAGCATTGTATCTAGGAAAAAATCTATAGTTTCCAAATCCGGCCAAAGCCATAAAAAAAAGAACAGCCAGACCAGCGAATAGAAAAAAATTTATTTTTTCTACTTGTCCGGTATGGCAAGTAAGAAGATTCTGCAATACAAAATAAACCGACAAGCCATAAAAAAGATGCACAACTGGAAATAAAAACTCAAAGCTTTGAAAGTATAATCCATACGACAAGTTGACAAACAAAGAATAGAAAAATAAAACCACTAAGAACAAGGGAGCCGCCTCTAGCCTGGACCAAAGAGTAAAAGCTCGATTGCGAGAAAGGTAAAACACAAACGGAAGGATAAGCAAAAAGTGAGCAGGCTGGGGAAGGCCACTTTTCAAAAAGTAAAACTGGGAAAGAAGTATTCCAATCCCGAAAATGTAGATGCTTAACCGCATTAAGTCATCCTTTTTAGTAAATGTAACTCTTAATCAAACGCAAGAAATCCTGAGATTGAACTCCCCTATTATATAACTTAATCTTTTCAAAGTTTGGGCAAAATTCGTTCATCTCATTACCTGAAATTAGGCCCTGAAGGCATTTTTTTATCTTTTCGATATCCTGTTCACAAACGACGCCTATACCAGTTTCTTCGATTAGCTGCCCTATGGCGGAGTTCTTCTGGCTACCTAAACTTAAAATAGGTTTACCGCTAACCATATACTCAAAAACCTTGCCGGTTAAAACTCCCTTTGCAGCTTCACTTCCACTTTCCATAAGAAGAAGCAGGTCGGCTTTCCGCTGCTCTTCAAGAGCCGTTTCACGAGTTACGTGGCCGTGAATCTTTACGTATTTCCCTGCGCCATAACGATGCACTATAGCTTGTATTTGTGGCTGGCGTTTTCCGAAAAAATCAATACGGACCTGGGAGGGCGTGATTTTACCTTCTTTTATCAACTCACCGACCGCCTGAAGCAATGGAGCTGGGTCTTGCCAACCAGGATATATCATGCCCGTGTAAGCAATCTTCAAAAATCCATTCTTGCGGATTGCCGTTTTTTGTAACCCTATCCTTTTCTTAACCTCTGAAAGCTCCAAATCATATCCATTGAAAACGAGGTTTACATCTTTTTCCAGAAACGCTTCTAACTGTGAAACCAAAGGTGCTGATACGGTTGTTAATAGATCGGCCCGCTTTAAAGTCTTTCTCTCTAGTCTTTGCTCTCTGCGCTTATGGCCACCGTGCAGGTCAGCGTTATGCCGTATACTCCACATATCTCTGTAGTCCGCGACCCAGAAAATAGACGAATCACTCGCCTTGAGGGTACGCCCAATGAAATGGCAGGCTCTGGGCCCATAACTACTAACTACGACGTCAAACTTTTTCTTATCGTGCAAATTTAGAGCGACCTTTTCGGCCTTTTTGGCCCATGCATCTCGAACATCAAGACTCAACCGTAAAACCTTTCTAAAAAAGTCCACTTGTTTTTTTAATAAATCAATGACAATGCTTCTAACGAACTTCGTCGAAGTGGTTTTTTTTCCGTTAAGTGAAGAGCGGTAAGGTACTTCAACTACTTTTACACCATCAAGTTCCGGGAGTACCAAATCCAATGGCGAATCGTACAGGCATTTTTCTGCGGTGAGAACGGTGACATTACAGTCAGAGCATGACCAGTGTTTCGCCCACGCATACGGCCGGTGAACTGCAATTGAGTTTCTGGGGGGCCAATCATAAGTGATGATTAATATATTTAATCCAGACACGAAGAGCTTCCAACTCTAGCTATAAAGTAACATTTACCTTTCCTCTGGCACAAAAGCGGCGATATGGCCGAAGCCTTAACAATTGCTTCTAATGATGCCGACGTTAAACGAGACGAAGAAAGAAAGGATGAATTTCGCCGGGCTCGACGGCCATGATGTTTGAGCTACGTATAGTATTGACAGTTTCGACGCAGTGTCTGGCATCTTCAATGCCATAACCTTTCCCTTTAAGTATCTCCTTATAGCTGATGGTGTGTAGATCAGTGAAACCCTTTGAAAACTCAATTTCATCGCCGTCCACGGTGATTGAGCGGTACGTGGGCTGTTTTCCTTGCACGCTTTCAGGAAGATCCTTCGCATCAATGGAGAGGAACCACGGCACGCGGGCCTTCTCGTATTCCAAGTAACCGGCCGCTTTCTGGTTATCCGCATAGTGCAGAACGTTCTTTTCCAGATTTCCGAAGATGAAGTGCAGCATATCGAAGAAGTGGACGCCGATATTGGTGGCCACTCCGAAAGATTTCCTGGGGTCGCCTTTCCAGCTCTCCATGTACCACTTGCCTCTGGAGGTGATGTAGGTGAGCTCTACTTCATGCTTTGGGCCGGCGGGCTGGGCGTCCACTTTTTTCTTGAGGTCCAGGATAGCTTGGTGGTGGCGCAATTGAAGGATGTTGTATACCCGTTTTCCGGTTTCAGCCTCCACTTTGGCGAGCTCATCCAGCAGCTCGGGGGTGGGCACCAAGGGCTTCTCACAGATTACATCACAGCCCAGACGCAGGCCAGCGGCGATATGCGGATGATGGAGGTAGTTCGGTGAACAGATGGCGACGTAATCCAGGGCGGTTTCCGGATTCCGTTTCAGTTGCCAGGCGTGCTCCTGGAAGCGCTCAAATTCGGTGAAAAATTCGCTGCCGGGAGAGAGTGAGTCGATAATGCCGACGGAGTCGTTAATGTCGTACGCTACGGACAGGCGGTTGCCGGTTTCGTTGATCGCTTTCATATGCCGAGGAGCGATGTAGCCGGCGGCGCCGATGAGTGCGAAATTCTTCATTCTTTCCGTTACCTTATGCTTTGACGACTTTCGGGTCTTGAGCCCGGTACTTCCCGCGCGTATCGACGATGATCGCGGCATTTTCTCGAATCAGTTCGTAGTCAAACCGGTCGTGATCCGTGGTGAGCACCACGGCGTCGAAGGTGGCCAGGGTATCCGGCGTTAACGGGACACTGTCCAGCTCAAACCGGTGCTCGCGCATATTGGGGAAGGTAGGCACATGAGGGTCGCTGTAGGCCACCTGGCACCCTTTATCCTGGATCAGCTCCATGATTTCCACGGAGGGGGATTCCCGCATATCGTCGACGTTCTTTTTGTACGCGATGCCAAGCACCAGGACCTTGCTGCCCTTCAGCGCCTTTCCATGGTCGTTCAGGGCGTCCATAAGCTTACCGACCACGTATTCCGGCATGGCCTGGTTCACCTCCCCGGAGAGCTCGATGAAGCGAGTATGCAAGCCGTATTCACGCGCCTTCCAGGTCAGGTAGAAGGGGTCGATGGGGATACAGTGGCCCCCTAGGCCCGGCCCCGGGTAGTATGGCGTAAAGCCGAAGGGTTTGGTGGCGGCGGCGTCCACGACCTCGAAAATATCGATTCCCATACGGTCGGCGACCACTTTCATCTCGTTAACGAGCCCAATGTTCACCGCCCTGTGAATGTTCTCGAGCAATTTGGTCATCTCGGCGACTTTGGTGCTGCTCACCGGGACCACCTGGTCGATAGCCTGTTCATATAGCGCCACGCCCACGTCGCGACACGCCGGGGTGTGCCCACCGAGCACCTTGGGAATGGTGCTGGTCTGGAAGTCCAGGTTGCCGGGATCTTCCCGTTCTGGGGAGTAGACCAGGAAGACATCCCCACCCACCTTGAGGCCCTGCTTGGTAATCCGGGGCAGTAGCTCTTCCTCGGTCGTACCGGGATAGGTGGTGCTTTCCAGAGACACGATCTGTCCGGGCCGGAAATAAGGCTGCAACGCCTCCACCGTGTTGACGACGAAGCTCAGGTCCGGCTCTCTGTACTTGTTCAGCGGCGTGGGCACACACATGATCAGGGCGTCGCATTCCGCGGCGCGGGCAAAGTCCGCGGTGGCCTCAAACCCGCTTTCTCGTGCCGCGGCGACCCGCTCAGAGGCCAAATGCTCAATGTAGCTGACGCCGCTGTTGAGCTTATCCACTTTGCTCTGGTCGATATCAATGCCCAGAACCCGGAAACCAATGCTGTTATAGCGCAGCATCAGGGGCAGGCCCACATAGCCGAGACCGACGATACCGATCACCGCCTCCTTGGTCTTAAAGCGCCGAATTACGGTTTCTTTGCCACCGCTCACACAAGTCTCCTCATCGTATTCTCTTTGGTCGCCTTTTTGAGGGCGCCATTGTAATCCAGACACGCTACCGCCGCAGGGTTTGCCGTCGATTCCCTGAGGACGGATGCGTTGCCGGTTTGTGTCTAACTGGCAGGTCTCTGGGATCCTGCCGGCCGGCTTTGCCGGCCTTTCGCGGGCATGGCCCGCTCCCACAAAGGGTTACAGCGTGCTTATGTCTTTCAGGGCCAGGGTGAGGCGGTGCTGCTTGTGGAGCATGTTGAGCAGCACGATGGCGCGCTCCTGGCCGTCAAAGCAGTGGAACACCGCTTCCATGTCCGCGAAGGGGCCGTGTTCGATGCGCAAGCGGTCGCCCGGGCGCAGCGCGGGGCGGTCGTCGTTGGCACTGGTCTGGGTCTGCAGCTTCAGGGCATCGATCAAGGACGGCGGCACCGCCGCCGGGCGGTCGCCGAAGGCCACCAGCTTGGTCACACCCCGGGTGGAGCGGATGGTGTGCCAGCCACTGCCCTGCTCGGACAGCTGAATAAAAAGGTAGCCGGGGAACAGAGGTTCCTGGCGCTGCACGCGCCGCCCGTCGCGTACTTTTTCCAAGCAGAGCTGGGGCTGGAAGCAGGTAAAACCCTGATTTTCCAGGTTTTCCTGGGCCCTGTAGTTCTGGTTGGCGCGGCATTGGACCACGTACCAGCCTGAATCGCTCATGCCATTTTTCCTTTTCGGGATTATTACCCGTGCCCAGCCCTTTTGAGGCCGAGTGTCCGTGTGCGTGTAGCTTCGCGCGGGGACGTGACGATCGCGTGACGGAGCCTACGTTAGCCGGGCGGGGCCCGCCTTGCCGTAGTGCTCAGGTTGCCTTTTGTTGCGATCTTTTACATTCCCCCGGAATATAGATTTGTGATCCTAGTGCAAATATTTTATGTGATCAATATCACATCATTCAAACCACCCTTTCTGCCGGGTCATCCGTAATGCGCCGAGCGAGTACCGCGTAATCCAGCTTTTCTTTAGCCAATTTTTCCGACTCACCGCACATCGTCTGTAGATCCGCCTTACCTGAGCTGATCTCAGCCAGTACGCGGGCTAGATCCTCTTCAGTATCAACAAGCCAACCGTTGTTCTGTGTGTAGATGTCGTGGCCCTGAATATTTTCCAGTACCGGCGCACAGCGGCAACAAAGGCTGGTTTGCATGGTGGCGGACTGGCTCCCTGGCTGCAGGTACACGTCAGCGCCGCAAAGTAACGCTTTTAGCTCAGAGGGCGTTTTCCAACCGAGAAATTGGATCCGGTCATCCGAAGCGATTAAGGCCTGAGTGGCTTCCCGTATTCCGTCAGGCAACGAGCCCACGACAATAAGCCGGAAGCGTGGGTCAGGATTGCCTATGAAAGTTTTCAGTGTGCTGATCAGCTTTTTTTGCGCGGTCTGTTTACCTGATTGCACAAACAGGATGTGATCCTCAGTCAAATTCAAATCCTGCCGCGTGCTTCTGCGCAGAGAATCGTAAATGTCATCAGGGACCGGATGTCCACCCAACGGGTAAAACTCCAGCTTATCGTGAGGTATACCGTAGAACTGGTGGGCAAAGGTTCCCGTCAGTTGAGATACATAAAGTACTTTATCGATCCACGGCAGGCACCAATGCACAATAGTACGATAATACAAGAAGTGCAGACCCCATTTAGAGACTGCTCCTCTGGCGCTGTTAATAAAGTCCGTATGGGTATCCACGTAGAACTTCACTTTCGGGTGATCTTTCTTGTAGTGGCTTGCACTGACTAATTCCCAACCGCACATACCGTGAAACAGGATCGCGTCCGGCTCGAATTCATCCAGTAACCGGTAGACTCCCCGATGTAATCTCAGGCTCTTTGCTATGATACGAGGCACCCAGGGATGGTAGGGTAGTCGAATCACCTCCACATCTTGACTGTTGCGATAGCGCCCAGGTGTCAGGTACTTACGACGCTTGTCGTTATCAAGCACCTGAGTGGAAGCGATAATTCTCACGTCATGGCCCTGGCGCACGTGCTCCTCAACCAGTTCATTTTCCTGGTAAGCGCGGTCATCCAGGTAATAGTTGGAGAGGCAGAGGTGTATAACTTTCATGTTTGGCTAGGTCGCCCCCCATGGCCATCGACATTTCTGCCCAGTTTAGCTTTTATCGCTATTGTAGTGGTAAGCGTAATAGCCGTATTCGTTGCTGGCCCGCCGCTCAATGGCGTTGAGGATGGCGCCTTTGATCTCCACGCGGTTCTGCTCGAAGCGGTGAACGCTGACGTCCACTTCCTTGGCGGAGTTCACGCCATAGCGCGCAACGATCAGGCTGGTGCCGGCCTGCTGGCCGATGATGGCGGCGTCAGTGACGGCGAGGATCGGCGGCGTATCCACCAGCACCAGGTCGTATTCGGCGGAGAGCCATTCCATCAGCGCCTGGAACCGGGAATGCATCAACAGCTCCGCCGGGTTGGGCGGGATCTGGCCGCGCGGGATAAAGTGCAGGTTCTCCACCTTGGTCTCGTGGATGGCCTGCTGGTGTTCCGCCTGGCCGGAGAGCAAATCGGAGAGGCCCACGTCGTTCTGGTTCTCGAAGTAGCGGTGCAGGTGGCCCTTGCGCATGTCGGCGTCGATCACCACCACCTTCTGCCCCACCTGGGCGAGCACCGCCGCCAGGTTGGCGGAGATAAAGGACTTGCCCACCTCCGGGCTGGGGCCGGAAATCATCATCACCTTGTTGGAGGCTTCCATCATGGCGAAGTGGAGGCTGGTGCGCAGGCTGCGCAGCGCTTCGATGGCCAGGTCCGCCGGGTCGTCGACAGCCAGCAAGGGGATGGGTTCGTGCTTGGAGCGCTTGCGGCGCCGCATCATCGCCACCAGCCGGTCCAGCTTCTGCTGGTGCTCGGACAAGGGCACGGCGGCGTAGACCGGAATGCCCTGCTCATCCAGTTGGCCTGGGGTTTCAATGCCCCTGTGTAGCAGGCCGGCGCCAAGAACATAACCGACGGAAAGCATCAGACCGAGAACGCCGGCCAGGGCGATCACTAGATTTTTCTTCGGCTTTACCGGTTGTGGCGAGACCGCGGCGGCGTCGATGATGCGAACATTGCCCACGGTACTGGCCTTCATGATGCGCAGCTCCTGGGCGCGGTTCATCAGCCCTACATAAATTTCTTGGTTCAGCTCCACGTCACGCATCAGCCGCAGGATTTTTTGCTGGGTCTCCGGTAGATCGCCGATCTGTTTGTTGAGTTGCGCTTTTTCCTGCTCGAGGGAGCGGCGCTGTTCCAACAGCGTGCGGTAGGCCGGATGCTCCTTGGTGAACTTCGCCGAGACTTCGCTCTCTTTAATCTTCAGTTCGTTAAGCTTGGCTTCCATCGAGACCAGGCGGCCGAGCAATGACTCGGTTTCCAGCTGCATGTCAACCGAATCGCTTTGCAGGCGGTATTCGTTGAGTTTCTCTTCCGCGTCGGTGAGTTTAGCTTTCAGCTCCGGCAGCTGCTCGTCCAGAAATTCCAGGCTCTTTTCCGCCTCAGCGGCCTGGCGGTTAATGTTTTGCAGCAGATAGTTGTCCGCCACCGCGTCCAATTCCTTCTGAATGCGGGCCTGACTGGAGCCGGTCAGCGTTACGGTAAGAATGCCAGTGTCCTTGCCTTTCTCCTGCACCTCCATGCGATTGCGGAGATGGTTCACGGCGGACAGTCGTGATTGACGAACCAGTGTCAGGTCTTCGCCGCCGTACTGCCATTCGCCGAGCTCAAGGGCGATACTACTGTCTTCGCTGCTGAGCAGCTGATCAGCGGGGCCGCCGAGGACCTTCTGGTCTTGGTAATAAAGAGCGGGATGGCCCTGGTCATCGGCGGTGAGGGTAAACTCGGCGCCGCGCAAGCTGTCCGGCACGGTGAAGCGCTTAACGGTAACCAGGGTTTCGCTGTCCCGGTAACCGGCGAATAGGGGCCGCGCCGTGCCGGGTGGCGCCGGGTCCGGCGCCCCGAACGCGCCGAGTACGGGTGTGCGGTCCGGTACCACCAGGATATCAGTGTGCAGTTGCTCGACCACGTTCCCCAGCACCATCCTTGAGGTGAGGATGGCGATTTCCGCCGCTGCTGAGGATTCCTGGCCCAGCGCCTCGTTGAGTTCCTCGAAACCCGGCAGACCGGTCTGCTTCTTTTCCACCTGCAACAGGGCGTCCGCTTTATAGATCGGCGTTGCCAGGAAGGCGTAGGCGGCGCCCAACAGCAGCGCAAGAATCGTGGTGCCCAGAATCAACCAGCGCGCATCCACCAACAGGCCCCACAACCGATGCAGGTCGATATCCTCATCCATGGAGACGGCGCTTCTTCCTCGGGGGGTATCAGGTTGATTACTCATGGAGTTCTATCGGTCCTGTGTTCATAATTTTTTCAGCCAGGCGTCCGTGGCCTGGCGCATCAACGGGTAGATCCGTTCAAACACCTCTCGACCCCGGCGGTAGGGGTCGGGGATATCCTGGCCGCCGTTCCAATGGCTGAGCAGAAAGGTCTTGCCGCTGGCTTCCGGGAATTGCTGGATAATTCGATCACGCTGCCGCCCCTCCATAACCAGTATCAGGTCGGCGTCCTGGCACAGTGCCCGGTCTAGCTTTCGGCCCTGATGGGGGCCGCATTCCAGCCCCTGGGCGGCGGCCACTTCGCGAGCAGTGGGCTCCATCTCATGGCCCTCCAGGCCAACCAGGCCCGCGGAGCTGATCTGTTTTTCAGGACGGGCGGCGGCGAGCATGGCCGCCACCGTGGGGCTGCGGCAAATGTTGCCGTCGCAGACCACCAGAATACGCTCAAACATCTAGTCGCTACCCAACTCGTTTTCCGCACGGCCACCCAGATAGAGCGCGGTGACGCTGGGCACCAGCAGGCTGAGCACCCGGTTCCAGCGGGCCAGTGGGGCGGCGGTGACGTAGACGATATCGCGGGGCTGCAGCTGGAAGCTGTCCGCCAGCACCAGGGCGGCGGCGTCTTTGGCATTGAGCTGGTAGACGTCGATGCCGTGTTCCTGGCCGGGCTGCGCCTTGCGGAACACAAAAATGCCGGAGGCGTCCGCTTCCCGTTCGTCCAGGCCGCCGGTGTCGGAGAGCGCTTCCGCCAGGCTCATGCCGTTTCGGCCCATCGGTATGCTTTCGGGCTTAACCACCTCACCGAGCACAAAGACCTTGTTGTCGTCGCTGCGCGACACGTTGACCACGTCACCAGGGCGCAGCAGCACGTTCTGGGCGGCGTTACCGTTCTCGTAGATGCCGCGCAGGGAGAGTCGGTAGTCCTTACCGTCCCGAGAGAGAATCACCTGAGACCAATTAGCGTTTTCGCCGATGCCGCCGGCCGCGCTGACCGCGTCCACCAGACGCATGGGTACGTTGGTGATCGGGTAGGTACCGGGGTTGTTGACTGCCCCGGTGACGTAGATTCTTTTGCTGCGGAAGCCGGCCACCGCCACGTCCACCTGGGGCGCCTCAATGTATTCATCCAGGCGGTCGGTGATCATCTCGCGGATTTCGGTGACCTTCATCCCCTCCACATGGACCTTACCCACATAGGGATAAAAGATGCTGCCGTCGCTATGCACCAGGTTGCCGGACTCCTGCGCGCTGCGCATGGAGCCGGCGGGGATAGTCAGTTCCGGGTGGTCCCAGACGGTGATCTGCAGAACATCACCGACGCCCACTTCGTAGTCGTAGGTGTCAGGGGAATCCGCCAGGGCGTCCGGGAGTTCCGGCGCCGGCGCCTGCTTCTGGTCAAGGATGGCGGTGGTGATGGTGTGGGTTTTGATCACATCCGGGAGGGAGGCGGCGTCCGGCTGTTCGTCTTCGGCGAACCAGCCCGGCTCCGCGTCGCGGTCGGACCCGGGCACAATGGTGCAGCCGGCGATGGCCAACAGCAGCCCGAAGATACCCAGTGTTTTCATTATTGCTGTCATAACCGTTTGGGAGTCCTTTACCAGTCAAACGTGCGGCGCCATTGCGCCATGGCGGTAACCTGTTCGCGCTCGCCGGCGAAGGTGTCCACCGGGTCGTCGGTGGCGGCCAGGGCCCAGGTGAGCCGCCCGCCCAGCAGGCCGTGTTCCAGCCGTAATTCAGCCAGCACGATATCTTGTTCCGCGTCGGCTTGCAGTATTTCGGCGCCGTCCGGCGTCACTTGAGCCCGTTTGCCGCCTTCCACGTTGAGGGTGGCGGTGGTCACCGAGGCGGTGAACACCATGCCGTTGCGGAAGAACTGCTGGCCGCCCAGGGTCAGCGCCCGGGCGTCCCCCTCGAAGGTGGAGGCGAGATTGCGCCCATAGTAGCGGAAGCCGCTGCGGTAGGTCCCGTGCTCGTAGGCGGTGTTGAATTCGGCGTCGCTCAGCGCGCGCCCCGAGACAGTGTCGGTGCCTTCCAGAAAGAAACGCTGGCTGCCGGCGCCGATACCGGTGAGGGCGTCGAAGCCGACCAGGGCGGAGAACTTGGACGGCAGCCCGCCGGCTTCGTCCTCGCCCATCATCTGGCCGTAGAAGCCGGTGGGCACGCCGAACACCGGGAAACCGGCCCGGAAATCAAAGCCGGCCACCTGGTTGCTGGGGTCGTTGTCGTCCCCAGGGGCGGCGTTCTGCTGCCCGTTGTCCTTACCAATCAAGGCGTCGCCGAATGAATCCAGGCCGTCGGGCCGCCCTTCCCCGCCCCACTGGAACAGCCGGGTTAGGCCGATCTGCAAAAAGCTGGCCGGCCGGAAGGTCAGGCGGCCGCCGACCAGCTTGGCGTCCGGCACCGCCCGGTCCTGCTCCAGCTGGCCGATGAAGGCCTGGAAATCCCAGGGGCCGATCCAGTTGAGCCAGGGCGAACTGGGCGCGTACTGGGTCTGGCGGCCGAACCACAGGCCCGGCACCGGACGGGCATTGTTCGAGAGCGCCAGGGAGCTGTGGTGGCCGGGGCCCCACCAGCGGTCGATGGCGCCGGCGCCAAGCTGCCAGTTACCGAAGCGGCCGGCGACGAAGCTGCCGTCGGCGCGCAGCTCGCTGGCGTCTTCGCGGTCGTCGGTGTCGGTGTAGCCGGCCTGGATGCGGGCGGCGAAGCGGCGGCCGGTGAAGGAGACCGCCGCCGAGCTATCCACCTGGCCGGCGGGCTGGGCGCCGAAGTGCCGGAACAGGGGCTCTTCATTGGCACCGCCAAGAGTGACGGTGGCGGTGCGGGTTTCAGCTTTGGCGCGGTCCAGGGCGGCGCGCAGGTAGGCGGCGTGCTCGCTGGTGCGGCAGGTGTCGCTGGCGCCGCGCAGGCCTTCGGCCACCGCCGACCAGTTGACCGGCCAGGTGGTGGTGAGGCCGTCGAAGCAGCCCAGCGCGGAGAGCGCTTCCAGATGGTGGCGGGCGCGCAGATCCCCGGTCTCCGCCCAGGGGGCGGCGGTGGCCGTCGCGCTCACGCTTAGCAGTACACCCAGGGCTCCGCCTTTGACTGCTCGGGGCCAGAAGGCCCGCTTGAACCCACTTAACACTGGCGGCTTCCTATCCTGATGATTGGTTTGTTTCCCCGGTCCCTGGGGCGAGGATTATCACCCGCAAGTTTTGTCATGCCTATGACACGCAGCGGCATTTTACATTGTGTTTACTATAATGCTAACCCCGGGTGACAGATCGGCGACAGGTTTATCATTTGCCGCTGGATGGGCGCACTCGGCCGGTGAGGCTGGAGACCAACTTGCGCAGATCGGTGGCCGGGAGCAGCTTCAGGGCCACGACGGCAACGACCATGGCCAGCAGCAGCAACACCTTGGCGATGATCGCCGGCCATAGCGCCACTTCCGAGGCATCGATCCAGACCCCCAACGAAGATAGCCCGGCGAAACAGAGCATCGCCAGGACGGCGCGGGACCAGGCGTAGGGGACGGGATAGAGCCGCTGGCTGATCCACACCCAGCCAAGAAAGAACACCAAAGCACTGGCCAGGGTGGCGATCGCGGCACCGGTGACACCAGCCAGCGGCACCAGGGCCAGGTTGGCGACCACGCTGACAGTGGCGGACACCAGGGTGAGCCAGAACTGCCAGTAGGTTTTCTTGGCGATGACGATGCCGGGCGCGAATACGTACATCTGAGACATCAGCATGGCTGGGGCCAGATAAATCACCAATGACGCCGCCTCGGCATAGGCCGGTTTGGCCAGGACCAGGATCGCTTCCCGGGCGAACGCCGAGAGGAACAGACAGGCCGGGAAGGCGAATGCCAGAAACCAGCCGAATAGGGTGGCGATTTCACCGGGTGTCTCGGGACGCCGGTGGTTTTCATAGATTAACGGCGTTAGCGCTGCTCTGATGCCGATAATCAGTAACGCGGCAATGCCGGCGATGCGGCTGGCGATGCCGAACACACCGACCTCTTCCAACGACATAAAGTGGTTGAGCGCCAACCTGTTCACGTAAAGGTTCAGGAATACCAGGAAGCCCGCCGGCACCAGCGGCGCCGAGAACCGCAGCATCTTCTTCAGCAGACGGGTGTCGAACAACGGGCCGTAACTGGACCTTAACATGTAAAAACAGGCCAACGAGGCGCTAGCGGCGGCCATAAACTGGGCCAGCATCACCCCCACCAGCTTCATGCCCAGAAGCACACAGAACAGCACGGCGAAACACACCGTCAAGACCGCGTAGGCGATGCTGACTGACGCGTAGGCCCGGCTTCTCAACTGCCAGCGGAACTGGTTGAGCAGCAGTAGATACAGGCCGTTAGCGGCGATAAACAACACCCCCATGCGGAACGCCGATAGATACTCCGAATCCCCGAGGATCATCGCCGCGAGCGGCTCGGCGAACCACAGCGCCACAGCCAGCCAAGAGCCGTACATTCCGAGGGAGAAGAACAGGGCAGTGCTGGCCAGACGCCGCTTTTCGTTAGCATCGGCGGCCTCCGCCCAGTGCCGGGCCAGCCCCTGGGATATTTCCAGGGCGATGGTCAAATTGGCCAGGGCGCCAAGGGTGATCAGCAGGTCATAGGCACCGTACTGTGAAACCGTGAGAACGTGGGTGTACAGAGGCAACAGGAAAAACGCCATACCCCTGGAGAGCACGGTTGCAAGCCCGTAAATGAGACTGTCTCGCAATGCGGCTTTAAGCATCAGGGCTCGCCGGCTGGTTTAACAATTTTGCAAGCTGTTTTTTCAGTTCAGATTTACCTTCCAGCCGAAAAGCCGGCCACCCGAAATGGTCAACAATATAGCGGCCCACCAAAACAATCTGGTCTTGGTCAACACCGCAACCATGAATATAAGAGAGCTCTTTGGCTGAACAGAGCCAACTCGCAGGCACGTCGCCGTTTAGCAGCTGCAGATAACGTTGAGCCACTAAGCGATTGTCCCACCGACTGTGAATAAAATCGCGTGCGGCCAGCCCTAACTCAGTACGATATTTGTGATCGTCGATCAAATTCGCCACGGCTTCCTCCAGCTTATCCGGCATGACATAAACACTCGGAGGCATGTCGTCGCTGGCGATATAATCGCTGGCGCACTCAGAAAAGTAGCCCGCCACTACCGTGGGTTTGCCAAAGTGGGCAGCCTCGGTGGCAAAAAAAGCCATCGGCGAATCAGAATACAATTGGTCAATCACGAAATCGCACCGGGCCAGCTCCTCCCTCACTTTAGAGTTCGGCACGCCCTTTAGCTCTATAAAATCAATCAAATAGCCTTTATTCTGAAGCCTGCTCACCACTGCACGTATCTCATCAGAGCCTTTGATTAACGGTTTAGAAGGGCTGTGAAGAATACGCACTGCGCGAGCTGTCTGTGCGACATCCGTAGCGCTCGTATGATTCGCTCGTGAAACAGGCACCCCCATTGAAAACCAGTTAACGAAATCTCTCCGATGGAACTGCCCGGTCCCAGGAGCATTGACGACGTAATCAGCTTTACGCTCCTGAAACCAAATCTTCTTCGATACTTTTTCAGAGGCGCGGACAGCCCGCGCTGCTGCTTGATCAGAAGGCACACCTGAAATGCTGCCACCACTCAGATAAGGCGGGCGACAGTCACTACCAAGATAGACGAATATTATTTTTTTGTTCATTAAGCGCAATAAAAAAAGCTCAAAGCGAGTATTGGTTATAGTTTTTCCGTATACAAATATATAAGCGTCAAAAATAAAGGCAGAGTAAAAGAGGACCAACCAAGAGAGCAAGAACTGAAGCCCCCAGACCATACCTTTTAACGGCAGGGGCATCGACGCATGCTTTGCACGAAAGCTTCCTAAATAGCGCCAAATTCGAACTACCAAAGGCTGCTTATCATCCGCGCCATCATAACCAAATGGGTGGGAAGCGGACAGATAGCTTTCAGCGGACACACCGATAGACCGCAAGCCGCTAGTCAAGCCCGCCACAAAGCCAGCCACTTCAACGGTACCTAGCATTACTTTCATATCACCAATCCCTGGATTCTTTATTACTAGGAAACGGCCCATCAACACTCAAAGGCCTCACTTTTTTGTCCCTGCACCAATTGCCCCGAACGCAACACCTCGACCACGGACTCAATCGCCTGCTCGCTGATATTGGGTCTCGACAGGTTGATCATACGATTCACTTACTCCGGAAAAGAGCCGGCATTTCCGGCAGATCGTCCATATTCTTGGAGATCCACTCACCGGTACGCAGCAGCCCTTCTTCCAGGTCCACGCGCGCTTCGAAATCGATCAGCTCTTTGGCTTTATCCACATTGGGGATGCGAAGCTCGATGTCGGCGGAGAGCGCATCCCGGAAGACGATCTTTGATTTGGAATTAAGCACCCGACAGATGGTCTGGGCGAGCCCGTAGATGGTGGTCACCGCCCTGGCATTACCAATATTGAAAGATTCTCCCACGGCCTTGGGCATTACCAGCGCTTTCATCAACGCATCGATCATGTCGTCGATGTAGCACCAGGCACGTATCTGGGCACCATCGCCGAAAATGTAGATATCTTCGTCTTTCAGTGCTTTGCGGATCATGATGGAGATAGCGCCCTCGCCGATCTGACCTGGGCCATACACATTAAAAGGCCGGAAGGTGACCGTCGGCAGGTTGTGCTGGCGATGGTAGGCATGGGTCAGATGCTCACCGGCCAACTTGCTGACAGCGTAGGTCCAGCGTGCCTCGCCGACGGCGCCGGTGGTGGTGGAATCCACCTCCTCCACTCGGTAGGCCCGCGATCCGAAAACTTCAGAAGTGGAAAACTCGAGAAAGCGTTCCACGGTGCCGGCGGACTGGGCCGCCTCCAGTGCGTTGGCGGTACCGACCATGTTAACAGTCATGGTGTTGACCGGATTAACCAGGGTATTGTCGATGCCCGCAATCGCGGCCGCGTGGATGAACACTTCCGCGCCGCGGGCCGCTTTTTTGAGAGATTCGCCGTCAAGAATGTCGCCTTGTTTCACGGTCAGATTCTTGTGGCCGTGGGCTGCACTGCGCTCCAGCGAATTCCGACTGAGGTTATCGTAAGCGACGATCTCGTTGTCTTCAATCAGCTTGCCAATCAGCGTGGAACCAATAAAACCGGCTCCACCAGTGATAAAAATTCGCTTTCCTTTAAGCATGTCGTCTTTCCTTTTTAAGACACTGTAATAGTAAATAACGCTTAGACACTTTCTCTATTTCTTGAGGCATCCCAATCTGTGCAAGCCAAAACCCGCTGGGCGACTTCATTATCAATCAGCAGAGCTCCCCTGCAGCTTCCTAGCATTATAGGTTTGTGCAGATTCCATCTTCCTGGGTCGAGGAGTATCAACGCATGTTTTGTCGTGCCTATGACACGCAGGCGCATTTTACATTGTGTTTGCGACACTGCCAGCCCTAGCAACCAAACGGTCAAAGGGGTCCTTTGGATTGCTGGCTGGGACAGCCACCAAAGGGATCATTGATACCTAGGGCTTCTACGGCACGGTACTGGACTGAGCATTTTCGCCCTCAAGCCGCTAACTTAGCAGGCGTGCAAAGCGTTCTTTCAAAGCTGCCTTTCCCTGCAGCTGTAACGCTCCCCATCCATAGTGATCGACTATGTATCGCACCATGGCTCTGAGTTCCTTATCGGATACACCCAAGCCCCCAAGATACGATATGTCCGCTGGCGAGCACCACCAGCTGTCGGGCACGTCATCGTTGAGCAATGCCAGATAACGCTTTGCCACTGCCGCACTGCGCCAACGCTCTCGCACGAAGCGGCGGGCCGCTCGGCCCAACGCCTCCCGATAAAGCTTATCGTCAATCAGGCGGGCCACGGTTCCTTCCAGCTGCTCCGGCAATACATAGGCGCTGGGCGGGATGTCATCGCTGTGGACATACTGGTTCACGCAGGCGGAGAAATATCCCCCGACCACGGCAGGCTTGCCGTAGTGAGCCGCTTCCGTGGCAAAAAACGCCATAGGCGTGTCGGAATAGAGTTGATCGATGACAAAGTCACAGCGCGCCAGTTCTTCTCTGACTTTGGCGTTTGGAACGCCTTTCAACTCTATAAATTCAATGGCATAACCTTTTTCCCGGAGACTGGCGATTACGGCGCGTATCTCATTCGACCCTTTCAACAGCGGTTTGGAAGGGCTATGGAGAATACGTACCGGGCGGCTTTCCTGAGTGCCGCCCTCGGTGGACTGCTCCTCGGCTTCAGCTACCGGGACGCCCATGGAAAACCAGTTCACAAACTTCTTGCGGTGAAACTGGCCCGTGCCCGGTGCATTCACCATGTAATGCGCGTAACGCTCCTGAAACTGAACTGCTTTTGATACCTTCTTGGATGCTCTGACGACTCTTGGCGCCGCTTTATCAGGGGCCATACCCGCGCAGTAGCCGCCGCTCATGTACGGCGGGCGGGAATCACTGCCCAGGGAAACAAATATTATCCTTTTGCCGAGAAAGCGCAGTAACCGCAGTTCCAAGCGGGTATTGGTGAATGTTTTCCCAGCAACGAAGATATAGGCATCGAATAGACGTATCGAGCGGAGTAGAACGAACCAGGCGACCACACTCTGAGCCGCTAAAAGGGCTGCCCGGACAAGGAGCGGCAACGGGGGTTTTCTCTGAAACAAGGTCCCCAGGTACCGCCAAAGGCGCACCGTCGGGCTTTTCTTCTCCTCCTCGTCACCATAGGAAAACGAATGCCGCTCCGATACATAGCTTTCAGCATCGACGCCAAGCTGCCGTAGACCCTGAACCAGATTAGCGACGAAGCCAGCGGTTTCCACGGGCGCAATCAGCACTTTCATGTCATGCATTCCCGCCCCCTGCTGCTGGCCTAGTCGGCGTCTGATAACACCGCCCTCAAACTCTCGGCAACCTGGCGTATCTGGTCCGGCGTCATGCGCTCATACAGCGGCAGAGCCAACCCCTGGGCGTACAATTGCGGGCCCACTTTGCACATATCCGACGCGGGCCCGTAGAGACCGATCTCTTGCATGCTCTGGGCGCCGAGATTGGATTCGATGCCCGCCGCCTTGAGCTTGGCTATCACTTCGGTGCGATCAAAACGGCCATTGAGCACTACCATGAAGGTCTGCCAGCTGTGGCCCGGATCAGCGTTTGGCAGGGACAACAATCCCTCACCGGCGAGCGCGGTCAGATTCTCCATGTACAGTGCGGCTAACTCTCTACGATCAGTGATCCAGCCGTCCAAGGACGGTAACTGAGCCCGACCCAACGCCGCCTGGAAGTTGGTCAGCCGGTAGTTCAGCGACGGCTCCATAAAGCGCATGCCGGTATCAGTACGCTCCATGCCATGATTGCGGAGGCGGCGCGCCCGTTGGGCCAGCTCTTGGTTGTCGGTGGTCAGCAACCCGCCCTCGCCGGTGGTCAGAGTCTTACGCGGGTGAAAGGAAAAACACGCCAGGTCCCCGAAGGTGCCGGTCTTACGCCCGTTGAGGTTCGCGCCCAAAGCGCAGGCCGCGTCCTCGACCACATAGAGACCGTGCTCCTCGGCGATGCCGTTGATCGTGGTCATATCCGCGGGGTGTCCGAATTCGTGGACCGGCATGACGGCTCGCAAGCGCTCCGCGCCGCGCCAGCCTTCGATGGCCTGGCGTAAGCGTTGCGGGTCAAGGTTGTAAGTATCCGCGCTGACGTCCACCAAGACTGGGAGGGCACCCACCGCCATGACTGCATTCGCCGTAGCCGGGAAGGTGAAATCGGGTACCAGGACCGCGTCACCGGGGCCGATATCGAGCGCCATCAACGCCAGGTGCAAGGCGGCAGTGCCTGAGGACACCAAAATCGCCTCCTGGCAACCCAGATAGGCGGCCAATTCCTGTTCAAAGGTTTCGCTTTCGGGGCCATGCACCAATTGCCCGGATCGTAAAACCCGGGCCACAGACTCAATCGCCTGCTCGCTGATATTGGGTCTCGACAGGTTGATCATACGATTCACTTACTCCGGAAAAGAGCCGGCATTTCCGGCAGATCGTCCATATTCTTGGAGATCCACTCACCGGTACGCAGCAGCCCTTCTTCCAAGTCCACGCGCGCTTCGAAATCGATCAGCTCTTTGGCTTTATCCACATTCGGGATGCGAAGCTCAATGTCGGCGGAGAGCGCATCCCGGAAGACGATTTTTGATTTGGAATTAAGCACCCGACAGATAGTCTGGGCGAGCCCGTAGATGGTGGTGACCGCCCTGGCATTACCAATATTGAAAGATTCTCCCACGGCCTTGGGCATCACCAGCGCTTTCATCAACGCATCGATCATGTCGTCGATGTAGCACCAGGCACGTATCTGCGCCCCATCGCCGAAAATGTAGATATCTTCGTCTTTCAGCGCTTTACGTATCATGATGGAGATAGCCCCCTCGCCAATCTGGCCTGGGCCATACACATTAAAAGGCCGGAACGTGACCGTCGGCAGGTTGTGCTGGCGGTAGTAGGCATGGGTCAGATGCTCGCCGGCCAGCTTACTGACCGCGTACGTCCAGCGTGCCTCGCCAACGGCACCGGTGGTGGTTGAGTCGACTTCCTCCACGCGATAGGCCCGCGAACCAAAGACTTCGGAGGTGGAGAACTCAAGAAAGCGTTCCACGGTGCCGGCGGACTGGGCCGCCTCCAGCGCGTTGGCGGTACCGACCATGTTAACGGTCATGGTGTTGACCGGGTTGACCAGAGTGTTGTCTATGCCAGCGATAGCAGCGGCGTGAATAAACACTTCGGCCCCTTTGGCCGCTTCCCTAAGCGCTTCGCTATCGAGAATATCCCCCTGCTTCACAGTCAGGTTCTTGTGGCCGTGGGCTGTACTGCGTTCCAGCGCATTCCGGCTGAGGTTGTCATAAGCGACGATTTCGTTGTCTTCAATCAGCTTGCCAATCAGCGTGGAACCAATAAAGCCGGCACCACCAGTGATAAAAATTCGCTTTCCTTTCAGCATGTTGTCTCTCTACGATTCGGTAATTTGCGCCAGGGTGCGGGTTATTGTCTCCACGTCCCCCGGCGGAAGGTAAGGGTGCATCGGCAAACTAACTACCTGCTCGGCGGCCTTGTCACCAATCGGCAGCGAAACGCTTTCGTCACCCACTGCCGGCTGGCGGTTCAAAGGGATCGGATAATGCACGGCTGTGGGTATACCGGCGGCCGATAATACCTCACGCACCTCATCGCGGTTTTCAACACGAATGGTGTATTGCGCCCAGGCACTGGTGTTACCCGGCTCGCAATAGGGCACGGTCAATGAGCTCAAGCCACCAAGCTGCTCGTTATAAAGCGCCGCCACCCGGTTCCGAAGTGTAATCTCTTCCGCCAGCAGCTCGAGCTTGGGTAACAGGATGGCGGCCTGGAGGGTATCCAGGCGGCTGTTTACGCCGACTCTTACGTGGTGATAGCGACGGTCCTGGCCATGCCGGGCTATCTGCCGCATCACCCTGGCGAGCTCTTCATCGTCGGTGAATATGGCTCCGCCGTCGCCATAGCAACCCAACGGCTTGCTTGGGAAAAAGCTGGTGCAACCGATAGTGCTGAGCCCGCAGGAACGACCACCATTGCGCTCGGCGCCAAAGCTCTGAGCGCCGTCTTCAATGACCGGTATGCCGTGCTTGGCAGCAATGCCGTTGATGGTTTCGAAATCGGCGCATTGGCCGTATAACGAGACTGGGATAATCGCCTTGGTTTTCGGCGTTATCGCGGCTTCCATCGCTGCCGGGCTGATGTTGTAGGTGCGCGGGTCGATGTCCACGTAGACCGGCTTTGCACCCAGCAACGCCGGGGTCTCGGCAGTGGCGATGTAGCTGAAGCCCGGGACGATGACCTCGTCCCCCGCACCGACACCCAGCGCCATCTGGGCAATTTGCAGCGCGTCAGTGCCATTGGCGACAGTGATACAGTATTTCACCCCAACATAAGCCGCGAGACGTTCTTCAAGCTCATCCACTTCCGGCCCCAGAATATATTTACCGTGGGCCAGAACACGCTGAATGTTCTCGTCGATGGCGTCCTTGATGCGGGCCTGCTGGGCGGCGAGATCAATAAACTGCATTCAGGCGGCCTCGCTCTTGCGGACGGTCTGCCCGCTCAGAGTGTAGACGGCGCCGGTGTGTTCACACACCACCTTGCCTTCGCCGCTGAGCGGCAAATCAAGCTGCTCGCCGAACTCGCTCATCCAGCCGATCTGCTTGCCGGGCACGCCCACCACAAGGGCGTAATCGGGCACATCTTTATTAACTACCGCGCCAGCGCCCACGAAGGCGAATGCACCCACGGTCACACCGCACACGAGGGTGCAATTGGCACCCAGGCTGGCGCCCTTCTTTACCAGAGTATCGCGGTATTCGTCCTTGCGCTCGATCAACGAGCGGGGGTTGTAGACGTTGGTGAACACCATGCTCGGGCCGCAGAACACGCCCTCTTCCAGGTGCACGTTGTCGTACACCGAGACATTGTTCTGGATCTTGCAGTTGTCGCCGATGGTGACTTTGTTGCCGACGAAGACGCCCTGTCCCATGGACACGTTACGCCCGATGCGGGCCCCACCGCAGACGTGCACGAAATGCCACACTCGCGAGCCACTGCCGATTTGCGCGCCGTCGTCGACGATGGCGCTTTCGTGAACCTGATAATCCATGGAATCTCCCTATCCGAGGCGGATCAAGAATAGCGCGCCATTGTATATGGCATTCATGGATACCTCCAAGGCGGCCTTTGGCCTAATCCGACCTACGCCGGGACTATGCGGGGGCGAGGGGTACCTGGACGCTATCGCCGCGACCCACGGCGAAATAGGCGATGCCGGCGCGTTGCAGGGCCGGCGGGTCGTAGAGGTTGCGCCCATCGATCACCAGCGGCCGATGCAGGCGGGTTTTGATTTCGGCGGCGTCCACTACTCGGAACTCTTTCCATTCGGTGCAGATGACCAGGGCGTCCGCGCCTTCCAGGGCCTGGTAGCGGTCGTCGGCCAGGGTCAGGTCGGGCCGTCGGCCATAGAGTCTGTGGCACTCCTTGGCGGCTTCCGGATCGTAGGCCTGGATGCGGCCGCCTTGGGCCCAAACGGCCTCCATCAGCGACCGGCTGGGTGCTTCGCGCATGTCGTCGGTGTTGGGCTTGTAGGCCAGCCCCCAGACGGCGATGGTCTTGCCGGCCAGGTCGCCCTCCAGGGCCTTTTGCAGCTTGGCGAACAGGGTGTCTTTCTGGGCGCGGTTGACCTGCTCCACGGCCTGCAGGATACGCGCCGGGTAGCCGGCGTCACGGGCCATGCTTTCCAGGGCCTGGATGTCCTTGGGAAAACAGGCGCCGCCGTAGCCGCAACCCGGGTAGATGAAGTGATAGCCGATACGGGGGTCGGAGCCGATACCCAGGCGGACCTGTTCGATGTCGGCGCCCAGGTGCTCGGCCAGGTTGGCCATCTCGTTCATAAAGCTGATTTTGGTGGCCAGCATGGTGTTGGCCGCGTACTTGGTCAGCTCGGCGGAGCGGGTGTCCATGAAAATGAACTTGTCGCGGTTCCAGTTGTAGGGGCCGTAACACTCGCGCATCAGCTCGCGGGCCCGTTCGGACTCGGTGCCGACCACAATGCGCGCGCCTCGGGTGAAGTCCTCGATGGCGGCGCCTTCCTTGAGGAATTCCGGGTTGGAACAGACGTCGAAGTCGTCCGCCCTGCCCTGCTCGGCGATCACCGCCCGCACGCGGTCGGCGGTGCCCACCGGCACGGTGGATTTGTTGACCACCAGGCGGTAACCGTCGATGTGCTCGCCGATGGCGGCGGCCACCGCCAGCACATGCTTGAGGTCGGCGGCGCCGTTCTCGCCCGCCGGGGTGCCCACGGCGATGAACAGCAGGGTGCCGAAGCGCACGGCCTGGCCGGCGTCGGTGGTGAACGCCAGGCGGCCCTCTTCGCGGTTGCGCGCCAGCATGGTTTTCAGGCCGGGCTCGTAGATGGGCACTTCGCCGCGGTCCAGGGTGCGCACCCGCTCGACGTCCACATCGGCGCACAACACCCGGTGCCCGACATCCGCCAGGCAGGCGGCGGTAACCAGGCCGACATAGCCGGCGCCAAACACGGTGATACGCATAGACAGCCCCCCGGAGCCCCATTCGAGTTCTAACAGGACTGCTAGGCTAACCGGGGCGGGCGGCTCTCAATGCGTTGAGAAAGGCCCGAAAAACAGGCCTTAACGGGCGTTAAACGCCGATCTTGGCGATCAGCTGGCGCACGCACTCGCCGATGTCGTGCTCGGCGGTGTTGATCACCACTTCCGCGTTGGCCGGGGCTTCGTAGGGGCTGTCGATGCCGGTGAATTCCTTGATCTCGCCGGCGCGGGCTTTCTTGTAGAGGCCCTTGGGGTCGCGCTTCTCGCACTCTTCCAGGGGGGCGTCGGCGAACACTTCCACGAACTCGCCGTCCTCGAACAGGGCGCGGGCGGCGTCCCGGTCGGCACGGAACGGGCTGATGAAGGCGGTGATCACCACCAGGCCGGCGTCGACCATCAGCTTGGCCACTTCGGACACCCGGCGGATGTTCTCGGTGCGGTCTTCATCGCTCATACCCAGGTTCTTGTTCAGACCGTGGCGCACGTTGTCACCGTCCAGCAGGTAGGTGTGCTTGCCCTGCTCGGTGAGCGCCACTTCCAGGGCGTTGGCCAGGGTGGACTTGCCGGAGCCGGACAGGCCGGTGAGCCAGATGCACTTGGGCACCTGGTTCTTCTGCTTGGCGCGGTCGTCCTTGGTGATGTGGGTCTGGTGCCAGATCACTTCGGCCTGGGACTCGTTTTCGCGCTTCTCGTAGGGGCCTGACATAAAGGGTCTCCTGTTATTGGGTGGCCTGGAACGGCCAGATCAGGGGGATCAGCGAGGTGGTCACGGCGAGGGCGACCAGGCTCATGGGTACGCCGATCTTAAGGTAATCGGTGAAGCGGTAGCCACCGGGGCCCATGACCATGAGGTTGGTCTGGTAGCCCAGCGGGGTCATGAAGCTGGCGCTGGCGGCGAACATGACGGCGACGATGAACGGCAGCGGGCTGACGCCGAGCTGCTCGGCGACGCCGGTGGCGATGGGGAACACCAGCACGGCGGCGGCGTTGTTGGTGATCACTTCGGTGAACAGGGCGGTGACCAGATACACCAGCAGCAGGGCCAGCCAGGGGCTCTGGATGCTGTCGGCGAGCATGGCGTCGACCAGCCAGGCGGCGGTGCCACTCTGCTCCAGGGCGGTGCCCAGGGCGAAGGCGGCGCCGATCACCACCAGCACGGGCAGATTGACGCTGACGTTCATGCGCGCCCGGTTGACGGTGACGCAGCGGGTGACGAGCAGCAGGCCGGCGGCCAGGAAAGCGGCCTCCAGCACGGACACCAGGCCGAGCACGTTGACGCCGACCATGGCGACCAGGATCACCGTGGCCAGCGGCGCCCGGCTGAAGTCCGGCGGGGTGGAGTCGCTGAGCGGGCTGACCAGCATGAAGTCGCGGCGGTACTGGTACTGCTCGACGAAGGTGTCGCTGGTCTCCAGCAGCAGGGTGTCGCCGGTGCGCAGCACCTGCTCGCCGACCTTGCCGGGCAGACGGCGGCCGCCGCGGCTGATGCTGAGGATGGCGGCCTGGTAGCGGGTGCGGAAGCCGGTGTCCTTGACGGTTTTGTTGACGCCGGGGAACTCGGGGCCGAGCACCACCTCCACCAGGCAGCGCTGGTGGTTGTTCAGGCGCAGCTTGTGGGCGCCGCCGTGGGCGGGGATCAGGCCGTTGACGCGCTGCAGCTCACGGGCGCACTCCGGGGCGCCGATAAAGGCGAGCTGGTCGCCGGCCTGCAGCAGCTGGTCCGGGCCGACGGCGGTGAACAGCTTGTCGCCACGCTGTATCTCGGTGAGGTAGCCGTGGGTGAGGTTACGCAGGCCGGCGTCCTGGATGCTCTTGTTGTGCAGCGGACTGCCCTGGGGAATCACCATCTCCACGTGGTATTCGCGGGCCTGCTCGACCTGCTCCACCAGGCCTTCGCGCTCGGGCAGCAACCGGCGGGCGCACAGCAGCAGAAATACGGAACCGGCGACCAGCAGCGGTACGCCCACCCAGGCCATATCGAAGATGTGGAAGCCCTCGATGCCCCGGTTCTGCATCATGCCGTCCACCACCAGGTTGGTGCTGGTGCCGATCAGCGTGCAGGTGCCGCCGAGGATGGCGGCGTAGCTGAGCGGCAACAGCAGCTGCGAGGCGGACAGCTTCAGGCGCTGGGCCCACTCCTGCACCGCCGGAATCATCATCGCCACCACGGTGGTGTTGTTGAGGAAGGCGCTGAGGATGGAAGTGGGCAGAATCAGCCGGGCCTGGCTGCCCAGGGCGCTTTTGGGCTGGCCGAGCAGCTTGTGGGCCACCCAGTAGATGGCGCCGGTGTCGCGCAGGGCGGCGGCCACCACATAGAGCACCGCCACGGTGATCAGCCCCGGGTTGGCGAAGCCGGCCAGGGCCTCCTCCACGGTGATCACATCGCCCACCAGCACCGCCACCAGGGCAGCCATCATAGTGACCTCCGCAGGCACGCGGTTGGAGGCCAGCGCCGCCAGCACCGCAAGCACCACCAGCGATGTGTAGATCATTTCCGGAGTCATAAACGGCCAAGCACCCGATTAAAGATTACAGGCTACGAAGAGAGCGATGGTACCTGCGCCTTTATAACCTGCAACTGTGGGTTTGTTCTTTACTTATAACGAGTGCCTGGCCTTTCTGCTATTTCTCCTGGTTGCAGATCAGCCGGGCTTCTTCCAGGGCGGCGGTGCGATGCTTGGTGGCCTGCTTGTACTCCGGGTCGGCGAGCATCTGAGCGAACGCCTGGATTGAGGGGTAGCGCACCAGCAGCACCTCGTCCCAGCGCTCGCCTTCCGGGGCGATCACACCGGCCAGGGTGTCGCCGGACCAGAGCATCTCGCCGCCCACGCCTTTGACCTTCTCGAACGCTACCAGTGAGTAGCGGCGGTAGGCCTCGCGGCCGTCGTAGTCGGCTTCGCCGTCCTTGTAGCGGGCTTTGTCGCGGAAGCGCAGCAGGTTGAGCATGACGATGGGGGTGTCGGCGGGAATGCTTTTGAGGATGTCCGGCAGGCGTTTCGGATCCGGGTCGACGACGGGCATGGTGTGCTCTCCTTGATTTTGATTATTGGCAATCAGGTTGCCCCTTCCCCGCCCCGCCGCCAATGGTGAGATGCGCCAATTCCATGGGCGGCCTTGCGGCGGGAGCAGAAGGACACGATAGATTGATAAGATCATGTAAGATTTCTACATTTCGGATCACAACGAGCACAATAGATAGGTAAGCCTCTCTCTAGTAGGATTCCTTTGTGATAGTGGCATGTAGAAGATGCTCCTCCCGAGATAGGTGTCAGTTATGTCAGACAAGCCCAAGACCGTTTCCAGCACCCGTTTCTCGGATTTTATCCGCAATGCCTCTTCGGCTGAGCGCAAGCAGGTCTATAAAGACGTGCTGGTGCGGGCCACCGAACGGCAGAAGCGTCTGATCGCTGAAGCTGAAGCCGCTAAATAGCCTGTTCAGCGGGCGCAGCACTCCCGCCCTACCCCCGGCTCTATCCTCAATTTTAAACCTCTCCCCGCCGGTGCCAATTCTATGGGCGCCACCGGAGGCAATGGGTCGGACTATCAAGGAACCTCTCTGGAATCTTGCCGGCCGGCTAGGCCGGCCTTTCGCGGGCGGGGCCCGCTCCTACAAGGAGGCCGTTGGCGGCGCAGAAGGCGCGGAGGTCGTCCAGGTATTGCTCCGGCGCGGTGACGCGGGCCGTCACCTGCTGGCTGTACTGGATGTCTTCCAGGCGGGCGCCGTGCTGGTCGCACCAGTGGCGCAGGGGCTGCTCGTCGGCGAAGCCGAGCTGCAGGGTGAGCGTCTGCTCGGGGATCTGTTCGGTGACGCGCATGGCGGAGAGCACCGCTTCGGCGGCGCCGGCGTAGGCGCGCACCAGGCCGCCGGCGCCCAGTTTGACGCCGCCGAAGTAGCGGCTGACCACCACCATGACGTCCCCCACCCCTTTGTGCTGAATCACGTTGAAGATCGGCTTGCCGGCGGTGCCGGAGGGTTCGCCGTCGTCGTTCATGGCGCCCTGGCCGGACTGGGGGTCCCCGATCAGCCAGGCGTGGCAGTGGTGGCTGGCGTCCGGGTAGCGGGCGCGGGCCTGCTCGAGCACGGCCTGGGCCTGGTCGCGGTCCTGGACCGGGCGCAGCCAGGCGATGAAGCGGCTTTTGTTGATGATGAGTTCGCGGTCGACGGGGCCGGCGGGGGTTGGGTAGCTCATGGCGAGAGGATACCAGAGACCTTGCTGGAGAGGGCTCTGGTATCCTGCCGGCCGGCTTTGCCGGCCTTTCGCGGGCTGGGCCCGCTCCCACAAATCCCGCTCCCACAAGGCTTGAGCCCTACCTGATTAGGGGATGTGAACGGTTGTCGCCGGTCCGTAGTGTCTTCGGCACAACAAAAGCGGATAACTGGAAACGACATGGAAACGACGATTTTTACGCGCCGGCGCGGCGGCACCGTGCTGATGGGGGCTCTGGTCCTGGCGATCACCGCCTGCGGTGGGGGTGGCAGCAGCAGTGGCGGCGGTACCGGGGGCACGGGCGGTGGTGACGGCGGCGGGCCCGACGCCGGCGGCCTGGCGCTGGCGTCCAACAGCCCGGTTGACGGCGCCACGCAGAAGGCGGATTACCCGGTGGTGGCGGTGTTCTCGGCGCCGGTGGACCCGGCCAGCGTGGACCGGGATTCCTTCATGGTCACCGCCGGCGTCAATGAGGTGGACGGCACCTTCCGTTACAGCGACGACGGCTCGGTGGTGATCTTCACCCCGGATGCGGATCTGGTGGACGGCCAGGCGTACACGGTGACGTTGGACGGCATCACGGATCAGTCCGGCGATGCGCTGAACGCGGCGCAGAGCTGGGACTTCACCGTCAACGCGGTGGCCGATTACACCTGCGCGGTGGGCCCGGTGCCCGCGAGCCTCAACCTGAACGCGGAGCAGGACGCCTACTACACTCAATACGCGGACGCCAACGGCCTGCCGGTGCTGGGCGGTAATCTGGTGTCGGCGGCGGCGCTGACCCACGCCTGCGAGACCATTCTGGGGATGATGAGCCTGCGCCAAGACCTGCTGGCGGAAATGATCGCCAACGGCACGATCGCGGCGGTGACCGGCGACGGCGAGGGGATCACGCAGATTCCCGCCTACTCGGACCTGGATACGGTATTCCCGATCACCGGCGACACCTGGGACAACCGCGCCCGCGGCGGCCTGGGCGCCACCAAGGCCCGCCCGGTGAGCAGCGGCACCGAGGAGAACGTGCTGTGCTACGCCAACGATCCCTACCAGGCCGGCGGCGTGCACGAGGACATCTTCCTGCACGAGTTCGCCCACTCGGTGGACCTGATGGCGCTGGAAGACCTGGACCCGGATTTCCTCGACGCGCTGCAGGCGGCCTACGACGATGCCGTCGCCAACAACCTGTTTGAGAACACCTACGCCGACGACAACGTGGAAGAGTACTGGGCGGAAGGGGTGCAGACCTGGTTCAACGCCAACCTGGAGTCCGATCCGCCCAACGGGCTGCACAACAGCGTCAATACCCGTGCGGAGCTGGAGAGCTACGATCCGGCGCTGCACGGTCTGATCTCACGGATTTTTCCCACCGACTATGACGGTGGCTGCCCTGCGGGCGCGCCCTGATCCCGACCTGCCGGTTACGCGCCTTGGGGGCGCACCACGGCCCGCTTCGGCGGGCCGTTTTTATTTGTGCGAGCGAAATTGTGGGAGCGGGCCTCGCCCGCGAAAGGGAGCGAAGCTCCCGGCGGGATACCAGAGGTCTCTGGGATCAGGGTTGGAGGGTTCAGGCCGAGAAGGCGCGGGCAAAGTCCCGGAAATCATCCAGATGTTCGTGGCAAAGCTGGAAGACGATGTTCCAGTTCACCGCTTCATAATTATGGACGACGATATTGCGAAAACCGACCGCGCCTCTAAGACGGTCAGCCAGCTCTTGGGGAATTTTGTCGCCCTGCGCCAACAGCGAGAAGGTCTCGCCCATGGTTTGCGGCGCACCCAGATCGTCTTGATCCGCGAGCCAATGGGCCGCTATATCAACGCAAAGCTGTATCGCCCGGGTAAGATTCAACGACACAATATCCTGAGCGTCCAGGTCCTCGGACAACAACTCAGGCGTATCCGGACAACGCTCATGGAGCCGGCGCACACAACGTCGCAGCGACTCAAGTTTTTGGTCGATTATGACTTGATCCATGCGCGCCGCCGTGTTTCCAGAATGTGTTTCTGCAGCGGGATAAAATCCTCGCCATTGGTTAGGTGGCGGCTTAGCAATATCGCCATATGGGTCGGCGCGCCCAGCAATCGCCGCCCTTCTTTCAAGATTTGTCCGAGCAGGGGTTCTCCGACACGGTTTAAATCCACCAAGTCCACAGAACGTCCCAAAGCACCGGCGAGCGCCTTGATCATGGCCTGCCGCTGCTCAACGGTTAGCGGACTTTCCAGCATCACACCGATATCCAAATCACTGGCGGCAGTCGCTTCACCACGAGCCATCGAACCAAACACCACTACCAGCCGGGGACTGAACGGCTGGAGTGCTGCTTTAATAAATTGGTCTGTGTCTGTCGGTATCATTGTCCGAGAATAGCATCTCTATGGAATCAGGACGACGGCGCCGTGGGTGCGGCGGGCTTCCATGTCGTCGTGGGCCTGGCCCACGTCCTGGAGGGCGTAACGGACCGGGTCGTCGGGGGTGAGGATGCCGTCGCGCAGGGCCTGGAAGAAGGCGTCGGCGGCGGCGTCGCGGTCGGCCGGGTCGGCGGTGTAATGGCCGAGCATGGGCCGCACCACGGTGAAGGAGCCGGCGGCCAGGCGCGGCATGGCGAGCGGCTCCACCGGGCCGGAGGACTGGCCGAAGTTGACCAGGTGGCCGCGCGGGGCCAGGCAGGCCAGGGAGTCGTAGAAGGTGTCCTTGCCGACGGAGTCGTAGGCCACGTCCACGCCGCGGCCGTCGGTGAGCTGCTTGACGGTGTCCTCCACGTTCTGTTCCCGGTATAGAATCACATGGTGGCAGCCGTGGCGGCGGGCGCGCTCGGCTTTTTCCTGGCTGCCGACGGTGCCGATCACGGTGGCGCCCAGGTGGCGCGCCCACTGGCACAGCAACTGCCCGACCCCGCCGGCGGCGGCCTGGACCAGGATGACGCTGCCCTCGCGGACCGGGAAGACGTCGGTGAGCAGGATGCGGGCGGTGAGGCCACGCACCATCATGCCGGCCACCAGCACGTCGTCGATGTCGTCCGGTAGGCGCACCAGCCGGCCGGCGTCGATCAGACGCTGGTCGGCGTAGGCGCCGTAGTTGCCGGAGGTATAGGCGACCCGGTCGCCGGCGGCGAAGGCGGTGACGCCCTCGCCCACCGCCTCCACCACGCCGGCGGCTTCCAGCCCGGGAATGCCCGGCAGCGTCAGGGTCTGGTAGAGCCCCGAGCGCACGTAGATGTCGTGGAAGTTGACGCCGATGGCGGTCTGCTTGAGGCGCACCTGGCCGGGGCCGGGCTCACCCACCGTGACCGTTTCCGGTCGCAGCACCTGCGGCCCGCCCGCTTCGTGCATGATCATCGCTGTCGCCATGGGGTCTCCTGCTTACTAAACGTGTACTTCCAGCTCCACCGGGATATTGCCGCGGGTGGCGTTGGAGTACGGGCAGACCTGGTGGGCGGTGTTGACCAGCTCTTCGGCCTGCGCCTGCTCCAGGCCGGGCAGCGTGACGCTGAGGGTGACGGCGAGACCGAAGCCCTGGCCGTCGGGGCCGATGCCCACTTTGCCGTCGATGTGGGTGTCTTCGGGCAGCTTCACCTTGGCTTTGCCGGCGACCAGCTTGAGGGCGCCGAGGAAGCAGGCGGCGTAGCCGGCGGCGAACAGTTGCTCCGGGTTGGTGCCTTCACCGCCGGCGCCGCCGAGGGCCTTGGGGGTGGTGAGTTTGACGTTGAGCTGGTCGTCGCTGGACACGGCGCGGCCGTCACGGCCGCCGGTGGCGCGGGCTTCGGCCTGGTAGAGGATTTTTTCTACGGACATGGTGGTTCTCCTTTGGGTTTGAGAGACGGCTCTGGAATCCTGCCGGGTGGCTATAAGCCACCCTTTCGCGGGCGGGGCCCGCTCCCACAGGGCCCGCTCCTACGATAATTTCTGGCGGAGGTCGTCGAGCTGGGCTTTCAGGGCCGCCAGTTCTTCTGGCTCGCACTGGCTGGCGCAGGCCGCCGCTTCGGGGATCGCTTCGGCGCGCTCACGCAGGGCGCGGCCCTGGTCGGTGAGGCGCACTTCCACGCGGCGCTCGTCGTCGGCGGCGCGGCGGCGGGCGATCAGCCCGGCGCTTTCCAGGCGCTTGAGCAGCGGCGTCAGGGTGGCGGAATCCAGGAACAGGCGCTCGCCGATGCGCGACACGCTGAGCGGCGCGTTGTCATCGGCGCCCTCCTCCCACAGCACCATCATCACCAGGTATTGGGGATAGGTGAGGTCCAGCTCGCGCAGCAGTTTCCGGTAGACCTTGGCCATGGCCAGGTTGGTGGAATAGAGGGCGAAGCAGACCTGCAGGTCGAGCTTGAGCAGGGTGTCGGTGCGATTATTCATAGCGCGATATTAAATAGCGCGCTATCTAATAGCAAGGAATAGGTTCGTGGGGGCTTTGTGCGAGCGGGCCTTGCCCGCGAAAGGGAGCGCAGCTCCCGGCAAAGGTTGCCCCGCAGGACAGCCTCTCTGGGATCCTGCCGGCCGGCTAGAGCCGGCCTTTCGCGGGCGGGGCCCGCTCCTACAAGATCAGGCCTGGCGTTCGATGAGCATGGCGACGCCCTGGCCGACGCCGATGCAGAGGCTGACGAGGGCGTAGCGGCCGCCGGTGCGCTCGAGCTGGCGCAGGGCGGTGAGGGCCACGCGCACGCCGGAGGCGCCCAGCGGGTGGCCGACGGCGATGGCGCCGCCGTTGGGGTTGAGGCGCTCGTCGTCACCTTGCAGGCCGAGCTGCTTGCAGCAGCCGAGCACCTGGGCGGCGAAGGCTTCGTTGATTTCGATCACGTCCATGTCGGCGAGGGTGAGGCCGGCGCGCTCCAGGACTTTATTGCAGGCGTGCACCGGGCCCAGGCCCATGACGCGGGGCGGTACGCCGGCGACGCCGCCGGCGATGATGCGCGCGCGGGGAGCGATACCGGCTTTTTCGCCGGCGGCGCGGGAGCCGATGATCAGGGCGCCGGCGCCGTCGTTAACGCCGGAGGCGTTGCCGGCGGTGACCACGCCGCCTTCAACGATGGCGGGCAGCTTGGCGAGCTTATCGACGCCGGTGCCGGGGCGCGGGTGCTCGTCTTCGCTGACCGACAGCGGCGGCTTCTTGCGGCCCTGGGGCACTTCCACCGGCAGGATTTCCTCTTTGAAGAAACCGTCCACGCGGGCGTCTTCGTAGCGGCGCTGGGACTGGGCCGCGTAGGCGTCCGCCTGCTCGCGGCTGATGCCCAGATCGGAGGCCACGTTCTGGGCGGTTTCCGGCATGGTGTCGCCGCCGAACTGCTTGAGGATCTTGGGGTTGGGGAAGCGCGCGCCGATGGTGGAATCGAACATCGGCATGCTGCGGCTGTAGGGGCTTTCCGCCTTGGCCATGACGAACGGGGCGCGGCTCATGGATTCGACGCCGCCGGCGATCACCAGCTGGCCTTCATCGACGGTGACCATGCGCGCCGCGTCCAGGGTGGCGGCCAGGCCGGAACCGCACAGGCGGTTGACGGTGAGGCCGGCCACGGATTCCGGCAGCCCGGCCAGCAGCGCCGCGTGGCGGGCCACGTTGCGGGCGTCTTCGCCGGCCTGGTTGGTGTTGCCGGCGACCACGTCCTCGATCAGGGCGGGGTCGAAGGGGTTACGGGCGATCAGGGCGCGGATGACGTCGGCGAGCAGGTCGTCCGGACGGACCGGCGCAAGGGCGCCGGCGTGGCGACCGAAGGGGGTGCGCAGACCGTCGTAGATGTAGGCGTCGAGCATGAATAAGGTCCTCGTCCGCTAAGCGGAACACAATTCCGAAACTTGACGAAAAGCATAGGTCGTGACAGAGTTTGATGCAATACGCTGACTAAAACCAACGACAGAACAACGCCCATGATTCGCGACCAGGAAGTACTCAACCAGCTCGTCGATACCATCCACCGTTTCGTCCGCGACCGTCTGATTCCGGCGGAGCAATCCGTGGCCGAGAACGACGCCATTCCCGAGGACATCGCCCGGGAAATGAAAGAGATGGGTTTGTTCGGTTTGTCGATTCCGGAGGAGTACGGCGGCCTGGGCCTGACCATGGAAGAGGAAGCCCTGGTGGCGTTCGAGATCGGCCACACCTCGCCGGCGTTCCGCTCTTTCTTCGGCACCAATAACGGCATCGGTGCCCAGGGCATTCTGATCGACGGCACCGAAGAGCAAAAGCAGAAGTACGTGCCGCGCCTGGCCACCGGCGAAGTGATCAGCTCGTTCTGTCTGACCGAGCCGGACGTGGGCTCCGACGCGGCGAGCCTGAAGACCCGCGCGGACAAGGACGGCGACCACTACATTCTCAACGGTACCAAGCGTTACATCACCAACGGCCCGGAAGCCGGCCTGTACACGGTGATGGCGCGCACCGACCAGAACAACAAGGGCGCCGGCGGCATCACCGCCTTTATCGTGGAAGGCGACACGCCGGGGCTGATCCGCGGCAAGCCGGACGTGAAGATGGGCCAGAAAGGCGCCCACGTTTGCGACATCACCTTCGAGGACTGCCGGGTGCCCGCCGAGAACATTATCGGCGGCAAGGAAGGCCAGGGCTTCAAGACCGCCATGAAGGTGCTGGACCGGGGCCGTCTGCATATCTCCGCGGTGTGCGTGGGCGTGGCCGAGCGTCTGATCGAGGACGCGCTGCGCTTCGCCATGGAGCGCAAGCAGTTCGGCGCGCCGCTGGCGGACCATCAATTGATTCAGGCGATGCTGGCCGATTCCCGCGCGGAAGCGTTCGCCGGCCGTTCCATGGTGCTGGAAGCGGCGCGCAGCAAGGACGCCGGCAAGAACGTCAGCCTCGACGCCTCCTGCTGCAAGCTGTTCTGCGCCGAGATGGTGGGCCGGGTGGCGGACCGCGCCGTGCAGATCCACGGCGGCGCCGGCTACATGGCCGAGTACGCGGTGGAGCGCTTCTACCGCGACGTGCGGCTGTTCCGGATCTACGAAGGCACCACCCAGATCCAGCAGATCGTCATCGCCCGGGGCATGGTTCGCGACGCGTCTTAGCGGCAAGCTGGCTTTGCTTGTGCGAGCGGGCCTCGCCCGCGAAAGGCAAGCTCTGCTTGCCGGCAGGATTCCAGAGGCCTTTCTAATGGCGACATAAACAACCTCTCTGGGATCCTGCCGGGAGCTGCGCTCCCTTTCGCGGGCTGGGCCCGCTCCCACAAGATCCGTGAAATAACAATGCTGAGATTTTCCCTGCCGATCTGCATGATCGGCACCTTGATGGCGCTCACCGCCGACAGCGAGTTCGGGCTATGGATAGCCCGGCCCGCACTCTTGGTTTATCTGATTACCCAATGGCCCCGCCAGGGGTATCTGGCCCGGGGGCTGCAGCTGGTGGCGCTGACCCTGGCGGCCTCGGTGGCGGTTTTCCACGCCGATCCCCTGCCGATTCTGCTCGACGCCTGGGACCGCTTCTGTTTCTTCGCCACCTTCGTGTCCGCCCTGGGGCTGCTGCGGGTGTCGGCGATGCGTTCCCGGTTGATCCGCGACGCCGGCCAGGTGCTGATCCGCCAGCGCCCGACCTGGCGCTACCCTACCCTGTCCCTGGGCAGCGCCCTGTTCGGCATGATCGTCAATATCGGCGTGCTCAATCTGTTCGGCGCCATGATCCAGCGCAGCAACAGCCTCAAGGCGGCGGGCGGCGACCGGGCGATCCAGGCGGTGCGCGAGCGGCGCATGATCATGGCGATGCTGCGCGGCTTTTCGCTGGCGCCGCTGGTGTCGCCGCTGGGCGTGACCCTGGCGGTGATCCTTTCCAGCATGCCGCAGCTGAGCTGGTCGAAGCTGGCGCCGGTGGCCTTTCCCACGGCGGCGATCGTGTTCGTTCTGGGCTGGGCGCTGGACTGGTGGCTGCGGCCGCGCCATCTGACCGCGCCGGTGGTGACGCGCCCCTCGCCGGAACCCTTGTTTCGCTTTATCGCGCTGGCGCTGGGCATCACCGTGCTGGTGTTCGCGGTGAGCCTGGGCCTGGATGTGCGGCTGCCGGTGGCGGTGCTGATCGCCTGCCCGCTGAGCGCGGTGGCGTGGATGGCGGTGCAGCGGCGGCGGCTGGGGGGCGGCACCGGGGTGGTGCGGGCGGTGACCCTGCTGGGCCGGCATTCGCGGCTGATCTTCGGCGCCAGCCGCAATGAGATCGCGGTGCTGGGCGGCTCGGCGTTCCTGGGCGGCTTGTTGATTCCGCTGGTGGACCAGGCGTGGCTCGGCGACCTGCTGATCGCCACCGGCCTGCACGGCGCGCCGGCGGCGGTGGCGGCGATGCTGATCGTGTTGCTGCTGGCGCAGGTGGGGCTCAACCCGATTGTGTCGGTGACGCTGATCGCCGGGCTGTTCGCCGACACCCATGTGATCGGCCTGGAGCCGCAGGTGCTGGCCGTGGCGCTGATGAGCGCCTGGAGTCTGGCGATGATCTCCTCGCCGTTCACCGCCGCCATGATGGTGCTGGCGCAGCTCACCGGCCGCTCGCCCTATACCCTGGCCTGGCGCTGGGACGGGTTGTTCTTTTTATTGCTGCTGCCGCTGATCAGCGGCTGGTTGTTTGTGGTGGACGCGTTTTATTGAACCAGCGGAGTGCCGCCCAGCCAATTTATACAATGCAACCGACATTCTCGGCGGTATGTTGAGAGCTGATTTTGTGGGAGCGGGCCCAGCCCGCGAAAGGCCGGCAAAGCCGGCCGGCAGGATTCCAGAGGCCTTTCTATTACGCTTCTAGAGATGTTTCTGGGATCCTGCCGGCAAGCAAAGCTTGCCTTTCGCTTGCAGGGCAAGCTCCCACAAGGCCCGCTCCCACAAAGGCCCTCTGCCACAAGAGCCAAAGTCAGGCGCTGAAGTAGAGGCGGCCGTCGCGCTCCTGGCGGCTGACGCGGCCGGTGGCGAGCAGGCAGTTGAGGTGGGCGATGCTTTCGCCCATGGCGAACATCAGCTGGTGGCTGTCGAGCTTGCGCTTGAACAGCACCGGCAGCAGATCGTGGGCGGTGATCGGCTGTTGCCGGCAGGCGTCCTCGGCGGCGTCGAGCTGCTCGCGGTGGTGGTCGCAGAGATCGTCGACGCGGGCGTGCAGGCCGTGGAACGGCAGCCCGTGGGCGGGCAGCACCAGGGTGTTCTCGTCCATGGCGTCGCGCAGGGCGCGCAGCGAGTCGGTGAAGGCGGTGACCGGGTCGTCCTCCGGGTCGAGCGCGCGCACCGTCAGGTTGCTGGAGATTTTCGGCAGCACCTGATCGCCGCTGATCAGCACCTGGTCGCGCTCGCGGTAGAGGCAGATGTGCTCCGGGGCGTGGCCGCGGCCGATGTGCACCCGCCAGGTGTCGCCGTTGACGGTGACGGCGTCGCCGGCGGCCAGGGTTTCCGGTTGCGGCGGCAGTTCCGGCAGGATCTTGCGGAAGGTGTTGCCGCGCCCGGCCAGGGTGTCCAGGTCGTCACCGGGCACGCCGTGGCGGCCGAAGAAGGCGCGGAAGTTGTCGCCGATCTCCTGGTCGCTGGCGGCGTGCAGCTGGGTGGTCAGCGCCCACTCGCCCTGGGTCATCCACACCGGGGCCTGGAAGTGCCGCGCCAGCCAGCCCGCCTGACCGATGTGGTCCGGGTGGTAGTGGGTGACGATGATACGGTGGATGGGCCGCCCGCCCAGGGCATCCTGGAAGGCGGTGCGCCAGATTTCCTGGGTGTGACGGGACGAGAAACCCGTGTCCACCAGGGTCCAGCCGTCACCGTCCTCGAGCAGCCACAGATTGATGTGGTCGAGGGCGAACGGCAGAGGAAAGTTCAACCAATGCACGCCGGGGGCCACTTCCCGGCGCTGGCCGGGTTCCGGGGCCTGATCGAACGGGTACCGAAGCGGGTCGGTCATAACACAACATCCGTAAGCGGGAGAGAAGAATGCAAGCGTGGCAAATCCAAGACGACCACACGATCAAGCTGGCGTCCATGACCACACCGGAGCCGGGCCCCGACCAGGTGCGCGTGAAAGTGCGCGCCATGGGCGTGAACCGGGCGGATATCTTGCAAGTGAAGGGGCTTTATCCGGCGCCGCCGGGCTTCGACAGCAGCGTGCCGGGCCTGGAATACGCCGGTGAAATCGAGGCGGTGGGCAGCCAGGTGATGGGCCGCAAGGTCGGCGACCGGGTGATGGGCCTGATTCCGGGCTGCGCCTATTCCGAATACCTGGTGACCCACGAGCGCGAGACCCTGACGCTGCCGGACCACATCGACTTCGCCACCGGCGCCACCATTCCGGAAGCGTTTCTGACCGCCTACCGGGCGATGTTCCTGGAAGGCGGTCTGCAGCCTGGGCAATGGGTGCTGGTGCGCCCGGCCACCGCCGGCGTCGGCCTGGCGGGCGTGCAACTGGCCAACGCGCTGGGCGCGCGACCGATCGGCTCGAGCCGCAACCTGGACAACCTGGCCACCGCCCGCGAGATGGGGCTGGTGGAAGGCGCGCTGGAAGACGACACCCTGCCCGAGCGTTTGAAAGAGATTACCGGCGACGGCGTGGCGGTGATCTTCGACATGGTGGGCCCGGACTGGAACCAGCTGCTCAAGGGCCTGCGCATCGAGGGCACGCTGGTGATGATCGGCGTGCTGGGCGGCACCAAGACCGAGCTGGACCTGCGCGGCATGATGCAGCGCCGGCAGACGCTCACCGCCATGACCATGCGCAGCCAGCCGCTGGAAAAGCGCATCGCCATCGCCAATGTGTTCAACGACCGCCTGGCGCCGCTGTTCGCCAACGGCCGCCTGCGGCCGCTGCCCTTGAAGACCTTCCCGTTCAGCGATGCGCCGGCGGCGCACGCGCACATGATCGAGGACGCCTTCAGCGGCAAACGCGTGTTGGTGGTCGACTGACATAAGATCAACATTGTTGTTATATTAATGAAATACTATTTCACAACAAAAGAGGTGCCGCAATGACCGAAGCTACCGCGACTCGCCAGAGCCAGATGAGCCAGGCCGAGTGGGAAGTGCGCAAGGACCTGGCCGCCGCCTACCGGCTGGTGGCCCTGTACGGCTGGGAAGATCTGGTGTTCACCCACCTGTCCGCGCGCGTGCCCGGGCCGGAGCATCATTTCCTGATCAACCCCTACGGCTGGCTGTTCGACGAGATCACTGCGTCGTCGCTGATCAAGGTGGATTCCGAGGGTGAGATCGTCGATCCCGGCGCCACCAACCGGGTCAACCCGGCCGGCTTCACCATCCACAGCGCGGTGCACATGGCCCGCGAGGAAGCGGGCGCGGTGCTGCACCTGCACGCCGCCGACGGCGTCGCCGTGAGCGCCCACAAGGAAGGCCTGCTGCCGCTCAGCCAGACCGCCATGCTGTGCCTGGACCACATCAGCTTCCACGACTATGAAGGCGTGGCGCTGAACCTGGACGAGCGCGAGCGGCTGGTCAAAGACCTGGGCGACAAGAACATGATGCTGCTGCGCAACCACGGCACCCTGACCGTGGGCAAGACCGTGGCGGAAGCCTTCACCTACATGTACTTCCTGATGAAGGCCAGCGAGATCCAGGTGCGCACCCTCGGCCAGGGCGAGCCCTACCTGCCCTCCCAGGCCGCCATCGACACCACCAGCGACCAGTCCAAGCAGCTCGGCATGGCCAGCCAGCTCACCTGGCCCGCCCTGCTCCGCAAGCTCGAGCGCATCGGCAGCGACTACGCCACCTGATTACTCAGGCGGCCCAGTTCTCGAGGAAGAGATCGGGCACACGCTGGAATTCACGCTGGTTGTTGGTGACCAGAGTGGCGCCGAGAGCCAGCGCCTGCGCCGCAATCAGCGTGTCCATCGGACCGATGGGCGTGCCGGCGCGCTCCAGGTGGGCGCGCAGCTCGCCGTAGCGCCCCATGGCGGTTTCGTCGAACGGCAGGATATCCAGCGGTGCCAGAAACTTCTCCAGCGCATCACGATTACGTCGCGATCCGGTTTTCGCAACGCCGAAAGCCAGTTCCGCGCCACTGACACTCGATAGCGCCACCTGCCCCGCCCGCAACCCTCGCAGATGCTGAAACACCCGTTCCGGTTTGCGGTTGATAATGTAGATGCAGATGTTGGTATCCAACAGGTAGAGCGGATCAGTCATGGGAAGAGTTCGTCCCGTTGTTGACTGTCCGGCTGCTCTCGCTCGATCTCAAAACCGGTCTCGAACTCGTCCAGAGCCTCACGCATCACCGCCCAGGGGTCTTCCGCTGGCAATAACAACACGCCATTGCCGAAGCGCCGGGCAATCACTTCCGTCCCCTCGAACCGCAACTCCTTGGGCAGCCGCACCGCCTGACTGCGGCCCGACATAAATACTTTGGCTAGCATCGTCATCAAGAGGCCTCCCGGAGGCTGATGATATATACCAATGATAGATATCATCTTATTTCTCCTGAATCAAGTTTTCCGGGGGCCAGGCGCAATCCCAGTGGGGATAATCGCCGAGGAAATCAACAAGACCGGCGCGGAGGGGGTTGGCCACGATGTAGCGCGCCATTGCGGCGAGGTCGTCCTGCCGGCGCAGGGCGCGCTCGTGAAAGCCGACGTGCCAGAGTCGCTCGTTGCCACCCCTGCCCGCCCGGCGCCAGCGCTGGGTAGCAACGGATTTCGCTTTCTGGACCGTAGTGGCCAGATCCGCATGCTCACGCAACACCAGCAACCAGTGAATGTGATCAGGCATAACCACATAGCCGAGCGTGACAGCGTGCGCCCGGGTAGCGCGCAGGGCCTGCACGAAACAGCGGCCGCTTTGTAGCGTGGCAAAATGCGCCTGCCGACCGTGGCAGGTGATGGTAATCAGGTAGATGCGTCCGGACCCGCGAGCGCGGCCGTTACGCAAACGGTAAAATTTAGCCTTCCTTGGCATGGTGATACCTCCTTGTTGGTGGAGGTATCACCCTAGCCCGTGACGGCCGCTTCCTCTGTCAGCCGAGGCTGATTTTGTTGTAGTCATTAAGCCCGCATGCGGAGGGCGGCGAGCATGGTTTCCAGGCGGGGGACGGGGACACCGTGCTTCTGGGCGATGGCGACCACGTTGCCGAGGATGGCGTCGAGCTCAATGGGGCGGTCGTTGAGGTAGTCGAGCGCCATGCTGTTTTTGTAGGCGGGCATTTTGCGGGTGCCGTCGATGTTGCTGTCGATGATCTGCGGCGGCAGCGGGTGGCCGTCGGCTTCGGCGGCGTCGATCACTTCCTGCATCATTTCGCGCACCAGTTTTTCGCCGCCGGGGGTGTCGAGCATGGTGTAGGTGTCGGCGCCGTTGGCGAGCACGGAGAGCGGGTTGAACGGCGTGTTCCAGACGCATTTGAGCCAGCGTTCGCGGACCACTTCCTCGGTGAGTTTGATGTCGATGCCGCCTTCCACGAACAGGTCGCGCAGGGCCTGGCAGTGGTCGTCCAGGCCGCTGGGGTAGCGGCCCATGACCAACCGACCGTAGGCGTTGTGCTTGATTTCACCGGGGGCGACACGGCTGACGGCGATGAACGCCAGGCAGCTGATGATCGGGTTGTCGGGGAAGGCGTCGGCCAGTTCCCGTTCGATGTCGAGGCCGTTCTGGATCAGCACGATGTTGGTGCCCTCGCCCACCCAGGGGCGGACCAGGCCGGCGCGGTCGCTGCCGGGCAGGACCTTGGTGGCGAGGATCACGTAGTCCGGGGTGCTGTCCGGGCGGTCGCCGTCTTTGTACAGATAATCCGGTTTCCAGGAAATGTCGCCGAGCGGGCTTTCGAAGCGGAAGCCGTGCGCTTTGACGGCGTCGTATTCGGAACGCACCACGGCGCTGACGGTGCAGCCGGCGCGCTTGAGGATGGCGCCGTAGAAGCTGCCGATGGCGCCGGCACCGATGATCAAGGCGTGGGGTTTCAGGTTACTCATTGAAAAACTCTCCTAATTGGCAATAAGCCCTCGCCGCATGGAGCGCAGCGGCCAGAGCGCCAGCAGATAAACAATCAACAACATCAGAAAGGCGTCATCGAAGCCGACCTCGAAGGCGTGCGGGTGACCGGCCTCCGGGTGAGCTTGCCAGTAACGGTCACTGAAGAATTGTACGCAGATGGCACTGAGGTTGACGCCGATGGCGCCGCCGGTCTGGCGCCCGAAATTGATGATGCCGGAACCCTGGGGGATCAGCGCCGGCGGCAGCAGCGTGAGGCTGCCGGTGGTCACCGGCGGCATGATCAGCCCCAGCCCGACCCGGCCCAGGGCGGCCCAGGCCACCAGCCAGACGGCGGCGGTGGTCTGGTCGGCGGCGCGCATCATCACCATGCTGGCGATAAAGAACGCCAGGCCGCCGGCGATCATCCGCGCTAGCGGAATCCGGTCGGTGAGGTAGCCGACGAACGGAAACACGAACGCCATGGCGAGGCCGGCGGGCATCAGCATGAGGCCGGCGCTGGAGGCGCTGAACCCGGACACCTGCTGGAAGTACAGCGGCATCATATAGGTGGAGCCGAACACGCCGGCGCCCATGACGATGGACAGCAGGAAGCCGCCGGTGAAGCCCGGCGCGCCGAACACGCGCAGATCGAACAGCGGGTTCGGGCAACGCCGTTGCCAGAGCGCGAACAGGACCAACAGCAGCGGCCCGCCCAGCAGGGCGCTGAACAGCAGCGGGTCCAGCCAGCCGCGCCGCAGGCCCGATGCCAGCGCCCAGAGCGTGGCCACCAGCCCCAGGCTGAGCAGGATCAGCCCGGCCCAGTCGAGACGCGGCGCCTCGTCCTCGCGGTGGTCGGGCAGGAAGCGCCCGGCGATCACCATGGCCAGCAGGCAGGCGGGCAGCACCACGAAGAACACCGCCCGCCAGGACCAGGCGTCCACCAGCACGCCGCCCAGGGCGGGGGCGATGGCGGGGCCGAGGATCACGCCCATGCCGTAAATGCCCATGGCCTGGCCGCGTTTGTGCAGCGGGAACACCTGGAAGATGGTGATCATGGCGTGGGGCTGGATCATGCCGGCGGTGACGCCCTGCACCACGCGGGCGAGCACCAGCAGGCCGAAGCTGTTGCTGACGCCGCCCACCAGCGAGGCAATGATGAAGATCGCCATGGCGAGCAGGAAGGCGCGCCGGGAGCCGAACCGCGCCACCGCCCAGGCGTTGAGCAGCATGCCCACGGTCATGGCGGCGAGGAAGCCGGTGGCGATCCAGTGCACCTGGTCCTGTTCGAGCCGGTACTCGGCCATGATGGTGGGCACCGCCACATTGATGATGGTGGAGGCCAGCACCACGGACAGGGTGCCGAGCATCACCGTGACGGTGGCGTACCATCGATAGGCCGGCCCATAGCGCTCGAACAGACGCTCTATGGCGGGATTTTCGGGCATGGGAAGTGCCCGTTATTTTTTGGTCGGGTCGTCGCCGACCTGGATCAGCAGCTTGCCGCGGTTCTTGCCCTGCAGCAGACCCTGGAAGGCGCTGACCGCGTTTTCCAGACCCTCGACCACGTCTTCCTGGTATTTGACCTTGCCGTCGCGGATCCACGCCGGCATGTCTTTCAGGAAGTCGCCCTGGCGGTTGATGTAATCAAACTGGATAAAGCCTTTGATCAGCAGACGCTTGACCAGCACCTTGCCCATGAAGCCGGGCAGACGGTCCGGACCTTCCGGCATGGCGGTGTCGTTGTAGTGGGCGATGCGGCCGCACACCGGGATGCGGGCGAAGTCGTTGACCAGCTCCATCACCGCGTCGAAGGTTTCGCCGCCGACGTTCTCGAAGTAGACGTCGATGCCGTCCGGGCAGGCCTTGGCGAGCTGCTCGCGGAAGTCCGCGTCCTTGTAGTTAACGCAGGCGTCGAAGCCGTAGGCGCCGACCACGTGCTTGCACTTGTCCTCGGCGCCGGCCACGCCGACCACGCGGCAGCCCTTGAGCTTGGCGATCTGGCCGACCACCTGGCCGACGGCGCCGGCGGCGGCGGACACCACCACGGTTTCGCCCTTCTGCGGCTTGCCGATTTCATCCAGGCCCACGTAGGCGGTGAAGCCGGGCATGCCGAGCACGCCCACGGCGGTGCTGATCGGCGCCTGGGCCGGGTCCAGCTTGCGCATCGCCTTGGGCGAATTGACGGAGTATTCCTGCCAGCCGCCCGGGCACAGCACGTAGTCGCCCTGCTTGAAGTCGCCGCTGCGGGATTCCACCACCTGGCCGACGGTGGCGCCTTCCATCACCGAGCCTTCCTCGACGCTGGCGGCGTAGGACTTGGCGGCGCTCATGCGGCCGCGCATGTAGGGGTCCAGGGACAGATAGATGGTGCGTACCAGCACCTGGCCCTCGCCCACTTCGGGCACGGCGCCTTCCTGGAGCTTGAGGTTTTCGTCACCGGGCATGCCGGTGGGGCGTTTGGCGAGAATGATCTGACGATTGGTAGTCATGGTTGGAGCTCTCCCGAGAAACATTGTTGTTAGTAGCGTTGTAGGAGCGGGCCTTGCCCGCGAAAGGCAAGCTTGCTTGCCGGCAGGATGCCAGAGAGGTTGTTGGTGACCTGCTTATAAAGCGCTCTGGAATCCTGCCGGGGGCTTCGCCCCCTTTCGCGGGCGGGGCCCGCTCCTACGAGTCAACTAAAAAGGGCGGCCCGAAGGCCGCCCTTTTTTCACGCTGCGTGGTCGTCCACGTCGATCAGGTCTTCGAGAACACCGAGGTGGTATTCGCGGTCGCCCAACCAGTGGTCGATCATGACGATGCGCTTGGCGTAATGGGAGACCGGGGTCTCTTCCATCATGCCCATGCCGCCGAACAGCTGGATCGCTTCCTCGGCGACCTTGCGGCCGGATTTGCCGACCTGGGCCTTGGCGGCGGAGATGCGCTTTTTGCGCAGTTGCGGCTCCACGTCGAGGCTGCAGGCGGCGAGCATGGTGATGGAACGTACTTTTTCCAGCTCCATGCGCATTTCCACCATGCGGTGCTGCAGGGCCTGGAACTTACCGATCGGCACGCCGAACTGCTGGCGTTCCTTGATGTAGTCCAGGGTCTGGTCGCAGGCCACTTCCATGGCGCCGGAGGCTTCCGCGCACAGGGTGATCAGCGCCAGGTCGAGGGTCGCTTCCAGGGCGTCGAGGGCCTTGCCTTCGTCGCCGAGCAGCGCGTCGGCGCCGACTTTCACGTCCTTGAAGGTGATGTCGGCGGCGTGCAGGCCATCGATGGTCGGGTAGCCGCGGCGGCTGACGCCGTCGGCGCCGGCGTCGACGATGAAGGCGCTGAGGCCGTCTTTGTCGTTGCCGCTGCCGCCGGTGCGGGCGATCACCACCAGCTGGTCGGCGCTGTCACCGTGCAGGACCACGGCTTTCTCGCCGTTGATCACATAGCCGTCGCCGTCTTTCTTGGCGCTGGTTTCCACGAAGCGGTGGTCGTAGCGACCCTTGGTTTCGTAGTTGGCCAGGGCGAAGCGGGTTTCACCGCCGATGATGGCCGGCAGGTACTGCTCTTTCTGGGCGTCGTTGCCGAGCTTGTCGATCAGCACGCCGGAAAGCACCACGGTGGCCAGGTAGGGTTCCACCACCAGGCCGCGGCCGAAGCCTTCGGCCACTACCATCAGTTCCGGGCCGCCGCCGTTGAAGCCGCCGGCCTCTTCGGAGAACGGCACGCCCAGCAGGCCCAGTTCGGCGAACTGGGTCCAGGTGTCGGTGCTGAAGCCGTGCTCTGATTCCAGTGCCTTGTTGCGGGCGTCGAAGGTGTAGCTGTCACGGACCAGACGACCCACGGTCTCTTCGAGCATGCGCTGCTCGTCGCTGAATTTGAAATCCATGTTCGTCTCCTTACAGACCGAGAATCATCTTGGAGATGATGTTCTTCTGAATTTCGTTGGAGCCCCCGAAAATGGAGAGCTTGCGGAAGTTGAAGTAACGGCTGGCCACGGACCCGGCGAACTCGGGGCCGACGGTCTCGCCGTCGAAATCACCGGCCAGCTGTTCCGGCAGGAACGGCAGCGCGTGCGGGCCGGCGGCGCGGCGGAACAGATCGGTGATCTCCTGGCGCAGCTCGGTGCCCATGATTTTCAGGAAGGAGCTTTCCGCGCCGGGTACACCACCGGCTTCGGCGGCGGCCACGGTGCGCAGGTTGGTCATTTCCAGGGACATCAGCTCCATTTCCACGTCCGCCAGGCGGCTGCGGAAGTGCGGCTCTTCGATCAGCGGCTTGCCGTTGACCTGCTGCTCGCGGGCCACCTGCTTGAGGTGCGCCAGGGCGGCCTTGGAGCTGCCCACGCCGGCGATGCCGGTACGCTCGAAGGTGAGCAGGTACTTGGCGCAGGTCCAGCCTTTGTTCTCTTCGCCGACCAGGTTTTCCACCGGCACTTTGACGTCGTCGAAGAACACTTCGTTGACTTCATGCTCGCCGTCCAGGGTGATCAGCGGACGCACGGTGATGCCTTCGCTTTTCTCCATGTCGATGAGCAGGAAGGAAATGCCTTCCTGTTTCTTGGCGTCCGGGTCGGTGCGCACCAGGCAGAAAATCATGTTGGCGTGCTGGCCCAGGGTGGTCCAGGTCTTCTGGCCGTTGACGATGTAGTGGTCACCGTCGCGCACGGCGCGGGTTTTCAGACCGGCCAGGTCGGAACCGGCGCCCGGCTCGGAGTAACCCTGACACCACCAGTCGTCGCTGCGCAGAATGCGCGGCAGGTAGTAGTCTTTCTGCTCCTGGGTGCCGAACTTGATGATCACCGGGGCGACCATGTTGACGCCGAACGGCAGCACGGTGGGGGCGCCGGCTTCCGCGCACTCTTCTTCGAAGATGTGCTTCTGGATCGGGCTCCAGCCGGTGCCGCCGTACTCTTTCGGCCAGTGCAGGGCCAGCCAGCCCTGCTCGTTGAGAATTTTCTGCCAGCGGATGGTGTCTTCCTTGCCAAGGCGCTTGTGCTCTTTCACCTTGCTGGCGATGTCCTTGGGCAGCTTTTCGTTCAGGAAGGTACGCACTTCGTCACGGAAGGCGCGCTCTTCGGCGGTGTAATTAATGTCCATAATAACCTCTGTGTCTTAGGCGGCTTAAGGGCTTCGCGTTCAGCTGTAGAAGCCCTTGCCTTCTTTAGCCAGTTTTTCCAGCAGCGCGGCCGGCTTCCAGGTGTCGGAGCCGGTTTCCTGGTGAATCTGGCTCACCTTGTCGTAAATGGTCTTGAGGCCCACGGAATCGGCCCAGAACAGGACGCCACCGCGGTACACCGGGAAGCCGTAGCCGTAGATCCAGATCACGTCCACATCCAGCGGGCGGGCGGCGATGCCCTCTTCCAGGATCTTGGCGCCCTCGTTGACCATGATGTACATGCAGCGCTCGAGGATTTCCTGGTCGGAGATGTCCCGGGACTGGATGCCGTTCTCTTCACGGAATTTAGCGATCAAGGCGTCGACTTCGGATGAAGGCACCGGGGTGCGGTCGCCTTCCTTGTAGTCGAACACGCCGGCCTGGGTCTTCTGACCGAGACGGCCCTGCTCCACCAGATCGTCGGTCCAGTTGCGCGGCGGTGCGTTGTCCGGGTCTTCCTTGCGCAGCTCTTCGCGGATGCGGTAGCCCACATCCATGCCGGCCAGGTCGGACATGGCGAACGGGCCCATGGGGAAGCCCAGGTCGAACAGCACCTTGTCCACCTGCGCCGGGTTGGCGCCTTCGTTGACCAGCTGTACCGCTTCCGCCTGACGCTTGTGCAGCATGCGGTTGCCGACGAAGCCGTGGCATACGCCCACCAGCACGCCGACCTTGCCGATGCGGCGGCTCAGGTCCATGACGGTGGCGACCACCTCGTCGGAGGTTTTCTCGCCGCGCACGTTTTCCAGCAGCTTCATCACGTTGGCGGGGCTGAAGAAGTGCATGCCCACCACGTCCTCGGGACGCTTGGTGAACGAGGCGATGCGGTTCACGTCCAGGGTGGAGGTGTTGGTGGCGAGGATGGCGCCGGGCTTGCAGACCCGGTCCAGCTCGGTGAACACGGCTTTCTTGACGTCCATGTTCTCGAACACCGCTTCGATGACCAGGTCCACGTCGCCCAGGTCGTCGTAGCTGAGCGTGGGCTGGATCAGCGCCATGCGCTGCTCCACCTGCTCCTGGGTGATGCGGCCTTTCTTGGCGGTGTTCTCGTAGTTCTTGCGGATCACGGCGATGCCGCGTTCCAGGGCGTCTTCCTTCACCTCGAGAATCTTCACCGGGATGCCTGCGTTGGCGAAGTTCATGGCGATGCCGCCGCCCATGGTGCCGGCGCCGATGATGGCGGCGCTTTTCACGTCACGCTTGGCGGTGTCCTTGGGCAGGCCGGGTACCTTGGCCACTTCGCGCTCGGCGAAGAAGACGTGGCGCTGGGCGCGGGACTCGGGGCTCACCAGCAGCTCGGCGAACAGCTCGCGCTCGCGCTTCATGCCTTCGTCGAAGGGCAGTTCCACGGCGGCCTGGACCGCTTTGATGCAGTGGAACGGCGCTTTGAAGCCGCGCTGTTTGCGGGCGATGGACTTCTCGTAGTTGGTGAACAGATCCGCGTCTTCTTTCTTCACGTCGAGGTCGCGGATCTTGCGCAGCGGGGCGTTTTCGGCCACCAGCTTGCGGGCGTAGGCGAGCGCGCCTTCGAGCAGATCACCGCCGACCACTTCGTCGACGATGCCGACCTTGAAGGCGTCCTTGGCTTTCACCGGGTTGCCGCCGACGATCATGTCCAGGGCGGCCTTGGCGCCGACCAGACGGGGCAGACGCTGGGTGCCGCCGGCGCCGGGCAGCAGGCCCAGCTTCACTTCCGGCAGGCCGACCTTGGCGGATTCCAGGGCGACGCGGTAGTCGCAGCCCAGGGCCACTTCCAGGCCGCCGCCCAGGGCGGTGCCGTGGATGGCGGCGATCACCAGCTTGTCGCTGCTTTCGTATTCGCTGATCACGTCCGGCAGGGCGGGCCCGGCGGGCGGCTTGCCGAATTCGCGGATGTCGGCGCCGGCGGGGAAGGTGCGGCCTTCGCCGATCACCACCAGGGCTTTGGCCTGGTCGTCTTCCAGGCCCTGGCGCAGGCAGTTGACCAGCCCTTCGCGTACACCCTGACCCAGGGCGTTGACCGGCGGATAGTCGACGCCGATAACACCGATGTCGCCTTCAAGACGGTAGCTCACTACCTCGCTCATGATTCCTCCTTCAGCGGGGGACCCGCGGTGCGGCGGCCGGAGGGGCCGCGACGGCGCCGCGCATCCCGTGGAAACGGTTCTCTCCCGGACGCTTCAGTATAAGAAAATCCGGGCCATTATCAATTATTTCGGAATTAGGTTTTATCTAGCGGACCAACTCTGTTGTTGGCTACACCCTATGGGAGCGGGCCTTGCCCGCGAAAGGCAAGCTCCGCTTGCCGGCGGGATACCAGAGACGCTTAACGGCGGCACAAACAGCGTCTCTGGTATCCTGCCGGGTGGCTAAAGCCACCCTTTCGCGGGCCGGGCCCGCTCGCACAAGCCCGCTCGCACAGCCTTTCTTTAACCGAAAAGGGCACCTCACAGGGTGCCCTTTCTCGGCGTTGCATCACAGTGTGAGGCGCGGCGTTTACTCGGTGATTTCGGACAACTTGCGCAGCACCACTTCGCCGTCGACCACTTCGGCGATCTGCGGGTCGGCGCCCAGGTTGCCGGCTTCGTCGATGCCGTCCACGTCGTACGGGTTGTGCTCCACGGACACTTTCTCCATGGCGGAGCCGATGGCCGCGCGGATCGCCTTGGCGTCGTCCACGGTGCCGGCTTCCTGCATCGCCTGGGCGATCAGGTACATGGCGAAGTAGTTGTACGCGGTTTCAGAGGTGGCCACGCCGTTGTGGTCCTTCTGCCACTTCTCAAGGAACAGCTTGGCGCCTTCGTTCTCGTACTTGTCCAGGGGTACCACGCCCACGGAGCCTTCCAGGGACTTGATGCCGCCGGATACCTTGGCCACTTCGTCCATCTTGGCCTGGTCCATCAGGATGAAGCCGCCCTTGAAGCCCAGTTCGCGGGCCTGACGCACCACCAGGCCGGTGGGCTCGGAGGCACCGCCGACGAACATCACGTCGGGATCCTCGGACAGCACCTTGCTGACGCCGGTGTAGAAGTCCGCGGACTTGTTGTAGTCCATCGGGTTCATGGCCGCGACTTCGCCGCCCAGCTCACGCCATACCGGCACGAATTCCTTGGTCCAGTACTTGGCGTAGTCGTGGGTGGCGTTGGCGACACCCAGTTTGTTGCCGAAGCGGTCCATGGTGATGCGCGAGAACGGCTCGATGTAATCGGTGAAGTTGGGCGGAATCTTCACGGTCAGCTTGTTGCCCTTGGAGGTCACCGCCGGCACGGAGGTGTAGGACATCACCAGGAAGCCGTCACGCTCGTTGAACGCCTGCAGGGCGAAGGTGCCGCCGGAGTGCGGGGTGAAGATCACCGGGGCGTTGTACTGCTGCACCAGACGCTTGCCGTTCACGGCCGCCTGGCTGGGCGAGTACTTGTCGTCCAGGGCCTGGATGTTGATGGTGTGTTTCTCACCGTCGACGGTGATGCCGCCGGCGGCGTTGATTTCCTCGGCGGCCATGCGCAGGCCTTCCAGGGTGTTCTCACCGTACAGAGCGGCACCGCCGCTGAGCGGGCCGGTGAAGCCGATGTTGATTTCGTCGGCATGGGCCGCGCCACCGATGGCGAGGGCAACCGCACCGGCCGCGGCCAGGCGACGGAAGGATTTGAATACTTTCATGCTCTTTCTCTCCCTTTCTTTATTGTTTGGGATGTGGTCGGAAATTAAGTGTGTTGCACGGCGCCCTCAGGCGCCGATGTAAGCTTTGCGTACCGCTTCGTTACCCAGCATGGCGTCGCGGTCGCCTTCCATGACCAGGCGGCCGTTCTCCATCACGTAGGCGCGCGTGGCGATTTTCAGTGCCGCGAACGCGTTCTGCTCCGCCAGCAGCACCGAGGTGCCTTCCTTGTTGATGGTCTGCACGGCTTCGAACACCTGCTTGACCACCAGCGGCGCCAGACCCAGCGACGGCTCATCCAGCAGCAGCAGCTTGGGACGGCCCATCAGGGCGCGACCGATGGCCACCATCTGCTGCTGACCGCCACTCAGGGAACCGGCGGGCTGATCCTTTTTCTCGTCTAAAATGGGAAACATTGCAAGGACATGCTCAAGTGTTTTTTTCATACCCGCCTTATCGCGGCGGTGTACGTAGCCCCCCAGCCAGAGATTTTTCAGCACTGACATTTCGGGAAACAGCTTGCGACCTTCCGGGCACTGCACCACGCCGGCCTGCACCAGCGCGGAGGGTTTGCGGCCGGTCACGTCCTCGCCGTTCAGGCTGATCTTGCCGGCGGACGCCTTGAGCAAACCGCTGATGGTGTTGAACAGGGTGCTCTTGCCGGCGCCGTTGGCGCCCAGCAGCACCACCAGCTCGCCCTGCTCCACGCTCATGGAAACGCCGTCCAGGGCCTTGAAGCTGTCGTACTTGGCGTCCACGTTCTCAAGCTTCAACATCTTCTTCACTCCCCAGATAAGCTTCGATGACCACCGGATTGGTCTTGATCTGTTCCGGCGTGCCTTCGGCGATCTTCTCGCCGTGGTCCAACACCATGATCTTGTCGGCCAGGCTCATGATCATGTCCATTTTGTGCTCGATCAGGCACACGGTGATGCCGTGGTCGACCATTTTGCGGATCAGCGCCGCCAGGTTTTCGGTCTCTTCCGGGTTGATGCCGCCGGCGGGCTCGTCGAGCAGCACCAGTTCCGGATCGGTGGCCATGGCCAGCGCGAACGCCACCCGCTTGCGCTCTTCCTGGGTGGTGTCGGCGATGTAGCGGTGGCCGATGTGGCTGAGACCGACGAAGTCCAGCACCTCGGCGGCTTTCGCCCGGCACTTCTTCTCTTCGTCGCGCAGCCGCTTGGAGTTGATGATCACGTCCCAGAGCCGCGATTGGGTACGCAGCCGGTGACCGACGATCAGGTTGTCCAGCACCGTGGACTGCTCGAACAGCTTGGTGGTCTGGAAGGTCCGCGCGATACCGAGACGGGCAATGCGGTCCGGCGCCATGCCGGTGACGTCCATGCCGTTGAACTCGATGCTGCCGGAGGTGGGCGGCATGGCGCCGGCCACCAGGTTGAAGAAGGTGGTCTTGCCGGCGCCGTTGGGGCCGATGATCGCGTTGATCTGGCCGGCGGCGAATTCCACGCTCACGTCGTTGACCGCCGCCAGGCCGCCGAAGCGCTTGGTGAGATTATTGATCTTAAGCATTGTCGCTGGCCTCCTTGGACGAAGTGGCGCTGTCGCCGACACGGGTCTGGCCTTCTTTGGCCGGCGCTTTGCTCGCCAGACGGCGGCCGCGCCAGGTCAGGAAGGTGCCGACCACGCCCTTGGGCATGAAGATCACCAGCAGTACCAGCAGGGGACCGAAGACGATCATCCGGTACTCCTCGAAGGACTGCACCGCCTGGGTCAGCCAGGTGATCGCCATGGTGCCCACCAGCGGGCCCATCAGGGTGCCGATACCGCCCACCAGCAGGTAGGTGATGATGTCGAAGGTGTGCACCACCTCGGCTTCCGCCGGGCCGATAAAGCGCACCACACCGGCGTACAGGCCACCGGCGAGGCCGGCGTAGACGGTGGACAGCACGAACGCCAGGACCTTGTTGCGCATCAGGTTGATGCCCAGGGACTGGGCCAGGTCGTCACTGATACGGATGGCCAGGAAGGTGCGGCCGACCAGAGAGCTGGAAATACGGCTCACCAGCACGATCGCCAGTACCAGGAAGAACAGCACCAGGTAGTAGAACGGAATGGTGCGGGTGAAGTCGATCAGCCCGAAGCCTTCCGGCGGCGCGATGTTGATGATGCCCAGGGAGCCGTGGGTGAGCGCTTCCCACTTATCCAGCAGCAGGTAGATGATGAAGCCCACGCACAGGGTAAAGATGGCGAAGTAGTGTTCCTTGAGACGCAGGGACACGATGCCCACCAGGAAACCGAACACCGCCGAGAACACGCCGGAGGCGACAAAGGCGGGCCAGAACGCCCAGCCGTGATCCACGGTGAGGATCGCCACCACATAGGCGCCGATGGCGAAGAAGCCGCCGTGGGCCAGGTTCAGCTGGCCGCAGAAGCCGGTGATGATGTTCAGGCCGTACACGGCGATGGCCCAGATAAAGGCCAGAGCCATCACGTAGATCTGGTATTCGCTGCCCGCGATCAGCGGGAAAATCAGGGCGAACGCCAACAGCACCACTTTCATGGCCGGGCTGGCGAAGAAGTTGGCAATGCGATCCATTAGCGCACCCCCTTGGTGAACAGGCCGGTGGGCTTGATGGAAAGAATCACCACCAGCAGAACAAAGGCAATCAGATCCTTATAGGTGCTGGAGACGTAGTAGCCGCCCAGCGCTTCGGCGAAGCCGATGATCAGACCGCCGACGATGGCGCCGGGGATGCTGCCCATGCCGCCGAGAATAATGATCACGAAGGCCTTCATGATCACCAGGTGGCCCATGGCCGGGTACACCAGGTTGATCGGCGCGAACAGGCTGGCGCCCACCGCCGCCAGGAAACCGGCGATGGCGAAGGTCATCATGGCCACGCGGTTGGCGTCGATGCCTACCAGGAAGGCGCCTTCCCGGTTCTGCGCCATGGCGATGATGGTGGAGCCGGTCATGGTCTTCTTCAGGTACAGGTGCAGCGCGCCCATGATCGAGAAGGCGCCGACGATGATCAGCAGCCGCTGGGCCGGCAGCACCAGGCCGCCGAACTCGAGGATGCCGGTGTAGGGGGTCGGCATGCGGCGGAAATCGGAACCCCAGTGCATCTGCACCACCGCTTCCAGGAACAACAGGATGCCGATGGCGGCGATCTTGTCGTGGATCGGCGGCGCGTGCCGCAGCGGGTGGAAGACCAGGCGTTCACAGAGCACCGACAGCACGGCCACGAAAAGGCCGGCGCCGAGCATGGCGATCCAGTAGTTGAGCCCCAGATCCACCATGATGTAGTAACTGATGTAGGCGCCCACCATGTAGAGAGCACCGTGGGCAAAGTTGGGAACGTGCAAAATGCCGTACACCAGGGTCAGACCCAGGGCCACGAGGCCGTAGATGCTGCCCAGGGTGAGGCCATTAAGCGCTTGCTGAAGAAACGCGTCCAAGGCTGAGCCTCCTGTTCGTGTTATTTGAGAAACAACCTCCCAGCGAGCGGCGAGGTCCCATCCGCGTCGTTCGAACTGCGGGAAGTTGTTTCAGCTTTTTTGGGTTTTTGGAATTGTCAGGCTTGTTGTTGCTGGTCAGCCCATTCCTCTTCCTGCATCGCGCGCCACATCACCTTGCCGGTGGGCGAGCGCGGCAGCTCATCGCGGAACTCGACGATCTGAGGCACCTTGTAGGCGGCCATCTGTTCCTTGCACCAGGCGATGATCTCGTCTTCGCTGACCTTGCCCTTGTGGTCGGCGGCCAGCACCACACAGGCTTTCACGGTTTCACCGCGGCGCTCGTGGGGGGCGGAGATGACACAGCTTTCCTGGATCGCGGGATGCCGGTACATAAGACTTTCGACCTCGGCGGGCCAAACTTTAAAACCGGACGCATTGATCATGCGTTTCACCCGGTCGACGATGAAGAAGTAGCCCTCTTCGTCGTAGTAGCCCATGTCGCCGGTGCGGAAGAAACGTTCGCCGTCGATTTCGATGAAGGCTTTCTGGGTTTCCAAGGGGCGGTTCCAGTAACCCTGGAAGATCTGCGGCCCGCGGGAGATGATCTCGCCCACTTCGCCGACGCCCATTTCCTTGCCGGTGTCCACGTCGATCACCCGTGAATCCACGTCAAAGACCGGAATGCCCAGACACTGCTTTTTGGGTTTTTCGGAGGGGTTGATATGGGTAGCGGCGATGGTTTCGGACAGGCCGTACCCTTCGATGTAACGCAGACCGGTAAGCTTGAACAGCTTATCGGACACCGCTTCGGGCATGGCCGCCCCGCCGCCGCCGATGTTCTCGAGGCTGGACAGGTCGAAGCTTTCCACGTCCGGGTCGGAAAGCAGATCGATGGCCATGGTGACGATGTTGGTCCAGCTGGTGACCCGGTAGCGCTCGATCAGCTTGGCCGCGGTGCGGCGGTCCCAGCGGGTCATCAGCACGATGCAGGAGCCCACGAAAATGGGGCCGTTCATGGCGCCCTGCATGCCGGTGACGTGGAAATACGGCAGCGTCGACAGGGTCACGCCCTCGCGGCCGCCGCCGGAGCGCCAGGCGGCGCCGTGCACGCAGGTGGCCATCACCGAGCGATGGGTGTGCATGCAGCCCTTGGGCGCGCCGGTGGTGCCGGAGCTGTAGGGGAACACGGCCAGATCGTCCGGGCCCACCAGCGGTTCACCGGGCTGGTGACCGGCGCCCAGGGCGTCGCCCCAGGCGATGGTGCCGGCGGTGTTCAGCGGCTGCGCCGGGGCGGCCACCTCGGCGGGCAGGTCGAGGTCGGTCTGCGGGTGAATGTAGTCGCTGTAGGCGGCGACGATCACATGGCGCAGACGCTCATGGCCGATCAGCGGCTCGATGTGCGGGAACACTTCCTGGCTGCAGATGCACACGGAGGCCTGGGTGTCCTGCAGGTAGTGCTCGAGCTCGGCGCTGCGGTTCATCGGGTTGATCGGCACGACAATGGCGTTGGCGCGCAGAATGGCGTAGTAACCGATGATGAACTGCGGTGCGTTCTGCATGAACAGCATCACCCGGTCGCCTTTTTCCACGCCCAGGTGCTTCAGTTCGCCGGCCAGGGCGTCCACCTGCTGCTTGAGTTCCCGGTAGGTGATGGGCGCATCGTAGTAGATGATCGCGTTCTCATCCGGGTAGCGCAGCGCGGAAATTTCGAGGTTGCTGTAAAGGCTGGTTTCCGGAAGCTTGAGCTGGTGAGGCAGCCCCTCCGGCCAGACGGCAAAATGCCGATCAAACATGCCTGTGCTCTCCCTATATATTTTCTATATCGACGGCCGGCACCGGAAAACCGGTGCCGGCCGTTTGGATTGTTGTAAGGCCCGCGGAGACGCGGACAGTACCGGACCCTGACCCGCGCTTTTGTTAACGCGGATACATAACCGATACTGAAGTTGACCAAGCGGTCAATCTGACATGGCGCCCCTGGGGCGTCAATACTATTTTGGAATATGGTTTCGCATTTGGCCCGTGGAAGCGGATCCTGTGGGAGCGGGCCCCGCCCGCGAAAGGGAGCGCAGCTCCCGGCAGGATGCCAGAGATTACTCTAACGGCCGCACAAACAGCCTCTCTGGGATCCTGCCGGGTGGCTGAAGGCCACCCTTTCGCGGGCAAGGCCCGCTCCCACAAGGTGCTTCGCTCTTACCTTAGCGGGGCAAAGGCCGGTCGCCTTCTTTAAAGCATTCGTCAGCCAGTACATCGTCGCAGCGTGTCGGCTGCAGGGGCATCACCGAGATGTGCCCATCGCGCAGGGCGACCACGTCGGACTGCGGGTGGTCGATGCTGGACGGACGGCGCTCGAAGGACAGCCAGTGGTAGGCCAGCCCGCGGCCGTCGGTGCCGTGCACCAGGCGCGGCCCGGCGATGCCGCCGCCGATCTGCCGGGTGAAACGGCTGCCGCGCAGCTCCGCCACCGGCAGGTCGGGGAAGTTGATGTTCCAGCAGGCGCGCTGGTAGCCGTCGCGGTCGGCGCCGGCTTCCCACAGCTCGCGGATCAGACCGGCGGCGTAGCGGGTGGTGGGCGCGTAATCGATGGCGGCGCGGTCGACGAACGCCTGGCTCAGGGCGATGCCCGGCAGGCCCAGGTGGGCGGCGGCGAGCACCGCGCCGACGGTGCCCGAATACATCACCGAATCGCTCAGGTTGGCGCCGCAGTTGACGCCGGAGAGCACCAGATCCGGCGCCTCCTCCTCGAACCATTCCGCCATGGCGAACATCACGCAGTCCGCCGGCGTGCCGGACACCGCGAAGCGCCGCTCGCCGTGGTGGTAGACGCGCAGCGGCGTGTGCAGGGAGATGCCCTGCCCCACCCCGCTCTGGTCGTGCTCCGGCGCCACCACCCAGACTTCCTCGGCGAGCTGCGCGGCGATCTCCTCGGCGACCTTCAGGCCCGGCGCGTCGATGCCGTCATCATTGGTCAACAAAATCCTGCCAAACGGCCTCATATAAACCCCAAAAAAAGTTAATAGTTAACAGTTAATAGTGAATAGCGGGGCGGCTCCGTCGCTGTAGCCGTGCCACGGAGCCGCCCAACTATTAACTGTTCACTGTTCACTGTTACTTGTGTGTTCTTGCGATCTGCCAGCCGCGCTCGGCGATCAGGCCGGCCCGCTTGCCCACTTCCAGGGCGTTGCGGTTGCTGGCGTTGCCTTGCAGGGCGCGGGCGTAAACGCCTTGCAGAATAGCGGCGGAACGGAACAAGGCAAAGGCCAGGAACACCGGCCAGTCGTTGATGCCGTCGCGGCCGGCGCCTTCGCAGTAGCGCTGCAGCAGGCTCTGCTCGTCGGGGATGCCGCGGGCGCGCAGGTCCAGGCCGTCGAGGCCGCGCACGCCGTTGACGCCGTGGGGCATGTGGTACGGCAGGCAGCAGTAGGCCAGGTCGGCGAGCGGGTGGCCGATGGTGGCCAGTTCCCAGTCGAGCACCGCCACCACATCGGGGGTGCGGTTATCCACCAGCAGGTTACCGAGGCGGAAGTCGCCGTGGGCGATGGCGGCGCTGTCGTCCTGGGGAATATTGTCCGCCAGCCACGCCATCAGGTTGTCCATGGCCGGCATTTCATCGGTCTTGGAGGCTTCGTACTGGGCGCTCCAGCGCTTCACCTGGCGCTCCACGTAGCCCTTGGGCTTGCCGAAATCGCCCAGGCCGGCGGCCTGGTAGTCGACGCTGTGCAGCTTGGCCAGGGTGTCGATCTTGTCGTTGTAGAGGTCGGCGCGCTGATCCTTGGGCAGGGCTTCCAGCTGCGGCTGGGTGAACACCCGGCCGGGCACGAAATCCATCACGTAGAAGCTGGTGCCGATCACGTCATCGTCTTCGCACAGCAGGTGCATGGCCGGCACCGGCACCTCGCTGTGTTCGCCGAGCGCCTTCATGACGCGGTATTCCCGGTCCACCTGGTGGGCGGACGGCAGCACCTTGCCCGGCGGCTTCTTGCGCAGCACGTACTCGCGGTCGCCGCTCTGCAGCAAGTAGGTGGGGTTGGACTGCCCGCCCTGGAACTGGCGCACCTTGAGCGCGCCGTCGAGCAGATTGTGCTGTTCCAGGTACTCGGCGAGACGCGCCTCATCCAGGCGGTGCGCCTCAAGCACAGGGACGATTTCCGGTTGACCTTCCATAACTCTTCCTCGAATCAAGTTCGCGGCGCCGCTGTGGGAGCGAGCCTGCTCGCGAAAGGGTGGCGAAGCCACCCGGCAGGATTCCAGAGACCTTGTTGGTAATCCGCTTTATAAAGCCTCTGGTATCCTGCCGGCCGGCGTTACCGGCCTTTCGCGGGCAGGGCCCGCTCCCACAAGAGCTGTTCCATAATGCCGGTCGCTAACAAATGGTTTCGCCGCCGTCGGCGACGATGGTCTGCCCGGTGACGTAGGCGCTGGCCGGGCTGGCCAGGAACAGCGCCACGCCGGCGATGTCCACCGGCTCGCCGATGCGCCGCACCGGGGTGCGCTCCTCGGCGCGCTGGCGGCGCACCGGGTCCTCGGTGAGCGCCTTGGCGAAGTCGGTACGCACCAGGCCGGGGGCGATGCTGTTGACGCGGATGTTGCGCGGGCCCCACTCCACCGCCAGGTTGCGCGCCAGGGCCGCTTCGGCGGCCTTGGAGACGCCGTAGGTGCCGATGGTGGCGTTGCCGCGCAGGCCGGCGATGCTGGAAATAATAATCACGTTGCCGCCGCCGTTCTTGTCCATTTCCGGCAGTACCCGGTTGCACAGCCAGAAGGTGCCCTTGGCGTTGGTGTCCATGATCTTGTCCCAGGCCTCGTCGGTGAGCTCGGAGGTGGGACCGTAGACCGGGTTGGTGGCGGCGTTGCAGACCAGAATATCAATGCGGCCGAAGGCGGCCAGGGTCTCATCCACCAGGTTCATCAGGTCGTCTTTCTTGCCCACGTTGCAAGGCACGGCGATGGCCTCGCCGCCGGCGGCCTTGATCGCCTCGCAGACCTGGTGGCAGGGCTCCGGCTTGCGGCTGGAGATCACCACCTTGGCGCCCGCGGCGGCCATTTCCTCGGCGATGGCCTTGCCGATGCCCTTGGTGGAGCCGGTGATCAGGGCGACCTTGCCTTTCAGATCGAAGAGCTTGCTCATTGTTGTTCTCCCGGAATCGTTCTTAGCGGTAACGGCCCAGTTCCAGCTTGGCGATGGAGTCCAGATGCACTTCGTCGGGGCCGTCGGCCAGCCGCAGGGTGCGCAGGTTGGCCCAGGCGCTGGCCAGGAAGGTGTCCTGGCAGACGCCCAGGGCGCCGTGCACCTGAATGGCGCGGTCGACCACGTTGGCGGCCATTTCCGGGGCGATCACCTTGATCATGGCGATTTCCTGGCGGGCCACCTTATTACCGACGGTGTCCATCATGTGCGCCGCTTTCAGGGTCATCAGCCGGGCCTGCTCGATCTCCAGACGCGAGCGGGCGATGTTCTTGCGGATCGAATCGAACTGGGACAGCTTGCGGCCGAAGGCCTCGCGCTCTTCCACCCGCTTGCACATGGCTTCCAGGGCGCGCTCGGCGACGCCGATGGAACGCATGCAGTGGTGGATACGGCCCGGGCCCAGGCGGCCCTGGGCGATTTCGAAGCCGCGGCCTTCGCCGAGAATCAGGTTGCTGGCCGGCACCCGCACGTCGGTGAAGGTGATTTCCGCGTGGCCCTTGGGGGCGTGGTCGTAGCCGAACACGTGCAGGGCCCGCTCGATCTTCACGCCGGGGGTGTCCAGCGGTACCAGAATCTGCGACTGCTGCTGGTGGCGCGGCGCGTCCGGGTCGCTCTTGCCCATCACGATGGCGATCTTGCACTCGCTGGACATGGCACCGGAGGACCACCATTTGCGGCCGTTGATGACGTAGTCGTCGCCGTCACGCTTGATCTCGGTGCAGATGTTGGTGGCGTCGGAGGACGCCACCGCCGGTTCGGTCATCGAGAAGCAGGAGCGAATTTCGCCGTTGAGCAGCGGCTTGAGCCACTGTTCCTGCTGTTCCGGGGTGCCGTAGCGGGCCAGCACTTCCATATTGCCGGTGTCCGGCGCCGCGCAGTTGAAGATTTGCGGGGCGATGGCGCTGCGGCCCATCACTTCACACAGGTGGGCGTAGTCGTAGTTGCTGAGGCCGGCGCCGTGCTCGCTTTCCGGCAGGAACAGGTTCCAGAGCCCTTCGGCTTTGGCCTTGTTCTTCAGTTCCTTGATGATCGGCGGCGGGGTCCAGCGGTCGTCGCTGTTGCCGTGCTGTTCGGCGTAGACGGCCTCGGCGGGATACACGTGGGCGTCCATGAAGGCGACGAGCTGGTCATACAGGGCCTGGGCCCGGTCGGAAAGGGGCAACATCGGGGGGCTCTCCTCGAGGTTATCTCGTGTTTATTCTGGCATTCGAATCGGCCCCGAAATGTGGCATGACCGGATGGTCGCGTCAAATTTTTCGGAACGATGTTCCGAAATTACTGACCGGACAGGGAGGGGCATTCGCGCAGGCTGCCGAGGTAGCAGTCAACGAAGTGTTCGGCCTCGGCTTCCAGATCGAAGGAGTCGGGGATCAGCAGCCAGGTGTAGAGCATACCGGTCATCTGCACGTGCAACATGGTGATGGCACGCTCGATGTTGAGGGTGTCGGGCAGCTGGCCCTGGGCGATGGCGTTATTGAGGGTGCGGCGGATCTTGTCCGAGCCGTCCAGGTAGGTTTCCTGCTGGCGGGCCATGAGCGGGTCGGTCTGGGCGGTGAACTCGCATTTGTGGAAGATAATTTCAAACACGCGTTTCCGGCACGGATCTCGCACGGTATCGTGGAGCACGTAAACCAGCAGCTCGCGGAGCTTGCCCAGCGGGTCGGTCTCGTCCGGGCTTTCCGCCTGTTGGGAGAGGGACTCCATGGGCAGACGGTGCCGTTCGGTCATGGCGACGAAGATGTCGTGCTTGTTCTTGAAGTGCCAGTAGATCGCACCACGGGTGACGCCCGCCTCCTCGGCGATGTCACTCAGGGAAGAGCGGGACACCCCTTTCTTGTGAAACACGCGCTCGGCGGCATCGATGATCTGCTCGCGGGTTTCGAGGGCTTCCGCCTTGGTGCGCCTGGCCATCGGCTGCTCCTGGGTCGTTCGTGGCTAAGGATTCATCCTTTATTCACTATACATACGTTTTTGAATGTATGTATACTCCCAAGCTGTTTTTCCATCCGCTTTTAATAGAAAAACCGAGGTTCCCATGCGCACAGCTCCGGTTGCTTTACCGATTGCCCTATTTCTCAGTCTCGCCCTCGCGGCCTGCGGCGGCGACGACCAGGCGGGCGGCGACCGGCCGCCGCCGGAAGCCGGCTTTATCACCGTTGAACCGGAGCCGTTCACCATCACCAGCGAGTTGCCCGGCCGCACCACCCCGCACCAGGTGGCCGAGGTGCGCCCGCAGGTCAACGGCATCATCGAAGAGCGGCTGTTCGAGGAAGGCCAGCTGGTGGAAAAAGGCGAGCCGCTCTACCGCATCGACGACAGCCTCTACCAGGCGGATGTGGAGAGCGCCCGGGCCGAGCTGGCGCGCGCCCAGGCGACCCTGAAGTCCACCCGGCTGCGCGCCCAGCGGTTCGAGAAGCTGCTGGATATGAAAGCGGTGAGCCAGCAGGAGTATGACGAGGCGGAAGCGGCACTGGGCGAAAACGAGGCCCAGGTGGCGGCGGCCCGGGCGGCGCTGAGCAGCGCCCGCACCAACCTGGACTACACCACCCTGGAAGCACCGATCAGCGGCCGCATCGGCCGTTCCACGGTGACCGCCGGGGCGCTGGTGACCGCCAACCAGGCGCAATCCCTGGCGACCATTCGTCAGCTGGACCCGATCTACGTGGACCTGACCCAGTCCGCCCGCGAGCTGCGCCGCCTGCGCCAGGCGCTGGAAAACGGCGAGCTGGAAAAAGTCGGCGAGGACAAAGCGCGGGTCACCCTGCTGATGGAAGACGGCAGCGAGTATCAGGAAGAAGGCGTGCTGCAGTTCTCCGAATACGCGGTGGAAGAAAGCACCGGCTCGGTGACCCTGCGGGCCCTGTTCCCCAACCCGGACGGCGACCTGCTGCCGGGCATGTTCGTGCGCGCCAAGCTGCCCGAGGGCGAGCGCAGCGAAGCGATTCTGGTGCCGCAGAAAGGCATCGCCCGGGACTCCACCGGCCAGGCCACCGCCATGGTGATCAACGACAACGATCAGGTGGAGCGCCGCAACGTGACCACCGAGCGCGCGGTGGGCAACCGCTGGCTGATCGCCGAAGGGCTGAGCGGCGGCGACCGATTGGTGGTGGAGGGTCTGCAGAAGATCCAGCCGGGCATGACCGTAAAACCGGTGAAAGTGGACGAGGAAGACGCCGAAGCCGGCCCGCAAATGGAGAAAGGCGAAACCCCGCCGGAGCAGAAGCAGAAAGAGCAGCAGGAAGGGCTCGACGGCGAAAACCCGGCGTCCAGCGGCACCCAGTCGGGTGGCGGCGACAACCAGTAATCGGGGATTATCATGGCACGCTTTTTTATCGACAGACCGATTTTCGCCTGGGTGATCGCCATCGTGATGATGCTCGCCGGGGTGCTTTCGATCTACAACCTGCCGGTGGAGCAGTACCCCACCGTGGCGCCGCCGGAGGTGACCATCGAGGCCACCTACCCGGGAGCGTCGGCGAAGGTGGTGGAAGACTCGGTCACCCAGGTGATCGAGCAGCAGATGAACGGCATCGACAACCTGCTGTACATCACCTCCACCAGTGATTCGGCGGGCAACGCCCAGATCGCGATCACCTTCGCGCCGGGCACCAACCCGGACATCGCCCAGGTGCAGGTGCAGAACAAGCTGCAGCTGGCCACGCCGCTGCTGCCGCAGGAAGTGCAGCAACAGGGTGTGCAGGTGACCAAGTCCTCGGACTCCTTCCTGATGGTGATGGCGTTCAACTCCAAGGACGGCTCCATGAGCCGTTCGGACCTGGCCGACTTCGTCGCCGCCAATGTGCAGGACCCGATGAGCCGGGTGCAGGGCGTGGGCCAGATCCAGCTGTTCGGCTCGCAGTACGCGATGCGCATCTGGCTGAACCCGGACGACCTGAACCAGTACAACCTGACCCCGGCGGATGTGATCGCCGCGGTGGAAGCGCAGAACAACCAGGTGGCCGGCGGCCAGCTGGGCGGCGCCCCGGCGGTGGAAGGCCAGCAGCTGAACGCCTCGATCATCGCGCAGACGCGGCTGGAAGACCCGGACGAGTTCAAGCAGATTCTGCTGCGCGTCAACGACGACGGCTCGCGGGTGCTGCTGGGTGACGTGGCCCGGGTCGAGCTGGGTTCGGAAAACTATCAGGTGCAGGGCCGCTTCAACGGCTCGCCGGCGGCGGGCCTGGGTATCAACCTGGCGACCGGCGCCAACGCCCTGGACACCGCCGAGGCGGTGCGCGCCAAGCTGGAAGAGCTGCGCCCGCTGTTCCCGGACAACATCGAGGTCTCCTACCCCTACGACACCACCCCGTTCGTGGAAATCTCGATCATGGAGGTGGTGAAAACCCTGTTTGAAGGCATCGCCCTGGTGTTCCTGGTGATGTTCCTGTTCCTGCAGAATTTCCGCGCCACGCTGATTCCCACCATCGCCGTGCCGGTGGTGTTGCTGGGCACCTTCGCGATTCTGCTGGCGTTCGGCTTCACGGTGAACACCCTGACCATGTTCGGCATGGTGCTGGCCATCGGCCTGTTGGTGGACGACGCCATCGTGGTGGTGGAGAACGTGGAACGGGTAATGGTGGAGGACGGCCTCTCGCCACGGGAAGCGACGCGCAAATCCATGGGCCAGATCACCGGCGCGCTGGTGGGCATCGCCCTGGTGCTGTCGGCGGTGTTTATTCCCATGGCGTTCTTCCCCGGCTCCACCGGCGCCATTTACCGCCAGTTCTCGATCACCATTGTCTCCGCCATGGTGCTGTCGGTGCTGGTGGCGTTGATCCTGACGCCGGCGCTGTGCGCCACCATGCTCAAGCCGATCCACGCCGACCATCAGAAAACCAAGGGCTTCTTCGGCTGGTTCAACCGCAACTTCGACCGCGCCAGCCGCGGCTACCAGGGCAAGGTGGAGAAGATCCTCGGCCGCCGTGGCCGCTACCTGCTGATCTACGTGGCGATTGTCGGCGTGCTGGCGTTCGCCTTCATGCGCCTGCCCTCGGCGTTCCTGCCCGAGGAAGACCAGGGCATCATGCTGACCCAGGTGCAGCTGCCGGTGGGTTCCACCCAGGGGCAGACCATCGAAGTGCTGAAGAAGATGGAGAACTACTTCCTCAATGAGGAACAGGGCGCGGTGGAATCGATCTTCACCGTGGCCGGCTTCAGCTTCGCCGGCCGGGGCCAGAACTCGGGCATCGCCTTCGTGCGCCTGAAGGACTGGTCGGAACGGGACCTCTCCGAGGACGGCGTGCAGCATGTGGTGCAACGCGCCATGGGCTACTTCTCGACCATTCGCGAGGCGGTGATCTTCGCCCTTAACCCGCCGTCGATTCCGGCGCTGGGCACCTCCGACGGCTTTAACTTCCAGCTGCAGGATCAATCCGGGCTGGGCCACGAGGCGCTGTCCGAGGCCCGCGACCAGCTGCTGGGGGCCGCCAATCAGCACCCGGCGTTGACCGGCGTGCGCCACAACGGCCTGGCGGATACGCCCCAGTACAAGCTCAACGTGGACCGCGCGGAAGCGCAGGCGATGGGCATCTCGCTGTCGCAGATCAACAACACCCTGGCGGTGGCCTGGGGCTCCAGCTACGTCAACGACTTCGTCGACCGGGGCCGGGTGAAACGGGTCTATGTGCAGGGCGACGCGCCCTTCCGCATGCTGCCCGAGGACATCGGCGACTGGTACGTGCGCAACGACACCGGCGAAATGGTGCCGTTCTCGGCCTTCGCCAGCGGCGAGTGGATTTACGGCTCGCCGCAGCTGGAGCGCTACAACGGCCTGTCGTCGATGAACATCCAGGGCAACGCGGCGGCCGGCTACAGTACCGGTGACGCCATGGCGGCGATGGAATCGCTGGCGGCGGACCTGCCGGCGGGCATCGGCTACGAATGGACCGGGCTGTCGTTCCAGGAGCGCCAGTCCGGCAACCAGGCGCCGCTGCTGTACGCGCTGTCGCTGCTGGTGGTGTTCCTGAGCCTGGCGGCGCTCTATGAAAGCTGGTCGATTCCGTTCGCGGTGATGCTGGTGGTGCCGCTGGGCATTATCGGCGCGGTGCTCGGCGCCACCCTGCGCGGGCTGGAAAACGACGTGTTCTTCCAGGTGGGGCTGCTGACCACCATCGGCCTGTCGGCGAAGAACGCGATTCTGATCGCGGAATTCGCCAAGGATCTGGAGGACCAGGGCCGCGCCCTGCTGGACGCCACCCTGGAGGCGACCCGCATGCGGCTGCGTCCGATTCTGATGACGTCGCTGGCGTTCGGCCTTGGTGTGACGCCGTTGATGCTGAGCAGCGGCGCCGGCTCCGGCGCGCGTAACGCCATCGGTACCGGCGTGTTCGGCGGCATCACCGCCGCCACGGTGCTGGCGATCTTCTTTATCCCGCTGTTCTACGTGGTGGTGCGCAAATTGTCCGGCGTGCCGCTGACCGGCAAGAAAGAGGTGCGAGAATGAACCGCAAAGCCCTGACCGCGCTGTTCGCCACCCTGGCCGTGGGCGGCTGCACCCTGGCGCCGGACTACCAGCAGCCGGAGTCGCCGGTGCCGGCCACCGCCGGCGACAATCAGCGGATCGCCGAGGAACTGGTTCTGCCGGGCTGGGAAGCCCTGTTCCAGGACCCGCAGCTGCAGCAACTGATCCGCACCGCGCTGAGCAACAACCGGGACCTGCGCCTGGCGCTGCTGGACGTGGCCGAGGCGCGCGCCCAATACCGCATCGAGGGCGCGGCGCTCTACCCGGAGCTGTCCGTGGACGGCGAAGGCAGCCGCCAGCGCCTGCCCGCCGACCTGAGCCAGACCGGCGACAGCGAGATCCAGACCCAGTACAGCGTGGGCCTGGGCGTGGCCGCCTACGAGGTGGACCTGTTCGGCCGCCTGCGCAGCCTCAAGCAGTCCGCGCTGCAGCAGTACCTGGCCACCGAGGAGGCGCGCCGCAGCGCCCACATCACGCTGGTGTCCGAGGTGGCGAACGCCTACCTGACGCTGCAGGCGGACCGCCGCAATCTGCGCATCAGCCGGGAAACCGTGGAAGCCCAGCAGGAATCCGTGGACCTGGTGAAAGGCCGCTTTGATATGGGCCTGGGCTCGGAACTGGAAGTGCGCCAGGCGGAAGTGGCGCTGGAAACCGCGCGCGCCAACCAGGCCCGCTTCAAGCGGCTGGTGGCCCAGGACCGCAACGCCCTGGCGGTGCTGGTGGGCGCCCCGCTGCCGCCGCTGCCGGACAGCCCGGCGGAGGACCTGGACACGGAACTGGCGGCGCTGCCGGAAATCCCCGCCGCGGTGCCCTCGGCGGTGCTGCGCCAGCGGCCGGATATCCAGCAGGCGGAGTACAGCCTGAAGGCGGCCAACGCCAATATCGGCGCGGCGCGGGCGGCGTTCTTCCCGCGCATCGCCCTGACCGGCTCCGCCGGCACCGCCAGCAGCGAGCTGTCCGGTCTGTTCGAGAGCGGCTCGGAGAGCTGGTCGTTCTCGCCGAGCATCTCCCTGCCGATCTTCAGCGGCGGCCGTAACCGGGCCAACCTGGACGTGGCGGAAGTGCGCCGCGACCAGAACGTGGCGCGCTACGAGCAGACCATCCAGACCGCGTTCCAGGAAGTCTCCGACGCGCTACAGGCGCGCGGCAGCTTCACCGAGCAGGAGCAGGCCCAGGACGCGCTGGTGACCGCCACCCGCCGCAGCCTGGCCCTGGCCGAGGCCCGCTATGAACAGGGCGCCGACGACTACCTGGCGGTGCTGGACGCGCGCCGCGAGCTGCTGAGCGCGGAGCAGGAGCTGGTTTCCGTGCGCCTGCAGAAGCTGGCCAACCGCATCACCCTGTACCGGGCCCTGGGCGGCGGCGTGTTCCCCGACCGGGCCATCCAGCTCTCGGGCGGAACCCCTTAAAAAATAAAAACAATAATAGAACAGCGTCTCTTCGCCCCCACCGGCAAGCTTCTTGCTTGCTTGTTGGAGCGCGCTTTGTGGGAGCGGGCCTGCCCGCGAAAGGCCGGCAAAGCCGGCCGGCAGGATTCCAGAGAGGTTGTTTGCGCCGCCGTTAGAGATATCTCTGGGATCCTGCCGGGAGCTTCGCTCCCTTTCGCGGGCGGGGCCCGCTCCCACAAGAGCAGCTCCCACAACTGGTCCCAAAAGGCCCTTAATAGAATTCCCCGCCATTATCGCGCGGGTCAGGAACGAAAATGCATCCTTCACTGATTTCCGGGCTTTGTTTGATCGCTGGACTCACCCTTTGTGTTCCGACATATGCCGACCCCACCGTGGGCGTCCGCGCCGGCGGCGGCGAGGGGCTGCGCCTGTACAGCCTGTTCGGGCGCTGGCAGGCGCCGTGGCTGCAGGAGCATGCGGTGGCGCCGTTTTTCTCCGACCGGGTGCAGGCGTACTGGGACCTGAGCGTGGAGCGCTGGGAGGGCGAGGACACCGCCGGCGAGGCCAACAGCAGCGAGGTGTACATCGTCGGCCCGGTGGTGCGCATCGACTGGCCCAGCCGGCGCCTGTTCCTGCTGGTGGGCGTGCAGCCTTCCTATATGACCCACAGCGTGATCGACGATGACGACATGGGCGGCAATCTGCAGTTCACCAGCCACGCGGAGCTGGCCTGGACGCCGATCAACCGGCTGACGCTGGGCCTGCGCGGCCAGCACACCTCCAACTCGCGGCTCTACAAGCCCAACCCGGGGATGAATCTGGCGTCGGTGACCCTGGCCTATAACTTCTAGATCCAACACACTGGCGTTTCCGCCCCTACGCCGTACAAGGAGTTCGCCCATGGGCCATCCGGATCGCCCGTCATTGCGCCTGACCGCCCTTCTGCTTTCTGTTTTCCCGGCGCTGGCGACGGCCCAGGAACCGCCGGCCGACGACGGCAACCGGCTGGACACGGTGACCGTGAGCGGCACGCGCCTGGAGCGCGACCTGGCGGACCTGCCCGGCGCCGCCACGGTGGTGGACGCGCAACAAACCCAGCAGGGCCAGCCGGGCCTGCAACTGGACGAAAGCCTGGCGCGGGTGCCGGGCCTCTATCTGCAGAACCGCTACAACTTCGCCCAGGGTCTGCGCCTGTCCAGCCGGGGCTTCGGCGCGCGGGCGCCGTTCGGGGTGCGCGGCCTGCGCCTCAACGTGGACGGTTTTCCGGAAACCCTGCCCGACGGCCAGTCCCAGGTGGACGCCATCGATCTGGACGCCCTGGAATCCATCACCGTGCTGCGTGGGCCGGCGTCGGTGCTGTACGGCAACGCCAGCGGCGGCGTGGTGGACATGACCACCCGCAGCGGCGCCGACCTGGTCTACCCGCAGCGGTTCAGCGTGTCCGGCGGCAGCGACGGCTTCCGCAAGACCAACCTGCAGCTGGGCGGCGCGGACGGCGGCAACCATCACTACCTGAGCCTCACCGGCGTGCGCTATCAGGGCCAGCGCGAGCAGAGCGAGATGGAGAAGTATCTGCTCACTTCGCGGGTGGGCCGCGCGCTCTCCGAGCACCGCGACATCGAGTTCTTTTTCACCGCCATGGACACCCCGACGGCTCAGGACCCGGGCGGCCTGACCCGCGCCCAGGTGGAACAGGACCGGGACCAGGCGACGCGCTTTGCCAACCTGCTGGACGCCGGCCAGGAAGTCAGCCAGCAGCGGCTCGGCGTGCTCTACCGGGACCGTAGCCTGGGCGGCGAGCTGCGCGCCCGCGCCTTCGTCACGCAACGGGATTTCACCCAGCAGCTGCCCTTCCCCGGCAGCAGCCTGATCGACTATGAGCGGTTGTTCTACGGTGTACGCCTCGAGTACGTGGACCGGGTGCGGGCGTTCGGCCTGGCGCACCGCTTCCTGGTGGGCGTGGACGCGGACCAGCAGCGCGACGACCGGGGGCGCCGTTCGGTGAACGCGGACGGCCAGGTCACCGGCCTGACCGCCGACGAAGACCAGACCGCCACCGCCAGCGGCGTGTTCGTGCAGACCGACACCGACCTCAGCGACGCCCTGACCCTGTCCCTGGGCGCCCGCGCCGACCGGGTGCGCCTGGACATCGACGACGACCTGCTCGCCGACGGCAACAACAGCGGAGATCAGGACTTCACCGAAAGCAGCTACAGCGCCGGCCTGAACTGGCGCTACCAGCCCCGCCACGGCGTCTACGCCACGGTCAGCAACGCCTTCGAAACGCCCACCTTCACCGAGCTCGCCAACCCCTCCGGCGCCGGCGGCTTCAACCCGGATCTGGAGCCGCAGAAAGCACTGAACCGGGAAATCGGCGGGCGCGGCCAGCTGGGCGATCGGCTGTTCTACGAGCTGGCGCTGTTCCGCGTGGAGGTGCGCGACGAAATCACCCCCTACGAGCTGGGCGGGCGCACCTTCTACGACAACGCCGCCCGCACCCGCCGCGACGGCGCCGAACTGATGCTGGAACACCTGACCACCGACACCCTGACGCTGACGCTGGCGTACACCTACTCCGACTACCAGTTCCAACGGTTCTACGACGACCAGCAGGATGAGGACGTGAGCGGCAACCGGTTGCCCGGCCTGCCCCGCCACCACCTGTTCGTGGAAGCCGCCTGGCGCGGCGTCGACGGCCTGTTCCTGATCGCCAACGCGCAATACAGCAGCGACGTGTTCGCCGAGAACACCAATGAAACGGAAGTGGACGATTACGTGGTGGCCGGCCTGCGCGGCGGCAAGGCGTGGCGCATGAACAGCGGCGAGCTGACCCTGCACGCCGGGGTCAACAATCTGTTCGACGAAGAGCACTTCAGCAACTTGCGCATCAACGCCAACAGCGACCGGCCCGATCCGGCCGACCGCGGCTACTTCGAGCCGGCCCCGGGCCGCCACTTCTACGCCGGCGCCTCCTACGCCTGGTAAGGCTTGGTGATGCAGCCAAAAAAAACCGCCCCAGGGGATGGGGCGGGGAAAAGGGTCAAGGCAAACACAAGCCTTGGGGGGGTCGGCTCTCCCGAGCCGGTTCAGAAAAAGCCGAGCGGATTGATGTCGTAGCTGACCAGCAGATTCTTGGTTTGCTGGTAGTGGTCGAGAATCATCTTGTGGGTCTCGCGGCCGATGCCGGATTTCTTGTAGCCGCCGAAGGCGGCGTGGGCCGGGTAGGCGTGGTAGCAGTTGGTCCAGACGCGGCCGGCCTGGATGCCGCGGCCCATGCGGAAGGCCACGTTCATGTCGCGGCTCCAGACGCCGGCGCCCAGGCCGAACTCGGTGTCGTTGGCGATGGCCAGGGCTTCCGCTTCGTCCTTGAAGGTGGTGACGGCGACCACCGGGCCGAAGATTTCTTCCTGGAAGACGCGCATTTTGTTGTCGCCCTTGAGCAGCGTGGGCTGGATGTAATAGCCCTCGCCGTGGTCGCCTTCCAGGGTTTCCTTGTCGCCGCCGGTGAGGAACTGGGCGCCTTCGCTGCGGGCCACTTCCATGTAGGACATGATCTTGTCGAACTGCTCGCGGGAGGCCTGGGCACCCACCTGCACGTCGGTGTCCAGGGGGTTGCCGCGTTTAATGGTTTTGGTGCGCTCGAGCACCATGGCCATGAACTCGTCGTACATGTCCTCCTGGATCAGCGCCCGGGACGGGCAGGTGCAGACTTCGCCCTGGTTGAAGAACGCCAGCACCAGGCCTTCCACCGCTTTGCTGATGAATTCCGGCTCCGCCTTCATGATGTCGGAGAAGTAGATGTTGGGGGATTTGCCGCCCAGCTCCACGGTGGAGGGAATGATGTTTTCCGCCGCGCATTTGAGGATGTGCGAGCCCACCGGGGTGGAGCCGGTGAAGGCGATCTTGGCGATGCGCTTGCTGGAGGCCAGGGCCTGGCCGGCTTCCTCGCCGTAGCCGTTGACGATGTTGAGCACGCCCTCGGGGAGCAGGTCGCCGATGATTTCCATCAGCTTGAGGATCGACGCCGGGGTCTGCTCGGCGGGCTTGAGCACCACGCAGTTGCCGGCGGCCAGCGCCGGCGCCAGCTTCCAGGTGGCCATCAGGATCGGGAAGTTCCAGGGGATGATCTGCCCCACCACGCCCAGCGGCTCGTGGAAGTGATAGGCCACGGTGTTGGCGTCGATGTCGGCGGCGGTGCCTTCCTGGGCGCGGATGCAGCCGGCGAAGTAGCGGAAGTGGTCCACCGCCAGGGGGATGTCGGCGTTGAGGGTTTCGCGCACCGCTTTGCCGTTGTCCCAGGTTTCCGCCACCGCCAGGGCTTCCAGGTTCTGCTCGATGCGGTCGGCGATCTTGAGCAGCAGGTTGCCGCGCTCGGCGGCGGAGGTTTTGCCCCAGGCGGGCGCCGCGCGGTGGGCGGCGTCCAGCGCCAGGTCGATGTCCTCGGCGGAGGAGCGGGGAATCTGGCAGAACACCCGGCCGTTCACCGGGCTGACGTTGTCGAAGTACTGGCCTTTGACCGGCGCCACCCACTGGCCGCCGATGTAGTTTTCGTAGCGTTCGTTGAAGGCGACCACCGCGCCTTCGCTGCCGGGATTGTGATAGATCATGTCGGGACACCTCGTGGCGTGTATTTCCTTGAGGTTAGCGCCGATGTCGGGTGGGCCGAATGCTACTTCGGTACTAAAAAGCCCCTTATTTAGTCGCGGGGCCGGTGGTCGACGGCGCCCGCGTGAGGGTGTGCTGCAGGGCCAGTTTCAGCTTCATGGGTTTGACCGGCTTGTAGATCAGGGTGTGGCCGTCGCGGGCGCAGCGCTGTTTCAGGTAGGGGCCGCGGTCGGCGGTGAGCATGATCACCGGCAGCGCCTCGGCGCCGGCCCGGCGGCGGTCCCGGTTGAGGGCGTCGGCGACGGTCATGCCGTTGTCGCCGCCCGGGTCCAGGTGGTAGTCCATCAGCAGCACGTCGGCCGGGTCGCGGCGCGGGTCCAGGTGTTCGGCCAGCGCCTGCACGGATTCCGCCGCCGCCACCCGGCAGCCCCATTGTTCCAGCAGGGTGCGCATGCCGGAACAGATGGCGCGGTCGTTATCCACCACCCAGACGCGGCGCCCGGCCAGGGTGCGTCCGGCGTCGGCGGCCGGCTCCATGGCGCGGGCCTCGGCGGCGCTGAGCCGCGCCAGTGGCAGCTGCAGAGCGAAGCGCGAGCCGCGGTTTTCCCGCGAGCGCACGGTCAGGGGGTGATCAAGGATGCGGCTGATTTTTTCGACGATGGACAGGCCCAGGCCGAGGCCCCGTTCGTGGTATTTGACCGCCCGGGCGCCGCGTTTGAATTCCTGGAAAATATCGCCGATCTGATCGTCGCCGATGCCGATGCCGGTGTCCGCCACCACCACTTCCACCCGCTCGCCGCGCCGGCGGCAGCCGAGCAGGATCGAGCCGCGGTCGGTGTAGCGCACCGCGTTGGAGAGCAGGTTGCGCATCACCCGGCTGAGCAGCTGCGGGTCGGAGCGCACCACCGCGGAGCTGGGCACGTAGCGCAGGCGCAAGCCCTTGGCGGCGGCCATCTGCCGGTACTCCTCGGCGAGCACGTCGAGCAGCCGGCGCAGCGGGAACACGCCGGGCTCGGCGCTGACCACGCCGGCGTCCAGCTTGGAGGCGTCGGCCAGGGTGGTGATCAGCGATTCCAGATCGAGCAGCGCGGTGTCGATGTGGCTGAGCATGAATTGGGTGTTGTGGTCGGGCTGGTCCTGCAGGGCGCTGGTGAACAGGCGCGCGGCGTTGAGCGGCTGCATCAGGTCGTGGCTGACGGCGGCCACGAACTTGGTCTTGGAGATGTTGGCGCGCTCGGCTTTTTCAGTGGCTTCGCGCAGCCGCGATTCCACCCGCCGGCGCTCTTCGATTTCGTCCAGCAGTTGCTGGTTGGCTTCGCGCAGAGCCTGGGTGCGCTCGCGCACCTGCTCGGCCAGCACCACCGAGTGCTGGAAGGCGGCGTAGGGCGCGGTGGGCGCCATGTTGCTCTCTTCCACCCGTTCGATCAGGGCGTCGCAAATACGCCGCAGGCGGGCGTTTTCCGCCATCAGGCGCGCTTCGTGAAGATCCCAGGGGGACGCGCTGTCACCGTCGGCTGCGTTGTCTTCGGCCAATCGCCACCCCCGTCATGGTCTGGTTGATGTGCATGCCGTTGAATTGCTCGCCGTAGGTGTTGAAGCCCACCACGCTGTGCCGGCGCAGCAGCGCCGAGGCCTGGTCGACGGTGCCGTCCGCTTCGATCTCCTGACGGCGCAGGCCGCAGTCGCAGCCCAGGGTCACCCAGGCCGGGCCCAGGCGCTCTTCGATGTCGCTGAGGGTCTGGTCCAGCTCGTCGAGAATCGAGCCGGTGTGCATGGCGGTGAGCACGATGCCGTTTTCCACCGCGCAATAGAACGACAGGCTGAGGTCGTCGTTGACGCGCTGAATGGAGCGGGCGTAGTAGTCGTTGTTGATGCGCACGGCCAGCGGGTAGCGGGCGAACACCACGTCGTCCAGCTCCGCCACCGGCACGCCGACCAGGCGGGCGTAGGCTTCCGCCGCCGGTTCCGCGTTGAGCTCCTGGACCACGCGCCGTTCGGCGTCGGCGGCGGTGACCACCAGCTTCACCGTGGCCGGGCGCAGGTGGTGGAAGCTGAACACTTCGAAATCCAGCGCGCTGTTGATCATCAGCACCATGGCGGCGTTGCTGTGGAAGGCGCCGTCGCTGTAGACGTAGGTGCCGGACAGCCGGTAGTCGTCGCCGGCGGAGCCGCCCAGGCTGGTGATGCTGCCGAGCGCCGAATTGAGGGTGGCGAGCACCAGCTCTTCGTTCACCGAGAGGCCGTCCAGCAGGGTGAGCACGAAGGTGTTGTCGGCGTCGACCCGGGCCACGGACGCGGCGCGGCACTCGCACAGCAGGCTGTCGGTGAGCTGCTGGGCGTCGGCCAGGCTGAAGCCGTCGAGCCGCTCGATCAGGCGCGCACCCACCGAGAAGAAACGGCGGTCGAAGCCGATGGCGACGATGGTGCCGCTGTCGTAGCCGCGGCTGGTGATCTCGCCGGCGGAGGTGCAGCCGCACAGGGGCAGATCGCCGAAGGCTTCGGCGAGGGCGCCGGCCAGGCGGTCGAGCCGGTAGTCGATGGAGCAGAAGAACAGCACGCAACCGAGATGATCGTGCCGCAGCTTTGCGGCCAGCTCACCGGCGGCGAGGCGCTCGTCGCGGGCGTCGCTGAACGCGGTGACCACGGCGCTGGGCGGAATCGCGTTCATCGCTCCCTCGCTTGCGGGGCACGCAGATAGGCGGCGAAGTCGATGTCGCCGGCGGACAGGATCGCCTGCACCCGGTTGGTGGCGCCGAGCTTGCGCAGGATCGCGGACACATGGGCCTTCACGGTGCTTTCGGCGATATTGAGCTGGTAGGCGATCACCTTGTTGGAATCGCCGCGCGACATGCGTTCGAACACCTGCAGCTGCTTGCGGGTGAGCGTGGCGAGCACGTCGGAAAGGTCCTCCGGCTCGCGGCGCGCGGCGGTGCTTTCTTCGCCGGCGCCGGACCCGGCACGGATGATGTCCGCCGGCAGGTAGATGGAGCCGGCCAGTACCTGCTCCAGGGCCTGGATCATCTGCTTGCGGGGGGTGGACTTGGTAATAAACCCGACCGCGCCGTAGGTGATGGTCTGCAGGATCACCCGTTTCTCTTCCTCGGCGGAGACGATCACCGCCGGCAGGGTGGGAAACAAATTGCGCAGCCGCACCAGGCCGCCGAGGCCCTGCATGCCGGGCATATTGAGGTCCAGCAACACCAGATCCAGGTCGTCGTGACGGCCGGCCACCGCCAGGGCGGAGTCCAGGTCGGACGCCTCCAACAGCGTGCTGCCGGGGAAGCCATCGTCGATCACCCGGGCGATGGCCTCGCGGAACAGGGGATGGTCGTCGGCGATCAGCACCTGGTACATGGTTATCGGCTCGTTGGAATTCTTATCAGGCTCATAACCCCGAATTTACCACGACCGGGCGCGCCCCGGCGGCACTGTGGCGTGAATATTCGCCTAAAGTCGTAGACGCATCACAGATCCAGCTTTTTGCGGATGTCGTCCGCGCTCTGCTTGGTCAGGTCCTTGTCGATTTCGCGGCTGACCGCGTCGCGGGTGGTGGGGTCGAGCTTGTCGCGCAGGGCGCCGAGAAAACGGGGCTCGGCGACCAGGATGAAGCGGTCGGCGCGGCCCTGCTCCAGGTTGTGTTTCATGTACTCGGCCACTTCCTTGGCGAAGAAGGCAGCGTGTTTGTCCGAGGTCGCCTGCTGGTTGCCGGTGGCGCGCGGGTTGCCGTGCAGGGCGCCGCTGCCCTCGGACCCTTTGCCGCCGGTGCGCAGATCGCCCACGTGGGCCTGGCTTTCCGGGTGATCGAGCTGGTCGATTTCCTTGAAGGTACCCACTTCGTGGGCGAACACCCGGGCGTGGGCGGCGTTACTGGCGACGATATAAGTAGTCATGGTGCCTCCTTTCGGCAATCACTGTGTTCCTGAACACAGCATTGCGGGTCAAGGAGGCGCCCTTCAAGCGGAACCGGCCGCGTTGGTGTAAAAGAGGTTTAAGCGATGGGGGCGCCGCGCGGGTCCTGAGAGTCGCTGCGCAGCCGGAAGGTGCCCTCGCCGAGGATCAGCAGGGTGTCGTCCTCGCTGTACACTTCCACGGTGGAGTTGAAGATGCGGCTGCCGCCGGCCCGTTTAACGCCGATGGCGCGGATGTAGCCGGGGCCGGCCTGGCCGGTGAAGGTGGTGGTCATGGACAGGGTGAGCGCCTTGCGGATCCGGTCCGGGTAGGGGCAGAAGGTGCCGGCGCAGGCGCCGGCCACGTCCAGCAGGGTGGCGAGCACGCCACCGTGTACCCGGCGGCCCAGGTTGAGGTGGCGCTCGTCGACCTGCATGCCGACCACGACCCTGCCCTCTTCCCATTCCAGAAATTCCAGCCCCAACAGGGCCGGGAAACCATGGCTGAACTTGGCGGTGGCCGTGGCCATGGTGTATTCGGACGCCGGCGTGGCGCTACTGCTGCTGCTCATTCACTGTCCTCAAATATCCCGGCCCTGCACCATTTGCCGGACCTGCTCGACCACTTCCTTGAGGCGCGGGCCGAGGTTTTCGATCAGGATGCGGCGGCTCAGCCGCAGCGACGAGCCGCCGCAGTTGAACGGCACCACCTGACCGCCGTTATCCAGGATCAGCGGCACGCCCACGGCGCTCACGTCCCGGTTCCATTCGCCGTCGGAGGTGACGAAGCCGTACTGCTCGTATTCCTTGAAGGCGCGCTCCAGGCCGCGCTGGATGTCCGGCCAGGCGTCCGGGTTCTGGGCGCGGATCGCTTCGTAATAGGGCTCGCGCTCCTTGGCCGGCAACGCCGCCAGAAAGGCGCGGCCCACCGCGGAGGTGCCGATCGCCACCCGCGAACCGACGGTCAGGCGCAGCACCAGCGGGCCGGAGCCCTGGCACACCTGGATGTAGGTCATGGACGCGCCGTCCGGGGCGCCGATGGCCACCAGGCAGTCGGTGGCGTCGGACAGTTCCTGCATGAAGGGCCGGGCGATGTCGCGCACCCCTTCGCTGGCCAGATAGCGATAGCCGAGATCCAGCACGCCGGGGCCGAGCCGGTACTTCTCCAGGTTCTCGGCGTAGCGCAGGTAGCCGAGCTGGGTCAGCGTGGCGGTCATCCGCGATACGGTGGGACGGGGGATGCTGGTGCGCTTGGCCAGTTCCGCGTTGCCCAGGTATTCGTCGGAGGGACCGAAACAGCGCAGGATTTCCAGACCGCGTGCCAACGCGGTAACAAAATTACGGTCCTTATCCGCGGACCCGTCCTTTCCAAGAGCGGCTCGTCGCATGTGGCATTTCCTCGATTCAGGCTTCGGGATCAGCGGGTCCCGGCTGGCAAATGACCAGCATCGGGCCCGCTGTTGTTTTATTCGTCGCTTTTATAGTTGTGCATAAAGCCCGCAAATATAACAAAAACCCATTTCACTTAGGAGGGCACGGGCGTTCTACCTTCGGCCAAGCCGTCCTGTACAGGCTCAGTGTTTCATGCCCGGCAGGTTGAGCGAGGCGGTGTTGCCACCGTCCACCGCCAGCGCCTGGCCGGTGATGTAGCTGGCGTCGTCGCTGGCCAGGAACGCCATGGCCGCGGCGATTTCTTCCGGGCGGCCGTAGCGGCGCAATTCGCAGCGGCTGCCGAGTTTCTGTTCCTTGTTGTTGTCGCGGGCGTAATCGAACACCGGCTTGGTCATGCCGGTTTCGATCAGGCCGGGGCAGACCGCGTTGACGCGCACGTTGTACTGGCCGAGATCGCAGGCGGCGGTCTTGGTCAGGTTGATGACCGCGGCCTTGGAAGCGCTGTAGGCGTTGCCGCCGGCGCCGGAGCGGATGCCGGCCACGGAGGCGGTGTTGACGATGGCGCCGCCACCCTGGGCCTGCATGTGCTTGCCCACGGCGCGGATGAAGTACATCGGGCCCATCAGGTTGACGCCCAGAATCGCCTGCCAGGTTTCGGTGTCGCTGTCGGTGATGGTGGAGTAGTCGTGGCCGGCGATGCCGGCGTTGTTGACCAGCGCATGCAGGGTGCCGTGGGCGGCGAGCACCTCTTCCACCAGGGCGTTGACCGCCTGTTCCTCGGAGACGTCCACGGTGCGCAGGGTGACCCGGGTGCCTTCGGGCAGGTGGGCGGCGGTCTCTTCCAGGCCTTCCTGGTTGCGGTCCACCAGCACCAGGCGGGCGCCCTCTTCGGCGAAGCGGCGGGCGGCGGCGCGGCCGATGCCGCTGCCGGCACCGGTGATCAGGACGTTGCGCTGGTCGAAACGCTGCATGGGGGTCTCCTGGACTTAGTTTGTGCTTTTTTTGGAAGATGACATGAGCTGGACGCGGGGTCAAGATTTTGGAATGCTGTTTCACTAAATAGACTGGATTAGGACTCCGTAGCACGGCGCGGGGCCCGGGAGTTTTGCCCAGGACCCGCCGTGAACCCGTCCCTGGGGGCTTGTGTTCGGCTCCCTGCCTCACACAGTCCTGGGCAAAACTCCCGGGCCCCGCGCCTGCGGTGGTGCGGACTCCTAAGCCGGCCGTCGTTCGGGCGTCCGGCACACAGCGCCTGCGGTGGGGATTCCTGGGTCGAACCTCCCGAAGGTGCTGGCCTGAAGAGGCGCTACGAAGCCCGGCTTGTGGGAGCTTGCTTGCAAGCGAAAGGCCGGCTTTGCCGGCCGGCAGGATCCCAGAGGCGCTGATTGTGCCGTTGCTGTGGGCTTGGGTTGCTGGCCCGTTCACTCGGGATGGGGCATCCTGGGTTGGTTTTTCAACTTGTGACTTTCAAAGTGCGGTTGTTTGCTTCTAGCTTGCGGTTTGTGGCTGGACGCTTGCGGCCGACTTTTTGTGTTTCGTTTTTTCGGGAGAGTGTTTCATGAAACATCTGGACCAGTTCTATATTAACGGCGGTTGGGTGAAGCCCAGCGGCGACGCTAAGGCCCATGAGGTGATCAATCCGGCCACGGAGGCGTCCGAGGGGACGGTGTATCTGGCCGGTAAGGCGGATGTGGACGCGGCGATTCAGGCGGCGCGGGATGCGTTCGAGAGTTTCGCGGCGACGCCGTTGGAAGAGCGTCTGGCGATGCTTGAGAAGATCATGGGGATTTATCAGTCGCGTCTGGATGATATGGCGGAGGCGATCAGCCGGGAGATGGGCGCGCCCCGTCACGGTCTGGCGGCGAAGGTGCAGGCGCCGATGGGTCTGGGCCACGCCAAGGCGACGCTGGGCGCGGCGCGGGAGTTTCCGTTCGAGCAGAAGCTGGGCCGCGCCACCGTGCGCCGTGAGCCGGCGGGTGTGTGCGCGTTGATCACGCCGTGGAACTGGCCGATGAACCAGGTGATGTGCAAGGTGGCGCCGGCGATCGCGGCGGGCTGCACCATGGTGCTCAAGCCCAGTGAGTTCGCGCCGCTGTCCGCCCATGTGCTGGCCGAGATCATTGATGAAGCGGGCCTGCCCAAGGGCGTGTTCAATATGATTTACGGCGACGGCGCGGAAGTGGGCCCGATGCTCTCTTCCGACCCGCGCGTGGACGTGGTGTCGCTGACCGGTTCCACCCGTGCCGGGGCGTCGGTGAGCAAGGAAGCGGCGGATACCTTCAAGAAGGTGTCGCTGGAGCTGGGCGGCAAGTCCGCCAATATCATTCTGCCGGACGCGGATTTCGAGAAGGCGGTGAAGCACGGTGTGGCGTCGATGATGAACAACACCGGGCAGAGCTGTAACGCGCCGTCGCGGATGCTGGTGCCGGCGGACAAGCTGGCCGAGGCCGAGGCGATCGCCGCCAAGGTGTGCGAGAGCCTGAAGGTGGGCGACCCGGCGGATAAGGACACGGTGATCGGCCCGATCGCCAACGAGCGCCAGTTCAAGCGCGTGCAGTCCATGATCGAGAAGGGTCAGGAAGAAGGCGCCAAGCTGGTGTGCGGCGGTACCGGCAAGCCGGAAGGTCTGGAAACCGGTTTCTATGCACGACCGACGGTGTTCAGCGAGGTGAACAACCAGATGCTGATCGCCCGCGAGGAGATCTTCGGGCCGGTGCTGGTGATGCTGCCCTATAAGGACGTGGACGACGCGGTGGCGATCGCCAACGATTCGGACTACGGCCTGTCCGGCTATGTGTACGGCGCCAGCGAAGAGGACGCCGCCAAGGTGGCCGCCCGTTTGCGGACCGGCATGGTGCATCTGAACGGCGCGCAGCTGGATCCGCCGGCGCCCTTCGGCGGTTACAAGCACTCCGGTGTGGGCCGCGAGTGGGGCGTTTACGGCCTCGAGGAATTCCTCGAAGTGAAGTCCGTCTTCTACAGCGCCTGAAGCGCACCGCTCCCTGGCCTGTAAAGGCGGGCCTTGTGGGAGCGGGCCCTGCCCGCGAAAGGGAGCGAAGCTCCCGGCAGGATGCCAGAGACATGTCTAACGGTAGCTCAAACAAGGTCTCTGGAATCCTGCCGGCCGGCTGATGCCGACCTTTCGCTTGCAGGCAAGCTCCCACAAACCTCGCTTCGTAGCCGCCCTCGGCGGTGAATTTTCCAAGGAGCGCCGGTATCGGGTGGGCCCGTCCAGGACCGTGTTTGGCCAGGGATGGCCAAACGCCGAGCCTACAGATACCGTCTTGCCCATCAACTGGTTCGGGCCACTCTCATCTCGGAGATGGTGTGGGCCGGCATCCCATAACACGACGGGTCGAAACACTGACCGCTTTTCAGTACTCCATACATA